>Ga0210406_10005889_pt1 | contig 12771 bp, 9 predicted proteins | sample IncBWC30MmetaG_FD_155454 | JGI IMG/M metagenome (GOLD analysis project Ga0210406, IMG submission 155454) | Forest soil microbial communities from Barre Woods Harvard Forest LTER site, Petersham, Massachusetts, United States - Inc-BW-C-30-M | ecosystem: Environmental > Terrestrial > Soil >...
CCTGACCGGTGAGGTTCCCAGCCATCGAGTTAACCGAGTCCGTAAGATCTTTCCAGGTGCCGGCGACGCCCGGCACGTTGGCCTGGCCTCCAAGACGCCCTTCCGTGCCGACTTCGCGCGCCACGCGCGTTACTTCGCCAGCGAAGCGGTTGAGCTGATCGACCATCGTGTTCAGCGTCTCTTTAAGCTGCAAAATTTCGCCGCGGACATCGACCGTGATCTTGCGCGAGAGATCGCCATTGGCGATGGCGGTCGCAACCTCAGCAATGTTTCGTACCTGGCCGGTGAGGTTGCTGGCCATGAAGTTCACGTTGTCCGTAAGATCTTTCCAGGTGCCACCAACACCGGGCACCTGAGCTTGGCCGCCCAGCTTGCCTTCGGTACCCACTTCACGCGCCACGCGGGTCACTTCACCTGCGAATGCGTTGAGCTGATCGACCATCGTGTTGATGGTGTCCTTGAGTTCGAGAATTTCGCCCTTCACGTCCACCGTGATCTTGCGCGACAAATCGCCGCGGGCGACGGCTGTGGTCACTTCGGCGATGTTCCTCACCTGGGCCGTCAGGTTGCCGGCCATGGCGTTGACCGAGTCCGTAAGATCCTTCCAGGTACCGGCCACGCCCACGACGACGGCCTGGCCACCCAGCTTGCCATCAGTACCCACTTCGCGGGCCACGCGCGTAACTTCGGAGGCAAACGAGCGCAACTGGTCGACCATGGTGTTGATGGCTTCTTTAAGCTGGAGAATCTCGCCGCGCACGTCGACCGTGATTTTGCGGGAGAGATCACCGCTGGCCACGGCGGTTGCGACTTCAGCGATGTTGCGAACCTGGCCGGTGAGGTTACTGGCCATCGAGTTCACGGAGTCCGTAAGGTCTTTCCACGTGCCGGCCACGCCCGGCACCTGCGCCTGCCCACCCAGCTTGCCGTCCGTGCCTACTTCTCGGGCCACGCGTGTTACTTCGGCGGTGAAGACACTGAGCTGCTGAATCATGGTGTTGACGATGTCGGCCGAGCGCAGGAACTCGCCTTCCAGCGGCCGGCCGTCCACGTCCAGGCGCACCGTTTGGGTTAGATTCCCCTGGGCGACGGCCGCGATGGCACGGGTTACACCTTCAGTTGGGCGGAGCAGATCCTCAACCAGTGTGTTGATCGAGACTTCCATCTCGCCCCACGCCCCTCTGGATTCATGAAAGCGGGTGCGTTCCCGGGTCCTTCCCTCCTTGCCCACCACTTGCCCGACTCGCTTCAGTTCCTGTGCCATCTGCTGGTTGGCAGAAACAATGGAATTGAAAGTATCGGCAATTTTTCCCGCCAGTCCGGTCCAGGAGCCGGGAAGGCGGACGGAGAAATCGCCATCCCGCATGGTTTGCAGGCTGGCCAGAATCACGCTGAGATCGCCCGAAACCGGCTCGGCAATGACAGAATTCCCGTTGTTCTTATTCGCGGGGCGTTCATCGGCTGCGCCGTTGGCAACGGCAGTCGCCGAGTGCTGGCTGGTTCTCTTCATGGTCTTCTCCTGGACTGAGGCCGAACTCCGGGTTCACACGTAGGGCGCTACGGGCGATCTGGCCAATGAAATCATGGTCAACCCAAAACATCCAGCGAACAGGAATCTGGGGGAATTGGCAGACTAGAACGATTGGTACCACGGAACCCTGTAGTCTGACTCTAGGGTGTTTCCTGTAGGAAAACGCCGGAAGCAAGCTCCCCACCGAATTCCAGGGAGCAACAAGCTGCGACTGGCACTCCACCCCCTGACCGTGGGTTTTCTCCGAACCCTCGGGTGATTCCCGTATGTTCCCAGCATCTTCGGATCATTAAGCTGGGATATTCATCGGAAAAGCCTTTATGGACATGAGCATTCACGCAACTCGATCGACTATCGCGAGTCGGAGGCTAGCGATCTGGCTGAGAGAGAGGCATGCACACAGGAAAAAGGGTGGGAAGGATGAGAATGTTCATGTCGCTGCAACTCCTTGCTTCTTCACTAAGCGGCCGGCACTTGTGACACTTGTATTTGTTCGTCCCCTGGGCAAAGCTCCTTCACATTCACAGTAGGGGGTCCAGTCATGCGTTTATTGAGTGTTCGGCTCATTGTTTCGCTCATTGTCGGCATCACACTGGTCTCTCTAGGTTTCTCCTATTACGAGGTCGTGGGAGAAAAGCGCGCTCTGCGCGGCGACCTCGAGCGGCGCGCCGAGGTGCTCGGCGAAAGCGTAGCGGGCAATGTCGAGAAGTCGTGGGAGTCGGGATCGGAGCGGGGACTGCAGCGACTGGTGCAGCGCTTCGGCAACCGCGAACACCTGGTGGGAGTCGCCGTCTACGACCGTCAGGGCAAGGTAGTGGCGATCACTACCGAGTTGGGAGAGGTGCTCCCGGCGATGCCGCAGGACGTGACCCGAGCCATGGCGGAGGGTCACGGAGAGAGCTCGTTCGTGCGCGTCGGCAACGATCCGGTACACATTTTTGCCTTGCCTCTGCAGCGTCAGGATGAGGTCGTGGGTGGACTTGCAGTGGTTCACGAAGTCAGTTACATCCGTGCCCAAACCCTGCGCGCGTGGCGCCAGGCCTTCCTAAGGGTCCTCGCCCAGGTGTTCCTCATTGTTTTCATCACGCTACTGATCGTGCGCTGGAGCATCGCCGGCCCGATTGCGCAAGCCGCACAATGGATGCGCGCGCTTCGCATGGGCAGGATTTCCTCACGCCAGCAAATGCCGGATCTTGATCTCTTCAGGCCGCTGGCGCGGGAAGTGGTCACCATGGCGGAAAGCCTCAGTCAGGCCCGCAGCGCCGCAGAAAATGAGGCCCGGTTGCGCGAAGCCTCAGAATCCATGTGGACGGCGGACCGGCTGGCCGTGCAGGTCCAGACTCGTCTTCAAGGCAGCCGCCTGTTTCTCGTGTCGAATCGCGAACCGTACCTGCACCAGCGAAATGGCAAATCGCTCGAAGTGGTAGTGCCACCAAGCGGCCTGGTGACTGCCCTAGAGCCGGTGCTCGACGCCTGTGACGGCACCTGGATCGCCCATGGTAGCGGCGATGCCGACAACGAAGTGGTCGACGCGCACGATCGGCTGCGAGTCCCTCCCGACAATCCTCGCTACACGCTGCGCCGGGTGTGGCTGAGCAAAGAGGAGGAAGAAGGCTACTACTACGGGTTTGCCAACGAAGGTCTTTGGCCGCTTTCTCATATCGCTCACACGCGCCCCATCTTTCGGGCGCAGGACTGGCAGCACTATCAGGAAGTCAATCGCAAGTTCACCGATGCAGTGCTGGAAGAGATCGAAGACACACCCAAGCCTGTGGTGCTGGTCCAGGACTACCACTTTGCATTGCTACCCCGGATGATCAAGGAGAAACGGCCGGATGCGCGCGTGGCCATCTTCTGGCACATCCCGTGGCCCAACCCAGAGGCCTTCGGCATCTGCCCCTGGCAGCGCCAGTTGGTAGACGGACTGTTGGGAGCGGATCTCGTTGGATTCCACATCCAGTCGCACTGCAATAATTTCCTGCAGACGGTAGACCGGGTTGTGGAATCACGCGTGGATTGGGAACACTTTGCGGTGCTGCGCCAGAGCCATCGGACAATCGTCCGGCCTTTCCCCATCAGCGTAGACCTCACCGATGATGAATCGATTGAGAGCGACAACCATCGAGTGAACTACCTTGATCGGTCCGCATTGATGCGCAGCCTGGGCGTGGAAGCGGCGTTCATGGGGATCGGCGTCGACCGCGTGGACTACACGAAGGGAATCCTCGAGCGATTCCGGGCGATTGAGCGATTTCTGGAAAAGTATCCCAAATACCAGGGGCAATTCACATTCGTGCAGATTGGAGCGCCCAGCCGCACTCACATTAAGCGCTATCACGACCTTCTGGCGGAAGTGGAAGCCGAAGCGGAACGAATCAACTGGCGCTTCCAGACCGGCAAGTGGAAACCCATCGTATTTCTGAAGCGGCAACATAGCCACGAAGAGATCGACCGCTACTACTCCGCAGCTGATCTTTGTCTGGTGACATCTTTGCACGACGGCATGAACCTGGTTGCGAAGGAGTTTCTTGCCGCGCGGCGCGACGAACGCGGCGTACTGATTTTGAGCCAATTCACCGGCGCCGCCCGCGAACTGCGGGATGCCCTGCTGGTAAACCCTTACGACATTGACCAGACTGCGGAAGCAATCCGCGTGGCGTTGGAGATGGAACCGGAAGAAAAGCAGTTGCGCGTGCACCGCATGCGCAGAGTCATTAAGGAGCACAACATTTACCGCTGGGCAGGAAATCTGATCACGGAACTCTGCGAACTTCGCTTCGAAGTGGCGGATCATACTCAAGAGAAGCATCATGAGAGTGTGGGCGTGGTGTGATACACCGCGCGGGCCAATAGTATTCCTAAGGAGAAGGAAGTGTTGACGCCGGACGACAAACCTCAAGTTGAATCTCTTCTGAGAGCGATCGCCCAACCGCCTCGATCGCTGCTTATGCTTGACTACGACGGCACGCTTGCGCCGTTCCGCGAGAATCCGGAGCAGGCTTTTCCATATCCCGGCATTTCGCCGGTGCTGCAGGAGATCATTCGTATCGGCAAGACGCGAGTGGTCATCATATCGGGAAGGGATGCGAAGGAAGTCATTTCGCTGCTGAACATTAAGCCCTGGCCGGAGGTTTGGGGGTTGCACGGACTGCAGCGCCTGAGACCGGACGGGGACGTTGAACTTCCCCCACTGGACCCGCGGACTGTGGCGGAATTGGCGGCGGCAGAAGATTGGCTGCTCCATCAGCGCCTCCAAGACACGGCCGAATTCAAGACTGGGAGTATTGCAGTGCACTGGCGAGGCCTGGATGAGCGCGAAGCGAACGTGGTTCGGGAGCGAGTGCTGCTGGGCTGGCAGCCGCTTGCGAAGTATACCCGGTTGGACCTGCTGGAATTCGATGGAGGCGTTGAAATTCGCGCGCACAAAGCGGACAAAGGCGCTGCAGTCCGTACCGTCCTGAGTGAAATGGACCCCGACGCACCCACTGCTTATTTGGGAGACGACACTACCGACGAGCATGCATTCGAGGCGGTGAATGGCCGGGGCCTGACCGTATTGGTGCGGCCACGGTGGAGGAGGACCGCCGCGCAGTTGTGGCTCAAGCCTCCCGAGGAACTCCTCGGCCTGCTGAAGCGGTGGCTCCAAGCCTGCCAGGAGCGGGATGCTTCGAGCAATGACACAACCATGGCGGTGAATGCGTGACCAGCGCACTTGCACCAATCCTGCCGCGCGCTCCGGTGAAGCCTTTTTATTTCAACACCTCAGCCCATCTTCTGCGCATTACCCGGCAGAAATCGAGCACACTCGCCGAGTTCCTCGACGCTCTGCGCGAATGTCCGGAAGGCTCAATCTTCCAGCACAGTTTTCAAACCCTGGAGGAGCATCACTTCATTCGAGAAGGCTTCTCCAACGACTTCGCACAATGGGCGCTATCGGCCTGCAATGAGCCCAGCCTGGCGGAGGAGTTGGCCAGCGTCGACGTGCGCGAGTTCACGTCGGTGGCGGATCTGCGCGAACGGTTTGTCCAGATCGTGCAGAACTTCCTCCAGCGTAGCCCAGCCGCAGGAACACGAATGGCTCGAGAGACCTTCTATTTCTGCGCCTCCGACGCCGTCGTAATTCCTACCAGTTTCGTCGCCCATACTCTGCGCGAGTTCGCGGAAGGCCTGCGGGGCGTAAGTGTGCACTGCGTTCATCACCACTTCATCGAGGCACGCCTCAGGCTCAAGCTGATGTCCAACGATTTCTCCCAATGGTTGTACGAGGATTTGGGCCTGACCGAGGCAGCCCGGCAGTTGAATCGCATCGACATTTACACTGGGACCCTGGAAGATGTTCGCAACCAAATTATTCGGATCGTGGAGAGAGCGCTCATCTAGTACGCGCCTGCAGATTATATGGAACCTGTCGAACCGCAAACCGAAAGTGAAGTGGCGGCAAGAGAAAGCCAGCCGGACGGTGGTGCCCCTTCTTCAGCCGCGCCAGGCGGGCTCGAGCGACGGAAGCGATCCCGGACCTGGGAGACTCCCCCGGCACCGGTTCCTCCGCCACGTCTGGATGACTACAAAACAATTGTCGGTGGGGCGGACCTCGATGAATTGAAGTTTCTCGCGCAGGACCTGAAAGGCAAAACGGTGAAAATGGTGAACTCCACCGCGGTAGGGGGAGGAGTCGCCGAGATGCTCAATCAACTGGTTCCGCTGCTCAATGAGGTAGAAGTGAAGACCCACTGGGAGGTCATCACGGGAGGAAACGACTTCTTCGAGGTTACAAAAGCGTTTCACAATGCACTACAGGGCAGCGATTACAACCTTACGCAGCAGGCTCGCGACATTTTTCTGATGCACAACGAGCAAAATCGGCAGCGCATCGAGTTTTCCGAAGATGTCATCGTGATTCACGACCCGCAGCCCGCCGGGCTGATTCGGGATCGTCAACCGTCACGGCGGTGGGTCTGGCGCTGCCACATCGATTTGTCCAATCCCAATCCGGACGTATGGGGTTTCCTTCGGCCGTTCATCGAACAGTACGACGCAGCGATTTTCTCTTCGCAGTCGTTTACGCGCCAATTGCCGATTCCTCAGTATTTGTTTTTTCCCTGCATCGATCCGCTCTCCGAGAAAAATAAGGATCTTGAGGACAGTTTTGTGCAGCAAGTATGCGACGAATTCGGGATCGATCGCTCCCGCCCCATCGTCACTCAAGTCTCGCGTTTCGACCGCGCCAAGGATCCCGTCGGCGTCATCCAGGCCTTTAAGCAGGCCCGCAAATACGTGGATTGCCAGTTGGTAATGGCCGGCGGAGGAGCTACTGACGATCCCGAGGGGGCCGCAGTCCTGAAGGAGGTTAAGGAAGCTGCCGGCGAGGATCCGGACATCATTATTCTTGACCTGCCTCCCTGGTGCGCCCTGGAAATCAATGCTCTGCAGCGGGCTTCGACGCTGGTCGTGCAGAAGTCGATAAGAGAAGGCTTTGGCTTGACCGTAACCGAGGCACTGTGGAAAGGGAAACCGACAATCGCCGGAGCAGTTGGGGGCATTCCAAATCAAATCATCCACAAGTTAACGGGAATGCTGGTGCATTCCGTGGAAGGGTGCGCTTATCAGATGCGGTATCTCTTAACCCACCCGGATTTCGCCAAACAACTCGGCCAGAACGGCCACGAGCATGTGAAAGAAAACTTCCTGATGACCACCAACGTCCGGCGATGGCTTCTGCTGTGTCGAATCTTGCTCGCCGGCGGGCCGAAGTGATCTCCGGGCCCTACTCCTCCGGAGCTGAAAGAGCGCGAGGCGACTGATCGCCGTACCTAGAACCTGATCTGCGGTCCGAAGGTTACCCTCAGATTGTTATGGGCGCCGTGATCGAAATAAATATCGTCACCCACCTCCGCTCGAATGCCGATCGGTCCCGCAAACGCTTCAAATCCTCCACCGGGATATACCGCGAAGTTCGTAGTGCCGTTGGTCAGGCCGACAGTGTTTGTGAAGCCCGCGGTCGCATTCTGGTTGCTGATGCTGAAGTTGTCGAATCCGACCTTGCCCGTGACGAAAACTCGGAAGGGTCCTGAGCCCGTCTGAAATTTTGGGCCGAAAAAACCATGCAGAGTGCGGAATTGCGAATTCACCAGCTCCGTGGTCACGCCATTGGTGAAAGTGTTGGTGTAGGTCCGCTTGAAGTCGTAAGCCATTTCCGCCTCAAGTTGGACACTGGGATGAAGGTTGATGGCGGCCCGGCCTCCAAGCCCGACGAAATTGTGGCCCGGCGACGCGTCACTGGGGCGAAAATAGTCAGCGAAAGCGCCTATCTCAAAGTGATCGGAACGATCTTGCGCAATCACCATTGGGGCGGCGGCAATCATCAATGAACCCAGGAACAGCCAAATGCAACGCTTCATGTTGTTTTCTCTCCGTCAAATGTTTGCGCCCGCGCACACCTCTCGACGTGCATCGGCGGAGAGAGAGGGTTACACAGCGGCGGCGGTCTTGATATTTTCGATGCGCTCTCACCAAACGAGGTTGGCTTTGCAGCCATGCGCCATGGGGCTTTACTGAGTAGGGAGAAAACTGTAGGACTGAACTCGATTCCGTATAGAGCAACCTTGAAGACCGTCACTTCTGTGGTTGCTTGCCAGAATGTTCCGGAACCGGGCGCGGCCATACCGGACTCGTCAACTCGATTCGCCAAATGGGGCCCCCAAGGAAAAGAGGGCCTTCCGATTTGACGAAAGTGGGCGCCTCGCCGCCCAAAATCCAGATGTGGATGTCTGGAGGCTGTTTACCGATAAGCGGCGCAACCGCCCCCGTGATGCCGCCGATTTCCACCTTCAGGACGTAATGCATGGCTGTGTATTTCAGGTCGCCGATCAAGAACATCTCTTCGGTCTGAGGCGTGATTGCGAGCTTCACCAATCTCGGTTTAGGCGTGGTGGCCAAGAACGACACAGTGTTCGGCAACTCACTGGACCGGACGTTTTTCAACACCGTGGAAAGCAAGCCGTTGGCGACATCGGGCGGTAATTGCATTCGCTCGGTTGCAACCTTCTCTTTACCATCGTCTGTGTAGTGAACCGTGACCTGACCCGACGAACTATCAATTGACAGGTCCGTTGGATTCGGGAACGCCGGGCCCTTCTGTATGAGGTGATAGCTCAGGAGCCGGAAATGACCGCGCTGAAAAAAAACAGTGGTCTCATCGTGGACCGAGCCGTCCTTGAATCGGAACACCACATGGCTACTTACTCGATCGCCACGGGAGACTTGGGCCAGGTCACCGTAGGCGAGGGGCTCACCGTCCATTGTGCTCAGCATCAGAAAACCGTGGACCAGGCCCTCCGTGTGGCGCACCACCACTGGCGCCGCCGACACCGCACCCGACGTGAGCAGTGCGGTGCAGATCAAAATGATTGCGAGAGGTTTGCACTCCATAAACAGCCGTCTCTTTAGCGCCTGTAATGGTCGGCGATTCAGATGGGACCGCCTCGGCTAAACGAGCGAACTGCGGCGATCATGCTTACGCTGATCGAACCTTGCTGGTTCGTCTGTTGGCGCATGTAAGACGAACTTGAGTACAGTAAGGTTGTCTCTGGAAGGCGCCCCGCTCAAGCGGCGCGATTTTGGTCGAATGTGGCCCGGCTAAGCGCCCGCTTGATTGCACTTAAGACATTGTCGTACGAGGTAAGCATCTCATGCTGGCGGGGGGCTCTCGTCCACCATAAGAGTCGCACCTTGACGGCGTTCGAATCCAGATCGCTTAAGTCCAGCACGAGCGCTTCGGGGGCAGGATCTGACAAGACGCCCTTGGCCTTGCTCATGGCCTTGATGATGAGGGATTTGACTTCGTCCAAGTTCTGTATGCCTTTTAGGTTCAAATCGTATTCCCATCGGCGAGTGTCGAGCGCTGTATTGATCGTCACGGAGTGAGTGAACAAATCAGCGTTGGGGATGACTATTCTCCTTCCATCATAGGTCTTGATAATAGTTGCCCGGGTCTGAACCTCTTCCACCCGGCCTTCGTAATTGTCCAGTTTGATCTCATCGCCTATCCGAAACGGTTCAGCCCAGAGCAGCAGCAGACCCGCCAGGAAGTTCTGCAATATGTTTTGAAAGGCAAATCCAATGGCCACGCCGCTGATGCCAAGAATCTTTATCAGATCGCCGGCCTGAAAAGAAGGTGCCACGATCGAAAAGGAGACCAGGAAGCCAAGCAGGATCGTTGCTGCACCCGTGAGCCGGGCAAAGACCATTCCCAGGTTTGGGCGGTATCTGCGAGTAGTGCGATGAATCAAGCGGCTCACCAGAATGCTGAGCACGTAAAAAAGGAGGAAGACGACGACCCCCAGTATCAATGAGGGAAGCCGTGCAAAGAAACCTTCGATCATGTGATGGGCGGATTCCCAAAACTTGGCAAAGTTTGAGTGCATAACAAATGGCTTTAGCAGGAGAGCATAATAAAAACATTTTGGGCGGAACATCCGCTGGTTCGCGCAGGCTCCGCCCAGTAGTTCACCGATACATTAAGGCTTCCCTTTCGGGGGCCGCGGCTCGCTCTGCCGTGCCGGCTGCTGTCTTTGCTGCAAATGTTGCTGCTGGGTTTCGTGCTTTTGCTGTAATTGCTGAGTCTGTTGCTGATGCCGTTGCTCCAACTGTTGTGTCCTCGCTTCGTTAGCTTTCTGTTGCGTGTACCGCTGGTGTTCCTGGTCCTGCTTCTGCTGAAGCCTCTGTCGTTCCTGGTCCTGCTTCACTTGCAGCTTTTGCTGTTGCTGCTGGTATTTCTGGTCCTGCTTCGGGTTCCCCGTGTTGGGCGCGGGCGGACGCTCCCGAGGCGGGAGATCTTTGGGGTGCACAAAATTGCCAGGGCGGGAACCGTTGTTTTCTGGACGATTGCTTCCCGCGTGACCAGGCTGTTCGTTGCCCGCGGGCCGTGTCCCGCCACGATTGGCGGGTGGATGGTATGGCGCTCCTGCCTCACTGGCCCTGACCACTCCGTGGCCGCTAAATGTTCCCGGCCTGGGGGTCGCCGCGACTGGCGGTCTGCCCTGGTTCACCGACGCCCGGAGCTGCGGGTTACCACGGGCAGCTTGGATATGCTGAGTTTGAGCCTGCACTGGCGGCAGGTGTCTCCCGCGCGCCGCCTCCTCCTCCCGGGGCGTTGGACGCGCGTTGATCCCTCCGTTGCCGCCGTTGTAGCTCACCCGGTTTATCGTAGTGTTGTTGATCACCGTGGTGTTGTAAACGTTGTGGATGTTAGTAACGTTCACGTTGGTCACGGAGCGGTTGTAAAAGAACCTTCCATTCTCCCAACGTCCACCTTCGTAGCCTTCGCCGAAGTAACCGAATCCGTAAGCGATCCCGCCATAAAAACCCACTTCCGGGCCCCAGTAACCCTCGTGGAAAAGAAAAGCCTCACCGCCCCAACCCCACCAGCCTGGGGTCCAGAGGAAACCGACTTCCGGGGCTAGGATCCACGTGCCCGGCACCCAATAGTAGTCTTCGGCATCGTCGTCCCAATACCAGTACCCCGGCGTCCAAATATAACCATCGCCGGGACAGATCGGTTGCTCATAAACCGGCAGTGCCGGCGGTCCGAATGTGATCGCGACTCTGAACTGCGCCGCGGACGCCGCCGACATGGCTAGCATTACCAGGGCGAGCGACAGCGCGCGGAGCGTTATTGAACGAATAGAGAAATTGATGTGCATTATGTTTCCTCTTGCCCAGTCATCCTTCGCTTGCCCGATCCTGCTGTGCTGCTGCGGGTTGCGCGGATGAAAAGACCGGCAACTACCGGCCTGCAGAAAGCATGGCGGTGGCTGATGCGTCCTTTCCATCCCCTGGAAGCTGTAGTTGGCATCTGCAATGGCTGTAGTCACCGCAGAGGCTTTTCCCCAGATCGTACCATTCTGATGCAGCGCTGCAGGGGTGGAAGGGCTTGTGAGGCGACGGAGCAGCTTGGTCTTGCGGGACTGAGGGAAAGACGGCGTTTCCTGGTTAAGCCGTGGCGGCGCTCATTCGTTCTTCCAGCGTGGCGGCCTCCTGGGCTCCGGTGTGCCGCAGCACCTCCCGTGCCCATAGCGTTTTCGCGCCCTCACCGCAGGAGACATACACCAGGACTCCAAGGTCGCCAATCTGATGCTGGAACCGTTCCGCCTCTTCCTCCGAAAAACCGAGCTCTACCAGCGTTCTAGCATTCCCACAGAGGGCAGGAGCTTCCCGCGCCACCACGAGAGCGTGAAAGAACGCCTGTGATCGGATGAAGAAACCCACGGTGGGAATCAGCACCGCACCAAATTCCGAGAGCCAGCCAATCAGCCCCGCGGTCACCGCGCTGGCTTCCTGTTCGGCATTGAACAGGCTCGCATCCCGAACGATCGACGCAATGGGGTGAGCGGGCGACAGCATCATGCAGATATCTTCGTTCTCGAATCCAGCCTGGTTTAAGTTGCGCACGATGTCGGTCAAAGCGACGTCTTGGGAGTAGATTCCGTATGCGGCTGCTGCGTTCACTGGCATGGCGATTGCTCCACGTCGGCGATGTGCCTTCTGCCGAATTCGATTACAAACCCGACCGGCCCTGCCCGACCGACCGGATGATCGGAAAGTTACGCTTCTCACCAGGCCCATGAACCTCGGGTAGATCATGTAGATTCCCGAATATTTTTTGGAAAGCGCGGCAAACCGATTGATTCTGCCACCGATCAAAAGGACCGGCGGCGAAGCATTTCTCTGAGTGCGGGCGGTGTGGTCTTGGAAAGAGATCCTATGGAAAGCCTCACACGCCGACCACACCTATACATTGGCGGAGCCAACACAACTGGTCGGCATTAGGGCGCCGGCGAAGGAAGCACGTCATAGAGCGGTTGCGCCGCTTTCACTCCCGCATTCTCCTCGGCCACCGATATAGCCAGGATGCGGATCTTGTCGTTATCCGGCAGTGTGATGGCCTTCGTCCCCGCTGGTAAATCGATCGGATAGGCGAACAAATAGGAGTAGCGGTAGGACACATTCTCACCCGCAGCATTGTGATGATGCGAACAGTACCACGCCACTTCGGCCCGCTTGATGTAGCCCGGCTTGATGCCAGTCATTTGGCCGTAATCGTCGTGCGAAGTGTCCGTTGAGCTCCACTGCCGGTCATCCCACTGACCGATGAATCCGCCCCAGTTCTCAATGTTCAGGTCAACTCCAGTGTCGCCGACTCTGAACGCTGCCTTCTGGTCGCCGTCTGCCGAGGCGGCCAG
>Ga0210406_10005890_pt1 | contig 12768 bp, 8 predicted proteins | sample IncBWC30MmetaG_FD_155454 | JGI IMG/M metagenome (GOLD analysis project Ga0210406, IMG submission 155454) | Forest soil microbial communities from Barre Woods Harvard Forest LTER site, Petersham, Massachusetts, United States - Inc-BW-C-30-M | ecosystem: Environmental > Terrestrial > Soil >...
CATACCGCTGGTTGAGCTTCATCAACGTTGCCAAGGAATCGGGTCTCAACGCCAAAACGATCTTCGGCGGCGAGCACAAGAACAAATATCTGCTCGAGACCACCGGCTGCGGAGTTGCCTTCTATGACTACGACAACGACGGCTGGCTCGACATCTTCCTGGTGAATGGTTCACGCCTCGAAGGATTTCCCAAAGGTGAAGAACCGACCTCGCACCTGTTCAAAAACAATCGCGATGGAACGTTCACCGACGTCACCGCGAAAGCTGGAGTCGCACGTTCGGGTTGGGGGCAGGGAGTCTGCATCGGCGATTACGACAACGACGGGTACGAAGACCTGTTCGTCTCGTACTTCGGTAAGAACGTGCTCTTCCACAACAACGGCGACGGCACGTTTACCGACGTCAGCGAGAAAGCCGGCGTCGCCGGCAACGGCAAACGCTGGAACACCGGTTGCGCCTTCGTGGACTACGACCGCGATGGCAAGCTCGATCTCTTCGTCGCGAACTACATCGACATGGATCTGGCGACGGCTCCCGTGCCGGAGTCCGGACCGTGCCTCTACAAGGCGGTGATGGTCGCGTGCGGTCCTCCCGGATTAAAAGGCGGCAGGAATATCCTCTATCACAACAATGGAGACGGAACGTTCACGGACGTTTCCGAGGCCGCGGGAATTTTCTCGGCAAACGGAACTTACGGGTTGGGAGTGCTCACTGCGGACTTCGACAACGACGGATGGCCCGACATCTACGTCGCCAACGACTCGACCGCCAGTGCGCTTTATCAAAACAAGAAGGACGGCAAGTTCGTGGACGTCGCGCTCGAGTCGGGTTGCGCGCTCAGTCCCGATGGCAAGCCGCAGGCCGGCATGGGCGTGTCGGCGGCAGACTACGACCTCGACGGCAACCTCGACATCGTCAAGACGAATTTCGCCGGCGACACGCCATCGCTCTACCACAACCAGGGTGGCGCCAACTTCGAAGACACCACTTTCACCGCAGGACTGGGTCTACACACGCAGTATCTCGGCTGGGGGTGCGGCTTCTTCGATATGGACAACGACGGCTGGGTCGACATCCTGATTTGCAACGGACACGTGTATCCGGAAGTCGAGCAACTGAAGACCGAGGCTGGCTATGCGCAGAGGAAGCTTCTTTACCGCAACCTGCGCAACGGGCGGTTCGAGGACGTGTCATTGAATGCGGGCGCAGGAATCTCCGATCCGGTGGCGTCGCGCGGATGCGCCTTCGGCGACTTCGATAACGACGGCGATCTCGACGTAGTGGTGAACACGGTGAACGGGTACCCGCAGCTTCTGCGTTGCGATCTTCGAACGGGGAACAATTGGATCAAGGTTCGCACCATCGGGACGAAATCCAATCGCAGCGGCATTGGGGCGCGCCTGAAATGTGTGACGAAAGTAGCTGGAGAGAGCAAGCCGCACGAACAGATCGACGAAGTACGCAGCGGCGGAGGGTATTTCTCGCAGAACGATCTGCGAGTGCACTTCGGTCTAGGCAAGGCTGTGAAAGTGGAGCTTCTCGAGATCCGCTGGCCCAGCGGACAGGTTGAGACGATCAAAGACGTGAAGCCAAACCAGCTCATCTACGTAAAAGAAGGGTCCGGTATCGTGCGTACGATGCCCTTCGAACCTGCCAGCAAATCCGTGCTGACGAACTAACTGCGGCCCCCGTAGCCCATTCAAACCACAGCACTTCCATCCCACTGCAATTTACCTAAGGTTCTTGGTCAGCGTTCTACAGAATCTACCGGAGACGTTCCGCAACACAGCAGGCGTAGGTTCATGCAAGACGAACCAGAAATCAGCAAATGCTTGCGCGCCCTTTGATTTGAGATTTGATCATGAGGAGGCAGTGTTAATGAATTGGGATCAAGTAAAGGGACAGTGGACACAAATGAAGGGCTCTGTCCGCAAGCAGTGGGGCAAGCTTACCGATGACGATCTAGACGTCATCGCCGGCGAGCGAGAAAGGCTGGTCGGCAAAATCCAGGAGCGTTACGGAATCGCGAAGGAAGAAGCCGAGAAGCAAATCGCGAACTGGAATCCACCGTCGGGAGCCGAAGTTTCACAGGCAGAACGCGAAAAGGAACTCCGTCGCAAGGCCGGCTAACTAGGTTTTCAGAATCGCGGGCCACGCAGTCAGTTTCAAAACCAAAAATGTACTTGGAGGAAATACCGTATGAAGAAGTTGTTGGTCCTTTCACTCGCTTTCATTCTGGCGCTGCCGGTGATTGCCTTAGCGCAAGACCCCGCAGCCCCCGCCGGCAGTCAAGCTTCCCAGCAGCCCGGCGCCAGTCAGACCGGTGCCGGCCAAGCCAATGACACGATGGGCAAGGCCGGCAACGTAAAGGGCACGGTCAGCCAGGACGGCAAAACCATTGTGGGCGATGACGGCAAGAGCTGGACGATCGCCAACCCCGACGCCGTGAAGGGCCACGAAGGCCATCACGTCGAACTGAAGGGCAGCGCCGATGCGAGCACCAACCAGATCCAGGTCAGCTCGGTGAAAATGCTGAAGGGCGACAAGGGCTCGATGAAGAAAGACAGTTCGCAGCCACAGTAAACAATCCTCACTCCTGACGCCTTAAGGCCAGCGTAAAAGCTGGCCTTCTTTTTTGTTGCGGCTCTTGGAATGAGCATGGCCCGTTGAATCCGGCAGGAAGACAATCTGCGTGCCTCTCCTTTAGCATTCCTCTCGCGGGCAGAGCGAATTCCGGCCCGATCCAGACCATGCCTGATCCAGACCATGATTGAAAAATTCGACGCCATCGTTTTGGGCGGAGGCGCCGCCGGCCTGATGTGTGCGATCGAAGCCGGCAAGCGCGGCCGTCGCGTGGTCGTTCTCGAACGCGCCGATCGCGTGGGGAAGAAGATCCTGATCTCGGGCGGCGGTCGTTGCAATTTCACCAACCTGCATTGCCGGCCGGAGAACTTTCGGTCGTCGAATCCGCATTTCTGCAAGTCAACCCTCGCGCGCTACACGCCGGCTGACTTCATCGCTTTAGTCGAGAAGCATGGCATCCGATATCACGAAAAGCACAAGGGCCAGTTGTTCTGCGACGGCTCGGCGCGTGAAATCGTGACCATGCTTGAGGAAGAATGCCGTCGCGCAGGAGTGCGCGTCGTGGTTGGGGCTTCCGTGCGCGAGGTTCGCAAAGAAGCAAACTTCGTAATTCTGGGAGGGGATCATGAGTTCCATGCGCCTGCATTGGTGGTTGCTACGGGTGGGCTATCGATTCCCAAAATCGGGGCGACCGCGTTCGGCTACGAGTTGGCGGGGCAGTTCGGAATCCAACTGAAGCCTTGCCGTCCAGCCTTGGTGCCCTTGCTGTTTCATGCCGCGGATCGCACGGCATATGGCGAACTGGCAGGCGTCTCGACGGAAGTTCGCGTTTCATGCGACTCGCAGGAGTTCACGGAAAAGATGTTGTTTACGCACCGTGGGCTGAGCGGTCCGGTAATCCTGCAGATTTCGTCCTATTGGGAAGAAGGGCAAGCTATCGTGGTCGATCTCGCACCGGCGCAAGACTGGGTCACTTCATTGCGTACATCGGGGTCCCGACGCGATCTATCGTCGGCGAAGCAAGCTTTGCGCGCAGTTCTTCCGCAAAGGCTGGCGGATCGCTGGCTCGAGCGGCATCCGCCGAAAGACTGGACGAATCATTCGCTGGCGGAACTTGAGCGCGGCTCGCATCACTGGTCGATTGCGCCTGCCGGCACCGAAGGCTACGAGAAGGCCGAGGTCACCGCTGGCGGTGTGGATACGGATGAACTGTCGGCCAAGACGATGGAGTGCCGGCGCGTGCCGGGCCTTTACTTTATCGGCGAAGTGGTCGACGTGACCGGACAGCTGGGTGGATTCAATTTCCAGTGGGCGTGGGCGTCGGGATTCTGCGCTGGGCAGGCAGTTTGACCTTGTGTGCGATGTCCCGTCGCGCCTCACCCAATCCACATAAAATGAAGCTTTCCAGTGCTTTGTTATGTCTAACCACATGGTGAAGTCGCCAGGAAGGTTTGCCGAAAGGGTGCCGCACAAGGCTGGGCGCGGAAGCGCCACGAAGCCGCCTTTGACGGCCGAGCGGCTCAAGGCCGTGGCTCCCATCGTGTTCGACCTGATGCGGCCGCGCAAGAAGCTGCTGGCCCTCGGCTTCCTGTTGATGGCGATTAACCGCGTCTCTGGACTCGTCCTTCCTTATTCCACTCGTTATCTCATCGATAGCGTCATCGCCAAGCATCACGTCGCGTTGTTGAAGCCCATCGTGCTGGCAGTGCTCGGTGCGACCGTGATCCAGGGCATCACGTCGTTCTCGCTGACCCAGCTTCTGTCGAAGGCGGCGCAGAGATTGATCACCGAGTTGCGCGAGAAGGTTCAGAAACACATTTCGCGCCTGCCGGTTTCCTTCTACGACGCGAACAAAACGGGCAACCTGGTTTCGCGCATCATGAGCGACGTCGAAGGCGTGCGGAATCTGCTGGGCACAGGATTGGTCGAGTTGGCGGGAGGGTTGCTTACCTCGCTCATCGCGCTGGTGGTGCTCTTCCGGATCAGCGCGCTCATGACTGCACTGGCTTTCGGCGCCCTGGCGTGTTTCGCAATCGCCCTCAACAAGGCATTCAGCACGATTCGCCCCATCTTCCGCGAGCGCGGCAAGATCAATGCCGAAGTCACAGGGCGGCTCGCGGAATCTCTGGGCGGCGTACGCGTGATCAAGGGCTACCACGCGGAAGAGCGCGAGGAAGCAGTTTTCGCGGGCGGCGTGCGGCGGCTGCTCGAAAACGTAATGCGCACCCTGACGGCGACTTCTCTGATGAGCCTGTCGGCCAGTGTGCTGATGGGAGTGGTCGGCGCCGTCATCATGTATGTCGGCGCGCACCAGATTCTCGCGGGCACGCTCACCGTGGGCCAGTTCTTCACCTACACGCTGTTCCTGGGATTCCTGGTTGCGCCCATCATCCAGATGGTCGCTATCGGCACGCAAATCACCGAGGCTTTTGCCGGGCTTGAGCGCACGCAGGAGATTCTGCGTGAACGTCCGGAAGATCAGGATCCGAATCGCACCGTGACGCTCAAAGACATCGTAGGACGCGTGGAATTTGAAGACGTCAGCTTCAGCTACGATGGCAAGCGGGTCGTGCTGCACGATGTGTCGTTTCTCGCGGAACCGGGTACGGTGACGGCGCTGGTGGGCTCTTCGGGGTCGGGGAAGTCGACGACCATCGGCTTGATCTCGGCGTTCCATGTGCCGACCGAAGGCCGGGTGACCATCGACGGAATCGACCTGAGCACGGTGCGGCTCGACTCTTACCGCACGCGCCTTGGTGTCGTTCTGCAGGAATCTTTTCTGTTCGACGGGACGATTCGCGAGAATGTGGCGTTCTCTCGTCCCGCCGCGACGGAAGAAGAAATCATGCGCGCATGCCATATCGCGCGAGTGGACGAGTTCGCGGAGAGCTTCGAAGAAAAATACGACACGGTGGTGGGCGAGCGCGGAGTGAAGCTTTCGGGCGGACAGCGGCAGCGCATATCGATTGCACGTGCGATTCTGGCCGAGCCGCGCATCCTGATTCTCGACGAAGCAACTTCCAGCCTTGATTCGGAATCGGAACAAATGATCCAGCACGGGCTTTCGTATCTGATGCAGGGCCGCACGACTTTTGTGATCGCGCACCGCCTGTCGACCATCCGGCGAGCCGATCAGATCCTGGTAATGGAACAAGGGCGCATCGTGGAACGCGGCACGCACGAGGAACTCTACGAACTGCGCGGCCGCTACTATGATCTCTACACCAAACAGCACGGCCTCGAAACGAATCTCTTTCTCGCGCCGGGGGAAGGCGACACGATCGAGGAAAACGGCAACGGCGCGACGGGAAGCAAGGAACCGGCCGACCCAGACGCGATTCGCGTGATCCGCGGCGAGGTTCGATGACACGGCGTAAGCCAGCAGCCCCAGCTAGAAGCTAGTAGCCTCGACCAGAATGAATTCCAACCCGCATCCAGCACCTTCTTCTACAAACCCCGCCATTCACACTGAGAACGTGTGCCGCCACTATTCCATGGGCGAAAGCCTGATTCGCGCCGTGGATGGAATCTCGATTCGTGTGCCTGCCGGAGAGTTTTTGGCGTTGCTGGGGACATCAGGTTCGGGGAAATCGTCGTTGCTGAACCTGATCGCGGGTCTGGACCGGCCGACCTCAGGCGCCGTGGTGGTTGAGGGCAAGGATCTCGCGGCGCTATCGCGGGCGGAACTGGCGCAGCATCGGTTGCGCACCGTCGGGATGGTTTTCCAGTCCTTCAATTTAATTCCCAGCATGACCGTGATCGAGAACGTGGAGCTTCCACTGCGCTTTGCCGAAGTCGAGCGCAGCCGGCGCGACTCGCTGGCACGCGAAGCGCTGGAGCGCGTCGGCCTGGGCAAGCGCCTGGACCATCGCCCAACCGAACTCTCCGGCGGCGAGCAGCAACGCACCGCTCTGGCGCGTGCGCTCATCAACCAGCCGAAGCTCTTGCTCGCCGATGAGCCGACCGGCAATCTCGACAGCCGCACCGGAACCGAGATCATGAATCTGATTCGCGAATTCAACGAGTCGCTCGGCATGACGGTGGTGATGGTGACGCACGAGCGCGCCCTTGCGGAACGCTACGTGCAGCGGCTGATTTTTCTTGCGGACGGCAAGCTGGTGGACGATCAGGCCAACGTCGCGGTAACGGCCGCGCAGGGTGGCCGAGCATGAAGGCCTACGACCTCGCCGAACTCGCCGTGCGCAACCTGCGGGAATCGATCCTGCGGAATTCGCTGACCACCGTCGGAATCTCGGTCGGCGTCGCGTCTCTGGTGGCGATGCTGTCGCTCGGCATCGGATTGCAACAGCTCGCGACGCGGCGATTGGTAAAGTCTGGCTTGTTCGACACCGTCGTCGTTACGTCGCGGCGAGACTTGCGGAACTTCAATCGCAGTGACGACGACAACAACGCCCCCGCTCCGGCCGAGAGCCCGGCCCTCGATGAACCTGCGCGCGCCAAAATCTCGCAGATGGCGAACGTCGTGGAAGCGTATCCCGATCTGCGCTTCATCACTTCGTTTACCTTTGACAGCAAGCCGCATCTCACTATGGTGGCCGGGATCCCCGCGTCGTACAAAAACAATGACGCGTTCGAAGGCATGCAGGGAAGTTTCTTCTCGTCCGACATAGCGCCCGAAGTGATCCTGCAAAAAGCGTTTGCGGCAGAGTTGCTCGGGAAAACTGCGAAGCCCGGCTCGGACGAGATTGCGATTGCCGAGATCGCGAAGCCTCTACTGGGCAAAGAAATGACGATGCGCTACTCCGAGCGCGTGGATGCCTCCGGCTCGGCGTCCGACGGAGTGACCGGCGACACGTCGACGTACTCGATCCAATCGCATGAACTGCAGTTGAAGATTGTCGGCATCACCGATCTTGACCCCGACAGCATGCGCGGTTCCGCCCGGGCGCGAGTGCTTCTGCCGCTCAATTTGATGGCAAGCCTGCACGCCATTCAGCCGACCGCTTTGCGCGACACCACCCAGGCCGCGAGCCGCGTTCCCACCTACTCGACGGTCAGCGTGCGCGTGAAGAATCCCACGCAGATCCAGTCTGTCGAAGACGCAATCAAGAAGATGGGCTTCAATACCTTCTCGATGCTCGACGCGACGCGCAGCTTGCGGAAATTCTTTGCGATTGTCGATGTGTTCCTGGGAGTTTTCGGAAGCCTCGCACTGGCCGTGGCCTCGATCGGAATTGTGAACACGCTGGTGATGGCAATTCTCGAGCGGCGCCGCGAAATCGGAATCATGAAGGCCATTGGCGCGAGCGACGTCGACGTGAAGAAATTGTTTTTCGCCGAAGCCGGTGTAATGGGATTGTTTGGCGGAATTCTGGGAGTCGCGTTGGGCTGGACGATCGGGCGGGTCATCAATGTCGGCACGAACGTCTATCTCAAGCAGCAGAGCATGGCTCCCGAGCAAATCTGGTTTGTTCCGTGGTGGCTGGTCGGAGGAGCGATCGTGTTCGCCATCGTCGTCAGCCTGCTGTCGGGACTTTACCCCGCTTCGCGCGCCGCCCGGCTCGATCCGGTGCAGGCGCTGCGCTACGAGTGAATTGAAGATGCGTTGGCTTCTCGGATTCGTCACACTCGCCGTTACGTTCTTCTCCCCGTACGCTCTTGCGCAGGGGCACATCGATTGCAGCGCGGTGCAGAGCCACATCCTCAAGCGCAACGTGCACTACTGCGTGCAGGTTCCGGGTAGCTACGAGCAAAAGGACGCGTCCGGACAGCCACGGCGATTCCCGGTCCTTTACTACCTGCACGGCCTGGGCGACAACGAACAGTCGTTTTCGCGCAGCGGGGGGTGGACGCTGATTGAAGACCTTCGCGCCCAGGGCAAGATCGGCGATTTTCTGATTGTCGCGCCTGAAGGATACGCGAGCTTCTACATCAACTCCGCCGACGGCAGCGAGCGCTACAGTGATTTCTTCCTGCGCGAGTTCATCCCTTACATTGAGAAGAAGTATCGCGTACTGCCCGGCCGCGAAGCCCGCGCAGTGACTGGCATTTCAATGGGAGGTTACGGCGCGTTTCGATTTGCGTTTGCCTACCCCGAATTATTCTCGGCCATCAGCGCGCAGAGTGCTGCACTGATTCTCGACACTCCGGAACAACTGAACGCGCTGGCTCAGGAGCGCTCTCAGGATGCTCGAGGCGCATTCGCGCCGCTCATCGGAGATCCAATCAACGTGGCTCACTGGCGAGCGAACGATCCCTTCACCCTGGCTCGCAAGAACAAGGCTGCGCTCAAGGCCACTGCGATTTACTTCAACTGCGGGCAGAGCGACGACTACGGATTCGAGCGGGGAGCTGCCGCGCTCGACAAGCAACTGACGTCTGAGGGAATCGCCCACGACTACCGTCCCTATCCGGGCGGCCACAACATGAATTACTTCCTTTCACACCTGGGTGAGGTCATCGAGTTTCACTCCAAGGCGTTTGCGGCGGCTCACTAGGCCACCCACTTTGCAGGAAGCATCTAGGCCCACCGGAATACATGGGGCCTTCGCTGCGTTCGGCGTTCGTTTCACTCCGCTCAGGATGACAACCTGTAGGTAGGCATCGGCACGTGCTTCGAACCCGAAACCCTCTTCCAAAAAATCCATCCGGCGCATCGAAATTCTGCGTTGTACTTTCCACTGCCATTCCAGCTAACAATGTCAAATGGCACATCAGCGCTATGCACCGGACCACGATGCCTGTGGTGTCGGCTTTGTGACCCGGCTGGGCGCCGCCCCATCGCACGAGATGGTGGAGCGCGCTCTGACCGCGTTGCTGCGCCTGGCGCATCGCGGCGGTGTCGACGCCGACGGGCGCAGCGGCGATGGCGCCGGGTTGCTGATGGCCATCCCCGACCGTTTCATGCGCGAGGCCGCCCGCGCCGCTCATATCCTTCTTCCTGAAGAATACGGGCTCGGCATGGTATTTCTGCCCCCGGATCACTTGTCCAGCGCGAGACCTGTGGTCGAGAAGTTGGCCAAGCAAAATGGCCTGAAATTCCTGGGATGGCGCGTGGTTCCCACCGATCCCACGATTACCGGGCCCAGAGCGCAAGCGACCCTGCCCGTCATCCGCCAGTGCTTCTTCGGGCCAGGCCGTGCGACGGAAGACTTCGAAAGCGCGCTGTTCCGCCTTCGCAAGCAAGTCGAGGCGCACGCCCCACAAGGAACGTATTTCTGTTCGCTTTCTTCGCGGACCGTGGTCTACAAAGGTCTGCTTACTCCAGATCAGCTTCCAGCCTTTTATCTCGACCTGGGCGATCCCGCATTCGAGACTTCGTTCGCCGTCTTTCACCAGCGCTACTCGACCAACACCCAGCCCAGTTGGGCAATGGCACAACCATTCCGGTTCGTCGCACACAACGGCGAGATCAACACCATCAGTGCGAATCGCCGCTCATTGCACGCCCGGGAACGCAGGCTGAAGGTGGCTCTTCAACTCCCCGGCGATGTTCACGTTCTCGAAGAGCGGGTCAGCGATTCAGCCAGCTTCGATAATGGGATCGAACTTCTTCTGAGGCGCGACTACACGGCTGCGGCTGGAATGCTGGCCATGGTTCCTCCCGCGTGGGAAACGAATCCCCAGATCACGCCCGACCTACGCCGATTTTTGGAGGCGCACGCGCCGCTGCAGGAGCCGTGGGATGGTCCGGCGGCGATGGTATTTACCGACGGCCGGATGGTAGGCGCGAAGCTCGATCGCAACGGATTGCGCCCGCTGCGCTACACGCTGACGGCGAGCGGACTGTTGGTGGTCGGTTCGGAAGTCGGCATTGCCGACCTGCACGGCGAGCAGGTTTCAGAGCGCCAACGCCTGGGACCGGGCGAAATGTTGATCTCTGATCCCGCGTCTGGAGTTCTGACGCGGCCCGCCGAAATCGGGCATTTGCAGGAATTTCGCGAAGCGCCTGCAACCTCTCCCGTGCTCCATGTTGTTCCCACAGAAAAACTGCCGCCTGCGCCTATACCCGATGCGCAGCGCGTGATGGCAGCGTTGGGCTGGACCGAAGACCAGTACAAGTTGCTGTTTCAACCGCTCGTTCTCGAGGGGCAAGAGGCGGTGTGGAGCATGGGCGACGACGCTCCGCCCGCCTTTCTCTCTCGCCTGCCACGGCCGCTCTGGGACTACTGCAAGCAGCGCTTCGCGCAGGTGACGAATCCGCCCATCGATCCTCTGCGCGAGACGCACGTGATGTCGCTGCGGATCTTTCTGGGTGAGACCGGCGTGTTGAATTCGCCTCTGCTCGACGCCGGGCAGATGAAATTGCTGGAGAGTGAGTACCGTGTTCATCGAGTGAGCCTGGCATTTCCGGTGACAGAAGGCATCGATGGGGCGAAGGCGGTCCTCGAGGGACTACGCGGCGAGTTGCTGCCGCGGGACCACGAGAAGCCTGCCCTGATTCTGCTGACGGATCGCGGTGTGGATGCGCAGCACGCGGCGATTCCAGCACTGCTCGCGCTAGCCGTGGCGCACAAGTCTTTGGTGGAAGCCGGAGCGTGGGATGTTCCGCTGATGGTCGAGTCCGGACAGGTGCTCGACACGCACCACGTGGCATTGTTGGTAGCGGCTGGCGCGAGCGGCGTTTATCCGTACCTCGCGCTCGAACAGGCCATCGCGTTGCGTCCCGACGGCGTTGCCCGTTATCGCTTTGCCCTGGAAAAAGGTTTGCGCAAGGTAATGGCGCGCATGGGCGTCTCGACCATGGCCAGTTATCGCAACAGCCAGCTGTTCGAAGTCATTGGACTCGATCCTGCGCTGTGCGCCGAAGTTTTCGAAGATGCCGGATGCGTTCTAGGTGGCAAGACGCTCGACGGGTTGCTCGAGGATTGCCTGATCCGACACCAGGCAGCGTATGGAACAGAGACGAAGCCCCTGCAAGACACCGGCCTCTATCGTTTCCGCCAGCAAGGTGAACGGCATGCGACGTCGCCTGAAATCGTGCGGCGCCTGCATCGCTACATCAAGTCGCCGACCGATGAGAATTTCAAGTTGTACAGCGACCTTGCTGCCGAACGCGAGCCCGTCGCGATCCGCGACCTGATGAAAGTCCGCGAGGCTTCACCAATCCCGGTGGACGAGGTCGAGACCGAGGCATCGCTGCTCAGCCGCTTCAGCACGCAGGCCATGTCGTTGGGCGCAATCTCTCCGGAAACCCACAGCACGCTCGCCGTAGCGATGAACCACTTGGGCGGACGCAGCAACACCGGCGAAGGCGGAGAGGATCCCGCGGTCTACACACAGAAGGGCGAAGCCAACAATCGCGTCAAGCAGGTGGCCTCGGGCCGGTTCGGTGTCACGACCGATTACCTCGTTCATGCCGACGAACTCGAGATCAAGATCGCGCAAGGCGCCAAGCCCGGCGAAGGCGGACAGCTTCCCGCCAGCAAGGTCACGGCTTACATCGCGCGGCTTCGCCACGCCGTGCCCGGCATGATGCTGATTTCGCCGCCGCCGCACCACGACATCTACAGCATCGAGGACCTGGCGCAGTTGATCTACGACCTGCGCGCCGTGAACCCTCATGCCCGCATCGGCGTGAAACTTGTCTCCAGCGCGGGTGTCGGCATCATTGCCACCGGCGTCGCGAAGGCGGGTGCGGACGTCATCACGATCGCCGGACACGACGGCGGCACCGGCGCTTCGCCGATCACTTCGATCAAGAACACCGGTCTGCCGTGGGAAGTGGGCTTGCGCGACGTACACAGCGCACTGGTACGCACCGGCCTGCGCAGCCGCGTCCGGCTTCGCGTGGACGGGGGCTTCAAGTTCGCCACCGACGTGATCGTTGGCGCCCTGCTCGGAGCCGAGGAGTTTGGCTTCGGCACCGCCGCACTGCTGGCCATCGGATGCGTCATGGCTCGCCAATGTCATCTGAACACGTGTCCGGTCGGGATCGCGACCCAGGACGAAAAGCTGCGCGCGCGCTTCACCGGAAATCCTGAGATGGTGGAGAGCTACTTCCGTGCGCTCGCCGGAGAAGTTCGCGAGTTGCTGGCAAAGATGGGAGCCTCGTCGATCGACGAGATCGTGGGCGCCGCGGATCGTCTGGAAGCGCGTTCCGAAGAATTTCGGCCGATGCTCGAAGGGCTTCTGGCACCTGTGGCGGGACCTGCTCAGCCTGCCAGCCCTCGGGAAGCCGATAGAGGCTTGCACGTCGAACTGGCGGCCATTGCCGACGACCTC
>Ga0210406_10005891_pt1 | contig 12766 bp, 13 predicted proteins | sample IncBWC30MmetaG_FD_155454 | JGI IMG/M metagenome (GOLD analysis project Ga0210406, IMG submission 155454) | Forest soil microbial communities from Barre Woods Harvard Forest LTER site, Petersham, Massachusetts, United States - Inc-BW-C-30-M | ecosystem: Environmental > Terrestrial > Soil >...
TTCGCACCTGCATCATCAGCTGAAACGAAAGATCGGCCTTTTCGACGGCAATCATGGCGCTGTGCAGATCCGCACCTTTGCCGTTGAGCATCTGGGCCACCTGGCTTGCGGCGCCTCCCTGCGCTCCCTCGACCTGATCCATGGACTGTTGCAGCGTCTCAAGGAATTTGCCTTCCTCGGCGACGCCTGCGGGGGCAACGCCCATGTCGGCGGGCAGAATGCGAATTGACGGAATCGAATTATTCATTGCTGACCCTCTCATCGATTTCGGCGGCTAATACTTCGCCGGCTAAACAGGCAGAACGGTTGAAAGTATCCGCGAACCGACTTACTCAGTCTCCCTATTGCAGCAGGCTCAACGACTGGGTAATCATGACTTTCGTGGCCTGCACCGCTGACGCGTTCAGTTCATACGCCCGGACCGCTCCCAGCAGATCGGTCATTTCTTCGATCGGATCGACCTGGGGATAGGCCACATAGCCCTGCGTATTCGCGTCGGGATGTCCCGGCTCGAAGCGCAGCACCGGCGGGCGCTGATCGGAAACCACCGCGGCTACGCGCACAGCCGAAGAATTTTCGCGTTGCAGCCCGGCGAGCGCCAGTGAAAATCGGGGAACGCGTTGCGACTGAAATATAACCAACTGGCGACGATAAGGACCCCCCGCCGGAGTGCGCGTAGTTTGCGCGTTGGCCATGTTGCTGGCGACCACCTCCGCGCGCTGACGCTCGGCCCCAAGCGCCGAACCACTGAGTTCCAACATGCCGAACAGGTTCATGGCGTTGTACCCCCTCCTGTGATGGCTAACGACATCCGGTGAAACTCGGCTTTCATGAACTGCACGGCCACCTGAAAGCGCAACTGATTCTGGGCGAGCAGCAGCGATTCGCGCTCGACCGAAACGTTATTGCCGTCGGGCCGTTCCAGCAGTCCGCGGATTTCGTGCGCGACCGGGGTGAACGATTGCTCGCCCAGCGACGACTCCTTGCCGGCCATGGCCCGTTCGATTTCTCCGGCGAATGGACGCAGGTCGCGAGTGCGGTATCCCGGAGTATCGATGTTGGCGAGGTTTGCGGCAATGATTTGATGGCGGAGCGCGCTCACATCGAGCACGCGCTCCAGGCCACGCATCAGCGGGGTATCGATCATGGACATATTTGCTCCTTGTTTCTGTTATTCGCGAGATCGTTGCGATAGTTGTTCCGTGGCGGCAAACCGAACTCGCGGACTTTGTTGCGCACCGTGCGCAGGCTCACACCCAGCAATTCGGCTGCCCGCGCCCGGTTGCCGCCGGTGGATTCGAGGGTCATGGCAAAAAGCTGGCGCTCCATTTCGCCGAGCGAGAGGCCAGCTTTCCATTCCGAAGAGCGTGGGGCTGGCGGGGGCAGGATTTTTTCGGGCAAACCTTTTCCCTGTCCACTCTTCCCGTGTTCGAAGGCCTCGACCCCAATCTCGCCGCCGCGAGATAAAGCTACAGCCCGCCGCACGAAGTTCCCGAGTTCGCGCACATTGCCCGGCCAGGTATGGTCTTCGAGACCTGCCAGCAGTTCCCGGGAGAGGCGAGTATTTATTCCGGGGTTTCCGGATGTCGCATAGAGTCCGGCAAAATATTCGGCCAGTTCCGGAATATCGCCCGCGCGGTCGCGGAGCGGCGGCAGGGAAATCGGAATCACGTTAAGCCGATAAAAAAGATCGGCGCGGAAGCGGCCTTCGCCGACAGCCGCTTCGAGCGGACGGTTGCTGGTCGCGATGACGCGGATGTCAACGTGTACAGTCTGGTTCGATCCCAGGCGGTCGAACTCGCGCTCCTGCAGGGCGCGCAGCAGTTTCGGCTGCAGCGCAAGCGGCATCTCGCCCACCTCATCAAGCAGCAGGGTACCGCCGCTCGCCGTCTCGAACTTGCCCGGCCGGGCGGCGACGGCTCCGGTGAAGGCGCCGCGGGCGTGTCCAAACAATTCGCTTTCGAGCAAGGTTTCGGGAAACGCGGAGCAGTTTAGCGCAACGAACGGTCCTGCTTTGCGATGGCTGAGGCGGTGAATGAGGCGGGCGATTAGCTCTTTCCCGGTGCCGCTCTCGGCCTCGATCAGAACATCGGCATCGGTGGCAGCCGCTTGCCGCGCGCGATCAAGCGCCTGCTCCCAGAGCGCGGAGTGGCCGATCAGCGCTTCCGTGTCTTTGCCAAACTCCTCGGCGCGGCGCAACACTTGCGCAACGGCGAGTTCGAGTTTTTCGAAGCACACCGGTTTGACCAGATAATCGCAGGCTCCGTTGCGCATGGCTTCGACCGCGTCGGGCACACAACCATAGGCGGTGAGCAGGATCACAGCCGTGCGCGCCGACGAAGCTTGCACCTCTCGCATCAGCTCAAAGCCGTCGCGTCCCGGCATGCGCACGTCGGTGATCACTAGAGAATGCAGGCCTTCGCGAAATTTGGCCAGCGCTTCCGTGCCATTCACGGCAACATCGACCTGCCATCCGCGGCGCTGGAAGCGGGCTTCGAGAGCGGCGCGCATGCCGGCATCGTCATCGGCGATGAGCAGCCGCTTCACAGCCGCGCCCCAGGATCGACGGCAGGTTCGGTAACATTTTCGGACAAGCGTTTCGCTCCGGTCGTTCGATTGCGGGGAAGACGAAGCCGGAAGGTGGCGCCGCAACCCGGACGGCTCTCGACTGCGATCGAGCCTCCGTGCTGTTCGAGAATGCGATGGCAGACAGCAAGCCCGAGCCCGGAGCTGCCGTCTTGGGTGCTGAATCCCGCTTCAAAGATGCGTGGCAGGTCGTCCGGCACAATGCCTGGTCCGGTGTCGCGAACCGCAATTTCCACGCCCTCGTCCGCCTCCTCCGAGCCCACCGTTGCACGGTCAACTCCGCGAATCGAGAGCCATCCGCCGCCCGGCATGAAGCGAAACGCGTTGAGCGCGAGGTTTAGCAACACCTGCTCAAGCCGGTGCCGGTCGGCACGAATGGTGATGCCATTGAGATCGTTGATGATCTGCATTTCGACCCGCGCCTGCTTGGCGAGCGGCAGAAGAAAGTTGTAGGCCCAGTCGAGGAGCTGGCCCGCGTCGATGGGGGCAAGCTCGGGCTGCGGCGCATTATGCAGGTGAAGCACGTTGTTGACAGTGGCGGAAAGAGTGCGCAGACCCGCCTGGACATGTTCGATCCAGCTGTGGCTTTCCGGTTCAAGGTTAGCCTCGGCCAGGAGTCCCGCGAAGAGTTCGAGGCTGCCCAGCGGATTGCGTATTTCATGCGCGAGCAGGGCCGACATCTCGACCAGCGCCTGTTGCCGCCGAAGATGCTCGCGATCATGTTCGAGCTTCTTCGCGTCGCTGATATCGCGCAGAATAAAAACCGACGTAGCACAGGCCTCACTTTGCTCCAGCCAGGCGTGGCGGATAGCGACCCAGGCGGGTTCGTCCTGATTTGAAACAGATTGCTCTAAAGGAGGTTGAGTCGGAGAAGACCGATCCAGTCCGGAACGTGGCAAAACGAGCGGCAATTCGGGCTCTTCGCTCGTTTCGCGCGCGCGGTCGAGCGCCTCCGCCAGCGCGGCCGGCAACGCCTCGGCCGATTCGAAGCTGCCGCCGAGTAACCGCGCCGCCTCTGGATTGAGAATCGAAATCCGAGTTCCAGCTTCGATCACCAGCACGCCGCAGGGCAAGCCTTCCAGAATGCGGCGCAGGCGTTCGCGGATGCGATGGTTTTCTTCGAGACTAGTCGCCAGGTCGCGATTGGTGCCTTCCAGTTCCTGGCGGAGATGAGCCACCTGACCTTGCAGTTGCCCGTAGGTGCGCTCAAGCGAACCCGCCGCCTCGGTGAACGATGCAAAGGCGCGGGCCAGAGGATGTTCGACGTCACGCGCCGGATCTCGTGGGGTTGGAAACGAGGAGGACATGAATATCACCCTGCAAGGCCAATGCCAGCCCGGCATAAATTGCCTTAGAAAGCTCTCATTCCGGGTACGGACGAAGACGACCTATCGCTCGATTTATCGTTTCCACCTAGCCCGAGTTGCGAAAGCTCGAGTCCCCGAGTAACAGATGCTCGGGTCGAATCACCACCTCGTCTTCACAGAGGATCAGCGCGCGTTCGACCACGTTCTGCAGTTCGCGAATGTTGCCGGCCCAGGACTGCGTCTTCAGCAGTTGCAGCGCCTCGGCGGAGAATTCCGGGGCGGCCTGGGGCGCAGCAAATTTTGCGAGGAAGTGCGCGGCCAGCGGCGCAATGTCTTCCGACCGGTCTCGCAACGGCGGAATTTCGATGGGGAAAGCGCAGAGGCGATAATACAAATCTTCGCGGAACCTTCCCTCCCGAACCAAAGTGAAGAGGTGCGCGTTCGTGGCCGAAATAACGCGGGCATCCACGCGCACGACTTCGGCGCTGCCCAGGCGCTGTAGTTCTTTTTGCTCAAGAAATCGCAGCAGCTTGGGTTGGAGGCCCAAGGGCATTTCGCCGATTTCATCGAGGAACAACGTGCCTCCCTGCGCCGTCTGGATTCTTCCCGCGTACGATTGCGTGGCTCCGGTGAAAGCGCCGCGAGCGTATCCGAAGAGTTCGGCTTCGAGCAGAGTCTCGGGAATCGCGGCGCAATTCACGACCGCGAAGGTACGCGCCGCCCGCGGGCTCAGATGATGAATGGCCCGCGCGACGATTTCCTTGCCGCAGCCGGTCGGGCCCGTGATCAGGACGGTGGTGTTGCGCGGCGCCAGCAGGCGCGCCAGATGATGCACCGGCTGCATAATGCGTGAGTTGCTAATCATTCCGGGTAATGGGTCTTCGAGATTGGAGTGGGGGGAGTGGGCCGCGGGCAGAAGCATGTCTTGGACGCCTTCGACTACCGTGCTTCGACCGCTGGCTTCGGCATCGCTTTCCGGATCGAGCAGCACGACTTCAATTCCAGGAAAACGCTGCCGGACGGTCTGGCTGAGTTCCTCGGCGTCGAGGTCGGGTAGGTGGCGATCGAGAAAGAGCACCTGCCAAAAGCCGCTCTCCAAATGGACCAGAGCTTCGGCTCCTCCAGTGGCCTGTTCGAAACGGCGGACGGGGGAACGCAGACTTTCGAGGACACGCTGGCGTACCACGTGGCTGGGACTGGCCACCAGGATGTGGCCAGCATAGTTGTGCGGGATCGGGAAACTCGTCATACCGTCGATTTGAAACGGATCCGGTTAGAAAGAGATTAGATGGACATTAGAAGACTCTGTCGGAAGGAACCCTTCGTGTAGCACGCGGGGCAAATTTTTCTTTACAAGCGCGCGTTTTCGTAGGTGCCCTGCATTTTCTGCAGGGATGGTAATTTCCTCTGTGCACCCCCGTGTTCTCTGTGTCCGCTGTGGTTATGAATTCGCGGACCTCTCAACCACAGGAAGCACGGATGTTATTTCTCCACAAACACCAACTCGCCGTTTTCGACTTTGAGATCTTTCACGTTATTGGGAAGCTTGAGCTGATCGCGCTGCTCAGCGAGTTTTTTCTGCAATACTTCGTTGACCAACGATGCGGGCACCGAGAGATCTCCTACCTTGACCTCGGTGGCATCGAAGGTGGCGTAACCATCTTTGGAGCCGAGATGCCCGGCCAGAGTAAGATAGACGTCTTTGCCGGCGATCTGGGTGAGAAATTGACCGCGAACGATGTCTCCATCCATGGAGACCTGGTAGTCCTTAATATTGGGAACCGCGCCGGGAAACTCCATTGCACCGCTTGCGGAGGGAGGATTGGCAGACGGCGAACTGGTGGAAGTATTCGCGGGCGCAGCGGACGGTAGCAGGCCGGCGGCTTGCGCGAGCGCAGCCGACACTTCGCCGGAATTCATCCGGACTTCGCTCCCTCCTTCGCCGGACACCCTGGGCTCCGCGAGCCGGTTCACCTTCTCCTGGAAGGACTGCGCATTGGCCGCAGCCGCAGCCGGGGCGAGTGCCGGCGCAACCGGCGCGGGCCGTCTTAACACCAGGACGAGCGTAAGAATCGAGATTGCCAGGGTTGCGAAACTGATGATCCGCTGCACCTTCACGAAGACACCCCCGCCATCGCTAGCTGTCGTTTGTTATCTGTCGCTGCCTTCCATGGTACGCGCGGACAGAGACCGATTTGAGATGACATAGGTGCTGGGGCTGTCGGATGGTCTTGTGGTCTGTTGCTGGAGAGCCGGGCGCTCGCCCGGCGGGACGGGCACGCCCGTTCCTCCAGCTTCATTCCACGATGGCCAACACATCGCCGGGGTTCACCGCCGCGCCAGGGATCGCCAATATCCTTTTCACGATCCCCTTTTTGGGCGACTTGATTTCGTTCTGCATTTTCATCGCTTCGACTACGATGATGCCTTGGCCCGCTTCGACTTCGGAGCTTTCTGCGACAAGCAGACGCACAACGCGTCCGGGCATGGGAGCGAAAATCTTCCTGGGGCCCTTTTCACCTCCAGCAGCTTGGCTGCGCGAGCGCAAGGAGCGCGGATCGCGCAACTTGACCCCGAAGCAGGTAGTGCCGACCCACATCCGGAGATCGGTGGTAGTCTGTTCGCGCTTAACTTCGTAGGCGTGCCCATCGACCAAGAGTGACAAAACGTCCCGGCGCGCGATCACCGCGTCTATGTTGACCGCTTGGCCGTCTAAGCGGCACTCCCATCCGCCTGCCGCTTTTTCAAGCTCAAGGCGGTGGGGTTTCCCATTTACGATGACTTCATAAAACATAGGATCAGCGCTGCGCTTCCGAGCGTCCCTTTTGTTTCCAGTTGGATGGAACCGAAGCTGGGCCAGAATCTGTTGCACCGGCGCTCCCGTTCGAACTGACGGGCGAGGCCGAGTCGAGCACGGCAAATATTCCGGCGGCAATCGCGGCGATCGCTCCCAGTGGTTCTCTTTTAGGCTCCGGTGCGCGCGACGTCTCGTTCTGGTTGCCGTTCGCCAGCAAGCGATCCAGGTATCCGGTATCGAGTTTTCCCTCCCGGAAATCGGAATCGCGCAAGATGCGCTGGAACAGAGAAATGTTGGTCTTGATGCCAGTCACGAAATATTCGCCGAGCGCTCGCTCCAGCCGCATGATCGCCTGCTGCCGGTCGCTTCCGTAGCCGATCAGTTTGGCGAGCAGTGGATCGTAATCCATGGGCACATTCCAGCCTTCGTACATGCCGTTATCGCGACGGATTCCTGGTCCCGAGGGCTCGAGCAGCAGCGTGATCTTGCCGGGGCTCGGAAAATAATTGTTGTCGGGATCTTCGGCGTAGATGCGGCACTCGATGGCGTGCCCGCGAATCTCCACGTCAGACTGTGCGAAGGGAAGCTTCTCGCCGGCAGCGATCCGAATTTGCAGGTGCACCAGATCAAGTCCCGTGGTCAACTCGGTGACCGGATGTTCCACCTGCAAGCGCGTGTTCATTTCAAGGAAGTAAAAGTTCTTTTGCCGATCGACGAGGAATTCGACTGTGCCGGCATTGCTATAGTTGGCCGTCTGCGCGACCCTAACGGCAACTTCGCCCATGCGCCGGCGCATGTCAGGATCGACGATTGGCGAAGGCGCCTCCTCAAGAACTTTCTGGTGGCGGCGCTGGATGGAACACTCGCGCTCGCCGAGCCAAACGGTATTGCCGTGCTCGTCGGCCAGCACCTGCATCTCGATGTGGCGCGGGTTGACGATCGCTTTTTCGACATAAACTTCGCTGTCCCCGAAAGAACGCTGCGCTTCGCTCCGGGCGGATTCGAGGGCGGAACGAAGCTCCTCGCGGGTATGCACCAGGCGCATGCCCTTGCCACCGCCGCCGGCCGCGGCTTTCAGCATCACGGGGTAGCCGATGCGCGCCGCGACTTCTTCGCCTTCTTCCGGAGAAACGAGACCGCGAGAGGTTCCAGGAACAACGGGCACGCCGGCTTTTTCCATCTCCTGACGGGCGCGGGTTTTCGAGCCCATCATTTCCATCGAGTGCGGAGTCGGCCCGATAAATTTCACGCCTGCATCAGCGCATGCCTGGGCAAACTTAGCGTTTTCCGAGAGGAAACCATAGCCGGGATGGATGGCCTCGGCGCCAGAGCGTTTCGCCACGTCGAGGATCTTATCCATTCGAAGATAAGAGTCGGCGGCCGGAGCTGTGCCGATGGAATAGGCCTCGTCAGACTTACGGACATGGAGCGCCGCGCGATCGACGTCGGAATAGACGGCGACGGTGGCGATGCCCATTTCGCGGCACGCGGCGATGATGCGCACCGCGATCTCTCCCCGGTTGGCGATCAGAATCTTCTTGAACATTCTTAGCTGGACGAAGGCTGCCGCACTGATTCTACCTGTGGGAGTGGAGGGCGTGCTGCTGTCGATGTGAGTTGACTGGTGCAGAGCCAGGCGCCCCCGCCCGGCTGGACGGGCGAGGCGCCCGTCCCCACGGGAGCAAGAAATTTACTTGTTCTGATCCATGACAATGCCGCCTGCGGGCTGTTTTTCTGCCTTGGCTTTTTTGGTGGCCATGGTTTTGTCGACCCACTCGTCGGCGGTCTTCAGATCGGCGGCGCGGGCTGCCGGGTCGTCGCACTGGATATCGGCGCGTTCCCGGTACATCAGGTTCAGGTAGGCCATGGCATCGTCGTAGTCAGGACGAAGCTGGATCGCCTTGTTCAGGTTATCAATACCTTCCTGAACGTTGGCGGTATTTCTCTCTCTAATGGTGCCACAGACCTTCTTGTCCTTGGCAGGCAGGGCCTCATCGGGCTTCATGCCGAGCTTGGCACGCTCTTCCTGACGCGGCACGTAGGTTTGCGTCCAGTCGATGACGGCGACCGAATAATAAGGCTCGGGGTCATTGGGATCGACCTCGGAAGCCTTCTTGTAATACTCCTTGGCCAGGTCAAATTTCTTCATCTGCAGATAGAGATAGGCGATGCCCTTGATGCTGTTGATGTTCCTGGGATCGACCTGCAGCACTTGCTTGTACTGCTCAATCGCCTGCTCACCATAGTGGTTGTTCTCGGGCGTATCGGCGCCCGGAATGTACTGCTGAGCAAAGGCTGTCGCCAGATACAGGCGGGCATTAATAAGTGAGGGGTCGAGGGCGACGGCTTGCTGGAAGTGGTCAATCGCCTGCTCGAACTTGGAGTTCTTGTAAGCCTGCACGCCCTTGTTGAGATGGTCCCGCGCCTTAAGCTTGTTGCAGCCCGTGCCAGCGAGCATCACCAGTGCGGCGGCAAAAACCACCAGGAGCTTTTGAGTCGTTTTCATTGTTTTGTGAATCTCCCTTGCGGCGGAGTGTATGAGCCTGAGCCGAGACGGTACGAGAGGTGCCACAACGGAATTGGAGCCTCGCCGCTTTCCGCTTCATTGCCCGGAGTATTCTAGCCGCCCGCTTCGATTTTTGCTGTGATTAAGCCGACTTTGTCGACGCCGGCTGAATGCGCAATATCAATGACGCTGGCGACATCAGCGAAGGGCACATTGTCATCGCCCTTCACGAACATGACCTTTTCGGCGCGGGTTTTGAAAATATCTTCCAAACGTCCCTGCAGAGTTTCCCAGGTAGCCTCATCCTGATTAATCTTCAGTCCCGGAGGGTTGCCGGCGCCATGATCAATCAACTGCACCACGATGGTGCGATCCGGGGTGGGCGGCGGTTGTTTCTGATTGGGCGGCGGCGGCTGGGGCACCAACGCCTCCAAACCCTTGGGTGTCAATGGTGTGATCACCATGAAAATGATCAGCAGCACCAGCAGCACGTCAATCAGCGGCGTGACGTTCATATTTGCGTTCTGGCCCCCTTTGGAGCCCATTGCCATACCCATAATCGATCTCCTGTATCGCTACTGCGTAACTATTGCCCGCCTGCGGGTACTGGTGGAGTGGTGCCCGGCGGCGGGGCAAGGGTTCCAGCCTTCTTTTGGTCCGTCAAAAGGCCGAGCTGATCTACGCCGGCCGCGCGAACGTTGTCCACCACTTCGACTACCCAGCCGAACTTTGCCCGCATGTCAGCCTTGAGAAAGACCCGTTTGTCGGTCCGGTTCGCCAACTTATCCTTGATCTTCTGCGTCAGTTCATCCACCTTGATGGGATCCGTCCCAAAGAAGACCTTGTCATCGCGAGTGATGGCAACCAGCAGCGCGTCTTCCTTGTCGGCATCCTGCATAGCCGTGGGGTTATTGACTTTGGCCATATCCACCGGCACGCCGTGTTGCAACATGGGCGTGACCACCATGAAGATGATGAGCAGCACCAGCATCACGTCCACCATCGGTGTGACGTTGATGTCGGAGGTGACATTCGCCGCTTCGTTTCGCTTTGCTAATGACATGGATTTCTGTCTCCTGCGTATGCTTGCCGTGGCCGACCCAAAACTTGCTGGCGAAGTGCCGGGCGTCCCCGCCCAGCTGGACGGGCGGGACGCCCGTCCCTCCATCGCTCAGCAACTCATCGGTGCAACCCTCTGCTGCCTATCCTGATTACGACCGGCGCATGCTCCGGCGCTTCAGGAAGTAATCGATCAGTTCGCTCGAGGAGTTATCCATCTCCACGTCGAACGCTTCCACGCGGCCGGTCAGATAGTTAAACATCATAACCGCCGGAATCGCTACGAACAGGCCGACCGCGGTGGTCACAAGCGCTTCGGAAATACCGCCTGCTACAGCGGCCAAGCCGGTCGCCTTTTCCTTGGCGATACCGTTGAATGCGTTCAAAATACCGACCACCGTTCCGAACAGTCCCACGAAGGGAGCCGTCGAACCGATTGTCGCCAGACCACCCAGGCCACGCTTCAGTTCGGCGTGCACGATGGCTTCGGTGCGCTCCAGTGCACGCTTGGAAGCTTCAATGGTCTCGCCAGGGATTTCACCCGGGCTATCCTGGTGGGCCTTGAATTCCATCAGGCCCGCGGTGACCACCTTCGCCAGGTGACTCTTCTTGTTGCGCTCGGCAACTTTGATCGCTTCGTCAATCTTGCCTTCGCGCAGCGCTCCAGCAACTGCGGGAGCGAACGAACGGGACTGATTGCGGGCGGCGTTGAAAGCCATCCAACGGTCAATCATCACGCCGATTGACCACCCCGACATGATGAACAGAATGATAACCACGACCTTCGCCAGAAGACCCATCTGCTTCCAGAGCGAAATCGGGTCCCAACCGACCGAGCCCTCGTCAAAGAGCCAGGCGGCGAAAAGATGGAAATTACAGAGTGCGACTGCTGCCAGATTCACTACCATGAGTTGCTTTCCTCCTCAGAACTGTATCGAACTCGTTTCTAAACGCTCACTAATTTCCGTGTGGAGACGGGGCGTGCCCCGTCTAACGCTGCGGCAGAGACGCGGCAAGCCGCGTCTCTATAGGAAAAACCGACGCCGTAGCGCCGTCCCAAAAACCTGCGCGGATCAAAACCCGCGACCTGGTCTACCGTTTGATGCAAGAAAGCCAAATTGGGCAGAATTGCCCCCGGGTGTCAATCCACCCCTGGTCTCTCCCGTCTCGGGAACAAGGTGGGACGGGGAGGGCTTTAAACCGCCACAAACTTAACTGACAACACAAACCGGCCCGGAGAGTCTAGCCTCCGGACAAGCTAAAGTTCACAACCACCTGGGTCTCCACCGCCACCGGCTCGCCATTGAGCAGGTACGGCTTATAACGCCACTGTTTCACGGCCTCGATCGCCGCCGGCGCCAGCATCGGGTGTCCGCTAATCAACTGCAGATTCTGAATTGTGCCCTCTTTGCTGATTTCCGCCTGCAGCACAACCGACCCCTGAATGCGGGCCTGCTTTGCCAGCTGCGGATAGTTGGGCGTAACCTTCTTGATCAAAAGACCGGTTGACACGCCCGACGAAACCCGAACGCGTTGCGGAGTCGCGACTTTCGGGATAGCGGCATTGGTCGTGCTAAGAATGCTACCCATCACGCCGCCCGCCGAGCCTCCGGGAATGCCGCCCGGGACACCGCCCGTAACGCCACCACCCAGATCCGGAGGCGCTTCCTCTTCTTTGATCATCTGAACTTTGTTTGGAATCTTGGTCGGCGTACGCAACTGGCCGTTGATGACTTCGCTCTGGATTTTCACCACCTTAACGGCGGCCGCTGGAGGGGGTGGCGGCGGAGGCGGTGGCGGAGGCGCTACCAGGAAGGTCATCAGGTTCCCCTTGGGAAGCGCGTCGGTATAAATCAGCGGGATCAGGATCAGTATGCAAATGAGCCCGACCTGCAGCAGGAAGGACAAGATGGTGGTGCCCAACCGCTTGGTTTTCAGCTTGTTACCTGACTCAATGAGGCTGTCTTCAAACATAGGCTTCTCCTACATCAGACCTCTACGAGAACTTAGACACCGACCGCATCCTCTTTGCTCCCGGTCTTTAAGAGCCCTTGCCTCTCGGAACTCCTGCCTCTGCGGACGGGTCAATGCTTTACGCCATCCAACTTTCAAAAGAACTTAAAATAGTTTGCTGAAAAACTCACGCTCTGTACATCAGGGCATCGCTTTAGCCATGCCGTAAGTTGTTCAAAACCCGACCTCTTTTAGGGCTTGGAAACCGCAAAAACTGCTTAAGCCACACAACCCTGAATCAGACCTTAACCTTTTCCTTCGGCTGCGTCGGGCTGCTGCCCGGCCGCAGCGGCATGGAAATCGGCTTCTTGCCCCGCTCGCCCCGCCATTCCTGGTAGGCAACGAGAATCGGCGCCGCAATCGCGATCGAGGAATACGTCCCGATCAGGATTCCGATGACCAGCGCGAAACTAAAATAATGCAGCACCTCACCGCCGAAAAGGAACAGAGCAAGCACGGTAAGGAAAGTCAGGCCCGCTGTCAAGATAGTTCGACTTA
>Ga0210406_10005892_pt1 | contig 12766 bp, 10 predicted proteins | sample IncBWC30MmetaG_FD_155454 | JGI IMG/M metagenome (GOLD analysis project Ga0210406, IMG submission 155454) | Forest soil microbial communities from Barre Woods Harvard Forest LTER site, Petersham, Massachusetts, United States - Inc-BW-C-30-M | ecosystem: Environmental > Terrestrial > Soil >...
TTATAACCTGCTGCCTACAGTCTATTATCTCGCCGCGCGGTTTTGGCAGGACTTCGAGAGTGCCATTCTGAACGCTGTCAACGCAGGCGGTCACAATCAGGCGCGCGCCATGCTGACCGGCAGCCTTGTCGGTGCTCAAGTTGGATTGAGCGGCATTCCGACGCGATTCCTCGAAGGTTTGAATGACCGCGAAGAGTTAGTTTCCTTGAGCGTTAGACTCGCTCAAGCAAATGCGGACTGAGGAGAAGTTCTGAAGGGCGTGGAGTACACCGACGCGCACGCCCGAGGCCAATGACTCCGGATGTTAGTAAGGCTGGCGCCGCGCCGCAAAACGGAATCGATTGCCGGAGGTAGAGCGCAGCCAGAGGTGGAGAAGCTTTCGAGCAGTCAAAACTAGCTTAATCACAATGTGGTATGCCTTTCGCACCCGGCTGAGGCCGGCGTCTGAGCAGCACACAATCCTGGCCTATCCCTTGACCAACTATCAGTTAGCGGCGGTCACGCGGCCATCGCTGGCGTGTTAAAACGCGATAACGGACAGGCATTCAAAAGTTAGCTTTAGAAAGTGGCTACACGCTGTCTATGCGGAAGAACACCAACAATGGACCCGATCCGGAGACCCAATCTGCGGAATTCGCGCAGCGGGTTAAAACGAACCAAGCGGAACTAACCTCTGAACTGAGATCACAGTACGACTTTATTGTCTGTGGTTCGGGCTCCTCCGGTGCCGTCGTGGCGCGAAGGCTAGCAGAAAATCCTGAAGTCAACGTGTTGTTACTGGAAGCCGGCGGTAATGACGACGTGCCGAGCGTTATCGAACCGGGCCTTTGGCCTACCAATCTCTTGTCCGAGCGTGACTGGGCTTTTGAAACCGAGCCGAATCCGCATCTGAACGGGCGCCGGCTTCCAATGGCTATGGGAAAGGTTCTGGGCGGTGGCTCTAGTATCAACGTGATGGTGTGGTCGCGTGGGCACAAAAATGACTGGGATTACTTTGCTGCGGAGGCAGGCGACCGGGCCTGGAATTATCATTCAGTTTTAAAGATCTACAAGAGCATTGAAGATTGGCATGGCAAACCGGATCCTGAGCACCGTGGCACGGGAGGTCTAGTGTATGTCCAGCCCGCTCCTGACCCCAGCCCCATAGCTCATGCCTTCCTCGAGGGCGCACGATCAGTGGGCATGCCAATCTTCGACAGTCCCAATGGTCGAATGATGGAAAGCGCGGGCGGGTGTGCGATTGCGGATTTGCGAATCTATAATAATCGACGGCTTTCAGTTTTTCGCAGTTACACCTATCCTTACATGCACCGCCCCAACCTGACGGTGCTCACTAATGCCTTGGTGACGCGACTGATCTTTGCCGGAAAGCGAGCCATTGGCGTTGAGATTGCCTACAACGGCGGAATCCATAGCATTCACGCTGGCCTCGAGGTGGTCGTCTCGTTGGGCGCAATCAACACTCCGAAAGTCCTGATGCAATCAGGCATTGGGGATCAAGCGGAGCTGCGCGAACTCGGAATACCCGTGGTACAACATCTCCCAGGTGTCGGGCAGAATTTTCAGGACCACGTTGCGTTAGCCGCCTGCCTTTGAGAGTTCCGAGAAGCGGTAGCGCCTCGTAACAATGGGGCAGAGGCGACGTTCTTTTGGAAGACTGCTCCCAGTCTCGACACTCCAGATATCCAGCCCTTCCAAATTGAATTTCCTGTCACCAGTCCAGAGGTATCTAAACTGAACCCGCCACCGAACTCGTGGATCATATTTCCAGGCCTCGTGCGTCCTAAGAGTCGAGGCAGAATCAGCCTGACGGGCGCCAACCCTAATGATCCGCTTAAGATCCATGCCAATTTCTTAGAACATCCGGACGACTTCCGGGCCATGGTTCAGTGTGTCGAATTGTGCCGTGCAATCGGTAACTCCAGTGCCCTGGCTCCCTTTGTTAAGCGGGAAGTCCTGCCGGGCAATGTGAAGAGGAGTGCACTCGAAAACTTCATTCGAAACGCGGCAGTGACCTACTGGCACCAGGTCTGTACCGCAAAGATGGGGCGTGACGAGATGTCGGTCGTGGACGCTAATCTCAAGGTCTATGGGATCGAACACCTGCGTATTGCAGACGGATCCATCATGCCCCGGGTCACAACAGGTAACACCATGGCCCCATGCGTGATGATCGGTGAGCGAGCCGGGGAAATAATCAAAGCTGCTCACAAACTATAAACTGAGCATCAAGCAAGGTGAGGTCCACTCACGAAACGGAAAAAATCGCACGCTAAGCTCCAGCTTGTGGCGTAAACAGACGCGTCATTGAATCTTTGGGACTCCGCAAGGGTCGGAATCGGCCCTTGGCCAACCCGCTTGTTGGGGCTAAACAAGGGAAGACTTTCTATCGGTCTTCAAGCGAAAAAAAGATGGGTTATTAACATTCTTTTAACTGAAAGATCCAAGAGCCGTGTTGGAGTTGATTGCGGTGATGGAGCTCTGGGTCGTCGGCAATTCCCGGACCCTCGTCCACTACCTCTATCAAACCTGTTTTATCCTGCGATTCAATGCGACCCGCCAATGGCTTTGACGTTCTTCAGCACGAGAGTTAGCCGTTGTTCGGCGCAAGAGGGCTCGAAGCCTAGCGCCCAACTCCGTTAAGGCAAACGGCTTGATCAAATAATCATCGGCACCTCCATCCAGCCCAGCAATTCGATCCTTTAAAGCATCGCGCGCTGTGAGCAGTAGGACCGGCTTCTTGAAGCCTCGAGCGCGCAAGGTCCTCAACACTTCCAAGCCACTCCGGCCAGGCAACATCCAATCAAGAACAATGGCGTCGAAGGGGTAGCTATTCGCGAGAAAAAAACCTTCCTCACCCGATGACGCTAGGGAAGGAATGAAGCCTTCGGCCTTCAAACCCTGTATTGTGGCGCGAGCGGTTTTCGCCTCATCCTCGATCAAAAGGATTCTCGCTCCACTGGAAGCACTCACCGGGTCGGACTTTCTAGGTAGTAGGACTCTACTTGTATCGATTGACCTATTCGGCCATCAAGTTCGACGATGCCCGGCCACCACCAAAAAAGGGAACTAGGAATCGAACTTACCGTATTTCTAGTTGGCCGCCAATGGCTGAGTGTTGAGAGCGGCTTTGACCCCTTGAGCTAAGGCCAACGCTTTCCCTCGTCCGTAGTAGTGAAGAAACATCATCCGCGGGTTCTCTCCCGTCATGTGTTGGTGAATAGCAACGATATTAATACCGTTGCCGCGAAGCGTCTTGAGAACCGTCTGGAGCTCGCTTTCAAGCATGACAAAATCGCCGACCACTAGCGCGTCGTCCGATGTGCCAGCGAAAGCCGCCCAAGTGTTAACTCCCATCGTGTTTCCGACGGTGCACCCGCACTCCATTTTAGTCTCTCGTCCGATGGTAATTTTATACATGCCATCTTTCGCATCGCCCTTTTGGGCAAAGACTTGGCTGATGGCATCCCCATCAATCGAGCTTTTCTCAGGCAGCTGGCCTAAGCCGAAGGATTTTGCCGGCTGAGCGTTCGCCGTGCGGATCTCCTTCACCTTATCAAAGATTGCGCGTACGCCTTCAGCCAGTTTGTCAGCAGCGCCTTCACCACCGATGTGCATGAAGTAAACTTTCGGATCGTCGAAAAAGAAATGGTTATGCAGTGCGGTTACTTCCAGACCTTTTTCCAGCGCCACGCTCATTACCGGGTTCACTTCGTCCTCGAAGAGTACCATGTCACCCATCACCATCACATTATCCTTAGTTCCTGGGGTGAAGGTCGCCCATGAGGTAAAGCCCATAAAGGGGGCAAGTCGGGCCTGATCCACGGTGATGGCAACGTCAGTCCTGGGTTTGCTAACCTTAAAAGTGTTCTCCTTTGCGTTCGGGACACCTTTAAGGCCAGTGATAGATTCGATCTTGGCGGTGTCTAAGCCGCTTTCAGCGGCGAGAGCGGTCGAAGCGGGCAATAAAAGGAGGATAGCACAGAGGCTAATGCGAACGATTATCGCCAGGGAACGGAAAGATTGACACTTCATGGAGGTTCTCCTAGTGGTGAGAGGCACAGTTACATGTGTTACATTGGGCAATATCCGTGTCAAGCAAAGCGCCTCGGTTTCCCGTCAGTCTCCGGAAATGATTCGCGATGGACTTTGCGCTGGAAGGAGTTCTCATGGCGCGGGCTCGAATACTAGTATCGCGGCATCCTGGTCACCGATCGCCTGAGACGCGACATAAAAGCGATTCAATTGAGGCACGAAGAGCGAAGTGCCCGAACCGGGTCTGGTCTTGATCTTGGAGATCACTTCGTACTGATCGGGGTCCTTCTGCTGGTAGACATAGATCCACCCTGGTGAGGCTTGCGGGGTCCCATACCAACGCCCACCCGTCATATAAATCCGCTTGAGGTTCGCGTCGTAATACACTCCATCCATTGTTTCGGGCGCTGGCAGGCTTAGAATTTCTTTGCCCGACTGGCTGTCGTAGACCGTCATCTCCGCCGGAATCCTCGTGCCGACAAATAACCGGTGCCAGATCCGGTCGAGCGCCATGTCGCCGGCACCGTCACCCCTAGCGAGCCAACTCTTGATGAGTTCACGCTTCCGCGTGTCGAACTGATAGATTAGGTCCGCGCGAGAATCACAAATAAGAAGGATTCCGTTGTCGTCCATCGCGATCTCGGCCAGATGACCGGGGCGGGGTGTCGGGGCGATCATGTCCGCCACGAGCTGGTCGGATCCTGCGCCGGGCTTCGCCTGTAGGATACCCACGCGTTCCTACGCATTGAATCCTGCATTCTGGCCGCCGTAGCCGAAGTAGATGAGGTTGGTGGCAGGGTCATAGAAAAGACGGTTCGCATCAGGCTCGATCTTGAAGTCCTGGACCAGCCAGAAAGTCTCGCCTTGGAAGACCCTCACATGGCCATCGAGGCTGGATACATACAGTTTGTTGAAACCGCCGCCCAAGAACAGCGCGTCCTGAGTGTCCTTTAATCCGCCGAGACTTTTAATCACCTTCCCGTCATTCAGGTCGACAACCTCTAACGTATTGTTTGTAACTGCGGCCACGAACAAGCGCTTTTTTTCCAGATCCACACCCATGTGATCGAGGCGCCCCGTGACCCCCGGCAGCGGAATGGTTTGCACCAGCCTTAGCGCCTGCTTTTCCTGGGCGGATGTTTGGCTGGCGAAACCGGCAAACACGGCAAGGCAGCACAACGCGAGAAGCTCCGTTATGGATTTCCTCTTCTGGTTATATTGCGACCTTTGCCGGTAAACCATTAGTTAAGAGAAAAAGATTGACATCTCGCGGCGCGTCTCTTGTAATACAAGCATATGTAATAGGTCTTACATAGAGAAACATCAATGTCAAATAACCCCTGGTTCTCGGCTCCCCCCTTCTGCTTATCAGTTCTTCTAGCGATTTAGTCCAAAGGCTGACCTGGCCAGACGCTACCGAAGCATCCTTAAGAATTGTTAAGAAATTGCGGCTCTCCACCAGGCAAGAGCAGCGCGGACCTGAGAACCACCAAGCCTATGAAATGGATTACCCGAGAAAAGGTAAAAGTAGATCGTGTGGCTTGTCCATGGCTCATCAAAAAGTTCGTGGACAAAGATGCTGAATTTTTCTTTGTCCCTGTGGACAAAGTCGGGAACGAAGCTGAACGGCTCGGCGCCACCCCGTTCGACGTGAAAGGCGTGGAATTGGGGCACCACGGTGAAGAGTGTTCGTTCGAAGCAATATTGAAGAAATACGATCTAACCAGCAATCCCGCATTAGTACTGCTCGGCAAGATTGTGAATGGCGCCGACACCGACAACACGCTCTGGAATCAACCTGAAGGCGCAGGACTGGAAGCGATTGCTGAAGGCTTTCGGCACTTGGGCTTCAAGAACGACCACGCATTAAATGCGGCCGAGTGGATCGTCTATGACGCTCTGTATGCCTACTGCCAGGAAATGGTGCGCCAAGGGAAACCGGACGGGATGTTCAAATGAAAGCGACAAAAGAGGTAAGATAAGGATGAGTTTGCAACTATTAGGCCACATCGAACTGCCTGAGAACCTCAAGCCCGGCGGCTTCGATCATGCGGCCGTACATCGCGGCTCGGGCAGGCTCTATGTTGCCCACACTGCCAACGATGCGCTGGACGTGATCGACTGCGTCGAAGACCGTTACTTGCAATCAATTGAGAACCTGACAGGTGTAGCGGGCGCGTTAGTCTCCGATGAACAGGGCATTATTTTCACGTCTAATCGAGGAGAAAACACGGTCGGAATATTTGCGCTCGATAATGTAGCGGGGCTAGCAAAAATTGGTGTAGGTATCCGACCGAACGGGCTCGCTTATGACCCGGCCAGAGGTCTTCTGCTAGTCGCTCATGTCGGCGACCCGACAGTTCCGGATTCGTTTACTCTCTCGATGGTAAACGTAAGCGAGCAGCGGATGACAGCGAGTATTCGCGTCCCGGGCCGGACTCGATGGACCGTATTCGACAAGCAAGCCGAACTCTTTTACGTCAATATCGCTGCCCCCGCGCAAATCGTCGTGCTGGGTTCCAATGCTCCGGATCGGCTGACGCGCACCTTGACCATCCCCGTGCCTGGACCACATGGGCTTGATTTTGACCCAGAACACCGCCGCTTGTTCTGCGCCTGTGACGCCAAGCAGTTGGTCATCCTGGACGCCGATTCGGGCGAGGTATTAAGACAGCTCGAGCTGAGTGGTTCTCCTGATGTGATCTTTTTCAATCGAGTTTTGAGGCATTTGTACGTCGCAATAGGAGACCCTGGGGTGGTGGACGTCTTTGACACTGACGTACTCGAGCGAATCGAAACGGTGCCGACTGAACGGGACGCTCATACGCTCGGGTTCAACGCCGAGCGCAATAAGGTCTACGCGTTCTTACCTGAAACACATCGAGCAGCGGTTTACTTTGACCAAGGATAGAAGCCTCCCACAGGTCCGGACACGATCGTCCGACCATGACCAGCGCTTAGTCCTTCAGACCATTGGACGAACGGCCAGCAACCTTCATCAAGTGTGACCTTCGCCAAGCTGCCAACTGACGGCTACCTCTTGTTTGGGACTCGAGTGATCCGCATGTTTGCCTACGGCTTTCTGTCGGTCGTGCTCGTGCTGTATCTGGCGCAGTTGGGTCTCAGTGAAGGTCTCATCGGGTTGCTCCTTAGTCTCACGTTGGTCGGAGACGCTGCGATCTCACTTTGGATGACGACTACGGCGGACCGGATCGGCAGGCGCCGAATTCTTATGGCGGGCGCCTCCTTGATGCTATTCGCCGGCATCCTATTTGCCGGGACAGACAAAGTAGCGTTGCTGGTGATCGCCGCGATCATCGGGGTGATCAGCCCAAGTGGTTACGAAGTGGGGCCGTTCCTTCCAGTGGAACAAGCCGCCTTATCCCAGATAATTCCAGACAGAACGCGCACGCAAGTCTTTGCCTGGTATAATCTGGTCGGGTCATTCGCGACCGCAGCCGGCGCACTTTGCGGCGGAGTCTTAACCGAGGCTCTGCGGCAAGCAGGAATCGTCCCCCTAAACAGTTATCGTACGGTGTTAATTCTCTACGGAGTGATGGGAGTGATACTAGCCGCCCTCTTCAAGCAACTATCGCCCCAAGTCGAGGCTGTCCGTTCCAACGGCCCTCAAACTCCGACGCACTTCGGATTGCATCGCTCTCGTAGGATTGTGCTGAAGCTGTCGACATTATTCGGTTTGGACGCATTCGCCGGCGGCCTGGTCGTTCAGAGTCTCGTCGCTTATTGGTTTCACGTTCGTTTTGGCGTTGAACCCGCGGCCCTCGGAGCGATCTTCTTCGGAGCCAACATCCTTGCGGGAATATCTGCGCTGGCTGCCGCCTGGGTAGCAGCTCGGATCGGCCTGGTGAACACCATGGTGTTCACTCATCTCCCTTCGAATGTCTTGCTCATGCTCGTTCCCCTGATGCCGAACCTCCCGTTAGCGATCGCGGTTCTATTCGCGCGTTTCAGCATCTCTCAAATGGACGTGCCGGCGCGTCAATCCTACACCATGGCTGTGGTCGCTCCCGACGAACGGTCGGCAGCAGCTGGGGTAACCGGAATTGCTCGATCGATCGGCGCCGCGATTTCGCCGACGATCGCCGGTGCGTTTTTAAGCAATCCTTTGCTGCTTGGCGCTCCATTCTTCGTGGCGGGTGCTTTGAAGGTCGTATACGACGTTCTGCTTTATCGAAGCTTTCGAGAGATCCCAGAACAAGAGCGATGGAGCGGTGACAAGTGACTCGTAGTCACTAAATCACTGTGCTGATCGCCCTCATCTCCCGGCGAAGCAGCAACCGCGCTTGGCTCAATCGAGAGCTCGCCGCCGCCTTCGACAGGCCCAGTACCTCTGCCAACTGGGCATAGGAGCACCCTTCGAGATCACCGAGTAACAGAATTTCTCGGAATTCGATTGGTAGTCTACGTACTGCCGTATGCAAATCTCGTTTTTGTTCTTCTCGAGACAGTGCGCACGATGTCTTATCCGCTGGGTCCAACCGGATCTCTCCCTTACAATGTAAAAGAGGACTTTGCCGCCGGACCCACTCGTGGGCTCGGTTCCGCACGAGTGTAAACAACCGGATCTTAGTGCCGGCTCCTCGAAACTCCTCCAACTGTGCTGATGCATCGGCGTAGGCTTCTTGCACTACCGCCTCGGCATCCGCATCGCTTTCCACAATCCACCGGGCAAGATTGTATGCGCCGTCCAAGTGGGGCAGGAGAGTCTTTTCGACGAACAACTCTTTTTCTTGCATGGCAAAATCGGCTGGAGTTACACCTGTTACACGACGCAATATCCGCGTCAAGCAACGCCCTGCCACCTCTTGACACCGTTGGGTTACCAGACCAGCCCGACAGTGTTGCTCGATATGACTGTTTCCGAATGTAATAGATACAACAATAGTGAAAATAGAAATATTGCGGTGCCGAGCTAGTCCAGGTGTTACGAGCAGCTTAGCCCGACTATTAGATATCGCTTGTGGAGCGGCTTTCCTGGCGTCCGCGGGATGTTCTACCTATGAGGCCGGGACTTCCAGGGGCTCCGCAAACTATAGAGAACCGCATCCGACCGCCTCTAATCCACAAGCTAGCGATTCTGATCCATGGTATGAGTGGTTCTACCAATCGAGCGGCTGAGGGTTTTTTCGAAGCCGAATTGCTGTTTCGCAGGTATTGCAGACCTTGAAACCAGAAGCGGAATAAAACGAACCTGTTTCTGGTCTTAATGGCTAATGGCCAGCTATCTCTGGGCAAAGCCGGAGAGGATGTTAGCAAGGCGAACGGCTACCGCACTGACTTTAAGGCCAAGATCATCAGGAACACATTGACACCTCATGAAAGCGATGCCTAGTTATACAAAAGCTTCTAAGTTACACGTCTTACATATAGAACTTCTGATTCAGGGCGAGGCCTCTGATTTCTTTGTCTGTCTGATTCACGACGCGGACTTGGAGGGACAAGAAATTTCGTAGTCGATGCTTCGGATTGAGCACTCTTCAAAAGGTTAGGCCTAAACAGAGCCTGAGTGATCAATAGTTTCTCCGGAAGGTATTCGAACGCTTTGACTCCCTGTACGCACAATTCAAAGATCCATGAAAAATTTCTCAATCAGCGAGACATTTCAGAGGGCGCCAGTAAATCGAACGCCCCGAATCCGCAACCTCGGGAGCGATTTTCTCTGTAGCGACGTCTGGGCGCGGCAGTGGGCCGGGAGGGCACGATGAACTTAGTGTCTTTTGCATTGCGGCGCCCGATCTCGCTTTTGATGGCGATCGTGGCCACAGCACTAATAGGTTTTCTCGCGCTGGATCGCATGGCGCGGGATATCTTTCCGGACCTGGGGGTGCCTGTGCTCTACGTGGCCCAGCCTTACGGCGGTTTGGACCCAGCGCAGATGGAAGGGTTCATCGTCAACTACTACGAATACCACTTTCTCTTCATCAACGGGATTGAGCATGTGGAAAGCAAGTCGATCCAGGGCGTGGCGCTCATCAAGCTGCAATTTCATCCCGGCACGAACATGGCGCAGGCGGTGGCGGAGACTGTCTCCTACGTCGATCGCGCTCGCGCGTTCATGCCGACGGGAACCCTGCCGCCTTTCGTAATGCGGTTCGACGGTGGCAGCGTGCCAGTCGGTGATCTCGTGTTCTCCAGCAGCAGCAGGACGGTGGCCGAGCTTCAGGACGCAGCGCTCTTCAAGGTGCGCCCATTGTTTGCGACGTTGCCGGGCGTCTCGGCGCCTCCGCCTTTCGGCTCAAGCCAGCGCACCATTGTCATCAACGCAGATCCCGGTAAGCTGCGTGCCTACAACATGTCGCCCGATGAGGTGGTGCAGGCACTGAGTGCCGGTAACACCATCAACCCTTCGGGCAACGTCGAAATTGGCGATTTCCTGCCAATGGTGCCAATCAATTCGGTCGTTTCGGATTTCAAGCAGCTCAATAACATTCCTATCCGCTCTCAGGGAACCCGGACAATCTTCATCCGCGATATCGGATCGGTCGAAGACAGCGCCGACATCCAGACCGGTTACGCGCTAGTGAACGGACACCGCACCGTCTATGTCCCAGTAACCAAACGGGCCGACGCCTCAACGCTCGCGGTCGTCGAAGCCATCAAAGCGAATTTGTCACGGTTCCAGTCCGTTCTGCCGGATGATATCAAGGTCAGCTACCAGTTCGACCAATCCCCCTATGTGACTCGCGCTATCAACGGTCTGTTCTTCGAAGGGGCGCTCGGCGTGGTTCTCACCGGCCTCATGATCCTCTTGTTTCTGCGAGATTGGCGCAGCGCGCTGGTCGTGGCTTTGAACATTCCGCTCGCGGTCCTGGCATCGGTGACAGCGCTTTGGGTATCGGGTCAGACAATCAACATCATGACTTTGGGTGGGCTGGCTTTGGCCGTCGGCATCCTTGTCGACGAAGCAACGGTCACCATCGAGAACATCCACACCCATCTTGGTCAGGGCCGCAGCCTCGCCCGGGCCGCAAGTGAGGCTACGGCCGAGACGACCTTGCCGCGGTTCCTGGCGATGCTGTGCATTCTCGCCGTGTTCATTCCCGCCTTCTTCATGACGGGCGCCGCCCATAACCTATTCGTGCCGCTAGCCTTGGCAGTGGGCTTCTCGATGGTGGCGTCGTATCTGCTCTCGAGCACCTTTGTGCCGATCTTATCGGTCTGGGTGTTGCGCAGGGTAAGTACGCACGGCCAGCCGCGAGAGACCTTCTTTGACCGGTTGCGTCGCAAGTACGAACGGTTGGCCCAATTCGTCGTGCAACGACGTCGCGTCGTCGTATTTTCTTATCTCCTCATCACTGGCGCGATCATTCTCTTGGTAGGCCACGGACTCGGGACCGAGATTTTTCCACTGGTCGATACTGGCCAATTCCAATTGCACCTTCGGGCCCCAGCCGGAACGCGCATCGAACGCACCGAGCAGATCGCGCTACAGACGCTCGATGCGATCAAGCGCGAGGTCGGCCCAGACAACCTGGAAGTCAGTCTCGGCTATGTCGGCACGCAGCCGCCCAACTATCCCATCAATACTATCTATCTCTGGAGTTCGGGCTCGGAGGAAGCGGTGCTGCAGGTGCAACTCAAGCGCGCCAGCGGGATCCGCATTGAGGATTTGAAGGAACGGCTGCGCCAGAAATTGCCCCAAGAATTGCCTGGTGTGAGCTTCTCATTCGAACCGAGCGATATCGTCAGCCAGGTGATGAGCTTTGGCGCGCGAACGCCCATTGAAGTGGCCGTGAGCGGACCGAACATCGCCGATAGCCGGCGATATGCCGAAAAGCTTCGGAGTGTGCTAGCCCAAGTTCCGACCTTGCGCGACCTCGCATTCGAGCAGGAACTCGATTACCCGACCGTGAAGGTCGCTGTCGACCGCGAACGAGCGGGTGTCCTGGGAGTGACGGCGCAGGATATCGCGAAATCGGTCGTCGCGGGCACATCGTCAAGCCGTTACACCTCGGCCAACTATTGGGCCGATCCCAAGAGCGGCATCGGCTATCAGGTGCAGGTGGAAATCCCCTTGCAACAGATGAACTCCCTCGAGGACGTGAAGAACCTACCGATCGCTCGTCGGACGACCCAACAGATTGACTTGCGCAATGTGGCCAGCGTCACCGACGGCACGGCATTCGGCGAATACGATCGTTACAACATGCAGCGCATGCTGACACTGAGCGCGAACATCTCTGGCGAGGATCTCGGACATGCGACGGCCCGCGTGCAGCAGGCGATCAAAGATGCGGGAAAGCCACCCAATCGGGTGAACGTGACCGTGCGGGGTCAAGTCAAGCCGATGGAGGAAATGTTCGGAGGCTTAAGTGTGGGGCTTTTGATGGCAATCGGCGTCATTCTTCTGCTGCTAACCGCCAATTTCCAATCGTTTCGGCTTTCCCTGACAGTGTTGCTAACAATTCCCGCTGTCCTCGCTGGCGTCGTGATCATGCTTTGGCTCACCGGGACAACGCTTAACATTCAATCTTTCATGGGTGCGATCATGGCAACCGGGGTGGCGGTGGCGAACGCCATCCTGCTGGTCACCTTCGCCGAGCGCAGTCGGGCCGAGGGCAGCGAGCCGTGGGAAGCGGCGATTGAGGGCGCAGGCAGCCGTTTGCGTCCGATCCTGATGACGAGCTGCGCGATGATCGCCGGGATGATTCCGATGGCGTTCGGCCTGAGCGAGGGCGGCGAGCAAACGGCACCGCTTGGGCGAGCGGTA
>Ga0210406_10005894_pt1 | contig 12763 bp, 14 predicted proteins | sample IncBWC30MmetaG_FD_155454 | JGI IMG/M metagenome (GOLD analysis project Ga0210406, IMG submission 155454) | Forest soil microbial communities from Barre Woods Harvard Forest LTER site, Petersham, Massachusetts, United States - Inc-BW-C-30-M | ecosystem: Environmental > Terrestrial > Soil >...
TCCAAATCAACCCGCTAAAAGGTCCATTTTACACCCCAAACAAGTAATATTTAAACAATATATTTGCTATATAAAATTTCCAAAATCAAAAATCATAAAAAATGACTACATCTGATTTTACCACTACCATATTGGTAGATCAAACTCCAAAAGAAGCTTTCAATGCCATCAACAATGTTCGCGGATGGTGGAGTGAAGAAATTGAAGGCAGCACAGACAAACTCAATGATGTGTTTACTTATCATTACAAAGATGTCCATAAGTGCAAAATGAAAATAATAGAATTCGTTCCTGATAAAAAAGTCGTTTGGCATGTTCTGGACAACCATTTTAATTTTACTAAAGACAAAAGCGAATGGATTGGCACAAAAATTATTTTTGAAATTTCTGAAAAAGACAACAAAACTCAAATCCACTTCACTCACTTGGGTTTAGTTCCTGAATATGAATGTTACAGTATCTGCTTTGATTCATGGGACAATTATATAAAAATTAGTTTGCGTAACTTGATAGCCACAGGTAAAGGGCAGCCGAACCCGAAGGATAAAGAACGTGAGTTCAATGAGCAGCTGCTCAAACAGCACGGGAAAAAGTAAGCATGAAGAATCCGGATTATCATACAGGCATTACGGTTTGTGCAACGGCACAGGAAGCATTCAAAAGCATTAACAGCGTTTCAAAATGGTGGACAGAAGATTTGGAAGGCAGTTCGCAAAAAACTGAATGATATTTTTACCGTACATTTTGGCCAAACTTTCGTAACCTTAAAAATTGTAGAATCGATTCCCGGTAAAAAGATAGTTTGGTATGTCACCAGCTGCAATAAGCATTGGCTTAAAAACAAAAAGGAATGGAAGGATACTCAAGTGATTTGGGAAATTTCAACTAAAAACAAAGCAACGCAAGTTGATTTCACACACTTGGGTTTAGTTCCAGATTTTGAATGTTATGATGCTTGTGAAAATGCATGGACCGATTATTTGCATAACAGTTTATTGAGCTTGATGACCTCAGGTAAAGGCCAGCCGGATCCTAAGGAAGGTAAGAAAAAGGCTAAAAGAAAGTGATGACCATAACCGTTAGTTGAAGCAGATTCTGTAACAAAAACCAACACACAGCATGATCAGGGGGGGCGGAGAATAAGCTTCTTATTCCCCAAATTTTTTGCGGATATTGTTGAAAATGCTTAGATGATTTTTACCTTAAAGATTCCTGCTTATTAACCAAAGGTGATATGCGGGAGCCTATTAATTCTATTGCCTGCAATACTTTCGGATTTGGTGTAGATGCAACATCCATCTGAAAAGTAAGTCTCGAAATTCCCCCAAGTGCTTCGCTGTGCCTGAGAATTTTTTCAGCTACTTCTTCAGGATTACCCACCAGTAAGGCACCCTGCGGACCTAACTGGGATTCAAATCTCTGACGTGTCATCATTGGCCAGCCACGCTCTCTGCCAACCGTATTCATGGTTTGTGCATAACCTGGATAAAAATCATTGATCGCTTCTTCAGTAGTATTTGCTATATAGCCAAGTGAATGCAAACCTACTTTTAATTTTTCAGGAGCATGCCCTGCTTTTTCCCAAGCTTCCCTATAAAGATCTATAAGCGGACGGAAACGATGTGTTTCGCCTCCAATGACGGCAACCATTAATGACAATCCAAGTATACCCGCACGAACAAAAGATTCTGGCGTTCCGCCAACACCCAACCATATAGGAAGTGGGTCTTGTAACGGCCTTGGGTATACAGGAAGGTTTTTAAGTGGCGGACGAAATTTACCTGACCATGTGACAAATTCGTTCTCGCGGATTTTAAGTAAAAGTTCAAGCTTTTCTGCAAAGAGCTCATCATAATTATTTAAACTGAAACCGAACAATGGAAAAGCTTCTATGGATGATCCGCGTCCAACAACCATTTCTGCACGACCTCTGGAAATTAAATCCAGCGTAGCAAAGTTTTGAAATACTCTCACAGGATCAGCTGCGCTGAGCACTGTAACAGCGCTTGTGAGCCGTATTCGTTTTGTACGGGCCGCTGCTGCTGCAAGAATTACTACAGGTGCTGAATCCAGCATTTCTTTGCGGTGGTGTTCACCTATTCCAAACACATCAAGACCTACTTTGTCTGCGAGCTCTATTCTATCAAGTAAGTTTGCAATAGCATCTTCACTACTTTCTATTTTGTGTTCAGCATCCCCAAAAGATGCAGCAAAACTATCAATTCCAATTTCCATTAGCTTTTTGATGTTTATTAATTCTAACCAAACTATATTTTAATTGTTTTCTTTATTGGCAGATTTCAAAAACATTGTCCGGTCTCTCAAGAAAACTGCTATCCAGATTATAGCTAAGAAAATTACCGCAGAAGGTGGCTGGCCACCTGCCAATTCTATTGACAGCGCTCCACCCAGATAAGAACATACCAGGAAGAAACCAATGTTGCGCGTTTTAGGTATCCATAAAAGAATAACAGAAAACAATTCAATGAGCCCCAAAAGAAATATGTAATTGCCCATCCCGGCTTTAGTAAGACCCTCCACCATTTGTTTGGCACCGGCCAGTTTCATCACTGAACTCATAAGGAGCATTAGTGAAGGCACCGCCAAAAGTATGATTGAAATAATACGTGTGGTTTTATTTGACATGATTTTAGTTTTTAAATTAGTTAAGATGATTTGTGCTACTATTAATAAATTTTATAATTGTTTTGCTTCTACCCGCGCACGAGTATTTATTGCGCTTCAGCAAAATCGCTAGAATCCAAGTTTCTCCCTGACAAGAATAACATGTACTTTACGACCCATCATAGGATGCTCTTTATGCAGGATAAGCTCCTTCCCAATAAGACTTCCCGGGTATCCCATGCTTTTCATACGAGCATCTTCAAGTGGAAAGACATGCTCCGCTATGCGTTTATGCGCATCGGCAAGAGTAGGCACGATTTTCTGAGTGCCAACAATAAGAATCAGGTTGGGAGAAGTAAATGCGAGATGTGAAAGCTGGCTTCCGGATGCAGAAGCTATGACAAGTTCTCCCGTTTCAGCAAGCGCATGAACGCTACCGAGATAGAAATCTGAAACGACAGAATATTTTCGCAACTCTGCCTGTTTTGCAGGATCCTTTTCCGAAAGAACGGCTTCATGGAGATTATTCCAGCCGTGCTCGCCTTCTTTGAGATAGCCTATGAACCCAATCTCTTCAAGTGTGCGCGATGCTCCATTCATCACCGATGCTCCTTTGGGTATAAGTTCTTGTATACGGGCAAGGGCTTCAGCTCCCGTCGCGACAGTTTCAGGAAGAAAACCATTTGCTGTAAGTGCCTTTTCGCCTGCGTTAATTCTTTCAGCAGAAGCGAGCTTGTTGTAGATTTCTTTCATTGTATTTTTTGAGTAATTATTTTTTATGATTAACGGATCAAAATTAGCTCATACTTAGTTTACAATTGATATGGATTTCCTTTTGGAAACTAGTTTCCTTTATGAAACTATGTGTATTATCATATCTTTGTAGCATAAATTTGTATCAGGATTAAGTAAAACAATCACAAGATGAAAAAGAAAGTAACTGAAGCGCATAGTGAATGTTCAAAGGAAATATTGGCTATAAAAGATGCGATGGATGTATTGAGCGGAAAATGGAAAATTCACATTATTGCGACCTTGACTTATAGAGGGGCTGTGCGATTTATGGATTTGCTAAGACTGGTTGACGGTATTGCCGCAAAAATGTTATCGAAAGAGTTACAGGATCTTGAAATTAATTTACTCATTAAAAGAACGGTACTTGATACCAAACCTATTACTGTTGAATATGAATTAACTTCCCATGGCAAAACATTAGAAAGAACAATTAATGAATTACACCTTTGGGGAAAATCGCACAGGAAAAAAATAATCGGTAAGTAATCAAACAGACCTTCCAACAATTGTGCGACAGCTTAATAAACGAATGGACAACAAAGTATTCTGCTTGATTAGACTATCGCTACGGAATATTTTCCAAATAGTTACAAAATAAATAAATTTAAAATCAGGTTACCTTCCCGGGTACAAGTGTATCAATTGTCATATAAGCAAGGCAAACAAGGCTTGCTGAAAATTAAAATGACTTCAATTATTTTTGTTTCTGATCACTTTGTTAATTCTACTATTAACTACGTACGAATTATACTCCCTTAGATCTCAATTACAGGCTTGCCGGATAGCCTGATCTAATTGTCCGACACTTTCAGAATAACCATTTAAACAATCACAACATGTGGAAATCTATTTTCAACAGGTTCATGAACCTGTTCAAGGCTAAAGCTTTGTCTGCTTTAGACGCTGTCGAAAACCCAGTCGAAATGTACGAGCTGGCGGTACGGGAGTCCGAACAAAATATGCAGAGCATGACCAAGGCAATTGCCGTGGCGCTGGCCGATCAGAAAATAAAAGATCGGGAGCTTCAGCAGGCACAGCTGGAAGCAGAAGCCTGGCAACAAAAAGCCAAAACTGCCCTCGGTCACGGTGAAGCTGAGCTTGCAAAAACAGCACTGGAGTATAAAAATATTTGCTCCAGAAAAATCGAAGAGTATAGCGCTCTTACGCAGATGCTAAAGGCAAAGATCGCGGACCAAAAAAAGCAGCTTAAGCGTGTTTCGATGAAGCACGAAGAGCTTAAAGCAAAGAAGTCGATCTATGCCGCTAAATACGAAACAGCTAAAGCACAGAAAAAAATTGCTGAATCTATGGGTGGCCTGAATCAGACAGCTTTGTCCGGTGTATCGAGGCTTGAAGAAAAGATCAACAAGCTAGAAGCCGAATCTGAAGCATTGCTGGAACTCACCGGTGCCGAACAGGAGGTGACAATAAAACTAGAGAACATCCAGACTACTCATGAGGTAGAAGAGGATTTTAAAAACCTTCAGGAGCAGCTTTTATTGGAAGATGAAGAAAAAAAGAAAAGGAAGATGAAGCAGATAGAAGATCAATTCATCAAGGCTAAGCCTGAAGTAACGAAAGATAAAATTCTTAACGAATTCTATATGAATAAAAAAAACCAGGACAGTAAGTCTTCTGAGAATAAAGATATTCTGAACGACTTCTTTAAAAAGTAATTAATGTTTAACAATTAAATAAATAAAACTATGTCAATTAATTTAAAGAAAGGTAACTCTTTCAATCTTACAAAAAATCAACCGGGCCTTAAAAAGTTAATGATCGGCCTTGGATGGGAAGTAGTAGCACAGAAAATGGATCTGGACTCCTCTGTCTTCATGACAGGGAAAAATGGAAAAGTTTTGTCCGACGAATACTTCATCTTCTACAACAACCTGAATTCACCGGACGGTGCTATCAAGCACACGGGAGATAATAGATCCGGCGCAGGAGATGATGACGATGAGATGATCCTTGCAAATATGTACCTGATCAATTCCGGCTGTGAAGAAATTGTGATCGCAGTCACCATACACGACGCCGATATCAGAAAGCAGCACTTCGGAATGTTGTCAGACGCTTATATCAGACTATACGATGTGGAATCTCAAACTGAAATACTGAGATACGATCTTGACGCAGAATTTAGCGGAAACACCGATGTGGTTTTCGGTAAGCTGAGCAAGCAAAATAATGAGTGGCACTTTACCGCAGTAGGCTGCGGATATAAAAAAGGGCTTCAGGGTTTAATTGAAATTTACGCGTAATAAGAAAGGAGAAAAATATGATCAATCTAAAAAAAGGCAGTACCATCTCTCTGGAGAAATATGGGGATAAGCCGGAAAATATATATGTAGGCCTCAACTGGGGTAAGATAAACTCATGGTGGGGCTTGTGGCAGGAAGATGTTGACCTGGACGGAAGTGTAAGTATGTTCGGAGCTGACAAGAGACATATCGATACTGTCTACTTCAAGAAAAAGCATTCCGACGACAACTCTGTGAAGCATAGTGGCGACGACCAGGGCGGAGATGATATAAGTGATGACAAAGACAATGAAGTCATCTCGATCAATCTGAAAAGAGTATCAAGAAGTGTGGAGACGGTCTTCATATATCTTAACTCCTACAGAGGCCAGGAATTTGATACTATCCCTTATGCCAAGATCAGGTTGCTGGATGGGAAAGAAAACGGATCAAAGAATGCATTCGCTTCGTTCAATCTGGCAGCTGAGCCCAAGTATAAAGGTAAAGTTTCCATGATCATGGCGAAAATTGTGCGAAATGGGGGCGACTGGAAATTTGTAACGATCGGTGAGGCTGTAAAGACCAGAAATGTAAAAGATACAGTGGATCTGATCAAGCACCACTATTTATAATTAGTAATTAATAAAACATTAAATAAATAATTAAATAAAAATTCAACAATGATAACAATAGTAATTTCAATTTTTGCTTTAACAATGATGGAGATCGTGCTGGGTATTGACAACATCATTTTCATAGGAATCCTGGCAAACGGGCTAAAGGATAAAAGACAGGCTGACATCGCCCGGAAGACAGGTCTGGCGATTGCACTGGGTGTAAGAATTGTGGCCCTGATGTTCATCGCTGAGCTTGCACAGATGACAGAGCCTGTTTTCAGCATCACTACGCTGAAGGGATTTAATCACCCTGTTTCAATAAGAGACCTGATCCTATTCCTTGGTGGTTTGTTTCTGATCCATAAGAGCGCTTCAGAGATTCATGGTCTTTTTGAAGAAGAAAGTAGGGAAAAACAGAAGGCCGGCACACTTGTAAAAGTGATAATGCAGATCGTGATGATCGACCTGGTCTTTTCCGCCGACTCGATCTTAACAGCGATCGGTCTTGTTGATCAGGTAGAGATCATGATCATTGCTGTAGTTCTGTCTATGACCCTGATGTTCTTTCTTTCAGGAAAGATCTCTGACTTCATAGATTCAAGGCCTTCGCTGAAAGTTCTTGCGCTGGCCTTCCTGATTACGATTGGCGCGATGCTAGTGGTGGAAGGTGCCGATATGCATATCGACAAAACGTATATTTATTTTGCGATGGCTTTTGCCGGAGTTATCGAACTTATTAATTCAAAAATATCAATGACCAGGATCGCCAGACCTCTGAAAAAGAAACAGACAAAAACAACGCCTGAAGAAGCAGAACTGATAATTAATTAATACATAGCCCCGAGAAGTCGGGGCTTATTTGGACAAATGCCTCGTCCTGAAACAAGTTTGAAACAAAGATTAACTTATATGGAAAACAGAGTGGTTGGCGAAAGTCTCAAGTCGTCGCATACTTAATGTACAAATTTAAGACTACTGCCAACACTGTGTTGAATGGAAATAATTATATGTGTAAATAATAATATATTTGATTTAATAAATATTTTTGGTTTCAAGATGAACTTTTTTGCATTGACTAACTGTATTATATCTACTCTCCAAAAACCAGATATGTTTGTAAACTGGACCAGGCAATAATTACGATTTAATATCTTCCTGGATTTCACAGATATAAAAGATGATGGCTTTGTGATTAGGAAACAATACAAATTTACCAAATACAATGATGATCTGAAAAAACAATGGGAAACAGAGATTGAAAAGTTTATGGTTTACAAGCTTTGCCGTCTGCATTCATACTAGGAGATAAGAATGGGCTTTATTTCATTCAGGTGAGCAATAATCCAGCAAGGTGTAATCAAATTCATGTTACCCGCTTTAATTCAAAAGTAGAATCATTCAAAACAAGTTTATTACGGAAAAGAAGTATGATGGCATTATTGGACAGTTTATAAACCAAAAGAGCTATAAAAAGAAAAGAGTATTAAACACGGAATAATTTCTTTCTCCGTAGTGGATCTTCCTTATAAAGAAAAACCGTTGCCCCCGGAATCCGATGCTAATGAGCTTGAAAAAACAAGTTCGTTAGAAACCCAGTACCTGTGGGGTAATATCACAACGCTTGGAAATAAAGTTATTTTGGAAAAAAGTTATTTTAAAGACATTGAGGGATCAAAAATGAAAAATTTGATCCTTAAAACAGTTGAAGTGAATTTTGATGGAAGCATAGCCAATATAAAATTTTTGCATTTGAGTACAGAAAAGCGAAGCCTGAAGGAAAAGGAGTATCTGAAAGGCTTAAGAAAAAGGGATAGAATCAGACCTAATTAGGTTACATATGTGGAAGCGTAGAAATCAAAGTCGGAATTGATTCAAACAATATACTTAGGCAGTAGTTGTATTAGCGATCTAAACAGACGATCTTATGAAGACTCTATTCAGATTACTTTCTTAATAACTTTTCTGACGATTATAACCTGTGAGAATAAACTGAAAGTCATCGATTCTATAGTGCCTCAGGCAGTTCTAAAATTTTTCAAAACTAAATATCCCGATATACCTAAAGTAGAATTGGAAAAGGCATATATGAAGCAAATTTTAAAATTGGCAATATTGAAAAGGAAGCCTGATTTACAAGGAATGACAGGTTTGTTGATGAAAAAAGACGAAGACTAAATTAGTTTTAGATTCGTTTAATGAGGATATTACATTAATCAATATTAACTAATTCATATCTTATGAAATATATACTTTCATTATCATTCGTCGTAATAATAATATTTTCTTGTGCTTTCTCATGCGAAAAGGGTGATGACATTCATCCTAAGGGCAAACATCACAAAGGTTGTGGGCATCATCATGATCATGATGATGATAAAGATTCAACACAGGTCAAACTCAATTAAATTTTAAAAGAAGATTAGTCAAAAAGGGCTGATTTTTAGCAGGCAGGTTTGTGGCTGCCTACTCTTTCATTTGTTAACCCAGCTGATGTGCATACCGATCTGGAAGAGTTCTGGAGAAGGGTCGTGTGTCAAAATACCGATGACCACTTAAGATATCACGCTTTCTTATTGACGGAAAGCGGATGGGGACTTTCCCCTGCTTACGACATTAATCCAAATGAATTTGGAAGCGGACTTAGTCTGAATATTTCGGAAAAGGCTAATTCCCTTGATCTGGAGCTTGCAGTCAGCGTTGCAGAATATTTCAGGGTCAATAAATCTCACATCAGAAAAATAATTGATCAGGTGAAAGCCACAGTGAGTGAATGGCGAAGCGTCGCAAAAGAGTAAGGGCTTATCAAAAGCAGAAATAGACAGAATGAACAAAGCCTTTGAACAGATCCACTAGGTAAGCTAGGGAGTCCTTCCAAAAAATGTTACGAACTTTTTAATTTGCAATCCACTAGAAAATAAGGAGATTCATTTTGATTTCCTGTTCGACGATTGTTTGAGGATATTGCAGTTTAAGAATTATTGTGAGGAGGAAATTAATAAAGATAAATCAGATAATAATTACCTAAATATTAAGAACTTTATCCAAACTTTATACCTATGAAAAAACTCATACTTCTTCTTCTTTTCCCTTTAAGCGCCTTTTCTCAGTCATCTGTGTTAACAGAGCCAAAATCTTTGATCATGACATTATCACAGCTGGAACATTTTGAGAACTTGTTAGATAAAAAGACTTATAATTATATATTTCATAGTGGTTGTTATCTACTTGAGAATGACCTGATAGACAACAATTCGCAGTTAAGATTATTTAATCAGGAAGTAGTTATTTTGAGTATAAAAGAGATAAGGAAAAAGTATCCCAAGTATTATCTGATTGTAACTAAAGCAGACCCCGAAAGTGGAGAAGTAGAATTACGAATTAAAAGAAGAAAGCCGATCGGGAATTTTTATAAAGAAGTTAAATTATCTCTTCAATTTCATAAAAACAGGAACGAATGGCTTCTAAGCTCGCGGTCATGTGAATGTATAATTTATCCAAAAGAAATGATTGGTTCCAGCCATAATTGGAATTCATCTGCTTTTCCTTATTAGTAAGAATATCAAAAGACAATTGGTGTTTTAAAGCGATTTACAATTCGCGAATCGCGAAATAGATAGTCTCTATCTCGAGGCGCTGACATTTACCTGCTTCTATTTACAATAATGTATATATAAATATACAAAAATTATTATATTTGTATATATTTATAAACGTTATGCCTAAGCAAAAATCTGTTTTATTGCCATCTGCCAGTAAAGTTTTGAAAGAATTCGGAGAAAACATCAAACTGGCCCGCTTGCGCAGAAAGCTAAGCGCGCAGCAAGTGGCAGAAAGAGCCAATATAAGCAGGCTTACTCTTCTACACGTAGAGAAAGGAGCACCCAGTGTTGCCATGGGTATTTATTGCAAGATATTATTTGTACTAGGACTTGAAAAAGATCTGCTGAAGATAGCAGCCGATGATGTACTTGGAAGAAAATTGCAGGATGCCGAATTAACTGTAAAAGAAAGAGCACCTAAAAGAGGCCCACAGACTAAAAAGGATTAAACTGATTACACAGATTTGATAATCGCATTTACACTTATTAGAATATGATCGGGAAAAAAGAAATACAAGTGTATGCACATTGGAACGGATTTAAGGATCCCGTTCTTATGGGAATTCTTTCAGCGACTCCCGCCAAAGCCAAAGAGGTGTTCTCTTTTGAATACACAAAAAAATGGCTTCAATCAGGGTCTACTTCTATGATTGATCCGGATTTGCAGCTGTATTCCGGGCGCTACTTTCCCAGAGATGAGAAAATGAATTTTGGTGTATTCCTTGATTCTTGTCCGGACCGTTGGGGAAGGGTTCTTATGGACAGAAGGGAAGCAGTACTTGCGCGAAAAGAAAAGCGCAGTTCAAAAAATCTCCTGGAATCAGATTACTTGCTTGGCGTATACGATGCACATCGCATGGGTGCCTTGCGTTTCAAGACAGATCCGGATGGAAATTTTCAGAATGACGATAAATATATGGCCTCCCCACCCTGGACTTCATTGCGTGAGCTGGAACAGGCAAGTATAAAATTTGAAGAAGACAATGTAGATGATGAAGAGTACCTGAAATGGATCAGTATGCTGATTGCTCCCGGCTCTTCATTGGGAGGTGCAAGACCCAAAGCAAGCGTCCTCGATCCGGAAGGTCATTTATGGATCGCCAAATTCCCAAGCATTAAAGACACGAAGAATGTAGGAGCCTGGGAAATGGTAGCCAGTCGTCTTGCTGTGAAAGCCGGACTAAATATGGCCGAGCACGATGTAAAACAATTCAATAATACCTATCATACTTTTCTTACTAAAAGATTTGACAGAACCGAAAAGGAAGAGAGGATTCATTTTGCTTCTGCCATGACCTTATTGGGATATCAGGATGGCGCCAGGCATGGCACGGGCGTGAGCTATCTTGAAATGGCTGAATTCCTGGAGAGGAATGGAGCTGATGTGAATACCGATCTGGAAGAACTCTGGAGAAGGATCGTGTTTCATATCTGTGTAAAAAATACCGATGACCACTTAAGAAATCACGGCTTCTTATTGTCGGAAAGCGGATGGAGACTTTCTCCTGCTTACGACATTAATCCAAATGAATTTGGAAGCGGACTTAGTCTGAACATTTCGGAAAAGGATAATTCACTCGACATAGAACTTGCGATAAGTGTTGCCGAATATTTTCGGGTAAACAAATCAAATGTTAAAAAAATAATTGAGCAGGTGAAAGAGGCAGTGAGTGAATGGCGAAGCGTCGCAAAAAATACAGGCTTATCAAAAGTTGAAATCGACAGAATGAGTAAAGCCTTTGAATAAAATTCATGCTATTGCCTTACAACGCTTTATAGATTTAGATTTTGTACGGTATCGGAAAGTCCAAGCAAAAACAAGTGCGAAAAATTCGTTTTGCAATCCCTTAGAAAATAAGGAGATCAATTTTGATTTCCTGTTCGACGATTGTCTGAGGATTCTGCAGTTTAAGAATTATTGCGAGGAGAAACTCAATGGCAAATCCGGTACAGAACAATAGCAAAATGCTTCGACGAGTTTAGCTTATCAACCATGACCAAATATTCCTATAAAGTCCGAAATGAATTTCTTTAATTTCTGATATAGGAAAAAATATAAAGATTCTCTGTACAAAGTTTTCTCCTCAAAAGAGAAGAATGTCTGTCGACATTCACCTGCCTATCTATAACGAAATACAACACACAAAATAAAAACAGTATCGGAGATAAAGTTTGACAGAGTAATAAAAAAAGGTTTTTACGAATTGTTGAAGCCTTTAGGATTTAAGAAAAAAGCAAATAAATTTTACTTGCAACTTGAACTATTGGACAAATTATAAATGTTCAAAAAAGTATTTGGGGAAATAAAGACAGCATTAGTTTCACTTTCACCGGTTTGAAAAATGACAATGTGAGCAAAGTCATTTTTAATTCCTTAATATTATTGTAATTTGGATTTACAAGATCACAATATGAAAGTTGGAATTCCAATGGAAGTATCCACTACCGAACTCAGGGTAGCGGCAACTCCCAAAACAGTGAGGCGCCTGATAAAACAAGGCTTTCAGGTAAAAATACAGCAAAATGCCGGTTTCAAGGCGAATTTTTCAGACAAAGAATTTGAAGAAGCCGGCGCCACGATAGTTCAAACTGCCGCCGAGATCTACGGCCAATCAGATATTGTATTAAAAGTTAAAGAGCCAAGCGTTGAAGAAGTTGGCATGATGAGGGAAGGCCTCGTTCTGCTCAGCTATTTGTGGCCGGCGCAGAATCAACCTCTCCTGCAAAAACTAGCCGACAAAAAAGTAAATGCTGTGGCTATGGATGCCATTCCTCGTATTTCCAGGGCGCAGAAAATGGACGTGCTTTCTTCAATGGCCAACATTGCGGGTTACCGCGCTGTGATTGAAGGTTCATACCATTTTGGAAAATTTTTAAACGGACA
>Ga0210406_10005896_pt1 | contig 12761 bp, 10 predicted proteins | sample IncBWC30MmetaG_FD_155454 | JGI IMG/M metagenome (GOLD analysis project Ga0210406, IMG submission 155454) | Forest soil microbial communities from Barre Woods Harvard Forest LTER site, Petersham, Massachusetts, United States - Inc-BW-C-30-M | ecosystem: Environmental > Terrestrial > Soil >...
TGTCGTGGCCACCGAAGTCAAGAAGTTGGGCGGCGGGTTGTTCATCGATTCCACCTATGGCAAGGGATCGCGATTCACGATTCGCCTGCCTTTCACGCTGGCAATCAGCCAGGCGCTGATCGTGCGAGTCGCGGAAGAGACTTATGCGTTGCCGCTGGCGACGGTGGAAGGCGTGGTCCGGCTGCCGAGAAATATCGTGGCCAGGCATCTGGGAAAGGACGCGCCGCTGTTCGAATACGGCGGCCAGAAATACCGCTTTCAACATCTCGGCTCGTTCGTGGGCCTGGGCGCGACGCGTCTGCCGGATCTGGACGTGTCGATGTCGGTGGTGCTGATTCGAGCGGGCGAACATTCCACGGCGCTGGTTACCGACGAATTGGTCGGCAGCCGGGAAATCGTCGTGAAATCCCTGGGGCCGCAGATATCGGCGATACGCGGCATTGCCGGCGCCACCATTTTGGGCGACGGACGAATCGTACTGATTCTGGACATGGGCTCGCTGGTGCGCTCGGAATGGCGTGCGCGCCCCACGGAAACCGTGGTCCTCGATCAACGCGACCGGCGCACGTTTGCACTGGTCGTCGACGACTCGATCACCGTGCGGCGGGTGACGCAGCGCCTGCTGGAACGCAACGGCATGCGCGTACTGACTGCCAAAGACGGCGTTGATGCCGTATCGCTGCTGCAGGAGAATCTGCCGGACATCATCTTGCTGGACATCGAAATGCCGCGCATGGACGGCTATGAGGTCGCGGCGCACGTGCGCAATGATCCGCGCCTGAAGGATATTCCGATCGTGATGATCACGTCACGGGTGAGCGAGAAACACCGCGCACGAGCCATCGAGCTCGGCGTCGATGACTACCTGGGCAAGCCGTATCAGGAAAGCCAGCTGCTCGACGCCATCGAACCGCTCGTCAATCGCCGCAGCGCCGTCGCTCGGTAAGGCCCATGTCCGAACTGCGCGACGAACTATACAGTTTGCTGGTGCCCCTGGCCGGGGAGCGATTGATCGTGCCGCGCGCCTGCGTCGCCGAGGTCATCGGCTATCAAGCGCCGGCGGAAATGACCAATGCACCGCCCTGGTACGCCGGCGTCGTGAGCTGGAACGGCCGCAATGTGCCGGTGGTTTCGTTTGAAGGAGCGATGGGACAGCCGCTGCCCGGCATTTCCACCCGAACCCGAATCGTGATTTTTCACGCCGCCGGCGGCCACGTGAAGTCCGGTTATTTCGGGATGCTGACGCAAGGATTTCCGCAACTGGTGCGCGTCAACGCCGATGTGGTGCGTGCGGATGCATCCCGCAGCTTCCCGGAGCGATCGCCCGTCATCTGCCAGGTACGCATGGTCAACGAGACGCCGTTGATCCCTGATTTGCAGCGCCTGGAGGAAATGATCGCCGAGGAAACCTCTGTATTGCAGTGATTTCCCCGGACCCGGCTGTTTCAATGCAGCAGTCCGAAGACCGCCACTGCGTTGGTGGTGCCGACGAAAACCTTGCCGTCTGCAACCGTCGGCGTGATGTACTTGTTGCCCGCGCCGAATTGGTCTCGATTGCCTGCCGCTTGATTGCTGTTGTAAAGCTCACGTGCGAGATTCGTGGCATCGTATGCATGGAGCACCGCGGGACTGGTGTTCTCGTGCGCCCACACGATGCCGCCGGATGAGCCGTTGGCGGACACACCGGGCGCGGTCCCCGGATAGACGAATTGCGTGGCGGACTGCGACTGCGGCGCGGCGCCAAGCCTTGCGGTGGAAATCGCAAACGCCTTCAGAGTACCGGATACGTCAGCGTAGTACACCGTGCCATTGAAGTAGGCCGGCGTGGACCAGATGCCGCCGGGCAGCACACCGCTGAGCGTCTGATAGTTCTGGTTGGCGCCGGCATTGAACTTGCCCATGGAGTCCCGATCGACCACGTAAATATTGCCGTCTTTGCCGGCGCCAACCGCGAGATGCCGGACCGTATTGGCGGAATCCATCAGGTCCGGCAACAGCATTTCGCCACCCGATCCCAAATCTCGGTCTGCGCTCGACTCGGCGATTCCATTCGACATCGTGAAGTAATCCAGCACTTTGAGGCCGGCGCCCACATTTGAAATTTTCAGGAAGGAGTTGCCGAAGTCCTGCTGGTTCGGAAAGCCGTTCGCGTCCATTGTCGCTTCGAACGCGCCATTGGCGGTCAGCAAATGAATATTTCCACCCGAATCCACGGCAGGGCCGCCTCCGGACATCCAGATCGAGGGTCCACTGGAACTGTTCGCGGCGACGTTGAGAGCGCCGTTGCGCGCGAGCGTGCTTTGCGCAAAGGCAATGATCCAACCGCCGTACGGCGGAGCGTCACAGTGAGATGTCCAGCTGGTATAGACCGTGCCGCCCGACAACGTCAGTGCTGCGCGCTCTTCGTAGTATCTGGGGTCGAATGATGACGCGGCGGTGCCCGCGGCGGAGTACGTTGCCGTGATTTCCGTCGGGCCATTGAGCAGTTCTGCGCCCGTGGCGGCATCGAGTGCATGCAGGCGTTGGTGGTAGTTCGACTGGGCATCCACCGACATGGCCACCACATAAATCGTGCCGTGCGCGCCGGCGGCGCGGTCGATCACCGGCGTGGATGTTACGCCGATTTCAGGGCTCACTTGAGTACAGCCATGATCATTGCTGGGAGACTCTCCCGCAGCGAGCAGCGACACGTGCCATAGAACCGCGCCGGAGTCCGAATCAAAGGCGTACACCGAGTCATGTTCCGTGGCCACGAAAACCGCGTTGAACGAGCCGCCGGCCGCGCTCAGCTGCGATAAGTACAGCGGTTGCGCGTCGACTCTCCCGTCCACCTGCAGCATGCGCAGCAGCCCGAAGTTCGACGATGTCACCGTCGTCGGCGTAAGCGACGATTCGGACAGATTCTGCCCGCTGCGGCTCAGATCATTTTTGTAAGTGGTCACATCGGTGCCGCGCGTCGTCATGACCGGCGGTGCTGCTGCCGAGGGTGCGCCCGATCCGCCGCCGCCGCTGCCGCCGCCGCCGCAGGCGGTCAAAAGCACCGATAGAAGTGCGGCCGGCACGAGTGCGATTCTTGACTTCATGTCCATCCCGCCAAAGGGAAATCTCTGTCGCTTATAGGCCCGGCAAGCAGCTGCATCAAGCGTCTGCGACTCGCGACGAATCGTCGGAAACCGCCGACATATCGCCGAATCGCGCCTGCAGCACGGCGATCGCGGCGATTGCCGCGGTTTCCGTGCGCAACACCCGAGGACCAAACCCCACGCGCAAGAATCGAGACAGTGCGAACGCTTCGAGTTCCTCCGGCGCGAAGCCACCCTCGGGTCCAATGGCGATGACCGCGCCGGTGATCGGCACGGCGCCATGGTCGTCGACAAACAGAGCCCGTTGCGCCTGCGGCCCTGCACCCTCAGGCTCCAAGACCAGCCGCAGCAGGCCGGGCGTTTCAGCGGCGGCCGTCGCCCCGAGATAGTCCAGCAGCGACTGCGGCGCTTCCACGGCGGGCAGCCGATTGCGGCCGCATTGCTCGCAGGCGCTCACCGCCACCGCGCGCCAGTGCGCCTGCTTCGATGCCGCCTGTGCCTCATGGAGCCGCACGACGCTGCGCTGGCTGAGCACGGGCGTGATGCACCCAACGCCCAGTTCGGTCGCCTTCTGCACGATGAAATCCATGCGATCGCCCCGCGGCACGCATTGCACGAGGGTAAGTGTGAAAGGCGATTCCCGGTCGATGGTGCGCGCCGCGCCGATCGATGCCGAAACGTGCGAACCCCGCACGGCGTCGATGACCGCCGTGAATTCCCGGCCATCGCCATTGAAGAGGATGAATTCATCTCCGCTGCGCACCCGCAGCACCTTGGCCAAATGCGCGCCCGTATCCCGCGGCAGATCCACCACGCTTCCTTGAATCAAGGGGCTATCGATGAACACCCGCGTCAACCGCACTTAAGTTCGCTCGCGATTGAGTTTGGCCTTCATGGGCCTGCGATTGTCGCATATGCTAGCGGCCGTATCGGCAGCGATGAGGGACGTTCAATTTTGCAGGTCGAACTCGAAACCGGACTGATGCGGGGCGCGAGGCATGTGGCGTCGCCGAATTTCGATGCCCGCCCTCCCGGATCGGAGGCGGAATTGATCGTCGTGCATGGCATCAGCCTGCCGCCCGGTGAATTTGGCGGTCCCTGGATAGAGCGGCTTTTTACGAATACGCTGCCGCTCGACGTGCATCCCTATTTTGCCGAAATCGGTGAATTGCGGGTGTCTTCGCACTTGCTGGTGGCGCGAGACGGCAGCCTGACGCAGTTCGTAAAATTTACCGATCGAGCATGGCATGCCGGCGAGTCCCACTATGAGGGCCGCGCGGCTTGCAATGACTTCTCGATCGGCGTGGAACTGGAAGGCGCGGACACTATTCCCTACGAAGCGGCCCAATATGACGCACTCGCCGAGGTCGTGGCTGCGCTGTGTGATGCATATCCTCGATTGTCCCCCGATCGGGTGGTAGGACACAGCGACATCTCACCCGGCCGTAAAACAGATCCGGGCACCGCATTCGATTGGCGGCGAGCCCACCGCTGCATCGCCGCAGCTCGCGGGGTCTCACTGCGCAGTTAGCCGACGCCCGGCTCTAAGTACAACGTGAACCTTGTCACGTTCAATTCCAGCAGATTTCCCCTGAAAAGCCGACAATTGGGTGAGTTGTAATTCACGTCAAGACGGTGAGGGGAGGGCTATTGTTTCGTTGGTTTGCAGACCTCCCAATCGAGCGCAAGCTGCGCGTGGTCATCACGGTTCCCGCCATGGCCGCCTTCGCGATCGCGATGCTCATGCATGTGGCGACGAACTTGTTGCATGTGCGCGCAGATATGCAGCAACGTGCGGCGGGCATCGCACGCGGGGCCGGGGTAAGCAGCATCGAAGCGATGAACCGCGGCGACACCGTTGCGGCGATCAATGCCATGGATGCGCTTCACGATGAGCCGATGGTGGACGTCGCCGAAGTTTATCTGCCTGACGGGCGAAAAGTCGCAACCTACGATCGCGCCACCAACGGTGTGACGTTGAACGCCAACAGCCGGCCTGCGGTGGTGCGTCACAGCCGATTCCAAATCACCGTTCCCGCCATACACGAAGGCGCGACGCTTGGATCTGTACATATTCTCGTTCCGCTCGCAGCGCTTTATCCTGATTGGCGCGCATTCGCCTTGATCAGCCTGGCGGCGATCGCTGCCGCCATCTTGATGTCGTATTGGCTGGCCGCCGGTCTTCAGAAGCAGATCTCAGGGCCCATCGTCAATTTGGCGCAGACGATGCAAAGAGTGTCCACCGAGGAGGATTACACTCTGCGGGTCGAGCGCAGTTCGGAAGACGAGATCGGATCCCTCATCGACGGATTCAACCAGATGCTCGGGCAGATCCGCCATCGCGATTCGCGCCTCGAGAAATATCGCCAATTTCTCGAGCAGCAGGTCGCCGAGCGAACCGAGAATTTGGGCAATGCCAATCGCGAATTGCGAGCGGCCATCGACCAAGCCACGGGCGCCAAAGAGGCGGCCGAGCGCGCCAGCAACGCCAAGAGCGAATTTCTCGCGCGCATGAGCCACGAAATCCGGACGCCCATGAATGGTGTCATGGGCATGTCGGAGTTGTTGCAGGCGACGGAGCTGACGCCGCGGCAACGACACCTTTCGAAAACCATCTCTCAGTCCGCCGCGGCGCTGCTGCAGATCATCAACGACATCTTGGATTTCTCGAAAGTCGAGGCCGGCAAGCTGGATTTGGAATGCATCGAATTCGGGCTGCGCGAAACGGTGGAGCAAGCCATCGAAGTCTGTGCCTCGCGCGCCCACGCCAAGGGACTCGAACTGGCCTGCGACGTCGGCCTGGATGTACCTGCGAAAGTACGCAGCGACCCCATGCGGTTGCGCCAGATACTGATCAATCTGGTGGGCAACGCCATCAAGTTCACCGACGCGGGCGAGGTCATCGTGCGCGTCAAGGTCGTCGGCAACGAGAATCTGCTGCGCTTCGAAGTGATCGACACCGGGATCGGCATCTCGCTCGAAGCCCAGGCGGACATCTTCAATGCATTCAGTCAGGCTGATTCCTTCACCACGCGAAAATACGGCGGCACGGGATTGGGACTTGCCATTTGCCGTGAGCTGGCGACATTGATGGGAGGCCGGATCGGCGTCGACAGCGTGGTCGGGCGCGGATCGGTTTTTTGGTTTGAAGTGCGTCTCGAACCGATCGCGGAAGCGACCCCGACTTTTACACGCCTGCCGCGGATGAGACTGGTCGGTTTGCGCGCCCTGATCGTGGACGACAACACCAGCAATCGCAACATTCTTACGCAGCATCTGACGTCATGGGGCGTGGAGGTCGTCGCGAAGGAATCCAGCATTGATGCGCTCGCAGCGCTCGCCGCGCCGGCAGGTGCAAGATTCGATTTTGCGCTGCTGGACGATCAAATGCCCGGCATGGACGGCATCGAGCTGGCGAAACGCATTCGTAAGGATGCGCGCCTTGCGGCCATGCGTCTCGTCATGCTCACCGCCCGCGACACCTACGAGAGCAACTCCGAGACCGTGCAGTTGTTCGCCGCGATCCTGGCCAAGCCTCTGCGCCGCTCGCAGCTCTTGAATTGCGTGACCCGCGCGATGACCGCGGCGCCGGAGCCCAATTTGGAAGACACGGGCATACGGGCGGTGCCGGCGGCCACCGCCCGGGCTTTCGTGCCGAAGATTCTCCTGGTCGAAGACAATCCGGTGAACCGGGAAGTCGCGGTCGGCATGCTGGAGACCCTGGGCTGCGTGGCACATGCGGCGGAGAACGGCCGGTTGGCGCTCGACGCGATCAACAACCATGCCTTCGATGCCGTCCTGATGGACTGCAACATGCCGGTCATGGACGGCCTGGCGGCGACCGCCGAGTTGCGCCGGCGAGAACAGAATGCGGGCGGCGCGCGGCTGCCGATCATTGCGCTGACGGCAAACGCCATGGAGGGAGACCGTGAACGATATCTTGCCGCCGGCATGGACGATTTCTTGAGCAAACCTTTTTCGCAGCAGCAATTGGCGGCCTTGTTGAAGCGGTGGTTGGCGTTGCCCCTGCTGCCGGAGACGGGCAATCGCGAGGGCGCGCGGCTGCCGCTGATCGATGCCGGCGTGCTGCGCAATATCGCGGCGCTCGCCCGGCCGGCACTGCTCAATTCGATGATAGAGCTGTACCTGCAGCATTCGCCGCCGCTGATCACCGCGATTGAGCTGGCCGGGGCAAGCGGTCAGGTCGAGGTGCTGCAGGAAGCGCTGCACTCCTTCAAGTCCAGCACGGCCAACCTGGGCGGCCTGCGCCTTGCAACTCTCATCAAGGAGTGCGAAGTGCTGGTGCGCGAGGGCGGCCTGCCCAAGGCGGCGCGGACGCTGCACAGAATTCGCAGGGAATATCAGGACTTTTGCAGCGCGCTGATGCAAGAGCGATCAGAGAGCGCGGCCTAAGTACGAGAGAATTCAATGAATCAAACCGACAATAGGATCAATGCCGCGGCGACCGTGCTGGTCGTCGACGATGACCCTGGCGCGAGATTGCTCGTGGGCAGTGCGCTGGAAGTCGCAGGCTTCCGCGTCATCACGGCGGCAGACGGCAAGAGTGCGATGAGCCTGTTTCAATTGGATCCCGCAGACTGCGTGGTTCTCGACGTGGTCATGCCGGGCATGAACGGCTTCGATGTGTGCCGCGCACTGCGCGCGCTGCCGGAGTCCCGTCATGTGCCGATTTTGATGCAGACCAGCCTCGATGACATGGAGTCGGTGCAGCGCGCCTACAATTCGGGCGCGACCGACTTCTCGTCCAAAGGGATCAATCCGATGTTGCTGGCGGAGCGCGTCAAATTCCTGGTGCGCGCCAAGCAGACCCAGGATCAATTGCGCGAGAGTGAAGCGCGAGTCCGCTATCTTGCCTACTACGATCCACTCACCGCTCTGCCGAATCGCCAAAGATTGCTGCAGATCCTGGAGCAGCAAGTGGAATGGGCCGCCCCGCGACGGCGCGGCATCGCGGTGCTGATGCTCGACGTCGATAATTTCTCGCGCATCAACGACACCCAAGGGCAGGCGATCGGCGACAGTCTGCTCAAGGAGATTTCGCACAGGCTGCAGAACTGCCTGCGGGATACTCAGCGGAGCTTGCGGGACGACGGCGGCTTGAGCGACATCAATGATTGGGTGGCGCGCACCGGCGGCGATGAATTCGCTCTGGCGCTTCCGGGCATATCCTCCAACGACAGCGTGCAGGTCGTGGCGCAGCGCGTGCAACTCGCGCTGGCCAGGCCGTTCGTATTTGCGCAGCAGGAAATACCCCTGTCTGCGACCATCGGGGCGAGCATGTACCCCGGCGATGCGCAGGACGCCGGGGCATTGATCAAGAATGCGGATGCCGCCATGCATCACAGCAAGAAGGCGGGGCACGGTGGATTGGAGTTCTTCAAGCAGTCGATCAGCACCCGGGCGGCCAAGCACCTGTCCATGGAAGCCGACTTGCGCAAGGCTTTGGATCGCGGCGACTTCACCTTGAATTATCAGCCGCGATTGGGGATCGAGGACATGCGCGTGGAGGCCGTGGAGGCGTTGTTGCGATGGTGGCACCCGCAACGCGGTTTCGTGTCTCCTGACGAGTTCATTCCGCTCGCCGAGCAAAGCGGGCTCATCGTGGAGATGGGTGATTGGGTGTTGCGAGAAGCTTGCGCTCAGGCGCGCCGCTGGCGCGACGCCGGAGGTCCCGGTTGGCAGGTGGCGGTGAATGTCTCGGGAGTGCAGTTTCGCGACGGGAGTTTGGTGGAGCGCGTATCGCGCGCCATCCACGCTGCCGGGATCGAGCCGCGCATGATCGAGCTCGAATTCACGGAGGGCGCTCTCATCGAATATTCCGCCGCGGTGAGCAAGGCCGTGAAATCACTGAAGGATCTTGGGGTCGCGACCGCATTGGACGACTTTGGCACCGGCTACAGCTCGTTGTCCTATTTGCGGCACTTTCCCATCGACACGCTCAAAATCGATCGGGTATTCGTACGCGACATCGTCTCCAAGAGCGGCAGCAAGACGCCGCTGGTCGACGCCATCATCGCAATGGCCAAGAGCCTGGGGTTGGCCACCGTCGCGGAGGGCGTGGAAACCGAAGCGCAATGGCATTACCTCAAATCCCGGCACGCGAATCAGGTGCAAGGATTCTTGTTCTGCAGGCCGCTGGCAATCGAGGAATTGGAACGCTGGCACGCCGACTGGGTGCATTCCCACGAGCCGCATGCCATTGTGGCCTAGGCGGCAGTCAAGTTCGCGGCGCGTCGGTCCGGCGCCAAACGACTTCGCCCTCGTCACCGCGCGCCAGCACGCGCGCAACGACGAATAATAGGTCCGATAGCCGGTTCAAATACTTGAGCGCCTCGGGTGAGACGCTTTCGACACGTGCCAGCGACCAACAGCGCCGCTCCGCGCGCCGGGCGACGGCGCGGGCGAGATGACAGGCGGACGCGGCCTGGCCGCCGCCGGGCAGGATGAACTCCTTGAGCGCGGGCAATCCCGCGTTGAAACCGTCCAATTCTTTTTCCAGCCTGTCGATATGCGCCGCCCCGATCATGACATGGCCGGGAATGCACAGTTCACCGCCGAGATCGAACAAGTCGTGCTGTATCGCAGTCAAGCAGCTCCTGATTTCCGGCGGCAGTCCGGGCACGCTTACGATCACTCCCAGCGCACTATTGGCTTCATCAACGGTGCCGTAGGCCTCGACCCGCAGGCTCTCCTTGGCGACACGTGTTCCGTCCCCGAGGCCGGTGCTGCCATCATCGCCCGTGCGCGTATAAATTTTGCTGAGCCGATTACCCATGATTCGACCATGCCCCCGGGAGTGCGACGGTAGCACAAAGGTTTGGTATGGTGGCATGCATGAACCATTCACCGGAACTTCAAGCAGCGCTGGATGCGGCGGACCAAGCCGCGGCCATCGCCCGCTCCTTGTACCAGCACAATATCGAAGTCCGCATCAAGGCTGACAAATCACCGGTCACCGAGGCCGATGTCCGCTGCGAATTGGCGATCCGCGAGATCATCGAGACGCGCTTTCCCTCCCACGGCTTTTACGGCGAGGAAACAGGGTCGCGGCGCGAGGATGCCGAATATCTGTGGCTGGTGGATCCCATCGACGGCACGAAGGCTTTCGTGCGCGAGTACGCCATGTTTTCGACACAAATAGCATTGATGCGCAATGGTGAGCTCGTGCTGGGCGTGTCGAGCGCGCCGATCTATGGCGAAGTCGCGTACGCGGAGCGCGGGCGCGGCGCCTACCTCAACGGTAAACCCGTGTCGGTCAGCACAATTTCGACGATCGAGGCCGCCGCGCTGTCGTCCGGCAATATGAAAAGTCTTGCCACCGGTCCGCAATGGGTCCGCTATGGCGCAATGATTGCGCAAGCGAGCCGCATCCGCGGCTACGGCGATTTTCTGCACTACCATTTGTTGGCTGCCGGGAAAATCGACGCCGTAATTGAAACCGACATCAATATTCTCGATATCGCCGCATGCGTTGCGATCGTCAATGAGGCCGGAGGCCGCTGCACGGAATTGAACGGCGCGCCGATTACGCTCAAATCAACCAGCATCTTGGCGAGCAACGGACATATGCACGGCCCCGTGCTCGAGGCGTTGGGCTAGCTCACGCGGAACAGGCAGGCTTTCAGCGATCGGCGGAAGGGCGGGGCGCATCGATTGTCGTCACCGGCCAGCGTATTTCAAGCGCGCTGGCGGGTCCGATGACCACTTCGTCCAAGCTCTCTGCTTGCTGCCATTGATCGGCCTTGAGCATGCGCCGTCCGGCCATCAGTTCCGCGGTACGTTGCGGATAGAGCGGCACCTGGTTGGGATCTCCGTAGCCGTCCGGAAACCGCGGCGCGTCGTTGCCGGGCGCGTATTTATCGCTGGCGCCCAGTGTATGCAGCAATTCATGCGCGATCACGACATCGTTCGCGCCATTCATTTCAGGCGCTGCGAATGCATAAACCACTCCGATCAGGCCTTTGGTCAATCCCAAGGAATGCGGTACCACTGGAGTCAATGCGGGATCGTGATAGAGCACGAAAATGCGGATGTCTTCCGGTTCCTTCACGTGGCCGCTGGCGCGCCATGCCCAGTAGCGCAGCCTCAGGCTCCAAAGGGCGGTCGCAAAAATGCCGGCCGACGGCGCGCGCAGCGGAGGCTGATCCTGCAGCGGTGTTCTCAGTCTGATCTTGACGGGCTCGCTTTCACCCAACCGATATCGCTCAGCCTCGCGTTCAAAAAACAAATGGATGGGCTCGAACCGTGCGGCGTCGAGAGCGGCGAGATAGCGGGACGTAACGGTGCTGTCGTCGGCCGCAATGGGATAGATGGCGACGTACAGCGGCTGACGCCAGCGCGTGCTGCGATAGCGGTCCTGCCAGGTGGATAGCGCGACCCCCAACAACACCAACAGCAAGATGAGGATGCGCACCATCTTGAAGGTGCCCCGGGACGAAGAATCGAGCGATGCTTTCAATCGGAGGCTTCGACGCTGAATTCGGCAACTTCGCCGTTGACCGCCGTGTACGACACGATCAAGGGCTTGCAGCAGACCGGGCAGTCCTCGATGTAAGACTGCTCGGAAACCGACAGATCAAGGGTCAGGGTAATGGGTTCCCAACAATGCGGGCACGTGGCTTGGTGGCCTTGGATGAGGATCATGTGTCGCCGCCGCTGGAAATATCCATTATTTTCAATAACTTATTTCAAAAATTCGCCCCAGTCGCCTAGTCTATCCGGCACCCGCGCGCTCCCGCAAGGCGCTGCGGGACCGCTCTACGGCTGATCGTGCCGGTGCGCTTGTCGATCTTCCGTTGTCTGTATCACGCCTTAAGCCAAGTCCTGACCGCTATACTTCACCCATGGCTTTTTCGCGATAGAATCACGAGGGAACATGGAGCCGACCGATACTTCAAAACCTGATTACTTCCATCGGGTTGTAGATTGCCAGTGGGCCTGTCCGGCGCACACCGACGTCCCTGAGTACATTCGCCTGATCGCGCAAGGCGAGTTCACCGAAGCATACATGGTGAATCGCGAATCCAACGTCTTCCCGGGTATTTTAGGCAGGGTTTGCGACCGTCCCTGCGAGCCCGCCTGCCGCCGAGGCCGCATCGAAGAAAAACCCGTGGCCATCTGCAGACTGAAGCGTGTCGCTTCGGACAATCGAGACGATATCACCGCGCTCCTGCCCAAGGCGCCGCGCGAGAAAAACGGCAAGCGCATCGCCTGCATCGGCGCGGGTCCCGCATCGCTCACCGTGGCCAATGACTTGCTGCCGCTGGGATACGAGGTCACGATTTTCGAGCAATACGGGGTGCCCGGCGGATTGATGCGCACCAACATTCCGGCTTTCAGGCTGCCGGCCAATGTGCTCGATGAGGAAATCGGCTACATCGTCGATATGGGCGCCGACCTCAAGCTGAATTCCCCCGTCAAGAGCATGAAGCGGCTGCTCGACGCCGAAGAATTCGATGCGGTGTTCGTAGGCTCGGGCGCGCCCAAGGGCAAGGAGCTCGAGCTGCCCGGCCGCCACGATACCGACCGCATTCATATCGGTATTACCTGGCTCGAATCCATCGCGTTCGGCCACATCGACAAGGTAGGCGAACGGGTTTTGATCATCGGTGTCGGCAACACCGCCATGGATTGCTGCCGCAGCTCCTTGCGGCTCGG
>Ga0210406_10005897_pt1 | contig 12760 bp, 16 predicted proteins | sample IncBWC30MmetaG_FD_155454 | JGI IMG/M metagenome (GOLD analysis project Ga0210406, IMG submission 155454) | Forest soil microbial communities from Barre Woods Harvard Forest LTER site, Petersham, Massachusetts, United States - Inc-BW-C-30-M | ecosystem: Environmental > Terrestrial > Soil >...
GCGCGGAATTTGAAAATTTAGAATTTTTCTCTACTCCCCCCCGCCCCTTGGCCTAAGCCCTTGACATTAGTATCTAATTTGGCCTTCCCAAAACTGCCATGGCTGGAGCCATCCCCCGGAGGACAAAACGCGAACCGAGCACGATCTCAAAAAGGAGAGTATTCCTCTACTTGAACCAGGGGTGCCTTCTGTCAGTCGGCTCGCCGTTTGCGTCAGTTCCAGGCAGATATCCGCGCGACGTCTCGATGCGCTTGTCGCTGTCATGGCAGCTCGCGCACAAGCTCTGGAGCTCGCCGTGCCAGAACATACGCTCGTTACCATGGTGCTCTACCACGTGGTCGGCCACGGTGGCAGGCATGACGACGCCGCGCGTCAGGCATATGCGGCAGAGTGGTTCTGCCTTCAGCTGGGCGCGAGATATCTTTCGCCAGCGCTCGAGCATGTACCAGTTTCGCCACCCCCTACCGTTAGGCCAGCGCGAGGATCTCCTGGCTCCGCTTCCGGGACCGCCCATTGTTTCTCCTTTCCGCGCCGTGGCCACGCTGTCAGGGGCAATGGGGGCGGGTTGCTTGACAGGTGGCCGCGGCGGACCAGCCGGATCGCATCTCCTGGGATTTAAGCCGGCCGAATAATTGGAAGCAGCGCCTACCGCGCGAACAACGGTCAACGGCGCTGCTCCCTTCGTTTCCCTGGTCGCACCCACTGTCTCCGCCGCAGCGTGGTGGGCAGGTTCCCGAACTCGTGAAATCCCAGCGGAGCGGCGAGGGAGAGCCGCCGGGACAGGTCACCTCTCCAGGGGCAGCACCGCTCGTTACTTGAACGATCCTGGCATGAACCGCGACTCGCGCGGCGGAAGCCCGTTGATCATGTTGGTGCGGACTCCCCACCACGGCCTGCCCTTGACAGTTATCGAGTACGGCTCGACGATGATCCCGTGGAATCCCTTCGCGTGCCAGTAGCCGGCGATCCGGTCCGCGAGCGCATAGGCGTCCGCACGGTTAGACCACTCGAGGTCCCTACTCAGCATCCCCATTTCCCCATTGCGTAGCACAATCTCGCCGACTCAAACCCCGACACACCCGCGCGCGAAGCCCGAAGGCCTGCAGCGCCAGATGCTATGAGCGCCGCCTTCGGCCGCGCTTCCCACGCTTACGTTTCTTCACGCAACTCACGTTTACCAAAACCAAGTCGCTTTCGTCAATTTCCGCTGGGGCGACCCCACCTAGCCACGGAACAAAAACGATAGCTCGACCTCTGTTCAGCAAGCGATCGAACACACCATAAAACCCGGCCAGGGCGCCGCTGCCGCCGACGGTGACGCGGTCGCCGCGCTTGAAGCGCGCCGGTATGTCGACGGTCGGGAAGACGTCGCCACCATCGCAGCGCTGGACGAGCGCGCCGACGATCCCGTCGGGGACGACCTCGGGCGGGAGGTTCTTGGGGACCACGTAGCTCACGCGGTCGATCGCTATGACGTCGTAGTAGTCGGCGTGGCGAACGAAGACGTAGCCGGGGAACGCTGGCCGCAGGCGCTCGAAGACACGGCCGCGTGTCACGGACAGGCTGCGGACCTTGAACAGGATGTGGGCGAGCGAACGCCTCGCCATCTCCGCGGAGACGGCGTTCTCCAGGTTCGGCGCAGTGACGGCAAGCGCCCAGTCGGTCATGCGGCCGGTTCGGTTGGATCCTGGGAGTTCGCCCTGGAATTGCCGGTACACCCGTTCGGGGGGACAAGTCCAATAGAAACAAGGGCCGACGCTCCGCGGGTGCACGTGGTGCACGTGGTACAGGGTCGCAGTATATAGGTCTATTTCATTCTACCTCTAGTAGGTAATATACGCGTATAAGTTTGTGTGGAAAAAGCAACAAGATACGCGCGTAGGTAGAGTAGAATTTTAGGATTAGTGCATCACCGTGTACCACGTGCACCACGTGCACCAACACGCAGGCGGAACGACCAATACCCGCCACCTAGGCGAGACGCAGCTATCCTGTTCGAGCGCCGCAGGGCTGCTCGGATTGCCCGGACCTTAAACTCTCCTCCGTTCCTGCCACCCTTGTATCGGACCTGAGGGACCTCAGCGTCTATGGCTCCGGCGAGCTCTCGATCCTCCCACGCTTCGATCATCACGTCGGTCGCGTCGAAGGATCTCGCTCCAAACACGCGCGTTAGAACTTCGATCAGCATCAGGTTTTCTTCCTTTCCGTGTACTCGTTTTTTTCAATCCTTACCCTGCAAGCGTTCGCTGCGGTGGACCGTTCTTTCGGTGTCAGCGAGATTTTGGCATAGATCGTGTGTCGTGTTTGCTTGATCTTCCATCTCTTGTCTTTTGCGTCGCTGTTATGGACTGCGACATATCCACATCGCTCGAGTCTGTGAGGGATAGCTCGCGCGTTTCGCCTGTCCGCTAACCACGCTGCGAATAACCCATCGGCGCTGTTCTGGATCTCGAGAAGCGTGAGTGCATCAGGCCCTACACCTTCCCCTAAACTTAACTTCCAAAAACCGAATTTTTCGATCGCGTCCGCCAGCTCGTCCTCCTCCGGCGCGCGGTTGGAGTTGGCGATGTCCCAGAACGCCTGCGTCCGCTCTGGCGGCGCCGACGGATCCCACCGGCTGATGTCGTGGTCCTGGAGGTAGGCGAGCACGTGCTCGGCGCCGCCGTTGTCGTACCATCCCCAGATGAAGTTCCAGTAGTCGTCGTCGAAGTCCTCCTTCTTCAAGTCCGACCACACCACGTAGTGCCGCCTGTCGTCGGCCGGCAAGTAAACGCCGTCGTGCTTGTAGTTCGTCGTGATGATCATCCCGAGGACGTTGAAGATGTCGTAGGCCTTCGTGTGCTTCTCGTTGATGCGCAGCGTGTTGGGCGGTACTGCCAGGATAGTCTTCGTCCGCTCGTAGAACGTGAACCGATTGACCTCACCGAGGTCGCGCGCCTCGCTGACGCGCAGGATCACGCACTTGAGGTAGTCGTTGAACGACTCGAGCAGGTTGGTTGGCGACACCTCGCGGAAGTTCCACGAACCGACCGCGCGCTTGACCGGCTCGAACAGCGTATCCTTCCCGATCCCGGGCGCACCGCCGATCAATAGTGCGTGGTTGATCTTCTCACCGGGCCGCTGCACGCGGTGCGCGAGCCATGACACGACGTGCTGACGCTCTTCCGCGCTGAGCAGCATGTCGACGTGGTCGAGCCACGGGCCAACCAGCGTCGGGTCTCCTCGCCGCAGCCGCGGCGGACGGTACATGTTGAAGCTCTTGACGCCATAGCGTTCTACCCATCCGTCGTTAGCTATCAAGCGATTCTTGATCACCATGTCCTGGCCGGGTACCCACGTCATCTGCTCGACGCTCCTGCGGCTGGAGAGCCAGACGTGCGGCTTGATCCTCTTCGGCTCGTCGTCAACCACCACCACCATCGGCGGCAGCCGAGCGTCGACGGACGCTGCCGGCCACAGGTCGCGCGTCGGCACGAATATGAAACTGTTCATTGGGGCAAGGGCCCAAAAGTCCTCGACGGTGATCCGGTCCCAGCCCGGGCACGCCTCGTTTGCCATGTAGAAGATCGTGCCGGCGCCCACCTCCGTCGGCGGCGACCGGTGGAACGACTCCCAGCGCTCGCGCGTGTTGGCCGCGTCGTAGCCGCGCCACTTCTGCGACCACGTGTCGAACGCGTCGAAGCCCGCCTCGCTGCCCCCGGTGGCGCGGTATACGGCCATCCCCATCCTGCACCACTCTTGCCACGACGGGGTCTCGTTGGGGATGACGTCGAGCGCCGCGACGATCCGCTCGATGTCCGCGACGCTGCTGTTGACCTCGGCGTCGCCGCTGTTGTCTCGCCGCTGGCGCTGGCGCGACGAGGCCGCGACCGCCGCGTCGACCAGCCACCGCGGCGCGTCGACTATCGCGTTGTCGTTGAGCCACGCGTAGGCGCGTCCTCGGCGCACGGTCGGCGGGGCCACCACCATGCCGCCCTGCCCGCGCACGTCGAGCCCCGGCGCGACGGTCGACGTCGAGTTGCGGATCTCGTCGGTGAAGCTCGCCGGCCACCCGAAGTACCAGTGGATCGAGCCCGACGGCGATATCGCCTGGAGCGTCGGCGGCAGCGCGCCGTGCTCCGCCTCCAGCGCCGCCATCGCGGCGATGCCGTCGACGTTGTGCCCCTGCGGCGTGTCTGCCTCGACCACCCAGAACCCGCTGACGTGGCCGGTCGGCAGCCCGATGCCAGCCTGCGGCCAGCGCTGCCAGTCCTCCTTCACCGTGGCAGCATCGCGCGTCTTACCCCACTTGTCGCCGCTGTACTCACGTGATTTGTAGGACTTTTTCGAATTTGGCGGAACCGGAAATACCTCCCACCCTCGTGCCACGTAGCTGAGTGCCGCCTCGAGTGGGGTCACGGCAAATCCTTTGATATATCAACGACTTAAGACGGAGCAGGCAACCGGGAAGGACGCTAGGCTACCGCATTGCACACCGCTGTACCATCCCTCGTCCACCGCCCTCGAAAATAAATGCGCTCAGCGCGTGTTTTCTGTGTACACGTACCCCGCTACGTGCTATCAGCCATGGCAGTCGTCCACCGCGTAAGGTAACCCATGAGATGGCACGCCTACCTCGATACGCTACCAAGTTCGACTTCGCCCGCGTCCTCCAGCGCGACATCATGGCCGGCGAGAGCGTCAGCGCGATCGCCCGCAAGTACGGCATCACGCGCCGCTGCGTCTACAACCTGGCCTACGGCAGCAGGCACAGGCAGATGATGCCGCCCGCGAAGCTGATGGAGTTCCTCGGGTACGACCCCAGGCTGCCATACTACAGCCTCAAGAGGCAGAACGGCGATGACAAGTCAAAGTGATACCATTACTCCCGAGATGTGGCAACATCTCTTCAATATGAACGCCGAAGGACACTGCCGTGTCTGTGGTTCCCATGAAGCTAGGTGCGTGTCATTGAAGGATGGCTACGATGACAATACTATCGGCGATGGCCGTGATTGCTTTCATGGCCGTTTTGATTGTCCTTCTTTGTTGGATCGTAGCTAAATGGCTGACCTTATGAAAAGCGATTAAGGAATTGAAAAAGAGGAACGGATGACAGATCGAAGCCTTGAGAGCCTCATGCAGGAGGACGCCCACGAGGCGTCGCCTGACAAGCTGGACCGCATCCGCGACGTCGCTCGCGAGCGGCGCAACCTCGATGCGGCCAAGGCCAGCCTCGAGGAGAGGCTCACGCAGGTCAACGTCGACATCAGGACGATCGAGCGCGAGACGCTGCCGAGCATGTTCGCCGAGGCGCGCGTCGACAGGATCGACATACCGGCGGAGGGCAACTATCCGGCTTGCTCCGCCACGCTCGACGACTACTACTTTGCCAACATCGTAGCGTCGTGGGACGACGCCCGCAGGCAGGAGGGGTTCGAGGAGCTCGACCGCATAGGCTTGGGTGCCATCGTGAAGACGGAGGTCGTCGTGGCGTTCGGCCGAGACCAGGCCGCGGACCGCGACGACTTCGTGGCCGAGCTCCAGGCGCTCGGCGTCGACTACACCGAGCGCCGCGCCGTCTCGTGGAACACCCTGACCGCGGCCGTGCGCGACCTCTACGAGCGCGGGCAGCGCCTGTCCGCGGAGACCTTGAGCAAGCTCGGGGCCACAGTCAGCAAGATCGTGAAAGTAAAACCCAAGAAGGAACCACTATGACCGCCACCGCCGTACCCACCGTGAAGAAAGAGATAACGCCCGCGCAGGTCGACGAGCTCAAGCGCCAGATGCAGGCCGACGCCGGGCACGGCGTCTCGACCAAGGTCGAGGACGTCATCGTTCCGCAGATCCACGTCCTCCAGCCGCTGTCGCCCGAGGTGCTCGACGGGCCCGCGACGGTGAGCGGCGCGCGCCCGGGCGACTTTCTGATGGGCGTCGAGATCGTCCCGGGTAGAACCGGATTCTGGTTCCAGCTCTGCGCGGTCACGCAGCTGTGGCTGGAGTTCAAGCCGATCGACAGCGGCGGGGGCTTCGTCGCCTCGTACCCGTTCACCTCGGAGGGTGAGCCGCCGCTCGGAGCCAAGCGCTACGAGAAGATGAGGCTGCGCTTCGAGAGCGGCAACGAGTGCATCCACTATCGCCAGTTTTGCGGCGTCGCCTGGCGCAACGGTGGCGGGCTCGAGTACGTCATCCCGTTCAAGTCCACCGGCCACACCGTGGCGAAGACCTGGATGATGGAGGCGGGCCGCGCCAACCGCTTCCCCGACGGGCGAGCGCCCCCGCTGTACGGGCACATCTGGAAGCTGACGACGTCTCAGCGCAAGAACGCGTCCGGGCAGTGGTACGTCGTAGACGTGTCGGCCCCGCTGATCCTCACCGACCCCGACGCCGCGAAGGTCGTCGGCGACCCCACGCACGCCTACCTGATGGGACGCGCGCTCGCTAATGCGTTCGAGGTCGGCGAGAAGGTCGCCGAGGTAGACAGGGTGGTTGACGCATGAAGCGCGTCAAGAAGACCGTCGTTGCCGCCGCAGATCCGCTCGTAGCCAACCACGACACCCACGGCGATTTCGACGAGTGCTCCCGCGTGTCGCAGGCGCTGCTGCGAACCATGCGCAGCGCCCCGCGCTGGAAGGACCTGACCGACGCGCAGGTCGAGGCCATCCAGATGATAGCGCATAAATTGCATCGAATAACCTGTGGCGACCCCAACCACCTCGACCACTGGGTCGACATCGCCGGCTACGCGAGGCTCGCGCAGCGGTCCATCGAGAAGTCAAAGGGAGTGACGTGATGACGCTTGGAGAATATCGCGTAGGGATCGACTTCAACCCCGGCGGCCACGAGGGGGTCAGCAAGATCAAGCGTGCGGCCGCCGACCTGATCGACCTGATCCACGTCCTGGTCGACGGCAGCAGCCCCGAGGTAGCGCGGCTGAAGGCGCTGGCCATGACGCACGTCGAGGACGGCGCGATGTGGGCCGTCAAGGCAGAGACCAAGCCGGAGCGAGAATGACCGGCGTCTGCACGATCTGCATGCTGCCGTTCGACGAGTACGGGCACAACGCGTGGCCGGTGAACAGCGGACGCTGCTGCAACCGGTGCCAGGACACCGTAGTCATTCCGGCCCGCATCAGGGCAATGCGCGAGCGCGCAGCGAAAGAGAGCGCGCGTGAGCCTGACCTGGAGTGAGATCGAGCGGGTGCTGGTCGAGTTCTTCGAGGAGGACGACGACTACATCACGTGGACGAACGAGGCGGGTGAGTGGGAGATGCGGCACGTCGAGACCGGGGATCGCACCAACCTGACGACGTTCGCGAAGGAGCTCGCGGAGTGGCAGCCGTGAGACCGAAAGCGATCGGCGTCTACATCTTCGCCGGCGGGTTCACCCTCGGCGTCAAGAGGCACTTCGACGTTCACTGCGTCCTCGAGGAATCGAACTACGGGGTCAAGACCGCGCGCCAGAACCAGCCGGAGATCCCCGTGATCGTCGGCGTCAAGAACTGGCCGCTAGCAGACCTCAAGGTCCACGAGTGGGACCTGATATACGGGAACCCTCCGTGCGCCGCGTGGAGCCAGGCAGGCTCTGCCACCAAGAAGGGCCGCAAATATGACTCGAGCCCGCTGGTAGCCTGCACCGAGCGCTACTTCACCCTCCTCGAAGAGCTGAGGCCGAAGGTCTGGGCTTGGGAGTCCGTGCAGCAGGCCTGGAAGGTCGGCGAGGACTTCGTCCGGCGCCTGGCAGAACGCGCCCGCGCCCTTGGCTACTCAACGACGATCTTCCTCCACGACGCACAATACCTGAACGTCCCGCAGTCTCGTCGCCGCATGTTCATGATCTGCCACCGCGTCGAGGGACGGATCGACCTGCCGGACTTCACGAAGGTAACTACGTTCGACGAGGCGCTGCGCGGGCTCAACGACCGCGGCGTGCCGCTCGAGAAGAACATCGGGCAGCACCGCTGGCTCCTCGGCGAGCTCAGGCCCGGCGAGGAGCTGCGCCAGGCATTCATGCGGCTGACGCCGCCCGACCAGATCAAGACCGGCGAGCGCGGCCAGACGGTCGGGCGCCCAGCGTTCACCATCAAGCGCGCCAAGGCTGACCGCCCCGCCTACGTCGTGATGCACGAGATGGTTCACCCTACGGAGCCTCGCGGGCTATCGATCAAGGAGCTGGCGATCCTCTGCGGCTACCCCGCCACGTACGATTTCGTCGACGCCAACGACGCGGGTCAGGTGGGAAGAGGCGTGTGCCCGCCGGTCGGCGAGTACCTGGCCAGGAACGTGGCTCGCGCGGTCGCGGCCGACGTCGCAGTCGAGGCGCCGACCTTCACCCTGGTCGACTATACGACGCCCGAAATTAGGCGCGAGCGGCTGCGCTACCACGAACCAACGGAAAAAGATACGGCCATTAATCCCCCTGATTACGGGCCGCATAATACATTAATTAAAACCGAGGCTAAGCCCAAGAAGTCTAAGCGAGATCGGAAATTAATCTCCGATTCAATTTCAGCAGAAACCGAGACTGCGACACCAGTGTCGCCTGTTCTGGCCGACTCGAGCCCGCACGACGGCGAGGGCTCCGGACGCTATATTCGCCGCCTCCTGCGCCACGGGGTGAGCGGCGACCAGGTCCTCGAGCTCGTCCACGCCCACTACGAGGGCAGCAAGGCGTCCAAGGCGGACATCGCCTGGAACCGCGGCCGCATGCGCAAGGAAGACGCGGCCCGCGGCACGCTGCGCGTGGAGAGCACATCCCGAACGAAAAGTAAACCTCACGAGGGTGACCTTTTTGACGTCCCTCGTGTACCTATGCCTGCGAAGACCGAGGCTCACGTCCCGAGCGAAGAGTGCACCGCCGACCAGACGTCCTCGGCGGAGCCGTGCGATACGGCTAGGGACAACCCAACCAGCGCGCGGCAGGAAGCGGACGAAGCGGGGAGAGGAACGGCCCCGTTGCCCACAGCCGGCGGACGCCGACGCACGCCACCCACAAGCCCCATTAGCGATGGGGAACCGTCTGGTGAGCTAAGCGATAGGCCGGGCGCGCTGGCGCACGTCCCCCAGCCGTCGCGCTTTCGCCGGGGCGTCGACCCGGAGCGTGAGTTCGACAGGACGAGCCTCCGCGCCAACAGCCACGGCCAGTGGATTCACCGCGACTACGGCGCGCACTTCTTCCGCTGGGGCTTCGCGGGCCGCTTCGTGACCAACGAGACAGACGTCCTCGACGTCGGCTGCGGCCCGGACGTGATGATGATCCATGCCTTGACGATGCCGCGCAACCAGGTGCCGCGGTCGTACGTCGGCGTCGACCTCAACCGCGAGCCGAAGAAGCACCCCGCGCGCCAGTGGGCGACGCTGCGATGGGAGTTCAACTTCACCGAGCGCGGCGATGAGCTCAATCAGTTCGATCTTGTAACGTGCTTCGAGGTCCTCGAGCACATGCGTAAGGCTGACGGGCTACGGCTCCTTGAGGTGTTGCGTCGGCGCCTGCGCCCGTCGGCCACCCTCCTCCTGTCGACGCCGGTGTTCAACGGCAAGGCAGCGGCAAATCATTTAATGGAATGGCAAATCGACGAGCTCAAGGCAGCGGTCGAGGCCGCCGGCTTGGCCGTCGAGCGCCGTCACGGAACTTTTGCCAGCCAGGGAGATATCCGTCGCGCCGCCAGCGCGGCCGAGCTAGACGTCGTCGAGCGGCTGAGCGCCTACTACTCGGGTGAGGTCCTGGCCTGCTTCCTGGCTCCGCTGTATCCGGATGCCAGCCGCAACAACGTGTGGGTGCTGTCCAAAAAATGACAGTGTACAAACTCCTTTCTTATAGTATACCTGTATCATACTCAGACGCGCACTCGCTTCTGGGTAAAACCTCGAGGTTCTCACGTTGGTTCCTTCTGAACCAAGACAGGAAACCTCAAAACTAAGAAGGAGGTGTGAATGGCTCCAGCCTTCACAGCTACCGAGTGGATGGCCCAAGCCCAGCGGGCCGGTCAGTCGCTCGAGAAGTACGTAGGCTCAATCGCAGTCTACGAAGAGACGCTGAAGGCGAAGCACGACAGTCGCGCTGCTCTTCCAGATGCTCGTGAGAAGATCACGACCACTGCTGAGAGCATGGACGGTGCCATCTTGGACGCGACGGTAGAGGATCTCTTGTCGAGGTCCACAGTCCGTCGAACCCAAGGCACCGCGGCCTTCGCTCGCAACGTCATCAAGCGTCTGCGCCTTCAGTACCAGCCGCAGACAGCTGTGAACTGAGGGAGGAGGGCGGGTCGCAAGGTCCGCCCTCACTTTTATCATGGATGATCAGCACAAGCAGAGAATGCGAGTTCATTGGAGGAAAGGGCTGGAGAACTTCCAGTCTTTCTTTCACCTCCTTGCGGAGGCTCGCGACGAGGTAGGCAACAGCGCACTGCCTAACTGGTGCTTCGACGAGATAGGTGTTGGCTTCTCCCGCATAACGCAAGTGGCGCGATGCTTGAGAGAGGACGACCAACTGAGGATCAGGCAAGACCTTGCACAGGCGCGGCAGGCAGAGAGGTCTCAGCGGCAAGCCCAACGACGAGCACGAGAACAAGAGCGGCAAGAGAGACAGGCCCAGCGTCTTCGTGAGCAGGAAGAGAGACGCGCCGAAGAGAGACGAGAAAGAGCGAGAGAAAGCAACAGGCGATACTATCGACGTCGGCGCGACCGGCAGGTCGCCTCACCAGTGTCGTCTGTGTCAGTCACCTCTTCATCTTTGACAAGAGACGTGTCGTCGATCTCCGAGTCAGAGCTGGCGCAGTGGATCAAGGCCGCCTGGACGAGGGTCAAGAGCTCCAGGAGCGAGTGGGTCGAGGCGTCGGTGGAGCTGGCGGGCCTGCTGGTTCAGGCACGTCGGTCTCGCTCTGGAGATCGTGAGTTCGGCGCGTGGCTCGAAGCCAACGACATTGATATCAATCATAGTGATCGATCCGCACTCATTCACCTCGGTCAAGACCTTGAGACCATGAGGAGGGTGCTGGACCAGACCGATCGAAGGTCTTACCAGCTCATCTGGGAGGAGGCGAGAGCTCGTCTCAACTGAGACGTGCTTTCATATTATATGAAAGCGCAGTCACAATTTGAACATGATTTGATCCATGAGAGCAATGAAAAAGACCGTCCGTAAGAGAAAAGGCCTTGTTTCTTGCCCGTGCCCTGCATGCGGGAGCAACTCACGCGTTCTCATTACGACTCGCGTGGAAGGCGTAGTGATCCGGACGCGTCGCTGCTTGAAGGACCAATCGCACACGTTCAAGACTAAAGAAGTTTCTATTTCATCATGAAAAAGGAGCACAAGAACAATGAAATATAACGATGAAGCGACGTGGTTGGCCTACTACAAGAAGGTACGTGAGTACGAACGCAACGAACGATCAACGAGGCCATTGCGTCCGCTGCAGTACGGTCCGCATATCGACAGCTTGCCGCGTGAGATCAGGGCTGAGATCATTCCGATCTCTCGCTCGGTGATGGACACGTCTGGAGAACGACAGTAAGCATGAGAGTGTAAACTAAGCTGAACCAGGAGAAACGCTATGGCTGGACTGACTGAACTAAGACTGCTATCCACGAAGACCCTCTACCAGAAGCTGCTGTCGTCGAGCAGCGACGACTGGAAGATCAAGAAGATCCTCCTCGAGCGCCAGGCCGCCGGCTACGAGGTCAGGTTCAAGGAGCCGAGCTCCACCGTGCCAGAGCGCTGCGTCGACATAGACGACCGCGACCACGACGACTATGACTATCTCACCCCCCGCGAGGATGACACCGACCTGACCCGCCTCGTGCGCGCGGCGTATCGGAGCGGCTACCGCGGCGAGGGCACGCGGGAGCCCAACCAGTCGGTCTGGTACATGAAGCTCCAGATGCGGACCAACAAGGACGAGGCTACGATCGATCACGAGCGCACGCTCTCGTTCTGGGCGATGTTCCGCGACAAGTACGCCGCCTGGGAGATCGGCCGCGAGGAGCAACATCGATGATGAAGCCAAAGAGTTGGAACATTGCTGTAGATGAACCAATAATCAAAAGAGCTCAACCAAACAGTCAGGCGCATTGCTTGATAGCAGAGGCTGTTCGAGCACGTATCCCGGGGGCTTGGTCTGTGAGAGTAACGACTGAAGCCGTCAAGTTCAACCTTGGCGGGGACTATAAGACATATGATCCGGAAGCGACAAGGTTTAGATACGATTTACCCTCTCGCGTTGGGATCATGGCTGCGAATTTTGACAAGGACAGAGACTCAGTCAAGCCGTTTCGTTTTCAACTAGACGCACGAACAGCTACATACGCACCTGTGCTGTGGAGGGGGCCAGCAAGCAAGCCCTACCAAAAACGAAAACGCTATAGGCGTACTTCAGCCGGTCGACGCTGCACTGAACGTAGGCACGTGGGACTGGCGGTGGTGAGCAGATGAAACCCGCCATCGTCGGCCTCAGGAACCCCTACCGCGACGTCGACGCGCTGTCGCCGGACCGCGGCGCCGGCAGGGCGCTGTGGAGGATGAGCGGCATGAGTCGTGAGGAATATCTCACGACCTACGACCGCGTCAACGTCTACAGGCGAGCGCGCCACGCGCGCCTGCTGTCGCACGAGCTCGTCGCGCTGCGCGGGCTCCTGGCCAACCGGCGCGTCGTGGTCCTCGGCCGCGAGGCGTGGCGCGCGCTCTTGCTGCCGGCGGACGTCGGCTGGTTCGGCGAGGTCATCGAGCACACGACGGGGTCGCGCTTCACGCTGCTGCCCCATCCGTCGGGGCGATGCCGGGAGTA
>Ga0210406_10005898_pt1 | contig 12760 bp, 7 predicted proteins | sample IncBWC30MmetaG_FD_155454 | JGI IMG/M metagenome (GOLD analysis project Ga0210406, IMG submission 155454) | Forest soil microbial communities from Barre Woods Harvard Forest LTER site, Petersham, Massachusetts, United States - Inc-BW-C-30-M | ecosystem: Environmental > Terrestrial > Soil >...
CGTGCTGGCGCGGCAGAGCTACTTGAAAATGTCGGACCGCGACGAACCGGCCGTGGCCGCGCGCCAGGTGCTCGGCCAGCGGTCATTGGAGCGCCCCACCATTCTGGTGACCAACCGTCACTCGCTCTCCGACGCCGAGGATTTCACTGAAGGCTACCGCGCCTTGAAGTTGGGCAAAGTGGTCGGTGAGCCAACCGCGGGCTGGATCATCTACACCAGCAATACGGCCCTGATCGACGGAAGTTCGCTGCGCTTGCCGGGAACGCGCGTAACCACGGCCGATGGTGCAGCCATGGAAATGAATCCACGGCCGGTGGATATCGCCGTCGATAAGCCCGTCGGCGAGAGCGGCCGCGACAGCCAGTTGGATGCCGCGTCGAAGGAGCTTCTCCGGCAACTAGGCACAAAGAAATAGGCTAGGGTTTTTTGAAGACAAGCGCGGCGTGATTGCCTCCTTGCGTCCATTCGCCCGCGATCTCGCCATTGGCGAGCGTCCCGCGATAGGTTCCGGAGACCGCGGGCGCGGCCAGTTGCAGTTCTTTGTCGCGGATGGTTACGGTGCCGACCCGAATCTCGAGATTCCCTTGCTCGATCACAATCAGCACTGCGTTGGCCGTGCCATCGGCGGCAGCCAATATTTTCAGGCCGATTCGTCTGCTCTTACCGCCGGCTTCGAGCACGCCTTCCCAGGTGCCTTCGAATTCCTTGGACAAAACGCTGCTCGGCGGCGGCACCTTTACATTCGCCTCGCCGCTGCGCGTCATCTGGAAGGGAGCTTCCCCGGCGGCGCTTGACGCCGTGCCGGATAAGCTGGCGCCATCGCCCGAAAACCGGCCTTCGAATTTGGATGGCTGGGGAAGCGTGGCCGAGAACCGCACCGCGGATCCTTCGATTGCGATCCCGCTCAGCGGAACATCGATGGAAGTGCTGCCCAGCACGCTCATCGACCCGATCCAGACTCCCTTCGCATTCTTGGCAAGGTCCACGGTCATGCCCAGTTCGTGATCGGGAATCTGGATCTTACCCTGCCAATGCCCCGCGGCATTCGGGGCGTTCTGGGCGAAACCAGCGACAGCTCCGCTTACGAGAAAGACAAGTCGAACCCACCTATTCATAGGGGCCATTCCTCTCCTGGTCAGCATACGCGATCTGCGCGGAGATGGTTCCCTCGAAAAGCGGAGCACTAGTACGTCTGCGTCACTCGCATTCCCTCGCGCGCGATGCTCCAATCGTGAACCGAGCCGCCTTGGGAATCCAGCGTGCGAAGAAGCGCCTTCAGGTCTTCTGCGGCACCCGGGTCGCGGGCCACCATGATCAGAAATCCCCCGCCGCCCGCCCCGGCGAGTTTGGCGCCGTGAATGAAGGGTCGCGCCGCCTCCAGCAGTCCGTTGATAGGTGCGTTCGCCGTGTTGGGGTCGAGCATCTTGTTCAACTCCCAGTGCCGGTTCAGCAATGCCCCAAGGTGGGCCCATTCCCCCTCTTGCATCGCATAAGCCATTTCCATGGCGAGCGTCTTGATGCTGTGCAGCACTTGCACACAGGCCGTTTCGCGAGCCAGGTATCGCCCCACCACCTGGCGCAGCAGGTCTCGCGCCACGCGCTGGATTCCGGTGTAATAGAGCACCATCAGTCTTTCGAATTCCTGCTGCCGTTCCGGACTCCACAAAATCGGCTGCACCCGGATGCGCTGATGCAAACCCGGCCCGGTAACGGCGAGCTTCGCTCCGGGGAAAATTCCGCCCGCCTGATCCTGCCAGCCGCCGCCCGTGGTCATGCGCTGTTCCAGGCTCATCACCTGTTCGCTGAGCGATTGATCGCTCAACTCCACACCCATCATCTCCGAAATTCCCCGCAGGAGGGTAGCGGCCAGAATGCTGCTAGTCCCAAGCCCCGAGCCCATGGGGACCGCGACTGCGCTGCGGATTTCAATCCCTCCGCCTAAACGCTCCAAGACTTGCACCAGCGAGTCTCCCGGCCCGAAAAGGCCGCTCATGCGCAGGGCCGTTCTGGGGATCGAGAAGGGATCATTGGGCCGCGATGGATGAAGCAGTTCCTCGCTGCACCGGTACTCCGTCGTGAGATCTTCCTCGTCGGAGACACAGCGAACAACCGGTTCGCTCAATCTGCGGATGGTGGTCCGGATCGGGTGAGCGCCGTTCAGCAGGACGGCGACATTCAATACCGTGCCGCCCCAATCCAGGCAAAATGGCGGCGTGTCGCTCCAGCCTCCGCCGAGATCGATCCGCGCGGGTCCGTCAACCGTGACCTCGCTGAATCTCCACGCGCCGGAGGGAGTCGAATTGCGTGTGTAGGTGCCGGACTGCACGGCCTGTTCCACCAGTCGGAATGCCGCGGCTCTAGCCGCTATCGCTTCGTCCACAAGGCCGGCCTGCCCCAGGAAGAGGCCGGCAGCGTAGTAGCGTGCGGCCGATTCCGTCGGCGCGCGCCCTTCCATTTCGCGGGCGCCCAGGTTGAGGGCGCTGCCGGTCTCGCTGAGTGCCGCGATGCCGGGCGCGTTCGCGAGCAGTGGACGAATGTCGGCGCCTGAATCCACCAGGCTGAGTGCCAAGGTGCGCCACGTCGCTTTCAAGCGCCGCGACCGCGCCGCTTCCAGGGCCGCGCCGTCGGCGCACTGCGCGCCGTCGCCGAGCGAGAGCAGTTCGCGTTGGTTCCATTCCGCAGCGGTGTACTCGCTCGAAAGTCCGAGCATCCAGCGCACGCACGCCCATGCCTGATCCACCGTCGTGACCGGAAACAGCCGGGCGTTCCATAGCGTCCACTCCTCGCGGGGAAGCCCGGGCCAAACCGCGTCCGGAGTTAGTCCCAACATCTCCAACTCCGCCAGTATTGGACGACCGAACCAGGTGGCCTTACCGCGAGCCACCGATAGCTTGGCATCGTCTTCCACACCGTAAACACGGATGACTACGCCCCGCTGTCCGGACGGCAGCTCTACCGGAAGCTGATGAATCACGGTGTCTTCGGGAATATCCACGGCTCCCGAGATCGCGTCGAGCCCGTGCAGAACCGAACCAGATGCCGCGCGCACGTGGCCTTCGAGGTGGCACTCGATCGCCACGGTGCCGGCACCCAGGTCCGCACCGCCACTGAGCACGCTGTCGATAACCACGCCCGCCGAGCGCACGCCCGGTTGCCGGGTAACGCCGAGCTGCTGTTGCACCGCGTAGATCCCCCGGAACGCGGCGTCGCCGGTCATCAACTCGCGGAACAGGGCCGTGGTTCCGATGTGGGTGAAATCGCCGGAGACTAAGGAGCACCAGAAGGGGGTATCTATGAGCGCGCCCGCCAGCGCATGCAGCGCGGGGGCGTCGTGTGGACCCGGCGTCCACTGTCCGGTGAGCGCCATCGTCAGGTGCTCATAGAGATCGATCGCGACCGGTTTGCCGGCGCTGTCCAGCGACCCATCGATGATGCCCGGAGCCGGCGCGATCACGCCGTTCGTTTCCGTCACGCCGGCCAGCTTCGTGAGGCGCGCGGCCGTCTCCGGAGCGAATCGCAGAAGCCCCGTATCCAAAGCAACCTGACCCTTCTGGAGCAAGCCCCCGGATGCGCTTAGTTCCGAAAGGGAAGGTTTCTGCAGAAAGGCGTAGATCCGGCCCTGCTCGTTGGTGACGTAGACTCCGTGTTGCGTACCGGTCACGGCTGGTTGCAGCATGGCGACGCCACTCACGCCTGCGCGGCTCCAGTCCACCTCCGTCGCGTCGAACGTGAGGATCACGTCGCCGGATCCCACCACCAGCCCCGAAGGCAGGCGCTCCACCCAACTCGTGGAGAGCGCCATCATTTCGTCGAAGACCGTGCTTGCCTCTCCCCAGGGCGTGGTCACCGGCACCGCGCTGAAGAGCTTGCCGGAGAGGGAGTATTGGGGCAGCCTGCGCGAATCTCCGCCAGCGTGAATCATCAACACGCGCTGGCCCTGCCACCATTCGGTGAGATTGGCGGGCAGCGGAGCGCCCTTCCCGAAGAGCACTTGCGTGATCCACCCGCGAAGCGCGTTGAGGGTCGCGCCGCCGCTGCCGATCCGTTGATCGGCGAAGTCCGGCACCACCAGGTAGGTGACGTCCGCGGGGATCTTGCCCGCCTCCGCTCTCCGCTGGATCTCCCATTCGTAGCGGTCCGCCTGACGTTTGGAGCTGGCGGTGAGAATTACGGCGGTCCACCAGGGCAGCGCGGAGGGCGTGTTGGCGACACGCGCCGCGTAAAGCCGTCGGGCTCTGGCCGCAACGCCCGCAAGGGCGACTGCGGCATCGTTACGTTGAGGAGTGCCGGTCATTCTTTCTCGATCAGGTAGTCTTCGATCGCAAGGCAATCGATACCCGAAGCATAGAACGTTTTGAGGGCATCGGCAGGACTACTGACAATCGGCTCGCCGCGCAAGTTAAAGGACGTATTGATCAGCACCGGCACTCCGGCGAGCGCATGGAATTCGCGCAGAATGTCATGGAGATAAGCATTCTGTTGCGCGTTCACCGTCTGCACCCTGCTGGTCTGGTCTGCGTGTACCACGGCGGCCACCGCATCCGGCTTGAGCGCGCGATGCGTGAACAGCATATACGGGCTCTGCGTCATGCCGAGCGTCTCGAAATATTCGCCGTAATACTGCTCCATCACTACTGGAGCGAAGGGGCGAAACTCCTCGCGGAACTTAATCTTGGCATTGAGATGGTCTTTCATCTCCGCATGACGCGGATCGGCCAGTATGCTTCGCGCCCCCAGTGCGCGCGGGCCCCATTCATCGCGCCCGTGGACGATCGCTACCACGTCGCCGGCCGCTAAACGCCGCGCCAGCGTTGCGGCAACATCGGCGTCCCGCCGCCACACAACGCCTCGCTCGCCGGCCGCCTCCCCAATCTGGGGAGGAGAAAAAGACACGCCCAGGTAAGGCGTGAAGTCCGGGCGAAACAGCGTGCCGGCCGGCGAGTGCTGCGCGACTTCGCATAGCGCCGCGCCGAGTGCTCCGCCGGCATCGCCGGCCGCGGGGTGAATGTGGAGGCGAATACCGAACTCGCGGATCAGGCGCGCGTTGGCCGTGCAATTCAGCGCGACGCCTCCCGCCAGGCAAACGTTCTTCGTCGGGTAACGCAGCAGCATCGCGCGCAGCAGGTTGCAGACGGCCTTCTCGAGGGCAAGCTGTACGCTCGCCGCCAGGTCGCAATGCGCCTGCGTCATTGGGTCGCTGGCGTTGCGCGGAGGCACACCCAGGTGCGCGATCAGGCGATCCCGGTAGTGGCGCTCGATATCGCAGAAATTGAAAAAGTCCAGGTTGAGTCGAAATCTCCCGTCCTCTTCCAGAATCAGAACGTGGTTGAGAATCCGGTCGAGCAGCGTGGGCTTGCCGTAAGGGGCAAGGCCCATCACTTTGTACTCGCCCTCGTTCACTTCGAAGCCCAGATACTGCGTGAACACGGAGTAGAAGAGGCCCAGCGAATCGGGGAAGTTGATGGAGAGCACGCGCCGCAGCGCATTGCCTTCGCCCAGAAACACGGCCGCGCTCTCCGCTTCGCCGACGCCGTCCAGGGTCAACACCAAGGCGCTTTCGAAGGGCGAAGTGTAGAACGAAGATGCGGCGTGCGACATGTGATGGTTGCCGCAGACCACATCGCGGAAGCCAAACTGCTCGCGGAGTTGCTTCGCGATAGTAAATTTATTTGCGAGATAGCCGGGTATCCCCACTTCCTCAAGAAAACGGCTCTCCGGCCAGAACTGCTTTACCTGATCCTCGAGGCGTCGCAACTTCAGCGCCGGGTCCTCGTAGAACACCACCCGGTCTACGTCCCCGGCGCTCCAGCCGTTGTGCGCCAGGGCGGCGCGGATGGCGAGGCGCGGAAGCGCGGCATCGTGCTTACATCGGCTGAGACGCTCTTCGTGAATCGCGAACGTAATCCGGCCATCGTCAAGGGACGCAACAGCGGCGTCATGGTAGAAGCAAGAGACTCCGAGAACGCGCATCGGGGAGCCCATTACCAGAGGGGATAGACTTTGTTGCTTGGAAGTTGCGGGCCTCCGGCTCCCGCGGCGGCCGCTCGGGAAATCAGGAGTTCCTTGGGCCCTTCCTTACCATGCGTGCGGCGCACCGGCAGGCGCGACTCCAGCGCCTGCCGGGCCACTGCACCGAGCAGCGGATAAATCTCGGGCCGCGGATGACAGGGGTCGAAGTATCCGGAAGCTAACTCCTCCGGGTCGGACGGCCGGTAAGCTTCAAAAACATCGATGAGAATGGTTCCGAAGGCCTTGCAATACCGGCGTGCGCAAGCGTTGTAGCGCAGCAGGCCGGTGTAGATTTCGCGCGTCTTCTCGGCCGATGACGGCCACCATCCCCAGGGTGCGAAGTCGGAGCCTTTGACGCCGTTTGCCACCCAATCATCAATCCCGTGGTCGCATGCGTATTCGCTGATTCCCGCGGGAAGCGTGCATAACGCCGTCATGTGGTCCTTGCCGCAGAACGAATCGAACATCGCGTTCCAATAGACTTCGTCGTGATCGTTGTAAGCCAGATTGTGCCAACTTCCGGCAACCACAACCGCGTCAAATTGCACCTCGGTCCGAAGTGCTTGCCACCGTGCTTGCATCCGCTTGAAGTCATGACCCTCGACCGCCGCAAGCAACGGCTGGTAGCCGCCAATCCCCATGTGAAACGGCCACGCGTCGAGCTCCGAGCCAAAAACCGCGCTGTCCCCGAAAACACCGATGGTTCCCAACTCCGGCCGCAATTCGTCGCCTTTGCAGCCAAGGGAGTTGATCCGCACCTTCAAATCCGCGCCGACCCATAACTCGGTGTTGGGTATGAGATCTCCCGTACGGTAGTTGAGGTAGTTGATTTGAAAATCCGCAAAGTCGGCAAATCGCGCCCCCGCCGCATAATGTACTCGACGAACCATTTAAGGTCTTTGTACCACGATTAGGTACTTTCAGGCACCTTAGGCGCAGCCCAGGCTATGGTAGGTGATCGCCGAATCGCCCCCGGTCAGCAGCCCAATTACCCACCATCGCTTCGAGTCCCACGCGCGGACGAAACAGTACATCGCAAGCAGCATCCAGAAAATGAAACCGAACTAGTTCATCTGCTCCACCAACATCATCGCCCCCGTCGGACGAATGAACCAGCGTCAGCGCTCCGGCGCAAAAGCGGAGCGATGGGCACTCAGGTAGAAATTTGCGAAGAATAGCGAACACCAACAGTCCGCGTGCCCACCAGAGAAGTGCATATACCACTTGAAAGGGAACATAGCTGCCACGAATTCCGAACGCCTCGCTGAGTAAATAGCCAAATGTGATAGAACGTGTTCGTATGCAGGCGCATCGGGTCAGAGGGATAGAGAAAGCCCCCCAGCGCCGTCGTCGTTTCGCTCATGTAGGGAAAAGCGGTCTCGAAAGGAAGCCCGGTGCGTGGGCCGTATGCGCCCCACATTTTGCCTACCATGCAGGCAAACGTGTCGCTTCTTCACGTTTCGACGATCTCCATTCAACTTGCCAAAGTGGGGTCACTCCCTCCGGAGGAACCTATGATACGTTCCGGCGTTGTAAGCCACAGTGAGGTTCGGTATGCACTCTTGCATCATCAGTTTCGCTGGTAGAAGCGGAATTTGCCGCGTCGTCAGCCCCGAGGTCGGACCGGCCTCTGCGCTATTGCCGCGGGACTGAAGGTAGATGGCTTGAGGATGCGAGGCGTCGGCAACCCACAACTCTGCCGGCATAATACTCGAAGACCCATGAACCTTCTTTGTACCATCTTTGCAGCATGATTCGCGCGACCGGCTCGATGGGTGACCTGTTCCGGGCGACCCCTCTGTGCTACCTGCTATCATCAACAATCCGCGCACGCTGAACCTGTTTTCTCGCGGGAACCTGTGCAATCCCTCATGCCCTCGAAAGGTCACAAATCCGTCCTTTTTTTTGCCGCCTTTGTGGCGATCCTCGTACTCCTCTCCGCGTATTGCACGGAACGCAACGGACTCGCCGACGAACCCGGGTTTCTGAACCCGCCCTACATGGTCGCCCACTACGGCAAACTCGCGTTTCCCACTTATCCGCACAATAAGTATTTCGATGTTCCCGTGATCACGCATCCCCCGATGCACGTCGGTTACATCGGATTGCTGTGGCGCATGGGCATGCCTCCTTATTACGCCGAAGCCACTCCCACTGTTCTGCTTTTCCTGCTCGCGATCTTCATCATCCTCTTCAGTTCTTTTCCCGCGCCCGTCAAGCTGGGCTGGCTCTTCGCCATTGGATTTCTTGCCACCAGTGGGGAAACCTTGACGCTTTGTTTCGGTACGCGGCCGGAAGGGGAACTGCTCGCAGCCTGGCTATGCGGGCTGCTACTGCTCGAATCCGGCCGCATCGCGAATTGGCAGCGATGGCGGCTCTTCGCCGGATCCTTCTTCCTCGCCTGGACGGCTGGCACTCACTATTACGCGGGAACCGCGCTCTTCGGCGTGCTCGTGTACATGGCGTGGGCGGTGCGCAGCCTCGGCTGGAAACAGGCCAAGCACCTTGTGGTTGCAATGGGTGCGGGCGGCTGTCTGTATGGTGTTCCCTATCTGGTTCTTTACGTCCTGCCGTATTACAAGAACATTCTGGAGGCCATCAATGAGAACCAGGGACCCGGGGGAATCGGCCTTTCGATCGAACGCCATGTGGCAATGTACAGGTTGTGGGTGCTGGAACTCTACCGCCCCGTACTGATCCGCAAGGCCATGGCGCTCGGCATTCCCTTTTGGGTCCTGACGACTGCACTTCTGGCTTGCGTCCGTACCACGCGGGGAATCGCGCTGGCGGCGTTGCCCTTGCAGTTGGGCCTGTTTTTCCTGTCCTGGCACAAGATGCCCTATTACCTGGTCCACGAGTCGGTTCTGTTCGCCGGCGCGCTCGCCGTCGCCGTGCTTGCCTTGGGTCAATTCCTCATCGCACGCCTTCAGCCGAATCTGGTTCGCCTCTACACTCCTGTCTCCGCGCTCGTGCTCTGCTATTGCCTAATTTCCGGAAGTCCGATGCTGGCGCAAGTCGATCTCTCGCTCAAACCGCGCTTCAACGAGGTTGAGGTGGCTCAAGCCGCCGGACGACGCATCCTGGGCCCGAACGCTCGTGTCGGTGGCGAATGGTGGTCGTGGCATTCGGCCGGAGCCCAACACTGGTATGACGTCGACCACGACCTTTTGAACTTCACGCTCCTTGATCCCGTCACCTATCTCTCCAACATGGATGCCTTCGAGATCTGTCCCGAGCCCGGCGAACGCAGCCGCCTCTTCGATTGGCACGCGGAGGGCAAGCTCAAATTGCGCGGTTTCTTTTTCGGACAGTCCAACGTGCACCTGCGCTGTCTTCAGCTCAGCCCGCGGGCCGCATCGCCTCTCCTGGGATACGCCGAATGGAAAGACCAGCTCTACCGCTTCCAGGAAGAACCCGGCGGCGAGTATGAAGTGCTAACCGCCATGTGCCCGGGAAGCCCGCACAACGATTGGCACAGTCCCTGGGACAAATCCTTTTCGGTTGCGTTCGACGCCGCTCCGGATGCCTCCGGTTCGCCGGCGTGGCTCGTCACGGTGCTCGCCCCGCGGAGTTATATGTCGCCCGCCGGCCACATTGGCCTGGGTTGCCGCGCCCTGGCACGCACACAGGGCACCCTCAGACCGGACGATCGCCGCGCTCTCGTCGAGGCGTCGCGCCGCAGCGATCAACCGATGCGTTTCTACCGGTCGCCGGACGAAATGCCCGGCTTCACCGGTGCCGGCCTCCCTCCCGAGGCGATTGCTCCCGCGGGCGCCACTCCCGTCTCGAACGTGATCGACCTGGCCGGAATCCAGGCGATCAACGGCGCAGTGGTTGACCGCTCACCCACCATCCGCGTCACCACCATACCTGCTATCGGCGGATTCTCCGCACAGATTCCCGTGAACAACGCCCAGACTGTCCAAGGCCCATGTTGGGTCGTCCTCAAACTTCGTGTGACGGAGGGCCGGGTGGGTTTCGGCGCGGCGGCCGAAGGCGGCAGGTTGCTCGCTCACACCAACGCCATCGCCGGCTCCCTCGAGCCGCAGGCCGTAGCCCTGAAAGTGGAGGATTTCCGCACTGCCCACAGCATCATCATCTTCAACCAGAGCGAAACTCGGAGTCGCGCGGATCTATTGGAAATCGGCGTCGTCATTGCTCCGCCGGGCACCGCGCCGGCCCATTAAGCCCTCTGCGGGAACCCGTCTCGAGAGTTGCTAAACTTCTGTATGCGCGAGCCCGTCACGCCCGCGCCTCGTCATTAGCATGCCTTCACCGGAACCGGCGGCGCCTTACATTTCGATCGTGGTAGTCGTGCGGAACGAGGACGACTCGGCGAACTTGCGAACCTTCGTTGACTTCTGGGCGCGCCAGTCGCACCTCTTCGGCCTGTCATCGGAATTGATCGTCGTTGCCATGGCTCCTATCCCGAAAATCGCCGGCGATGCCTGCGTGATAGAAGTCTCCCCCGGCGTGAAGGAGCCAACCGCCCGGAATGCCGGCATCCGAAGCGCGCGCGGGGAGTTCATCCTGAGCACCGAAATAGACCTCGTGTTCTCCGATGAGCTGATGCGGTTCCTGGCGTCACGCCAATTGAAAAAGCGACGGATTTACCGAATCGACCTGCACGAGGGCGACCGCCTTCATGCCCGCGAGGGTAGATTCCAGCTCTCTGCGGAAGGTCTCCGGGAAAACCAACCGGATGACATTACCGGCACTGAATCCGGTATCCATTTCGGCGAGGGTTGGTTTCCTGCCGAGCGCGACCGGCAGACCGGCGAGGCCTTTCGCTGGATCGAAAACGCCGCTCCGGTCATCCTCCGTGCTCCGGCGGGCGGAGGTGCGCTACTGCTCGAGTTGGAGCCGGGGCCCGGCGTAGGGTCGCTTCCCCAGGTCCTCCAGGCACTCGACCGAACCGGTGCCAAGGTCGCCGAATGGACCGTCGCGGGCCGCACGTCCGTACAGCTCTGGGTGCCGCCGACGACGCAGGACGGCTGCCAGACCTTTCGGCTATCTGTTCCCGATGGCGGCAGGCCGCTGCTCGACGATCTGCGCATTCTCAATTTCCGGTTCTTCCGCTGCGATTGGGTTCATTTCCGAAAGCCCACGCCCCGGCAAACGGGTCTGCTCAACCTACGGCCGACCCTGACCCGGCTGGTGCGGAGCGGCGGCGTCAATACGCTGACGGGCGCCATCCGGCTCCTCCGTGCCGCTGGGGACGATGTCTTTGGTGCCGGCATCGAGTATTGGGGCCATGGGTGGCACCGTTTGGAAGAGGCCGGCAGTGAAAGGTTTCGTTGGCTTTCCTCCGATGCCGAACTCGTGGTACGGGTCGCGGGCGGACCGCAGGATCTCTGCATTCTGCTAGAACCGGGGCCTAGCCTGAAAGGCCACCCTTTCCATCTCCAAGTCCGGTTAGCGGACGGCGCGAAGATCGGTAACGTCCGGGTAAACGGTCTGACACTGGTTCGTGTCCCCATTCCGGCGCCGGATGGATCGGTCACGGCAGTAGTGCTCACCCCGGATCTGCAAGGGGAGGCGGTGCCGGGTGATTCCAGGGTCCTCAATTGTCGCGTTCTAGCCTGTGCGTGTGAAGCTTCGGACCGCCCGGCTGCCGATCTTGTACACTCGGCGAACTGGACCGCCGTGACGGTGAGCCGGCAGCCTCCGGGAATCGACTGGGAAGCAAGGCTCCAGCGTCAACGACGCGAACGCGCCGAAATCGGCCATCCTCCTTTCCTGCACGTAAATGCCTGCGACTTCATCCTGATGGACCGCGAACTCTGGTTTGATCTGCGCGGCTTCCCGGAATCGGACTATCCGCGCGAGTGCCTGAACACCCTCTTCTGCTACAACGCCCACTTCGCCGGAGCCACGGAAGAAGTGCTCCGCGAACCGCTCCGAATCTCGCGCGTGCGATCTCTGGACCGGCCGCCCGTCGTGCCGGACCAAGATCTGGTTTGGTTGGTCACTCAAATGCGCCGCATGCAGGCTCCTGCGATCCTCAATCTGGATAGCTGGGGGACGGCCGTCCTCCCAGCGTGTCTTGCCGGGCGTGAGGAGTAGCGGGAGATTTATTGGCAACGAGAACCGGCGACACCTCGGTGGCGACATGCTGGGACGAATGCAGGCCTTTCTCGACTCCTGGATCGCCCAGGCGCAGCGCTACGATCTGTCGTGGGAGATTGTCAGATGATCGCCAAGAATGTCGGCTTCCGGCGGGCTCGCGGCGAGTTCGCGCTGGTGACCAAAGTGGACATCATCTTCTCGCCTGCCCTGATACAGTTCCTCGCCGGACGTACCCGGCATCCGGTTGGGAACCGGCTGGCATGCCATAGAACGTTCGGATTCCGACCGCTATGCAGGATGGACCCGGAGGCCGAGATTCTCTTTCAGCGCATTTCGGAAGCTGCCCCACGCCTCCTGATGGATCTGGAAGCAGGTCCCAGCGCCGGATGCGATCCCATCACGTTGGAAGTGGCTGACTCAAATGGGTTCGTTTTGGCAACCACAACTTTTCGCGGCAGGGCAATCTTCCGGCTGCACCTGCCGCCCGAACTTACGGTCGGGCGACTGCGCCTGCGGGTTCGGGGCCGCGGACTTGGCCCGCGTTCTTGGTATGGAGTGGGAAGCGGCGCCGGAATGATTGCGTGCGGTGTCAGTTCCAGGTGAAAAAAACGGGTCGGCGGAACCAGAGATCCGGATCCACCAGTGAGTGGCAGATTCAATTCGCCGTGCGGCCTGGTCCCGG
>Ga0210406_10005899_pt1 | contig 12758 bp, 8 predicted proteins | sample IncBWC30MmetaG_FD_155454 | JGI IMG/M metagenome (GOLD analysis project Ga0210406, IMG submission 155454) | Forest soil microbial communities from Barre Woods Harvard Forest LTER site, Petersham, Massachusetts, United States - Inc-BW-C-30-M | ecosystem: Environmental > Terrestrial > Soil >...
CGACGTGCCCAGGCCTGCCTCGCGCTCTCTCGGTAAGCGGATGCTTCGCGAATGCGAACTCATTTTCCGGGGACTCTGCACGAAGTGCGCTCCGCGGCGCACATCCCGTTAGTTTTCGAATGCGCGTGAGCAAGCGCGGAGGCGATTGCGCGAATGGGGAACCGAGAATGAGTTTGAAGTTCGTAACAGTTTTTGACTAATTCGAAGGAAGGTGAAGATATGGACAAAGAACTTACCACCTCAGCGGGGGCGCCAACTGAATCCAAGTGCCCGTTTTCCCAGGGAACCACCGCACACACGAACCGTGACTGGTGGCCGAAGCAGTTGGGCCTTGAGATTCTTCACCAGCACTCTGCCCTGTCGAGTCCGATGGGCGAGGAGTTCGACTATGGCAAGGAATTCAAGAGTCTCGACCTGAATGCCGTGATCAAGGACCTTCATGCCTTGATGACGGACTCGCAGGATTGGTGGCCGGCCGACTTTGGCCACTACGGGGGTCTGTTCATTCGAATGGCGTGGCACAGCGCCGGCACGTACCGCATCGGCGACGGCCGCGGCGGTGCCGGAGCGGGCCAGCAGCGCTTCGCGCCGCTCAACAGTTGGCCGGACAACGTGAACCTCGATAAGGCCCGCCGGCTGCTTTGGCCGATCAAGCAGAAATACGGCCGGAAGATCTCCTGGGCCGACCTGATGATTCTTGCGGGCAACGTCGCCCTCGAGTCGATGGGCTTCAAGACGTTCGGTTTTGGCGGCGGGCGCGCGGATGTGTGGGAGCCCGAAGAGGACGTCTTCTGGGGCCCGGAAGGCAAGTGGCTGGCCGATGAGCGCTACAGCGGCGACCGTGATCTTCAGAATCCGCTCGCTGCCGTGCAAATGGGTCTGATCTATGTGAATCCGGAAGGGCCGAACGGCAAGCCGGATCCCATCGCGGCGGCCAAGGATATTCGCGAAACGTTCCGCCGTATGGCAATGAACGACGAAGAAACGGTTGCGCTGATTGCCGGAGGGCACAGCTTCGGCAAAACCCACGGTGCTGGCGATGCGGCACTGGTGGGCCCAGAGCCGGAATCCGCCAGCATCGAGGAGCAGGGCCTCGGCTGGAAGGGCAAATTTCGCTCGGGCAAGGGTGGCGACGCGATCGGCAGCGGTCTGGAAGTCATTTGGACTACGACACCGACGAAATGGAGCAACAACTTTTTCGAGAACTTGTTCGGCTACGAATGGGAACTGAACAAGAGCCCGGCCGGTGCGCACCAGTGGACACCGAAAAATGGCGCAGGCGCCGGTACCGTGCCGGATCCGCACGATTCCTCAAAGCGTCGCGCACCATCCATGCTGACCACCGACCTCTCCTTGCGGTTCGATCCTGCTTACGAAAAAATTTCGCGCCGCTTCTACGAGCATCCGGATCAGTTCGCAGATGCGTTTGCCCGGGCGTGGTTCAAGCTGACGCACCGCGATATGGGACCGATCGTGCGTTACCTCGGCCCCCTCGTTCCGAAGGAGATGCTATCGTGGCAAGATCCGATCCCCGCTGTGAATCATCCGCTGATCGGGGCGCAGGACATCCCCGCTCTGAAGGCGAAAATCCTCGCGTCAGGGCTGTCCGTTTCCGAGCTGGTGTCGACAGCTTGGGCGTCGGCGTCGACGTTCCGCGGCTCGGATAAGCGCGGTGGGGCGAACGGTGCGCGCATTCGCCTCGCGCCGCAAAAAGACTGGGAAGTCAACGAGCCGGCTCAACTGGCAAAGGTGCTGCAAAAGCTCGAAGCGATACAGAAGGAGTTCAACGCTTCACAGTCTGGCGGAAAAAAGGTCTCGCTGGCTGACCTGATCGTTCTCGGCGGCTGTGCGGCGGTCGAGAAAGCCGCGAAGGCTGCCGGATACGACGTCAAGGTCCCCTTCACCCCGGGGCGCATGGATGCCTCGCAAGAACAAACTGACGTCGACTCCTTCGAGCCGCTCGAACCGGTGGCGGATGGGTTCCGCAACTATTTCCGCGCCAGCCAGGGTCTATCGGCAGAGGAACGCTTGGTGGATCGGGCGCAATTGCTGCGGCTTACCGCCCCGGAGATGACCGTTCTCGTCGGCGGCCTGCGCGTTCTGGGAGCGAATGTCGGGAAGTCGACGCACGGCGTCTTCACCAAGCGGCCGGAGACGCTGACGAATGAATTCTTCGTCAACCTGCTCGACATAAGCACGCAATGGCAACCGTGCAATGGCTCTGAAGGCGTGTACGAGGGACGCGACGGGAAGACGAACGAGGTCAAGTGGACCGGCACCCGTGTCGACCTGATCTTCGGTTCGAACTCCCAGCTGCGCGCTCTCGCGGAAGTCTATGCGTGCGCGGATTCGAAGGAGAAGTTCGTGAAAGACTTCGTGGCGACGTGGACCAAAGTGATGAATCACGATCGCTTCGACCTCGCCTGAGCTCGGCGAAAAAGAAAACTGTCAACTTCGTGCTGTTGCCGTTGTTTGGATCGGTAAAACCGAAGTTGTCGCTTTTCCTGGCTCGCGGGGGCGCATCGCGCGCCCCCCATGCCGCCTCTGCGAATAGGCGCAACAATTTCATACGGACCGAGTTTGTCGCCGGGAGTGCGTGCCAGATCTAAGTTCAGCCGATCAGATAGGGTATCAGGAAATTACTCAGGGCCCGAAGTCCGGTTCGAGGCCGTAAATGCTCGGTCAAATGTCTTCCAGGCCCAGGTTGTCATTTACTGGGTGTCGCAGTTTCTGTTTGCATCCCAGGTAATGCTCGGTGGTCTGAACGGATGCATGGCCAAGCAAGAACTGAATCTGTTCAAGTTCTCCCCCGGCCAAGTGGCAGAGTCGTGCGCAGGTGCGGCGTAAGTCATGCGGAGCGAGATTCTTAATGTTGGCACGTTTCGCAGCTGCTTTGACGACGTGCCAGATAGCTTTCGGTGTGAGGCTTGCGCCCCATATCTTTCCTAGCTTGCCGACTCGTCGGAACAACGCACCCGTACTGATACTGGCTGCATCGGTCCAATCATCAACAAAGCGCTTTGCCCACGTCGGAACTGGCACGGTGCGAATGTGTTTTCCTTTGCCAATTAGATCGGCGATGACCCAGTGCTCCTCACGGATTTGAAAATCTTCGGGTCCGAGGCCGACCAGTTCAGCCCGTCGCAGACCGCAGCCAATCAACAACGCCAAAATCGCTCGATCACGCTTAGCTCGCAAGGTTTCCCCTTGCGGTTTCGCGAGCAAAGTTCTGGACTGCTCGACGGTCAACCAGTTTCCGATCCGAACGCCCAAGCGTTTTGCACCTTTAACGCGACCGATTCCAGCTGCCAATTCGGGACTCAGGAGTCCCGTATCAGCTGCCTCATGCGCCAGGCGTCTGACGGCCGCCAAACGTACGTTGATTGTTGAGGGCGCCAGGTTCCTTTGTTCGAGAAAGAATCGATAGCGAAGAACAACACTCCGGTTGAAGGCCAAACGCGGCTCGGAGCAATACCAGCCGATGAATTCATCGATTGCATGTCCATACGACTCTTGGGAACTCGCCGCTGCCAGCGAGTTCAGAACTGCGTTCTTTGACTGTTCCAAGTCAGGCAGCCGAAGTATTGTTTTAGCCCTCGCGCGTTTGGTTGTTTTTCCCCGATGTCCCATACTGGCGGCCTCCCGCGCCGCGCTTAGTATGGTCATGCACTTAGAATGCTTAAGGACCCGAAGCCCGTTTCTTGATAGTTTCTGGAGAGTACGCCACCATTCGGGACGTGGCCGACTCGCTCAACACTGTGGTGCAAAGCGCGACCGGTCGCTCGAGTGTCCACCTCGCGAACAGGAGACATTCTCGAGTGCGGGAAAGAACAGTGCTGTTGGCAAGCTCCCTTAAGCTAGGGGGAAGGGCAAGTGCCCCTGCACTTAACGATGATGCGGAGGAGCGGATGACACTCCGGTACAAGGAAGCAAATTCACATTTTACAATTTTAGATTATCGAAAGTGTTTGCTTTTCACGCTCGATATCTGAATAACTTTCGGCATTCCAATCTTAAAAAACTGTCGAAGACAGGAATGTGAAGGCCGCCCTTTTCAAGGACGAATTTGCATGAAATGAGACAAGCGCGCCATTTGAATTCCTCAGTACCGTGCTTCTTGCCGTAGGCGGTGATGTCTTGCTGGGAAACGCCAAACACCACAGCTCCTATTTTTGACCAGACGCAGGCACCCGCGCACATAGCACAAGGTTCGTGCGTGGAATACAACACAAAATCCGGTAGATACCGGCCGTAGCCGGAGGAGACATATTTCAACGTTTCAAGCTCCACGTGCTTGATGGATGAACCAGAGGTTTTGACCCGATTGCCGGCAGATGCGATCACCACTTCCCGATTTCCAATGAGGCGCGTGATGACGGCACCGATGGCATAGTCACCCCGGTCGCGGGCGCGCTTTGCTTCCGCGATCGCAAGCTGCATGAATTTTGTCTTCGGTTTGTAGCTTGGAGGAATCATTATCCTACCATCCCACCCCTTTCTCCTCAATGCCCCCGCGTCAACCCGGGCATGCAGATGCGAACTCCTTCGCGCCCATGGCGACATATTCAGCGCCGATCGAAACTAATTCTACCTCAGCGCTGGGAGACGAGGTGTTCGTCGCTCACAGATTCAGCAGTGAAAAGCCCGGCTACGCTCGGGAGAGGTGGGTAGTTTTAGGAGCGCTTGCGGGATGCGGCGAATCCAGCGTGACGGCGCTCTCGGAAACAACGCGTCGATCCCAGCACAGCGGATGTGACATTTGGTCGCGCGACTGCAACGCGGGCCGGAAGCCCGGCTGTAGCAGTGCGATGGTACGGAGCGCTGCTCGCGCTCCGATCTCCTCGAACCCCGTTTCCGGCCAACTCCGTGTAGCCGACCATCTGCCCAGAATCGCCCGAGCCGCCTTGATAGAGGTATAATCGCGCAGTTTTATGCCTCTGTTTTCTGGAACCCGACTCGGGCCCTATGAAGTTCTCTCCCTGCTTGGTGCAGGGGGAATGGGCGAAGTGTACCGTGCGCGCGACTCGCAGTTGGCTCGAGATGTTGCGATCAAGGTGTTGGCGAATCTTACGGCCGACCCGGAACGACTGCACCGATTCGAGCAGGAAGCCCGAGCAGCGGCAGCGCTGAATCATCCGAACATTCTCGCCGTGTATCAGCTAGGCACTCACGATGGTGCTCCGTATTTGGTTTCGGAGTTGCTTGAAGGGGAGACCCTCCGGGAACAAATTAAGCGGAGCCGCCTTTCGGTGCGGCGAACGATCGACTATGGCGCGCAGATCGCACGAGGGCTCGCCGCCGCACACGAAAAAGGGATCGTGCACCGAGACCTAAAGCCAGAGAATTTGTTCGTCAGCCGAGACGGACGAGTGAAGATTCTAGACTTCGGCCTAGCAAAGCTCACACAACCTCGGGACAGCTCGGACTTTGGAGTGTCCACACTGACCGAGGGAACCGAAACAGGGACGGTGTTAGGCACGGTGGGCTACATGTCGCCTGAGCAGGTGCGCGGAGACCGCGTCGATCATCGCACCGACATCTTCGCCTTCGGAGCCATCCTCTACGAAATGTTGGCGGGGAATCGAGCGTTTCAGAAACCGACCTCGGCAGAGACAATGGCAGCGATTCTGAACGAAGATCCTGCCGCGATATCGGAAGTTATGCCGAGCGCTCCCCTGGCCTTACAACGCGTCGTGCACCGTTGCCTGGAAAAGAAGCCAGAGGCCCGCTTTCAGTCCGCCTCGGACCTGGCCTTCGCCTTGGAGGCCGTGTCCGATTCGGGAGTCATTTCAGGGACCGGCGGTGCTCTCTTGCAGAACTCGCGAACGAGAAAGGGTTGGATTGTTGGGCTCGGCATCGTTTTAGTTGCAATAGCGCTCATCGCTTGGTGGATGAGACCTGCGTCTATCCCAGTGGTCGAGGAGGTGAGACAACTAACAAATGACGGCAACCTGAAGGCCACGTTTTCAACCATCGTTAGCGATGGCTCTCGGGTTTACTTCGACGAAATGGATTCTGGAAACCCGGTCAGCATGCAGGTTTCCGCAATCGGCGGACAAGCTACCCCAGTTCCTACAACCTTCAGAACCAATGGCGGGACTGCAGGTTTGACTCCGGACGACTCTGCTCTGATGGTATTTGGCAATGGATTCCCAAGCGGCCTATGGCTTCTGCCACTTCCTGCCGGCGAACCACGACGCTTAGGAGATATCAGTGTCAACGACGCGGGTTTTTTTCCGGATGGACGCATCGTGTTCGTCGGCGGCCCAACTTTGTATTTCGCCGATAGAGACGGGACCAATGGGCACAAAATCGTGGATTTCGCGGGTACCGGCGGATGGCCTAGCGTTTCGCCAGATGGAAAACGTGTTCGATTCACCATCCAGGGCGACGACCTTACCTCTTCCCTTTGGGAGATAGCTGCCAACGGAACCGGACTGCATCGACTCCTGAAAGGCTGGCATGATCCACCGAACGAGTGCTGTGGCAAGTGGACGCGTGACGGAAAATATTTCGTGTTTCAGTACCTGAACGAAGGACGTTGGGACCTCTGGGCTTTGCAAGAGCAAAGCGACTGGTTTCACCGGGCTACCCAGCTGCCTGTGCGTTTGACCAACGGACCTTTGTCCTACACCTTGCCGTGTCCCAGCCGCGATAGCGAGCAACTCTTCGTTGTAGGTTCGAAACGCCGCGGCGAACTGGTTCGGTACGATACCAAAACGCAACAGTATGTTCCCTATGCCGGTGGAGCGTCGGCGATCAATGCCCAGGTATCTCCCGATGGGAAGTGGGTAGTCTATTTGTCCTATCCGGAGCACACGCTCTGGCGGAGCCGTCCAGATGGGACGGAGCGCATGCAACTGACGTATCCGCCACTGGTCGTCCTTTATCCCAGCATTTCTCCGGACGGAAGCAAGATTGCATTTGGCGGTTTGCGACGCGCCGAACGCAACCTGAGCCTTTACATTATCAACATGGAAGGCGGAGTCCCCGAGAAAATCACCGGAGCGGGAGGGATGGCCTGGTCACCGGACGGGAAGTCTATCGCTTTCACGGCGCCGGCACCGGGGAAACATCAGGCGGAAAAAGACTTCTTGCAGGACTATGTGGTCGATCTCCGAACCAAGAAGGTTTCGACGATTCCCGATTCCATAGGGCTCAGTCAGCCCTTTTGGCCGCAAGCCAACACTTTGCTTGCAATTAAGATGGGTGACGGGAAGGTAATGGCGTTTGATTTTCGGACGCAGAAATGGTCTGAATTCACGCACACAGGATTCGGCCTTTGGACTCCGTCTCCCGACGGTAAGTTTCTTTACAGTGACCGCGTAACGAATGATGCCAAGGGCCCCAAAGTCTTTCGATTGCGGATCGTTAATCGAAAAATCGAAGCGGTCCTTGACCTCAAGGGGCTGCGTCGCGTAGAGGATGAACAATTCTCGGGCGTAAATGTTTCAACCTGGGTCGGTGTAACTCCAGACGGCTCCGTGCTCGTGACGCGAGATGTTGGCACACAAGAAATCTACGCACTCAGTGTCAAGTGGCCTTGAAGAGGGTGCTGTTGGTCTGATCTCTTGACGTTTGCGCCTGATCGCGGACGTATCGCGGGCAGTCCGGAAACTATTCGGGTCCAGAAGTCCGCTTCGCGGACATACTACTGATCTCCGCGAACCCCGTTTCTGGACAGCTTCGTTTTCCGGAGTAGTGGGATCAGCGGCTTCCGCAGCCGCCTATTTCCAAGGTTGGCGGCTCGCACCTGGGTGGACCACGGTAGGTGCTTGATCTTCGACCAGCGTCTACACATACTGACCTCGAAAGGTACGAATACTCGAGAGCAATTGATTCCGCGCATGCGCCCCAACGTACCCGTTGAAGGCTCCCGCAGCTCGTCTGGCCCATTCGCCGGAGATGCATGCAGACTGATTCTCAGGACCTCGCCCGGCCCTAATCTTGCAACGCAATTACCGGTTCTGACACTATTACCAAGGTGATGCGACATGGAACCCGAGATTTCTCAAAAGCAGGTCTCTGTACAGCCAGCCGAGCCTGAGAAGCCCAAGTCTCAAGTTCCCCCACCTCCCTTCCGCCGCTTGCGCGGATATGCGTTTGACCCCAGCTTGTCTATTCGGCTCGATACCGCTCTTATCAACGAAACGGTCTTCGAAATTCCTTGGGATCCGAATTTACAGCCCGGCCCCATCGATGAGTACCTCGAGGTAGTTGACTATGACCCGGCCAGTCGCTGTTGGTATGACCCTGTCAATTTGAATGAGCCAGAACTGTTAGGACAAGACGGCTTGCCACCCTCGGCCGGAAATCCACAGTTTCATCAGCAGATGGTGTACGCCGTGTCACGAAACACCATCAAGCATTTTGAGCGAGCATTGGGCCGGTGGATTTTCTGGGCGCCCCAAGAGATGTCAACCTCCCCCCCGAGTCCGACAATCGGCCCCTCGAGTGCGACGGCGACGATCAAGTTTGTACACAAACTCCGTCTCTATCCGCATGCCATCCGAGCCGCCAACGCCTACTATAGCCCACAAAAAAAGTCGATCCTTTTTGGGTATTTCCCAAGTTCAGCGGGCACGGTCTTCACCTGTCTATCTCACGATATCGTTGCACATGAGACCACGCACGCATTGCTGGACGGGATGCACAGACGCTACATCGAGGACAATCACGAAGACACGCTCGCATTCCACGAGGCTTTCGCAGACCTTGTCGCGTTGTTCCAGCACTTTACGTTTTCCGAGGTGCTTCAGCATCAGATTGCCCAGACCCGGGGGGACCTGGCAGCCCAAAGCCTGTTAGGCGAACTGGCGCAACAGTTTGGCGAAGCGACTGGGCAATATGGCGCTTTGAGGAGTGCGATCGGACGCCGAAGTGCCAGCGGAAAGTGGGAACCCATTCTTCCCGACCCGATCCTACTCGGAAATACTCGCGAACCGCATGCCCGAGGAGCGATTCTGGTTGCCGCGATGTTCCGCGCGTTTCTCTCGATCTACCGCTCGCGCGTTGCGGATCTTATCCGACTCGCAACTGCCGGGTCCGGTGAATTACCGGCCGGAGCGATCCATCCCGACCTGGTCATCCGGCTGGCGGCAGAGGCGTCTAAAACGGCCCAGCATTTCCTTTCCATTTGCATTCGCGCCCTGGATTACTGCCCACCAGTCGACGTGACATTCGGGGACTACTTGCGAGCACTGGTGACCGCCGATTTCGACATGGTGCCGAACGATCGGCACGGATACCGTATTGCGCTGATCGAGTCCTTCCGGCAATGGGGCATCGTTCTAGAAGGTGTGCGGACGCACTCAGAAGAACATCTGCGTTGGCCTTTCGCACACTTGTATGGGGATCAAATCTGGAAGGAATTGAACAAACCCTTTCAGAAGCTTCGACAACTTGTCGGAGACAGTCTGTATTTCGAGAACCGCCAGAAGGCATTCGAGCGGCTCAGCAACGCCCAACAAGAACTCCACGAAGACTTGCGCGTCCTGCTGTCCGACCAGACGGACGAGAATCTCAGACACGAGTTTGAAAAGATCACAGGCCTGATGGTCAGCGAATCCAGCGGACTGGCGGGACTGAAAGACGATCGTTATGGCATGCCCCGCTTCGAAGTGCATGCGATCCGGCCCGCCCTTCGCGTCCGTCCAGAAGGCGACATTCTTAAACAGGTAATCATCACGATCACCCAGCGGCGCAAAGTGCCGCTCAAAGAAAGTGACTCGAACGGCCCCACGATGATATTCCGCGGGGGCTGTACGTTGATCCTTGATCTCGAGACGCTAAATGTTCGATATGCCATTGCGAGGCGGATCGACAACAATGAAAGGCTGAATCGCATACGAGCATACCGGACACAAAAAGCCGAGGAAGACTTTTCCGTACGCGCCACGTATTTCGGCAATGCCCTGCTGGATGATAGTGATGAATCGGCAAGTGCCCAACAGGAGCCTTTCGCTCTGCTTCACTCCGAAGACTAGTTAAGGAAGCGTGAGATATGAAGAAAACTCTTGGAGCCAACAAGCGATCAAGTTCGACGTCAGGTTTAAAGAGCGCGTCCGGCAATGCAAACAGCAAACCCGAGAGTTGTCGGATCCGAATGTATCGACACGGGCTGGGAGATTGTTTCTTGCTATCGTTTGCGAAAGAAAAGGGTGGCTTTTTTCAGGTTCTGATCGATTGCGGACTGATCGGTGTGGCTACCGATCCAAAAAAAACCATGACTGCGGTTGTCCGAAATGTTGCGCAGGCAACCGCAGGACATTTAGATCTCGTTGTCCTGACGCATGAGCATTGGGATCATGTGTCCGGTTTGTCCGAGCACCAGGCGCAGGCGGTGTTTGAAAAGAGCATTGCGGTCGACCGAGTCTGGTATGGCTGGACCGAAGACAAGAACAACAAGTTAGGTCAGAAGTTGCGGCAGGAACGAGAGTCCAAGGCACGTGCCGTTCATCGCGCGGCGAAAGCTTTAGGGGGAGTAAGCGGGAACCGGATAGCGTCGCTGCTCACATTTTTCGGCATCGAGAACGCAATCACAGATCCACTGGCCGCCAACGGGGAAAAGACGATCGGAAAGGTGAGGAAGGCATTCGATTACCTAGCTGGCCGGAAGGGGATTGAGATCAGCTACTGCCATCCTACGGACAAGCCGCGTGCACTGCCCGGAGTGGCTGGTTTGCTGGTTTACGTGCTCGGCCCGCCGGAAAGCGAGAGCTTGATCAAGCGGAGCGATCCCACTGTGTTGGGCAAGGAGGTTTATGAGATTGCTCCAGGGTCATCGATCGAAGACAATCTGCTGGCAGCCTTCGCACGGTTCGCCCAGGATGGAGCTGACGTTCCAAAGGATGGGCGTGATTGTCCCTTTGACTCCTATCTGCAACGACAGCCAACAGAATCAAGTGCATTGCAAAAGCTTGTCGCTGATACATGGGATCAGCCGAACGACTGTTACCGCAGGATCGAGAACGACTGGATGAATGCGGCTGAGTCCCTCGCTCTGGCACTCGACAAGCACACCAACAATACGAGTCTTGTACTGGCCTTCGAATTCACGGAATCGGGGAAGGTGCTTCTGTTCGCGGCCGATGCGCAAGTGGGAAATTGGCTGTCTTGGCAGAATCTGTCCTGGAAAATACGCCAAGGCAACGAAGAACGCACCGTGACCGGACCGGACCTGCTGAGCAGAACTGTGCTGTACAAAGTTGGTCATCACGGCAGTCACAATGCCACTCTTCGCGACAAGGGACTCGAACAGATGGTCAGTGCCGAATTAATCGCCCTGGTGCCGGTTAACAAACAACAGGCACAGAAAAACCGCTGGATGGAAATGCCCTTCAATAATCTGATAGCGCGCTTGCAAGAGAAAACCCGGGGGCGTGTGATCCAGTCGGATTCCGAAGTGTCGGCGCCGGGAGATTCTCAACTCCAGCGGATCTCGGATAAAGAGCGGCGGGCATTTCAGCGCGCTCTGAAAACGGATCGCCAGGGCTTGTACTACGACCTCGAGCTTTCGATATAGAATCTCCGTCCAGGTTTGTTGTAGCTCTTCATCATTTTCGTAAAGCGAGCTTGGCCCATACTGCGACAGGATCTGTAATGGTCAGTAGTCCCCTCAAGATGAGTGGTGAAGTAGACGATGCGACTATGTGTGCCATCGAACTCGGCCGTTGGCTCTGTTGCGAGTACAACGGTTGCTGTCTGGCCGGCAGTTAGTTCCATTTAGGCAATACCCTGCTCGAAAAACGCCTCGCTTCTGCGTACCGGTTTCGGCTTTGCGCAAATTCTGGGCGATTGACGAGCTACTCGGAAAACAATTCGGGCCAAAAGTCCCGTTCGGGGATGTAGGTTCTCAGTCAGGTGTCTTCCAGTCCCAAGTTGTCATTCACCGCGTGCCGCAGTTTCTGTTTGCATCCCAGATAGTGCTCGGTCGTCTGAACCGATGCGTGACCAAGCAAGGCCAAGCGCGGCTCGGAACAGTACCAACCGATGAATTCATCGATGGCACGCGCGTACGATTCTTGCGAACTCGCCGCCGCGAGCGAGTTCAGAACTGCATTCTTCGACTGTTCCAGGTCAGGCAAACGAAGTATTGTTTTCGCCCGTGAGCGTTTGCTTGTCTTTTTCCGACGTCCCATACTGGCGGCCTCCTGCGCCGCGTTCAGTATGGTCATCCACGAAAGAAGGCTAGGGACCCGAACCCCGTTTCTGGATCATGACGAGCAGTTGTTATCTATAAGCTGAGAGAAGTAAGGGACAATTCGGCTCTTTTCATCCTTCAAATTGAAGGTAGCTTCTTCCAGACAACACAATATGCCGTCGGTGGAGGCATTTGTGCTCCGCCGATCTGGAGAAACAATAATGGCGTCCTTAAATAGTCCGCGCACGACCACCGATATGGAAGAAATTCTAAAGACGGCCGCAGAAAGGGCGATCCGTTACGTTCAGATGGCAAGAGAACGAAAGGTGGCTCCTGCGGAAAAGGACCTGGCTACGCTCACAACTTTTCACGAGCCATTTCCGGCGGAAGGTTCGAACCCAGCCGATGTGGTTGCGATGCTCGATGAATTTGGTTCGCCTGCAACAGTTGCGACCACGGGTGGGCGCTACTTTGGTTTTGTGACCGGCGGCGCTTTACCGGCGGCGGTTGGCGCGAATTGGCTGGCCGGAGTGTGGGACCAAAATGCCTCTCTGCGAGTGATGTCCCCTATCGCGGCGGAATTGGAAGATGTGATTCTCAGATGGATATGCGAAGC
>Ga0210406_10005900_pt1 | contig 12756 bp, 10 predicted proteins | sample IncBWC30MmetaG_FD_155454 | JGI IMG/M metagenome (GOLD analysis project Ga0210406, IMG submission 155454) | Forest soil microbial communities from Barre Woods Harvard Forest LTER site, Petersham, Massachusetts, United States - Inc-BW-C-30-M | ecosystem: Environmental > Terrestrial > Soil >...
GTCGCCTATGCGCTGTCCGCCTATCCAGCCGGCGTGCTGTCCGACCGAATCGACCGGAAAGGGCTCCTCGCGCTCGGCTTGCTGCTGCTCGCAATCGCCGACCTGTCGATGGCACTGATCCCGAACTTGGCCGGACTTGCCTTTGGCGTCGTGCTCTGGGGCTTGCATATGGGCTTCACCCAAGGGCTTTTCGCAACGCTCGTGGCTGATACGGCTCCGCCCGCATTGCGCGGCACGGCTTACGGATATTTCAACCTGCTGACCGGCGTCACAACGCTCGTTGCCAGCATCATGGCGGGCGCGCTCTGGGATGCCTATGGTCCCGCCAGCACGTTCCTCGCGGGCCTCGCACTGGCGCTGTTGACGCTTGCGGGACTGATGACCATTGGTGACGCGATCAGCAAGCCGGCCAACGAATGATGCAACAAGGCTTGCAGGCGATGAACATCGAGAATACAGCGACAGCGGCAAGCGTAAGCGGAGCATCTCAAACGTGCTGAGCGGGTTGATCTGCCTCGTGATCGGCAGCGTGCTGGGCGGGACGGCACGCTATTTCATATCGGGCGTGGTGGCGCGGCGCATGGGCGAGACATTCCCATGGGGAACGATGGTCATCAATGTGAGCGGTGCTTTCCTGATCGGAATTTGCGGCGCGCTGGCGACCGAGCAGGCCTACCCGTTCGACTCGCCCGACCCGTGGCTGCTTGCGGTGACGGGTTTTCTTGGCTGCTACACCACCGTCTCATCCTTCAGCCTGCAGACGCTCTCGCTTGCCCGCGACGGTGAGACCCGCCGCGCGATTGCCAATGTGGTGCTTTCGGTATCGCTCTGTCTCATCGCGGTAACCTGCGGATTTACGCTCACCGAATGGCTCAGCGCATGAGGCATCGGCGACTATGATGAAGAAATCGACGTCCAACAATCGGTGGCGCACTGCGGTGCTCTATGGCTGGGTTGCGGCAGGAAGCGTCTTGGGCGGCCTCAGCCGCTATCTGGTTTCGCTTGCCATGGATACGGGCCCCGGCTTTCCATGGGCGACGCTGTTCATCAACGCCACCGGCTCCTTCATCATCGGCCTCTATGCAACGCTGAGCGGCCCCGATGGACGGCTGTTTGCCAGCGTCCAGCAACGCCAGTTTGTGATGACCGGCTTCTGCGGCGGCTACACGACCTTCTCGACCTTCAGTCTCGAAACGTTCAAACTCTATCACTCCGGTATGACGCGCACCGCATTGGCCTATATCGCCGCATCGGTCGTCTGCTGGCTCGTCTCGGTGTGGCTCGGACACATGCTGGCCAGCCATCTCAATCGCTTGAAAGGGAGCTGATCATGCAAATTCCAAAGCAGGCGGTCCTGCTCCGCATCTTCATCGGCGAGGACGATCAATTCCAGGGATCGCCGCTCTATGAGGAGATTGTGATGAAGGCCCGCGAGCAGCATCTGGCCGGCGCGACGGTGTTGCGCGGCCCGATGGGATTCGGCAAGTCCAGCCGCCTTCACACGACCAAGATATTGCGGCTGTCGGAGGATCTGCCGCTCGTGATCGAGATTGTCGAGAGCGAGGACAATATCAATCGCTTCTTGCCGATGCTTGATGGCATGATGTCGAGCGGCCTGATCACGATGGAGAAGGTCCAGGTGCTGCAATATGGGGAGAAGACGTCGGGCTGAACCTTGCAATGCAGGCCCAACCAATTGGCCTTGCCATTGCCTGCCGACGGGATAGGATTGCGCGACTGACGGGGATGGAGTCCCCCAGAACCGCCCTTCCGGCTGATGACTCCTGCAACGCGCAAATCGCGAGCAGGAGGATATTGTGAAAAATCACCAGCCGTTCCCAGCAAATGCATTCAGCCTGACGCCGCGAGTTCCGAGCCAGATCTATTGGCCAGGGAGGGCGCCATGACCGGCGTGTGGGCGCTCGCGGCGCTATGGCTCGGCCTCGCCCTGATTGCGAGCCTGCTCTCGATCTGGCTCCGCATCTCGACCGCGCTTTCCGAAATCGTTGTCGGCACCATCGCGCAACTCGTCATCGGTGCGATCATCGGCCAGGCAGTGCTTGGTACGGACGAATCCTGGATCAAGTTCCTGTCAGGCATCGGCGCGATCGTGCTGACCTTTCTGGCTGGTGCCGAACTCGATCCGGCAGTGTTCAAGCTGAAATGGAAGGAGGCCGCGGCGGTCGGCCTTGCGAGCTTCGCCATTCCCTTCCTGGCCTGCGCCGCGGCGGCGCGCTTTATGCTGGGCTGGGATATGATGCCGAGCTGGCTCGCGGGCGTCGCGATGTCGACGACCTCCGTGGCCGTCGTGTACGCGGTCATGCTCGAATTCGGCTTCAACCGGACCGAATATGGAAAGACGGTTCTCGCCGCCTGCTTTATCACCGATCTCGGAACGGTGCTGGCGCTCGGCCTGATTTTCGCGCCGTTCACGCTCAAGACGCTGGTGTTCCTCGTCACCGGCGTGATCGTGTTCTCGGCACTGCCCTGGCTGACACCGCGCTTTTTCAAGCTCTACGGCAACCGTCCGTCCGAACTGGAAACCAAATTCCTGTTGCTTTGCCTGCTCGGCATGGGAGCGCTGGCCGCCTGGGCGGACAGCGAGGCCGTGCTGCCGGCCTATCTCATCGGCATGGTGCTGGCCGGGACTGTGGGCAAGGATCACGCCTTGATCCGCCGGCTGCGGACGCTGACTTTCGGCTTCCTGACACCGTTCTATTTCATCCGCGCCGGATCGTTCGTCTCGATCCCGTCGCTGATCGCCGCACCGATCGCTTGTCTGGTCTTTCTGGTCGTCAAGATCGGCGCCAAGATTGCGGGCGTCTATCCCGTCACCAAGCTGTTCGCCGCGCCCGACCCGGAAGCGATGTACACGACGCTCCTGATGTCGACCGGACTGACCTTCGGGACGATCTCCTCGCTGTTCGGACTTTCACACGGGATCATCAGCCAAGGACAATATTCCTCGCTGGTCGCCGCCGTGATCGGCAGCGCCGTCGTCCCAACCCTCATCGCCAATGCCTTCTATTTGCCGCGGCACTTGCTGCCCAAATCTGACCAATCCAAGCCCGAGCACGGGGAAGCCGCGGCGCAGCCTGCCACCGCCGTGGCCTCGGAGCAGGCGGAGTAAGCGGGATCGAACCATGTTCAAGACCATCCTGCATGCCAATGACGGGTCGGAGCCCGCATTCAAGGCTTTGAAGCTGGCGCTCGGCCTGACCAGGCAGAACGCGGCGAAACTGCATCTGGTCTGCGTCGAGGAAATCCCGCCGATGCCGGAATTCATCGAGGAGATACGCGAAGCCCGCGGAATTGCCGCGCGCCGTTTCCACCCCATCATGGAACGCGCCCGCGAGCTTGCCGCGCGCGACGGCACCGAGATCCAAACTCACCTCCTGAGCGGCCATCCGGTCCGGATGATCGTCGAGCTGGTCGACGAGATCGGCGCCGATCTGCTGGTCATCGGCGCAACCGGACATTCGGCCCTGTATGAACGGATGGTCGGCAGCCGCGCCGACCGCATTGTGCAGCTCGCAGCCTGCCCGGTTCTGGTGGTGAAGTAGCAGGCGCAGCTACGCCGATCGAGGCGGCTGATCGTCTGATAGCGCGCACGCTGGCGCCGTCGTCGCAACGGGAATGACGGGATCGAGTTCCTCCTGCTCCAGCCATTTAGCGCCATGGCCCCGCAGATAAGTCACGAGCGACGCGATCGCCGAATCCTCCGTTGTTCGCGGTGGTCGAACCGCTTCTTCGGGAGCGCTTCCGAACCTTTCGGCGAGATCGGCCGTCATGAGATGAGGCGTAAGCGGCCGACTGATGGCCCGCTCGATGGTTCGAAATATCCAAGTTCCGTCCGGATCGATGTCCGACCAGTGAAAGAACGGCACTTCGACCGGAATTGTGTCGGCCAAATATCTCAAGGCGCCTTGCGTCGCCAGCGAAGGATAACCGCCGATGTAGATGGTCAGCCCGCGGCGACCGGGGTCAGCTTCGATGACGTGACGATTGAAGCTTGCGAAGTTCTCGATCGTCAGCACGTATCGCGGTTGCTCCTTCAATCGCAACCGGGAGGCCTCGCCCGGCGGGATGCCGAAATAGGTGGGCGTAGCCAGCGACAATTCCGCCGTGTCGAAATCGAGCCGGCCCGACAACAACAACGGCGGTGCGAATTTTTCCAGACCCAGCGCGTGAAGCGCATCCCTGGGACGTGCGGTCGCGGCGGGCGGCAGGTCCAACGCCGACATCAAGAGGCGGACGACCGCACCTTCAACCTTGTCCAGGGCCTTGCTGTCGCGTGCAATCTTCCTGGAAAACGTTCGGTAGTCGAGGCCACGGTGCCTATCTTCCAGAATCGCCTTGGCCAAAATCAGCGCGGTCCGAAGGCGATCCACACGGGCCGCGCCGAAGCCATGCCAAGTGCTCGCGCGATCCCAGGCTGCGCGAATTTCGGCGATGGGCGCATCAAATTCAGCGGGCAGATCGAGCCCGTCAAGCAACCGGTTGCTCGCCTCGGCAGCGAGTTCGCCGACCGGCAGACGGCCGAGCAACTCATACAGGCGCACGGCGGCCTCCAGCCTCACATGCCTGATCTGATCGCGGTTGCGGCCTTTCCCCCGTCCGATCCTGATCGCGCCAGCCGCTTCCGCATCCGAAAGCTCGCTTACGAAGCGGTCCAATTCCGAGACATCGGCAAAGGCCGAATCATCGGGATGCACGATCGGGCTTGCTGTCCCTTTTTCGTGCCGGTCCAGCAGATCGCCCAGCAACTCCCTGGCGTCCGTATAGTGCCGCGGCGGCATCCTACTCGGCCGCCAGCTTCTTCAGTTGATCGTCGGACAGCAGGTCCGGGTCCATCGCGCGGAGTTCGGCGCGGGCGCGTTCCTTCAACTGAACGACGGTTGCGCGGGCGCTCTCGCCGATCCGGTCGACCTCGACGACGCTGTCGATATGTTCGAGCACGGCGACGCGTTTCTCGTTCGGCGCGGCGATGATGATCTGCAGGCCGAGCTTCTTGTAGAAGCTCATCATCTGGCGCTGGTTCTTGCCGTCCATCTTGGAGAAGGCCTCGTCGAAAATCGCAAGCGCCATGCCCGAAGGCCGCCCTCCCTGCGTGCTGCCGCTGCCGTAGACCGACGCCAGCGACGCGCCGATCGCGACATAGATTGGAACCTGCTGTTCGGCGCCCGAGCCGGTGCCGCGCCGCGTTTCCCAACGGGTCGTCCGGCCCGTGACGATATCCTGCATGTGAATCTCGTAGGTGAAGAAGTTCCGGTAATCCTCGAACTCGCTGAAGTCCTTTTCGGGGTCTTCGAGCAGGACCTCGATCTCGCGCAAAGTATCCCGATGCGGGAAATCCGCAGGCACCTCATCGCCCCTGAACAGCATGTCGAGCGCCTCGGGCGAGGTCTTGCCGATCTCGATGATCTTCAGGATGGGCTGAAACTCCGCGAGTCTCGTGTGGTGGAACGAGTATCTTTCATTGTGGAACGGATGATCCGCCAGACCCCGGTTCATCGCGATCAATTCGCGCTCCATCTTGCTGATCCGCGATGTCAGGGCGTTGATGAACTGGCCCCGCAGCAACGTCGCGGCCTTTTCGGCCGCCTCACGCGCCAGCCGCTCGTATTTGCGCAGCTCGCTGCTTTCCATCTCGTGGATCAGCAGATCCATCCACGGCTTGACCTCCCGCAGCGGCTCGCTCTCGGTCCCGACCTGCGACACAACGCCGAATTTCTCGAAATAATCGCCAAGGGCCTGCCTGACCCGCTTCTCGATCCCGATGCGATCGGCTTCCGCGCGCTCGGCGGCGCTCGCTGCCGCATCTGCAACAGCCCGATGCCTATCCGCCTGCGATGTCCTCGATACGGCATCGAACCGGCCTCGATAGATTGTCCGGCCGGAGACGCGGTCATAGAGCGGCATGATCTTCAGATACAGCGACCATGCCAGCCGCATGCTGAGCTTCGAGCCGGGCATGCTGTCGCCGGACTCGATCACGCTCTTCGCCTTGTCGGCTTCGGCAAAATGCCTGTTGTATTCGCGCTGCTGCGCGTTGCGCTGGTCGATGCGATCGGCCTTGAGCTTGCGCTGCGCCGTCTGCTTGTCGCGCAAACCACCGTCGCCCGTGCCATCCAGCGTCGCGATGCGCTGTTCGGCTTCGCCCCTCGCCTTCGCCGCCGCTGCGAATTCCTCGACGATCGATTTGAAGGTCGGGGATCGCTCATCAAACAGACGCCGCAGCTCGGCATAGGCCGTGTCGGCGCGCTTCATCGCGCCCTCGATCCGAACGCCCTCCTCCGAGAACCGGTTGGCCTGCTCCGTCAAATCCCGCAACAACTGTTGCTGAACGGCCTTGCCGATCTTGAAAGTCGACGGCTCCGCCGCGCGATGGGTCCGGACAAGACCGTCATCGTACAGGCCGTCCTTCATGATGGCCCGGCCCGGCGCGTTGAACTCGTCCAGCGTTTCGGCCAGCCTGACCGATCCGTGTCGTCTCACGATGAAGGCCAGCGCGTCGGCGTCGTCCGATTTGAACAGCGACGGAAACATGCCCGGTTGCGGCGCCGCCTTCAGCGGGTCGAGCTTGTTCAGGCTGACAAGCGAGGCGCCGCGAAATTCACGCCGCCCTTCCTTGAACAGCGCGGTCGCGCGGGCAATGTCCGGCCGATCGACGAAGACGGCCTCCCGATCGCGGCCGAGAAGGCCTTCGGCGGCCGCGGTCCAGGCCGGATCGGAGACCTCGACGAGATCGCAGAGCACCCGCGGCGACATGCCGGCCTGCCGCAGCTTCCGGCAGAGATGCAGCGTCGCCTCGCCCAGATGCGCAGCACCTCCGCCGCTTGCATGGAGCTGAAGACGGTCCTTGAGCTGTTGCGCCCTGGCCTTCTGGTCACCGGCCTCGCGGATCAGGCGTTGGCGCGCCTCGTCGACTTTCTCCAACAAGCTCAGGTCCGCCGACAGAAGCTTCGCCTCCGCATCCAATAGCGCGGTCACCGATCGGTCGATCGCCGCATCGCGCCCGGCGTTTGTCAATCGAACAAGCGCGGGAATGAATTCATCGAAGCCGAACTGCTTCATGGCGCCGAGCGGCTCGAGCGCCCGGACGCTTTCGAGCCGGCGCTCGAAAGCGCCTGTCGCACGCTGCGCCGCCTTGACTGCCGTATCATGGGCTTGCGCGAGAACGTTCCTGCCGCTCTTTGCGTCATGCTCGGCAATCGCCCGCTCCAGCCTCAAAATTTCGGCATCGATGGCCGCCAGATCGTCGCTCAGAAAATCCAGCTCGGCCTTGGCTGCGTCGAGCTTCGCGGTCGCGTCCGCAAGCCTTGCGACCTGGGCGTCATAGAGCGCGCGCTTGGCGAAGAAGTCGGCGCGCCTGGACACCCACTGCTCGCAAGCGCGTCGTTCGTAGGCTGCGGCCAACTCCTCGATGATCGCACGCAATGCGAGGAGAGCGTCGAGCTTCTCGCGCATCGTCTTGATCGTGTCGTTGATGTTGCGGTAGGTCTGGATCGACTCGCGCAGCTCGCCGACCCTCATATTGTTCTTTTCGAGGATGTAGTTGCGCACGAATTCCGTCGCGGTCTGATCATGGTCGAGCGTCATCGCGTTGACGACCGCCTTTTGCAGCGAATTCGCATTCTGCTCGCCGACCACCGATGCATGAGGCACCAGCTTGCGCATATATTCCCGGACGTAGTCGATCGCCTTGTCGCGGTGATTGACGAAGTTGCCTTGGCCGACAGCCGAGACGATCCGATTGCGGACCTCGTCCCACTCGGCGGGGAACCTTTTTCCGTCCCGCGTTGCGATGAAATCGTCCGTGGTCAGGATCTTGCCCGTCACCACGAAGCGACCGAGCACGGTTTCGTTGCTCTCCGATCGGCGCGCTTCGATCGCCATGCCGATCGATATGGATGGGCGCTTTCCCTCCCTGTCGACAAATCCGAGGCAGATATAGGTACGGGCCTGCTCGCGCTTGCGCTGATCCTCGCCCAAGGTGCCCAGGCAATAATCGACGACGCTTCGCTTGGATGCGCTACGGCTCCTGCCCTTGTCGCCGGCTACCGCATTCAGGCGCTGCACATTGCGATTGCCGCCGGTCAGAACGACCTGGGCCATGTCGAGGATGGTCGATTTGCCGGAGCGGTTCTCGCCGAAAACCCCGGTGTGGCCGGTCAGTTCGACGTCCTCGACGTCGAACAGGTGCCAGTTGACCATGGCGATGTGGTGGAGGTCCATCATTCGTCGTCTCCGCTCGGCGCGGAGAGACCGACCTCTTGCGAGCGCACGTAGCGTTCAATGCGCTGCAGAGCGTCGGCTCCGCTGATCAGCTTGATCATCGGCCGGATGGCCACTTCGACGTCCTGCGCCTCGGCATCGACATCGCCGACATCGACAAGGCCGCGCTGCGACGCCTCCGCCAATATCTCGCGAAATCTGCGCAGAGAGATCGCGCTCGTCTCGCTCCCGCGCAGCATCTCCTTGTAGCGGTCGAACAACGTGTTGAGCGTCGTCACGACGACGGCCCGGTCCTCCACCGCGCCGACATTGACCTCGTCCTGCCAATGTGCGGACAGAACCAGGGTCACGATGGTCTCATCCAGCTTCATCTTCGGCAGCGGAACATCCTCGCCCAGCGCGGTGATGCCCGCCCACTGTGCTTCGGCGTCGCGGTGCACACGATATCCGCAACTGTCGAAGAAGCCGTCGATGACCGACCGAAAGCGGCCGTCCATGATGACGTTGTAAATCGTCCCGGTCCGCGCATCTCCCGCGAACACGAATTGCCGGCGCAGCAGGAAATGCAGGGCTTTGCGTAGATCGCCGGCCCGTTCCGCGCCGTATGTGCGCTCGATGGCTTCGAATTCACTGAGCATGCAATCGCCTCACCGCGTTCATCGTCTGCCGCCTGACGATGAAGTTGGCGCATCGCAGCCATTCACTGTCATGGGGCGGCAGATCGGGCGCGAATTCGAACTCGAAATGCCGCGCGACTTCGGCTGGAACGTCCCTCGTCAGCGCGAACCTTCGTGCCGCGTCGAAAGCCAGGAAATCGTCCACCGTGCGAAGCGAGATGAAGCGAGCCTCCCGCGCGCCACCCGCCGGCACCTGTCCCTCCAGGAAGATGCGTATCTGCTGCGGGCCCGGCGCGATCCGCGCGATATATTGCAGGCGGAGCTGCTTCCTGACCTCGTAGAGCGGATCGGCCGGGCGCTCCCCGAGCGCTTGCGTCGCGACGGGCCGTCTCGGCTCCCGGCTCGGCGCATGCTGAAATTCGGACCAGGGCGAGCGCAGCGGTTCGAGACTCCATTCGACCGCCGCGTTCGGATGACGGCCGCGCACGATCAGCGCATCGAGGCGGCGAACGAGATCGCCCGCACGTCCGACCAATCCTTGCGTGCCCCGTTCCGCATATTTGATCGTGTTGCGGACGCGCGACTCCAATTGCCGCCGGAATGCTTCGATCCGTTCGAACATCTCGCCGATCTGGCCAAAGGTCGTCTCGATCGCCAGCAGATCGCCTTCGACATCGAGCGCCGCATCGGACATCGACGGCGAGATGCTTGCGGCAACATATTCTTCCGACAGAACCTGCATTGTCGCGGGCGTGTGCGCGATGCGCCGCGCCAGATCGACGATGGCATCCCTGAAACGATAGGGATGGTTGAAGGTCAGGATCGACTCGAAATCCTTCAACAGAAGCTGCCCGACGAATTCCTCGAAGAACGCTTCCAGGCGGTCTCCGACCGTCCGGGAGTCCATGACGCTGCGGCGGATGCGCTTGAGATCGGAAAGGATCGCGCGAAGGCTCTTGGTGAATTGATCGACCTGGTTGCGCGCCTCTCTCAAGGCCAGCGCGACCTCGCGCTGCTTTCTGTCGAGGATGTCGGGGCTGAGCTTCTCCACGGCCTCCAGGTTCAACCGCACCGTGACGATCAGGCCGCCGAAGCGCTGCGAAACATCCCTGTTGAGGCTTGCCAGCCGCTGAATGACCAGAAGCGGCCCCATCGCCATGTCCACGGTGACCCGAAGGCCGTACTCCTCTTCCTCAAGCCAGCCCCAGCCGATCAACCGGCCGTAGATCTGGTGCGCGATCAGCAGCGCCTTGTCCGCCGTCTCCGTGGTATTCGCCGAAGCGCGCTTGATGCGCCTCCGGCCGGCGGAGATCACCTCCGGAAGCGGTTCGCCGAAGTCGTCGTCCTCATGCCAAAGCGCGGGGTTGGACCGCATGACATCGTAGATCGCGTGCGTGACTTCCTGCGGCGTCGGGAACGCCGGTACGCCGGTAAAGAAACGCTCATGCAGATCGAGCAGGCATGCCCCATAGAGATGCTTGTGCTCCCGCGAAAACGCGAGAAATGCATCGTCATGAAGGTATCGAAACAGCAATTGCCGGCTCTCCAACGGATGCGGCTCACCCGAACCGGCAGGCCACCTCTCACCGAATCGTTCCCTTTCCGTTCAGTTTAAACGACAGGTCAAGGTTGTCCACCTATCGACCGGCGCCGGCATAGTGGAACCTCGCACAGGGAACCCGGCAGCTTGCCTGACTTGCCTGGGCGGATCACCGACCTGTTGGGCAGCAGCGTCCGCCGCACGCCGATCAGACGTTCGAGCCGAGGATGGCGTCGATGACGGCCTCCGTGACCTCCTTTGTGGTGGCTGTTCCGCCGACATCGGGCGTCAGCACGCCCGCCGCGCAGACCTTCTCGACCGCCGCCATCAGCCGCGTCGCGGCATCCTTCTCCTGGAGATGTTCGAGCATCTGCGCGCCGGTCCAGAATGTCGCCACCGGATTGGCGATTCCTTTGCCGGTGATGTCGAATGCCGAGCCGTGAATGGGCTCGAACATCGAGGGGAAGCGGCGCTGCGGATCGATATTGCCGGTCGGCGCGACGCCAAGGCTGCCGGCGAGCGCACCCGCGAGATCCGACAGCACGTCGGCGTGCAGATTGGTCGCAACGATCGTGTCGAGGCTCTTCGGCTGCAGCGTCATGCGCACGGTCATCGCATCCACCAGCATCTTGTCCCAGGTCACATCAGGGAATTCCCGCGCGACTTCGGCTGCGATCTCGTCCCACATCACCATGCCATGCCGCTGTGCATTCGACTTGGTCACGACCGTGAGGAATTTGCGCGGCCGCGACCGGGCGAGTTGAAAGGCATAGCGCATGATCCGGGTAACGCCGACCCGGGTGAAGATCGCAACCTCCGTGCCGACCTCTTCGGGCAGGCCCCGATGCGCGCGGCCGCCCGCGCCGGAATATTCGCCTTCGGAGTTCTCCCGCACGATCACCCAGTCGAGGTCGCCGACACCGACATTGCGCAAAGGTGACGCCACGCCGGGCAGGATCTTGGTCGGCCGCACATTGGCATATTGATCGAAGCCCTGGCAGATCGGCAGCCGCAGGCCCCACAGCGTGATGTGATCGGGCACGTCGGGCGCCCCGACCGCGCCGAAGTAGATGGCGTCGAACCTTCTGAGCTGCTCAAGCCCGTCAGCCGGCATCATGACGCCGTGCTTCTTGTAGTAGTCCGATCCCCAATCGAAGCTCTGGAAATTGAATGTCAGATCACCGGCCCGCTTGGCCAAGGCCTCAAGCACGCGGATGCCGGCCGATATGACCTCGGGGCCGATGCCGTCGGCGGGAATCGCCGCGATCGAATGGGTACGCATGGTGGATCTCCAAAAGGAAAGCGGTCAGTGCGAGTGAACCGGAGCTAACAAAGGCTTCGCATGTTGCGATCGCGACAGCAAGAATATGAGAGCCACCGACAGCAGGTCCCGCGCGGCCCGGCGCGCGCCGCGCTGGACGTGCCGGATGCCGAATTGCGGAGTCCGCTTGGTTCCGCTCAAGCCCGGCCGCAAACGCGCCGATCGCGGAATGCGAATATCATGCTTCGATTATGATGGAAATGTCCATGCGTCATGGCGACCGCCCCACGCGGACGGCTTAGCGGGGAATCTTGGCGAGGAATCTTGCCGGGGAATATCGTGCTCAAACAAAAAGCCCCGGACGATGCCGGGGCTCAAGTTCGCCAGAGGTCAGGAGATCAGTAACGAGCAGCAACGGGAGGAGCGCCCCAGCCACCGAAGCGATAGTTGATCCGTGCGGTAACCATATCCACGTTCTGGCTGATCCGGTCGCTGAGTACGGCCGCGAGGCGCGGATTGATCCCGTTGGTGAAGGTGTTGTTCGCAGTCCCCATGAACAGATGGTCGTATTCAACACCGACCGACCAGTTCGGTGCGAAGCCATACTCAAAGCCGACACCCACCGTGCCGCCCCAGCGCGTGTTGCTTACCGAGGCCAGACCGAGCCCGGTGAACGTGTCGAGAATATCAAGGCGATTGCCGGTCACGGCCGCGCCGCCCTTCACGTAGAGCAGTGCCGCGTTCCAGGCGTAACCGATTTGGCCGGTGAAGAGGCCGATCCCGTCAGTTTTCACGCGGGTCGAGAGCGTCGGATCGAACAGGGTGACCCGCGTGTTGCTGAGGTCGGCCCAATCGCCTTGCGCTTCCAGTCCGAACACAAACTGATTGGCTTGCCAGCGATACCCGATTTGTCCGCCGACGACGCCTCCGGAACGATCATTGCAACCGCTTGCGACTGTTCCGACAACGGTGAGGAAATCCACGCAATTGCGGCTCTGGGCCCATCCGCCATTGGCGCCGATGTAGAAGCCGGTCCAGTCATAGATCGGGGCCAGCATCGGCGGTGGTGCCTTGGTGTAGGGCCTGGCGGCCAGATCGGC
>Ga0210406_10005901_pt1 | contig 12754 bp, 10 predicted proteins | sample IncBWC30MmetaG_FD_155454 | JGI IMG/M metagenome (GOLD analysis project Ga0210406, IMG submission 155454) | Forest soil microbial communities from Barre Woods Harvard Forest LTER site, Petersham, Massachusetts, United States - Inc-BW-C-30-M | ecosystem: Environmental > Terrestrial > Soil >...
TGCACGCGGCGAAGGCGCTGGACCGTCCGGTGAAATGGACGGATGAGCGTTCGACCAGCTTCCTGTCCGACAGCCAGGGCCGCGCCCAGCTCATTCACGCCGAGCTCGCGCTCGAGGCCGACGGCAAATTCCTCGCGGTGCGCCTCTCCGGCTACGGCAATATCGGCGCCTTCATCGCCGGTGTCGGGCCCGGACCGCTGTCGGCCAACACCGCCAAGAATCTCTCCGGCGTCTATCGCACGCCGCTGATTGCCGTCGACATGAAGGTGGTCGTCACCAACACCTCGCATCTCAGCGCCTATCGCGGCGCCGGGCGGCCCGAGGCGAATTATTACATGGAGCGGCTGGTCGATCGCGCCGCCGACGAGATGGGCATCGACCGCCTCACCCTGCGCAAGCGCAATTACGTGAAGCCGGCGCAATTCCCCTATCTGGCCGCTTCCGGCGTCACCTATGATTGCGGCGATTTCGCCGGCGTGCTCGGCAAGGCGCTGGAACTCTCCGACCACGCCAATTTCGGCAAGCGCAAGCGTGAGAGCCGCAAAAACGGCAAGCTCCGCGGCATCGCGGTCGGCTCCTATCTCGAAGTGACGGCGCCGCCGTCCGGCGAGCTCGGCAAGATCACCTTCGATCCCGACGGAGCCGTGACGCTGACGACCGGCACGCTGGACTACGGCCAGGGCCATGCCACGCCGTTCTCGCAGGTGCTGAGCGCGCAGCTCGGCGTGCCCTTCGACAAGATCAAGCTGGAACAGGGCGACAGCGACCTGGTGCGTTTCGGCAACGGCACCGGCGGCTCGCGCTCGATCACCGCGACCGGACAGGCCATCGTCGAGGCCTCCGCCCTCGTCGTCGAGAAGGGCAAGAAGGCGGCGGCGCACTTCCTGGAAGCCTCTGAGGCCGACATCGAATTTGCCGGCGGCCGCTTCACCATTGCCGGTACCGACCGCTCGATCGGCATCATGGAGCTGGCGCAGCGCATGCGCGACGGGAAGATGCCCGAGGATGTACCCAATTCGCTCGATGTCGATCACGCGACCAAGGAAACCATCTCGACCTTCCCGAACGGATGTCATGTCGCCGAGGTCGAGGTCGATCCCGAAACCGGCGTCGTCAGGATCGTGCGCTACAGCGGCGTCAGCGATTTCGGCACCATTGTCAATCCGATGATCGTCGCCGGCCAGATGCATGGCGGCGTCGCGCAGGGCATCGGCCAGGCGCTGATGGAAGAAGTGAGCTACGACGGCGGTGGCCAGCCAATCACCGGCTCGTTCATGGACTACGCACTGCCGCGCGCGCAAGACATTCCGTCGATGCAGCTCGGTGACCACCCCTCGCCGACCAAGAGCAACCCGCTCGGCACCAAGGGCTGCGGCGAAGCCGGCTGCGCCGGAAGCATGGTCGTCGTCGTCAATGCGGTGATCGACGCGCTGTCCGACTACGGCATCAAGGACCTCAACATGCCGCTGACGCCGGAGAAGATCTGGCGCGCGATTGAGGACGCGAAGAAGGTGGCGTAGTGCTTTTCTTCTCCCTCGCCCCGCTCTTCGCGGGGAGAGGGTTGGGGTGAGGGGCTGCTTCCGCAAAGATGGTGAGAGACGGAATCGCGGAGAGTCCCCCTCACCCGGATTGCTTCGCAATCCGACCTCTCCCCGCATCCGCCTTCGCCAGAAGGCGGGCTTCGGCGACAAGAGCGGGGCGAGGTGAAAGAGCTAAGCCGCCGCCTGCTCGCGCGGCTGATAGATCGCGATATGCCAGCAATGGGCGAGCGGCGTGGTGCCGTTGGCGACGACCAGCGCGTCGAGCTCGACGAAGCGGTGGCCCTTCTTGTCGTAATTGCCGATCACTTTTGCCCGCGCGGTCAATTCATCGCCGGGCTTGGCCGCCGCGAGAAGCTGCATCCTGGTGCCGACATGAATCCAGGGGCCGAGGATAGCGTTGTCGACCAGCACCTTGTTCATGATCCGCGGATACAGGCCCGGATGGCCGAGGCCTTCACGGCCATAGATCGCATCCGTCTCCCTGATATCGGCAAGATATTCGTTCGCCGCTTCGCCGGCCCAGCGGCGCGGCTCGGTGCCGAGCCATTTGCCGACCTCGTAGGAAGCCGTGTTCACCGGCCGGCGCTCTTTCACTGGCGCAACGGCCGTATAATCGGCCAGCGCGAAAGTCGGCACCGATACCGGCAGTGACGCGGTCCCGGTCGCGCAGAGCTCACCCTTGCTCTGCACTTCGACGGTGAGGCCATCAACCTCCTCGACGGCGGAAACTTCGGCGTACTCGCCGTCATAGACCGGCTTGACGAAACGCGCCTCGATCAGGCCGCGCTCAAGGAACGTACGGCCCCATTTCGCAACCGGCATGTGCAGCATATAGGCGAGCACATCGACGCCGGGCACGAGGCCGCCGGAAAAACCGTATTTCCGCGCCACCGTATCGTCATGGATCTTGTTCTCGGAGAACTTTGAGGTGTTGTAGGCCGAGACGCGGTGGGTTTGCGGGCCGGTCATGGGTTTTGCCTTGTTTCCATGGTTTTCGGGCATGATCGTAATCAAACCCGAGGGCGTGGCAAGACCAGCCTTTCCCTCGCAATTTTCCGCCCGATGGAGTACACGCCGGGGCAATGACGGAAGCCCCCCAGACCACGCGCATCTATGTCGATGCGGATGCCTGCCCTGTGAAGGACGAAATTTATCGCGTCGCGGTGCGGCTCGGCGTGCCCGTGAGCGTGGTCGCCGGCCAATTCATCCGCGTGCCGCAGGACCCGCTGATCGAACGGGTTGCTGCCGGTTCCGGAATGGATGCCGCTGACGACTGGATCGCCGAACGCGCTCGCGCGGGCGATGTGGTCATCACATCAGATATTCCGCTGGCGAGCCGCTGCGTCAAAGCCGGCGCGGACGTTATCGCGCCGAACGGCAAGCCGTTTTCGGAAGCGTCGATCGGCATGACACTTGCGGTGCGAAACCTGATGACCGATCTGCGCTCGTCCGGTGAAATCACCGGCGGACCAAGATCATTCTCGCCGCGCGACCGCTCGGCTTTCATCTCCGCGCTCGACCAGACCATCCGCCGCATCCAGCGCCAGCGGGCCACCCAGCCCGCCGTCAAGCAAGAGTGAAGTTGAAACCATGGCGCCGCCGCTGATCCAGCTGAAAGACATCGCGCTGACCTTTGGCGGCACGCCATTGCTGGCCGGCGTCGAATTATCCGTATCGACCTCCGAGCGCGTCTGCCTGATCGGCCGCAACGGCTCCGGCAAATCGACGCTTCTAAAGATCGCGGCCGGCCTGGTCGAACCCGACGGCGGCACCCGCTTCGTGCAGCCGGGTGCGACCGTCCGCTATCTGCCGCAGGAGCCGGATTTTTCGGGCTTTGCCACAACGCTGGCTTATGTCGAAGCCGGATTGGCGCCGGGCGACGATCATTATCAGGCCCGTTATGTGCTCGAGCAACTCGGCCTGCACGGCGACGAAGACCCCGCGCATGTCTCGGGCGGTGAAGCCCGCCGCGCGGCGCTAGCGCGGGTGCTGGCGCCCGAACCGGATATCCTGTTGCTGGACGAGCCGACCAACCATCTCGATCTCACGACCATCGAATGGCTGGAAAGCGAACTCAATAGTCGCCGCAGCGCGCTCGTGATCATCAGCCATGACCGCCGTTTTCTCTCTAATCTCTCGCGCTCGACCGCGTGGCTCGATCGCGGCCAAATCCGGCAAGTCGACCGTGGCTTCAGCGGCTTTGAGGCATGGCGCGACGAGGTGCTGGCGGAGGAAGAACGCGACCAGCACAAGCTCGACCGCAAGATCGTCAACGAAGAACATTGGCTGCGCTACGGCGTTTCCGGACGCCGTAAGCGCAACGTCAAGCGGCTCGGCAACCTCTATGCCCTGCGAGAGCAGCGGCGTGACTATCGCGGCGCGGCCGGCAACGCCAACTTGACCGCTGCGGAAGCAGACAAATCCGGCAAGCTCGTGATCGAGGCCAAGAACATCTCCAGGACCTATGGCGATCGCAAGATCGTCGATGGCTTTTCAATCCGCGTCCAGCGCGGCGACCGCATCGGTATCGTCGGCCCGAACGGCGCCGGCAAAACCACGCTGATCGAGATGCTGACCGGCGCGAGCCCGCCCGATAGTGGCATGATCCGCTTGGGCGCCAACATCGAAATGGCGACGCTGGACCAGCACCGTGAAAGTCTCGATCCGAAATCGACCTTGGCGGAAGCGCTGACCGGCGGCCGCGGCGATCACGTCATGGTTGGCGGCAAGCCGAAACATGTCGTCAGCTACATGAAGGACTTCCTCTTCGCGCAGGAACAGATGCGTACGCCGCTCGAAGTGCTCTCCGGCGGCGAACGCGGTCGGTTGATGCTGGCGCGCGCGCTGGCAAAACCGTCCAATTTGCTGGTGCTGGACGAGCCGACCAACGATCTCGACCTAGAGACGCTAGATGTGCTGGAAGAGATGCTCGGCGAATACGAGGGCACGGTGATCCTGATCAGCCATGACCGCGATTTCCTAGACCGCGTCGTGACCTCGGTGATCGCGCCCCAAGGAGATGGCCGCTGGATCGAATATGCCGGCGGCTACACCGACATGCTGGCGCAACGCGGCGCCGATCTAAAGCGCGAGGCGGCGAAGAATGCCGCGCCGGAGACCACCAAAGCGGCCAAGGCTGCCGGAGCTTCAGGCACATCGAAGCGAAAGCTGAATTTCAACGAGAAGCACGCGCTGGAGACTTTGCCGAAGACGATAGCCAAGCTGCAGGCCGAGATCGCCAAGCAGCAGCGGTTCCTTGACGATCCCAATCTCTACAACAAGGATCGGAGGAAATTCGACCAGGCGTCTGATGCGCTGACGACGGCTCAGAAGGAATTGCAGGAAGCCGAGGACCGCTGGCTCGAGCTTGAGGTGCTGCGCGAGGAAATCGAACAAGCCTGAACGTAGGATGGGTAGAGCGCAGCGAAACCCATCTGAACACGCCGAGATAGCCTGATGGGTTTCGCTTCGCTCAACCCATCCTACGATGCAAGAGACAGATCATGACCACACCCCTCGCCGCCAAGATCGCCAAGGAATACGGCACGCCCTGCGCCGTCATCGACATGGACAAGGTCGAGCGCAACATCGCGCGGGTGCAGGCCGCCTGCGATGCTGCCGGTGTCGCCAACCGGCCGCATATCAAGACCCACAAGAGCCCGCTGCTAGCACAGCTCCAGGTCAGGGCGGGCGCGAAGGGCATCACCTGCCAGAAGCTCGGCGAGGCCGAGGTGATGGCGGACGCCGGGATCGACGACATCCTGATTTCCTACAATCTGCTCGGCGACGAGAAGATGGCGCGCCTCGGCGCGCTGCAGGCCAAGGCCAACATGACCGTCGCCGCTGATAACGCCGTGGTCGTCGCCGATCTGCCGAAGGCAGCCGCCGCTTCAGGCCGGCCGCTCTCAGTCGTGGTCGAATGCGATACCGGCCGCAAGCGCGCCGGTGTCGAGACCCCTGCGGAAGCGATCGCCCTGGCGCGCGAGATCGCGGCCTCGAAAGGCCTGCAATTTGCTGGCTTCATGCTCTACCCGACCGAGACCGGCTGGGCCGACGCGCAGAAATTCTACGACGAGGCGCTGGCCGGCGTGCGCGCGCTCGGGCTCGACGCCACCATGGTCTCGACCGGCGGCTCGCCGAACCTGAAGAATCTCGGCAAGCTCAAGGGCGCGACCGAGCACCGGCCCGGCACCTACATCTACAACGACCGCATGCAGGTCGCGGCTGGTGTTGCGGGCTGGGACGATTGCGCGCTGAACATCTATTCGACGGTCGTGAGCCGCGCCGGCCCCGAACGCGGCATTCTGGATGCCGGCTCCAAGACGCTGACCTCCGACCCCGGCGGCGGGCTCGACGGCTACGGCCTGATCCTCGAACATCCCGAGGCGAAGATCGCCAAGTTCGCCGAGGAGCACGGCTTCCTCGATCTCACGCGCAGCAACACGCGTCCCAATGTCGGCGACGTCGTGCGCATCGTGCCGAACCATGTCTGCGTCGTTGTCAACATGATGGACGAGGTCGTGATGGTGCGGGGCGAGGAGATCGTGGGCGTGCTGCCGGTCGCGGCACGCGGGAAGTTGCGGTGACCTTGTAGGGTGGGCAAAGGCGCACTTGCGCCGTGCCCACCATCACGAGCGAGCAAGAAATGGTGGGCACGCTTCGCTTTGCCCACCCTACAATCTCAACCACCTCAACGCCCCCCTGCCCGCCGCAGCTCCCGTCGCAAACGACGCCTGCAGCAGATAGCCGCCGGTCGGCGCCTCCCAATCCAGCATCTCGCCGGCGGCGAACACGCCGGGTAAACGGTGCAGCATGTAGCTTTCATCGAGCTCGTCGAGCGCGATACCGCCCGCGGTCGAGATCGCGCGCGCGATCGGGGCAACGCCGGTGAGTTTGATCGGCACGTCCCCAATCAGACGGGCCAAGGCCTCCGGTGACAAAGCCGCGAGCTTTCCGCCTGCCGCCTCCTGCAGCAAGCCGATCGCCACAGGAGAGAGGTTGGCGGTCTTGCGGAGAAAGTTGGAGATGGACTGCTTTCCGCGCGAAACCGACAATCGCACGGCAAGTTCGTTCGGTCGAAGATCAGGCTGCAGGGCAACATGCAACGTCGTGTCGCCCGACTTCAGAATAGTCTCGCGCAGTTCGGCCGACAGCGCATAGATCGCCCCGCCTTCGATGCCGCTGCGCGTGATCATGGCCTCACCGCGGATGGTCTGCGATCCAAACCTGAACTCCACGCCCTTGAGCGGTTGTCCCTCGAACCGGTCGCGGAAGATATCGGACCACGCGACGACGAAACCACAATTCGCGGCACGCAACGATGAGATGGCGATGCCCTTGGCGGCCAGCGCCTCGACCCACGTTCCGTCCGAGCCGAGTCGCGGCCAACTCGCGCCACCGAGCGCCAGCACGGTTGCTTGCGCTTCAACGAGGCGCTCTCCGTCCGGCGTTTGAAATCGCAATCGCCTCTGCTCGTCCCAGCCGGTCCAGCGATGGCGAAAAGCGAACCGCACGCCTTGCGTATCCAGCCGCCGCAACCAGGCACGCAGCAACGGCGATGCCTTGAAACTTTCCGGAAATACGCGTCCACTCGAACCGACAAAGGTCGGCTGTCCCAGCGCAGCGCTCCATTGGCGCAAGGTTTCCGGCGGAAAGGCGGAGATCGCAGGTTCGAGGCGCGGCGCCGCCTCGCGATAGCGCGCGAGAAACGCCGGCAACGGCTCGCTGTGCGTGAGATTGAGCCCGCCGCGCCCGGCCATCAGGAACTTGCGGCCCGCCGACGGCATGGCGTCATAGACCGTGACGCCGGCGCCACCCTGCGCCAGCACTTCCGCCGCCATCAGCCCGGCCGGGCCGGCACCGATGACGGCGACGTCCATCACTTACAGCTTTATCCCGGCGCGCTTGGCGGCCTGCTCGACATATTTCTGGGTCTGCTGGAACGCGCCTTCCAGTGCTTTCGCCTTCGACATGTCGCTGATCTCGGCGAAACGGGCCGCGACCGCGTCGGGCGTCCATTCGGACGGCGGCAGGTTGATGCCTTCGCTCTCGATGACCTGGATCAGCGCGAAGGAGCCGGCACCGGCGCCCATGATGGTGCGGGTTGGCGCGTCCTCGCTCAAGAGAAACTCGACGGCCGGCGTGATCGCCTCGGGGCGCATCAACTTGAGCGGCTCCGGCGGCAACAACTCTTCGGTCATCCGCGTCGCCGCGGTCGGCGAGATGGTGTTGACGCGAACGTTGTATTTTCGGCCTTCGTCGGCGAGCACGTTCATCAGCCCGACCATGCCGGACTTCGCCGCGCCGTAATTGGCCTGGCCGAAATTGCCGTAGAGGCCGGAGGACGAGGTCGTCAGCACGATGCGCCCGTAATTGCGCTCACGCATGCCGTCCCACACCGCCTTCGCACAATAGAAGCTGCCGACGAGATGGACTTCCAGCACCTTGGCGAAATCAGCCGGCTCCATCTTGCCGAAGGATTTGTCGCGCAGGATGCCGGCATTGGCGCAGAGCAAGTCGACGCTGCCCCATTCCTTGGTCGCGCGGGCAACCATGGCCGTGACCTGCTCGAAATTGGAGACGTCGGCGCCGTCGGCCATCGCGGTGCCGCCGGCCTTCCTGATCTCCTCGACCACGGCCTCCGCCGGCGACAGCGAGCCGCCGCTGCCGTCGCGCGCACCGCCGAAATCGTTGACCACGACCTTGGCGCCGCGGCTCGCCAGCCCCAGCGCATGCGCGCGCCCGAGACCATTGCCCGCACCGGTCACGATGGCGACGCGTCCGTCGAATCTGATTGTCATACGTTATTTCCCGGATTGCTGTTCTCGTCATGCCCGGGCTTGACCCGGGCATCCATCCCAAAAAGACAGGCTTTTTTGAGCAGTGATGGATTGCCGGGTCAAGCCCGGCAATGACGAGCGGAAGGGTCTACGCTCGATGGCCTAAGCAAAATAAATCAGCCCGATCCAGTCGGCCACAATCGCCGGCTTGTCCTCGCCCTCGATCTCCACGGTGACGTTGGTGCGCGACTGCAATTCCGTCGGCTTGCGCAGCTTGGCTTCCGCCAGCACGAAGCGGCCGCGGACGCGTTTGCCCGCTTTCACCGGCGAGATGAAGCGGAGCTTGTCGAAACCGTAATTGACGCCCATGGTCGTGCCCTCGATGACGGGCATCACCTCATAGGACATGATGGACATCAGCGACATCGTGAGAAAGCCGTGCGCCACCGTCGAGCCGAACGCGGTTTCGCGCCTGGCGCGCTCGGGATCGACATGGATGAACTGGTGATCCTCGATCACATCGGCATAGGCATTGATCCTGACCTGATCGACCAGATGCCATGAGGAGACGCCGACTTCCTTGCCGACCATCGCCTGATAGGTCGCAAGCGACACCGGCGGCTTCTTCCAGACTTCGTTCATTTAGTGATGCTCCGACCCGGCGGTGCGTATTTTCTGCAGCTCCGGGAAATCCTCTTCGCGAAACTCCTTGCCGCGCAGCGAATCCTCGCGGTTGTCGTCATGCTCCAGCCGGCGCAGTTGCACCCGGCGGATCTTGCCGGAAATCGTCTTCGGCAGCTCCGTCACCAGCTCGATCCTGCGGATGCGCTTGAATGGCGCCAGGCGCGTATGCAAGTGCTTGAAGATCGACAGCGCGGTCTCGGGCGAGCGCTCGACGCCTGCCGTGCACAAGACATAGGCCTTGGGAATTGCGAGCCGGATCGGGTCGGGGCTCGGCACCACGGCGGCTTCCGCCACACATTCGTGCTCGATCAGGATGCTTTCCAGCTCGAACGGGCTGATGCGGTAGTCGGAGGATTTGAAGACGTCGTCGGAGCGGCCGACAAAGGTGAGATAGCCGTCCTCATCGACGAACACGACATCGCCGCTGCGATAGTGATCGCCGTCGGCGCCCGAGAGCTTGCCGTCCTCGCCCTGATAGCCCTGCATCAGGCCCGCGGGACGATCGGCGCCGAGCACCAGCGTCACCTCGCCTTCCTTGGTGACATGGCCGTCAACATCCATGATCGCGACGCGATAGCCCGGCAGCGGACGGCCCATGGAGCCGACCTTGACCTTCTGTCCCGGCGAGTTGCCGGCCAGCGCCGTGGTCTCGGTCTGGCCATAGCCGTCGCGGATCGTGAGCCCCCAAGCCGTGCGGACCTGGTCGATCACTTCGGGATTGAGCGGCTCGCCGGCGCCGCAGACCTCGCGCAGGCTGACCTTGAAGTCGGCCAGCCGTTCCTGGATGAACAGCCGCCACACCGTCGGCGGCGCGCAGAGCGTAGTGACGCCGCAGCGGCCGATGGTGGCAAGCAACTGCTTGGCCTCGAAACGCGGCTGGTTGACGATGAAGATGGTCGCCCCCGCATTCCAGGGCGCAAAGAAGCAGCTCCAGGCATGCTTGGCCCAGCCCGGGGAAGAGATGTTGAGATGCACGTCGCCGGGTTGCAGCCCGAGCCAATACATCGTCGACAGCGCCCCGACGGGATAGCTGCGCTGGCTGTGGCGAACGAGCTTTGGTTTCGCCGTGGTGCCCGAGGTGAAATAGAGCAGCATCGGATCATCGGCGCCGGTCGGACCATCCGGCGTGAAGGCTTCCGGAAATTCCGCAGCCTGCTCGAAGGGCAACCAGCCATCGACCTTGGCGCTCGCGCCGACCACGATGCGAATGAGCTTGTCGGCTTTCAGGCTGGCAAACTTGCCGACCTGATCCTGGGTCGCGACCACCACCCGCGCGCGGCCGCGGTCGAGCCGGTCCTGCAATTCATCCGGCGTCAGCAACGTGGTTGCGGGGATCACGACGACGCCGAGCTTCATCGCCGCCAGCATGGTCTCCCACAGCGGCACCACATTGCCGAGCAGCAGCAGCAGATGATCGCCGCGCTTCAAGCCCTGCGCACGCAGGAAATTGGCGACCTGGTTGGAGCGGCGCGACAGCGTCGCGAAGGAAAGTTTTGTTTCGCGGTCGTGGCCGGCATCGACGATCCAGAGCGCGGTGCGGTCGCGACTCTCTGCATCGCGCGCGAGCTCCGCATCGAACCAGTCAAGCGCCCAGTTGAAGGGAACCGGATCGGGCCAGCGGAAGCCTTTGACCGCGGCGTCGTAATCCGTGCGGTTTCCAAGCAGAAAGGCACGCGCTGCCTTGAAGGTCGTCATCAAGCTTTCCCGGCAAGTCCTCTAACGTGCTGGATAATTCCGGAAAAGTCCACGCCGCCATGGCCGGCCGCGTCGAATGCCTTGTAAATCTCCTGCGCATGCCTGCCGAGCGGGGTCGTAGCGCCCGAGGTGTTCGCGGCGTCCTGCGCCAGCGTCAGGTCTTTCACCATCAGCGCGGACGCAAAGCCCGGCTTGTAGCCGTTATTGGCAGGTGACGCCGGCACCGGGCCTGGAACCGGGCAATAGGACGTCAGCGCCCAGCACTGTCCAGACGAGGTCGAGGCCACGTCGAACAGCGCCTGATGCGACAGCCCGAGCTTTTCGGCAAGCACGAAGGCTTCGCCGACGGCGATCATGGAGATGCCGAGGATCATGTTGTTGCAAATCTTGGCCGCTTGGCCAGCGCCGTCGCCGCCGCAATGCACGATCTTCTTGCCCATTTTCTCCAGCACGGGCTTGGCCGCGGCGAATGCCTTGTCCTCGCCACCGCACATGAAGGTGAGCGTCGCACCTCTGGCGCCGCCCGTGCCGCCGGAAACCGGCGCGTCGACCGAGGCCACGCCATGCTTGGCCGCCAGCCTATGCGCCTCTTTGGCGCTTTCGACATCGATGGTGGAGCAATCGATGATCAGCGCGCCCTTCCCCATCGCCGGCACGACTTCATTCCAGACCCCGAGCACATGCTTGCCGGCCGGCAGCATGGTGATGACGATTTCGGCGCCCTTCACCGAGGAGATCGAGCTCTCGGCGATCCCTGCGCCATCGGCCTTGGCCTGATCGCGCGAAGCCGCGACCAGGTCGAACGCGACCACCTTGTGGCCGGCCTTCACCAGATTGGCGGCCATGGGCCCGCCCATATTGCCGAGACCGATGAATGCAATCGTTGCCATGTCCGTTTCCTCCGCTGGGGCCGTTTCTGTGTTTTAGGTCTTGCTTGGGAATTTCAATTCATCCGCGCCGATCTCGGCAAAGTAAGGCGCGAGCATTTCCGATGTTACGCCCTCGATGTCAGGCGGCGACCATCGGGGATTGCGGTCCTTGTCGATCACGGCGGCGCGCACGCCTTCGCGGAAATCGTCGCTGCGGAACACTTCCAGCGCCGCGCGATATTCCCGCACCAGGCATTCTTCCAGAGTCGACGTCTTGCGCGCCAGCCGCAGCAGTTTCAGCGTCACCACCATGCCGCGCGGCGATTTCTCAGCCAGCGTCTTCAGCGTCGCCTGCGCAAGCTCGGAGCCATCCTGCTTCAGCGCGGCGAAGATGTCTTGCATGCGGTCATGGGCGAACCAGGCATCGATCCGCGCCTGCTTCGCCGCAACAGGCCCGGCTGTCTCGCCGGTCGCGAGCCCATCGAGCAACGTCTTGATCTCTGCAGACGTCGTCCCCGGACGAACTTTCGTGAGTGTCTCCCGCAGCAGCGGCAGATTCAGCGACGACACGACCGCATCGGCAAAGCCGGCATGGATCGCGTCCGGCCCATTCATGGTCGTACCGGTCAACCCGAAATAGGTGCCGATCTCACCCGGGGAGCGCGATAATAGATACGTACCACCGACATCGGGAAAGAAGCCCAGCCCAACCTCCGGCATCGCGAGCTTGGTCCGCTCGGTGACGATACGATGGGCCGAATGCGCCGACAGCCCGACGCCGCCGCCCATCACCAGCCCATCCATGAACGCAACGTACGGCTTTGGATATTTGCCGATCCGCGCGTTCATCACATATTCCTGGCGCCAGAAGCGAGCGCCGAGATCGCCTCCCGCGTTCGAGCTTTCGTAGAGCCCGCGAATATCGCCGCCGGCACAGAGCCCGCGCTCGCCGGCGCCTTCCAGCAGCACCAGCACCACCGCAGGATCGGCCTCGAATTGATCGAGCGCCCGGTCGATGCCCTCGGACATCTCCAGTGTCATCGCGTTGATCGTCTTGGGCCGGTTGAGCCTGATGATGCCAGCCGCGCCTTCGCGCCTGATAATCAGGTCGGGCTCGGTGACCACGCTTGCATCCGTCATCGCGCGCCCTCGATCAGCTTGCGCGCCACGATCAGCCGCATGATCT
>Ga0210406_10005903_pt1 | contig 12752 bp, 10 predicted proteins | sample IncBWC30MmetaG_FD_155454 | JGI IMG/M metagenome (GOLD analysis project Ga0210406, IMG submission 155454) | Forest soil microbial communities from Barre Woods Harvard Forest LTER site, Petersham, Massachusetts, United States - Inc-BW-C-30-M | ecosystem: Environmental > Terrestrial > Soil >...
AAAGACAAGGCCAAGGTCAAGATTGAGGAATTCAAACAGCGCCACTCTGCGTGACATTCAGCGGTCGGCCACCCTTTCTGGGTTTGCGTGAGGGTCGGAGGTACGGTCGAAATCTCGCCGACCTGACCCAGGGCAACGAAAAGGATAGATCCCTTCCCCGATTGCTGGCGAAGCATCGCCCGATCACTCGATGACCGGGGGTTATCAGCGCGATTCGCCTGTGGGTGCTGAAGGATTCATTGCCGGTCTCCTTTATCTCTTGTGCTTCGAGCCCGTCGATAACTTGGCAGGGTACAGCATCCCATCGGAGACAGGCCTTCTTATCCCATCTATTAGCAACAGTTAGAGGCAGGCTCTCGTGCGTTATCTCGGTCAATTCCGGACAAGCACAGGTCGTCATCGCTTGCTGGTCATTTCTCTCAGCAGCTCCTTCGATGTCTGACGCAACCGTTGGGCAAGTATGACTGCGAGTGAGCGGTAGAACCTCGCGCCAAACCCGGGAAACGCGGCTACGAGTTGACGTAGTTCGTCCGCCCGGATCGCGTCAACTTCAATATCGTCCTTGGCCACAACTGCTGCGGTCGCGGTGCTGTCTTCGAGAAACGCCATTTCGCCACAGACATCGCCCGCGATAAGCGACGCGATCACCGTTCGAGAGGTCGTTCCCTCTAGCTCCACCGAAGCCGACCCGCTACGGAGAACATAAAGGTGGTCGATCCGAGCACCTTCCGAGATGATTTCCTGGCCTAGCTTAAAGCCAATCCGCTTGGCTCTGGACTCAATCAGAGTCCAGTCATTACGGGTCAAATCCTGAAGGGTACTGCGTGGCATGTTTTATCGAAAGCAGCAAAGTGCCGGCTAAGGATGTGTGACAGTCTATCTCGGTTATGAGGGCCGTTCCATTATCCACAGGTGGAATAACGTTTATCCAAAGGTGGAATAACGTTTGTCGAAAGGTGGATAACTATAGTCCTAAAGTGAATGGGCTTCGGTGGACAAACTGTACGGTAGCGCACATAATTGAGACAGAATTGAAACGAGGTTCCCCGCGCCATTCCGATGCCATCCGCTAAGAACCATTTTGACGTGAAGAAGTTTCTGGCCAACATCGGCGAGGGCAGGGAATTGCTGCGACTCCGCACAAAACAGAGAATCTTCGGACAAGGCGCAGAGTGCGATGCGCTGTTTTATATCCAGAAGGGCAAGGTGAAACTCACCGTCGTTTCCAAGGCTGGCAAGGAAGCCACCATAGCAATCTTGAATCCGGGTGATTTCTTTGGAGAAGGCAGTCTCGCTGGACAGGCGGTGCGCATGGCCTCCGCGGCCGCCATGACAGACTGCGAACTGATGCGGATCGAGAAGGGTGCGATGATGCTTGCACTTCACCGCGAACGTACATTGTCCGACATGTTCGTGGGCTATTTGCTGGCTCGGAACATTCGTTACGAAGCGGATCTAGTAGACCAACTCTTCAACTCCAGCGAAAAGCGATTGGCCCGGATTCTGCTCTTGCTCGCTCATTTCGGCAAGGCGGGGAAACCCGAAAAGCTGATTCCAAAAATAAGTCAGGAAACTTTAGCAGAGATGGTTGGCACCACGCGCTCACGCGTGAACTTTTTCATGAATCGGTTCAGGAAGTTGGGTTTCATCGAGTACAACGGCGAATTGAAAGTCCACAGTTCACTGCTCAGTGTCGTCCTGCACGACTCGCTCGACGCGGACACCTGACATGCTTAAGGTCGGGGTGGTTAACACCTTCTCCTCTTTCGATTGCAGCCCCGGCCTCTGTAACTCATTCCCAAATCGGGAAAAGTGTCACTTATTTCATACACTGTGCAATTGTGAACAGGTTCCATATATGCCGATGTCGTAAATTGACTGCAAGGAGTTAGGCGTTAAGGGAACTCACGCGGCTCTCCCCCCGCCGTCCGCTGTTTTCCTCCGATGGCGCAGTTTAGGGAGATACTGCGCCACCTCTTTTCGGAGGCTCGCGCATGATGAGTCGAAGTACTGTCTCACGATTCCGACCAACTTCCTGACGCTGAGCCGAAGCCCAAAGACCTACTTACAAACCCATAACCACGTTCCACTGGCCTCCAGATTGTTTGGGTTAGTCACGGAGCACGGACCGAAGGCCGATGACGATTGTTCTCCTGGCCGAAAACTCCGAAGCTGTAGTCCACTTACAGGTGCGGAATGAATATTGCCGAGTTGGGCGAGGAAGCTGTTACTTTGTGGCTCATACACAAAGTCGGCGGACCCTCTAGCTTCAGTTCTTTGTGTCATACTCCGTGGAACAGGAAAGAGGAACTGACATGCTGAAAGCCGTGAAGGAGTCGGTTCACAGAATGACGAGCCATCTGCAACTCATAAATAGCTACCTGGAAATGGAGGACTACACCAAGGCGCTGGGCAAGACGAGGGAAACCATAAAGGAAATGCATGCGCTGGCGACGAGTCTAAGTGGTCTGGCGAACGTGGGGATGACGGTGCCGCGGGATGGGGCGGTCGTGGCTCCACAGTGGTGAGCCACGAGGATGTGAACGTTGACGTCGACAGTGGCGAAGTGCGTTCAGTTGACAAGAATGAGGTACGCGCTGGTTGCGGGAACGATAATCCAAAGACGAAGTGAGGACTTGCGACTATTTGAGCGCAGTCTCGGATACATCACGCTTGGGAGGACCTTTCGTCGTTCGAACTGCGACCGTAGCTCGTTCGCTTCCAAGCAGCGCGCACTAAAGCTTCCAATCTCTGGATCTACTCAAGCAACCTGCCGGACACCAACGCGTTGGTTGCCCGCGGCCATCGAAGGCATGGGCATTGGTTGCTGACCCTATGAGCCTGTTATCAGCGGCACTATCTAGCGACAGGACGTAGGATTGGGATATGTATACAAACACCAGAAAAGCCACCTGTGCTTTCTTACAACCTCTCAGTGCGCTTATGCTCGCCTTGCTGGTCTTGCAAGGATGCAACGCTCTCAATCCCTTGTGCGGAAGTGCTCGGCCAGCCCCGACGATTGGGTCTCTTTCAGCCAGCACGATTACGTTCGCTGAAGTGCAGCAGGGCTTTCTTCTTACTGTGGAAGGTAGTCAGTTTGTTTCGTCTTCTGTCGTGGTCATCAACGGCACGACGCTAAGCACCGCGATTCTGAGCAGCCAGCAGTTGCAGGTCACGATCACGACCGACCTGATCTCCGCTCCTGGATCAGCCGAAGTCACGGTCGAGACCCCAAGCGGGAACTCGGGCGATCTTGGCTGCACGAGCGGTGGAACCAGCCACGCTGTCATTTTGACTATCACTTAAAGCAAACACAACAGAAACGGCTCAAGACCGATTAGTTGTTGAGCCTCATCGGATGTGTGGCGCTTATTGCGGGGCAGGAACCAGCGTGGATGTTGATCGTGGAGTGGCTCTTCGCGTGGACGCTCCGAGGGTACAACAGCGGTTCCGCGAATCCCCGGTTGGCTTCTTGCAAACACGTCATCCCAGGGGAATTCGATTCTCGCTTCCCGGGAACCAGATAGCTTATTCAGGGTCTACGGTCCGGCTGGAACCGTTCTGTGTTGCCTGAAACCGTGGGCCTCAGGTTCGCGGGCCGGATGGAACTGGAGCGCATGCCACTTGGAATGGGTTTGAGGTACCGAAAGAAACGGGGTCGCCCGCGCTGCTTCCAATACTGCGAATCGTAGGAATCGACTCCGGGGCCCGAACTGAGCAGGCTGAAAAAGGAGTGTTGGGCGGGATTGACCACAATTCCAGTGTGTCCGCGCCACACTGCCAAGTCGCCGGGTTGCGGACTTGCCACTCTCCGGAATTCGGCAATCCCCGCGTAGAGGTCCGAAGAGCTGGCGTACCCATAGGGGAAACCGGCGCGTTCATAGAGTCGGTGGACAAAGTGGGAGCAATCGGAGGGATAATCCGCATGCCGGCGCGAATCCAGTGCGGCACTGAGAATTTCCAAACGCTCACCCATCGTCAGCGACTGTGCCGCAAGGGGCGGGTGCTGAAGGTCGCGGTCTTCGCGGGTGACTCGATGAGCCACGTCCGACTTTTCCCGCTTCTCCTTCTCTTGCTCTTGCCCCTGCTTTCCTTGCTCTTGCGCAAACCCGACGGGGAGGGCCGCTAGGCAGAGCAGAAGGAATAACACGGGGCTTTTGGCATAGAACCGCATAGTACCTTTATAACGCGCGCTGTTAAGGCAGCACAGATCACAAGAGTGCCGCCAGGTCCGTGAAAAGTGTCCTTACCTCAGATGCACCTTAGGGTGCAAGGGGCTTCTTTAGCGCCGGCGGGGTGAGGTGCGGGCTAAGGTGCATTCCTGACCGTTGAGGTCCACGCGAAAGCATCGTGTTGCTTGGTCTTCGGTTTTGACTTGGGCCTGGTTCTTCGGTAGCCTATGCATCCCGCCATGCACTCAACTTCGCCCGCGATCTCAGTGCAAGGCCTCAAGAAGTCGTACGGCGAGCTTCATGCTGTCAAAGGCATCGATTTTGAGATCCAGCCAGGCGAAGTGTTTGGCTTACTCGGACCGAATGGCGCCGGCAAGACGACGACGGTGGAGATTCTGGAAGGGCTGCGTCCGCGCACTGGAGGCCAGGTCACCGTTCTCGGTTTTGATCCTGACCGGCAGCGGCAGCAGCTCAAGGATCGTATCGGAGTTTGCCTGCAGGCGACGAACTTGCCCGAGAAGATCCGGGTGCGTGAAGCCATGCAGGTGTTCGCGTCTTTTTATGCGCACAACGTGGACTTGAATAAACTGCTGCAACGCCTGCAGCTTGAAGAGAAGCGGGACGCCTTCTACGGCACGCTTTCCGGGGGCCAGAAACAGAGGCTGGCGCTGGCTCTGGCTTTGATCAACGATCCCCAACTCGTCTTTCTGGACGAGCCAACTACCGGTCTTGATCCGCAGGTGCGGGTGGAGATTCACTCCCTGCTGGAGGAACTGAAGCGGGAGCATCGCACCATTCTGATGACCACGCACTACATCGAGGAAGCGGAACGGTTGTGCGACCGGGTTGCGATCATGGACGAGGGCCGGATCATCGCGTTGGACACACCGGCGCGCCTGCAACAGGAAAGCAAGAATGCGTCGAGTATTGTGGTGACGTGCGCGACGGCGTTCCCGGAGAACCGGCCGGCGTGGGCGGAGTCTACGCAGAGCGAGATTGATTCCACGGGCCGGACGTTGACTGTGCACTCGCGGCGTCCCGCCGCGACGCTGGTCGATCTGGTGAAATGGATCGATCAACACGGGATGGAATTGACGGACGTCAGCCTCAGGCAGCCCAGCCTGGAAGATGTTTTTATCGAACTGACGGGGAAGAAACTCCGCGAATGAGAGCCTGCGAATGAAAGCCTACAAAGCACTCATCGCGATCAATCTGAAGCTGGCCCTGCGCCAGAAATCCGTCATTTTCTTCAACTACCTGTTTCCGCTGGCTTTCTTCTTCATCTTTGGGCAGGCGATGCATGGCGAGCGCGGCTCTGCGATGACGGCCGTGATCGCCATGGTTCTGGTGATTGGCATCCTGGGCAATGGGTTGATGGGCGCGGGCATCCGCGCGGTGCAGGAACGCGAGGCCAACATCCTGCGCCGCTACAAGGTCACGCCGATCACGCCGGCTCCCCTGCTTATCGCCTCGGTTGTGACCGGCTGGGTGCTGTACATGCCGAACGTGATTCTCATTTTTGTGTTGTCACATTTTTTCTATGGCATGCCGTGGCCCCAGTCGATGGGTTCCGTTCTGATCTTTGTCACTGTGGCCATCGTAGGATTTCGCGCAGTCGGCATGATCATCGCCTCGGTGGTCAATTCGATGCAGGAAAGCCAGCTCCTGGTCCAATTGATCTACCTTCCCATGTTGTTGTTGAGCGGCGCAACTTTCCCCCTCTCGATCTTACCGCCCTGGCTGTTTACGGTGACCCAGTTCTTGCCTGCGACCTACCTGGTGACTGGCATACAAGGCATGCTGCTGCGGAATGAAGGTATCGGGGCGAACATTGTGCCAGCGCTGGCTATGGCGCTCACTGCGTTGGTCGGACTATTCCTCTCCTACAAGCTGTTCCGTTGGGAGAAGGAGGAGAAGATTCGCGCTTCCGCCAAGCTGTGGCTGGCGGTGGTGCTGACTCCCTTCCTGGTACTGGGTTTCTGGCAGATGCACGCTCGAACGGGCGTGGTGAAGAATAAAATCCTGAGCCGGCAACTGGCTCGCGGCGATACGTTCTTGATCCGCGGAGCGCGCATTTTTGTGGGCGACGGCGGGGTGATCGAGAGCGGCTCGGTGTTGGTTCGCGGCGGCAAGATTGCGGAAGTCTATGAGGGAGCTGGGCCTGACCCCAAGACGCTGAAAGCGGAGATAGTGGAAGGAGCTGGAAAAACAATTCTTCCCGGCTTGATTGATGTGCATATTCATCTCGGCGCCCCGGGTGGCTTTTATCCGGACATGAGCAAGTATGACCCCGAGAAGAGTATGCAGCGCGCCCTGGCGGCTTACCTCGACAGCGGCGTGACCACAGTGCGAAGCGTCGGGGATATTCCGGACAGTGTTTTCAAGCTCCGATCCAGGGTAAGCAGCGGCGAGGTTCTGGGCTCAGAGTTGTTCACTTGCGGCCCGCTCTTCACGGCCGCAGGGGGACACGGAACGGAATACTTCAAAGACCTTCCCGCCGGCGCTCGCGCAAATCTGGAAAGGCAATTCACACGCATTCCCGCCTCGAACGATGAGGCCCGGCAGCAAGTGGATGACTTGAAGAAGCAAGGTGTGGATTGCATTAAAGCCATTCTCGAGGCGGGCGCTGGAAGCCGAGTCTTCAACCGCCTCGACACGGGATTGTTCGACATGATCGCTCAAGAGGCCCATGCGGATTCCTTGCCCCTGGCCGTTCATACGGGGGATGCGCGGGACGTGGCGGATGCGGTGCAGGCGCAAGCGAATTCGATCGAGCATGGGTCGTTTCGCGAGAAGATTCCAGACGCGCGGTTCGAGCAGATGGCGAAGCAGGGAGCTTTTTATGATCCGACGTTGAGTGTTGGGGAAGCTTTCAAGGACTTCGCTGCGGGTAAGGCTGATTTGCTCAAACGATCTTTGGTGCAACAAGTGGGCCCTCCGGAACTATTGCGCGGGACCGAGGAAGCTTTGGGCTCGGCGGAAACGGAGGCGATGCGCAAGTCGCTCTTGCAGTATCCGATCGACATGGCAATCGCGACCGACAACTTGAAGCGGGCGCATGCGCACGGAGTGTTGCTGGTCACGGGCAGTGATGCAGGGAACTTTCTTGTGATCCATGGACCCACCGTGCAACACGAACTTCAGCTTTGGGTGCGGGCTGGCATCCCGCCGGCGGTGGCTTTGCAGGCTGCGACGCTGAACGCTGCTCGCCTGCTCAAGGCCGACAACCGCATCGGGTCCATTCGTCCCGGCAACGATGCCAATCTGCTGGTGGTGGACGGAAATCCTCTGGAGGACATAACCGCTACCGAGCGAATTTCGCTGGTCGTGTTCAAAGGCGAACGGATCGACCGTAGTGAGCTGTTCGATCAGCATTGATTTCGATCGGTATTGATGAGGACAGACCTTGTACTCAAAGGCCAAGGCCGCCTTCGCAGGCGGCCTTGGCTTCAACTACGCTTGGGTTCACGAACGGGGCTGCTTACTTGAAATTGATCACCCCGAAGTAGCCATCCGTGTCGTTGGGACCGGCCGTGAAGAAAAGTTGGTTCTTCTGGCCGTTCAGGGCTGATCCACCCCCGAACTCAAGTCCCCAGAGCCCGTTGATGGTGAGCACTTTGCCGGTAGTGTTCATCATCGTGCCCACCAGCTTTCCGGTGGTCAGATTGAAGCCATTGATGGTACCGGCGGTCGCGTTATTCGAGATCAGCAGCGTATTGGCGAGCGTCCCGAAAGTTGAGGGAGCCACCGCGAACCCCCAGGGCTGGTTCAGGGGCTTGCCGTGCGTGAAGTGTTTCACGAGCGTGCCGGCTTCGGTGAAGATGTCGATGAAACCACCTGCCGCGCCCGAGGTGCTGGCAAACGAAACGTAGACCTGCCCGCCGATGTCCTGGATTCCGAATGGAGCGAAGCCGACGGGAAGGGAAGAGTCGGTAAAGGACTTCACGAAGTTGAAGCTTCCGTCGTAAATGTCGACTCTGTTATTGGCGGAGTCGGCGGCGAACAGGAAATTTCCCGATGGCTTGTTCGTGATCGCGAGTCCCGTGTATACCGAGCCAGCGCTCTTAGCGCCGATCAGCGTCGCACTCGGGTTGAACGCCGACCAGCCCTGGATGGTTCCATCCTTGGTGGCAAACAGGAAGAGCGACACCCAGGTATGGATCGTGAACTCCTGCGAACCGTTGTAGACAATCCCAGTGGGAGTCCCTGCCCCAGTGCCGCTGGCGGAAGGAATAATCACCTGCAAGGATTGCGGGTTACCCTTGCCATCGTAGAGCGTGGACCAGCCGCTGTTCTCGTCGCTAATCCAGAAGGCGCTGGTCGGTGTGTAGGCGAGCCCCCAGGCATTTTTCAGCAGCGGATCCGTATGCTTCGCCTTGCCGGACAGATCCGAATCCAGGAAGGTGGGTTGATACTGCGCCACAGCAGAGCTGGAAACCAAGACCAGCACGAGCCCGAGAAGGGCAGGAAGAACGTGAGTGCGACCGACTACACGGTGCATGCGATTTTCTCCTTAAATAGCGTAGTGCGAGTGAGGGGTGGACATCGTCCGAGATTCTGACTGCTTTACGCATCCGGCCCGAAGATCGTCGCAATGCTAGGCCTCACTCTAACCGGTTTTGTCACGAGAATGTCATCAGTTTGTACAATTCCTGTCTGTAGGCGGACTTTATCGATGTGCTCGCCGGGCGATTGCCTGGGGTGGTTAGGGAAACAAGCTTGCTGCCCAGCCAACTTATTTCAGTTTCGATGCAAATCATTGCACCTTGCTGGATTCCCGGGAAGGCTGCACGAACAACACATATTCCTTTAATTGTTATACTTACTTCGCAAAACGTGGACTCAGGGGAGCTCAGTCCCTGGCACGGGAAGTGCAGCCAACTTGAGTTCAGCACAGCTTTGGTACCAATCGCGGCGCGCTCCTCCTCCCGCCGGAATGATCCGAGTTTTGGTGTCTGTGCTGTTCGGGAGGATCGCCTACTTTGTCTGCGCCATATCGTCTCTGCAAACTTACCGCTCTGGCCAGCGTCTTTCTCGCTGTCTCCGTTTGCCTGCTGTCCTCCTTCTCCTTCAGCCAGGCGCAGGTGCTCACGGAGCACAACGACGTGTTCCGCAGCGGCGCGAATCCGAATGAAACGGTGTTGACACCAGCCAATGTTAATTTCAATTCCTTTGGCAAATTGTTCACGCAGAGTGTGGATGGGTACGTTGTGGGACAGCCACTGTATCTTTCCGCGGTCAAGTTCCCCAATGGCTCGACGCACAACGTCGTCTACGTAGCAACGCAACACGACAGCGTTTTTGCATTTGACGGCGACAGCTACCAGGCTCCCTTATGGAGTGTGAGTTTCATCAACCCCGCTGCCGGAATCACGACTGTGCCGATGAGCGATTACGGTTGCTCGGGCACGGGTTTCACCGAAACCGGCATCGTGAGTACCCCCGTGATCGACCCGCTGGCTGGCATCCTTTTTGTCGTGGCCAAGACATTAGAGAACGGGGCGTACTTTTACCGATTGCACGCTCTGAGCGTCATTACGGGAGCGGACGTGGTTTCGCCGGCGGTGATAAGTGCTTCGGTGTCCACGAACAAGGGAACATTGCAATTCAATCCTGCGATACAGCTACAGCGTCCCGCGTTGCTGCTGGAGAACGGCACGATTTACATCGCGTTTGGCAGCAACGGCTGCGACACCTACGCCTACAACGGCTGGTTGCTGGCTTACAGTGAGACCAACCTGCAACAAGCAGGAGCTTTCGCGACCACTCCGAATGGGAAGCAGGGCGCAATTTGGCAGGCCGGCGGTGGGCCCGCGGCCGATGCCGACGGCTCAATTTTTCTGGCCACGGGCAATGGGACCTTCGACGCCAATGCAGGAGGGTCCGACTATGGCGACACCCTGCTCCATCTCAACCCTGCCAGCGCTGGCCTCACGGTTCGGGATTATTTCACCCCGTACGACCAGGCGACGCTGGCCAAGAACGACATGGATCTTGGATCGGGTGGGGTAATCCTGCTTCCAGACCAGGACGTGCCGCATACGCACGAACTGCTGGGAGGAGGAAAAGAAGGGACCGTTTACCTGGTGGACCGCGACAGCATGGGCGGTTACAACCCAGGAGGCGACACAGAGATCGTGCAGGCCGTTCCACACGCCACTGCGGGAGAGCTTACGAGTGTTCCTGCCTATTGGAATGGAACTGTCTACATCAGCGGCCAGCCAGACTACATTAAGGCTTTCTCTCTGTCGAATGATCTGCTGTCGCTGCAACCGACTTCGCAAACGGCAGTGCTGGCGGGGCCGGGTTCGGGTTCGGTTTCCGTCACTTCCAACGGGCCGAACAATGGCATTCTTTGGTCGCTCGTGGGCAACAATCCTGCGACTCTCTATGCGTTCAATGCCTCCAACCTCAGCACGATGTTATACAGTTCCTCGCAGGCGAAGGCGGTACGGGACAAACTGGGAAGTGTTCCACATTTTGCAGCGCCGACCGTAGCCAATGGGAAGGTCTATGTAGGCGGTTGGAGCGCGGTCACCGTTTACGGTCTGCTGCCGCTTATCCTGCCGGTCGCCGGCAATAACCAGTCGGCCTACGTCGGAACCACATTATCGACGCCATTGCTACTGCAGGCGGTCGATGCCTACCAGGGAAATTCAATCCCCAACGCGTCCGTGACTTGCAAGGATGGGGGCGTGCTCGGGAGTTTCAGCGCGGTGATGCCGATGCTGACGAACAGTCAAGGTCAGGCGTCCACCAACTACACGCTACCCAAGAAGAGTCAGAACGTAACGATTACCTGTACCGGCACAGGATTCATCACAGGTTCTTTCTCGGAGGTTGGAATTGCCGGCCCGCTATCGCGTGAAATCATTGTTTCCGGTAACAGTCAGACCGGACCGGTCTCCACGCAATTACCCGCGGCGTTGGTTTCGCAGGTGCTTGATCCGTATAGCTACGGAATTCCCGGAGTGCTGGTCACGTTCAGCGACGGCGGCGCCGGAGGAACATTCTCGAGTGCTTCTGTAGTTACGGGCAGCACGGGAAAAGCCGGCACATTCTATACAACCCCGAGCCAGACTGGAGTGGTTACGATCACCGCGACCGTCTCGGGGCTTCCTCCCGTGAAGTTCAAGGCCACGGTCAATTGAACGTGAAGTGGCGGTTGCCGGTGGTGCTGCTTACGCTTCTTTTGCCGGCGGCTTACGGCCAAACGAAGCCGAGACCGAGCTTCGCACCACGTTATCAACTCATTGAGCTGCCTCTCCGCCCCTTAGCGATCAGCAACTCCGGGTGGGTAGCGGGGACAACTTACGATCAACACGCGGCGACGTGGAATTCAGGAGCGGGCTTGTATCGTGTCCCTCTGCCCTCCGAGTTCAGTTTGTCTGAAAGCGCCAGTATCAATTCCAGAGGCGAGGCGGCAGGGACGGCCTCCACTGCGGATTCCAGTCGCCGCGTCGCATTCGTGCTCCGGCAAGGGAAAGTTGGTTTCCTGGCGGGTGACCAGGGGCGGGCCAACGGCATCAACGAAGCTGGCGGGACGGTTGGACAAGCAATCCTTCCTGGCAGCAAAACGGCGGGGCCGGTTCTTTGGAAGAACGGGTCGCCGATCGATCTCCATATTTGCTGCGCGGGATCGGCGCGAAGCATTAACGGGCACAGCGTGATCGTTGGTGACACCTACGATCATGAAGGCCGCTATCACGCGTTCGTCTGGGACGAAGCGCATGGCGCCCACCGCCTTACGGTACCCGGCGAAGAATATAGTTCTGCCTTGGCCCTTAGTAGTCGCGGGGATATCCTGGTGAGAGCGACCCCTGGCGGTCTTTACTTGTTCACTGGTGGGAAACTGCAGCCTATCGACATCGCGAGAGGCACGCCTCGTGCCCTGAACAAAGATGGAATCGTGGTCGGATCGTTTGGTCCAAACCCGGAAGCGCAGCATGCATTCGTCTGGGACAAAGCTCACGGCCTGCAGGACTTGAACACCCTGATCCCGGCGAATTCCGGCTGGAATCTTGAAGTCGCCAGCAGCATCAACGATCGCGGGGAGATCGTCGGATGGGGCGATCATGACGGAGCAGAGAACGCGGGCTTTCTTCTTCGCCTGCGCGGAACACGGAAACGAGTCAGGCCCACACGCCGTCCGAGCCAACCAGTCGAATAATTCGCCGGGAACACACGGGCTGCTCATGAATGATTCGAACTAACGGAAGCGCCGGACGAACAGAGTGTGGCGCTCGGAACGATAATAGCCAACTCCGTAAATCGTCGCTTTGCCCTTGGTCGAATAAATCACCTGGCGAATGCGCAAAATGGCAGCCCCCTTGGGCAACCCAAGCATTTCGGCGAGATTGGCGTCGGCAGCGGTGGCGTCGATTTCCTCATCGGCGTAGGCCAATTCCACATCGTAGTCGTGCTGCAAAGCGGCGAACAGCGAACTTCTTCCGAGGGGAGCGGTCACGAGTCCGGAATAGTCAAACGCGGGGAGATAACAGGTTTCCAAGGCAAACGGTTCTTCCCCGGTGAGGCGGAGGCGCACAATTTTGACCATGCGGCTGGCCGCCGGGAGGCCTA
>Ga0210406_10005907_pt1 | contig 12748 bp, 12 predicted proteins | sample IncBWC30MmetaG_FD_155454 | JGI IMG/M metagenome (GOLD analysis project Ga0210406, IMG submission 155454) | Forest soil microbial communities from Barre Woods Harvard Forest LTER site, Petersham, Massachusetts, United States - Inc-BW-C-30-M | ecosystem: Environmental > Terrestrial > Soil >...
TGTTCTCTCCCGACCGAATGACAATTCCGCTAGCGGCCTCTCCTTCTGGGATTACCCACTTGATGCGCCTGAAGCTCCATCCCGCTTTGCCGAGAATTTGGAGTAGCTCGCTGCCGCGAGCGGCGGCTTCATCATTGTTGACAGGCTCTTGGATTTCTACAACGGCGGGAGTGGATTGCAACAGCGCAACCAGTATGTTTTTTCTTTTGTCGTCCAGCAGCCTGTTCGCCCGGACCGCGCTTGGGTTGCTTACTCGGCACGGCATTCCCATCCGCGGCCCTAAACACGGAAATCCCCTTTGCGATTCCAAAGATAGGATGATCTTCTCATTGATCAAGTTCTGCTGCGACTGAATGAGATTGTCTTTTTCTTCCAGCTTGGCTTGTTGCTGCACTACTTCCAACTTCAATTCATCTCTGTCGCCGATTGCATCACTTCGTTGGTGCTTCACCCGTTCGAGGTCGAGCGTCACGTCGCGATACGCCAAGAATTGGACAAGAGAAAACGCTGAAATCGTGACGGTGGTTTTCAGCCAGATTGGAACCTTGGATTCCCTCCCTCGCCACTTCGGAGTGTCAACGAACAGCACCGCTATGCCTGCGAGAATCACCCACCAGTAGGCAGACACCGCATGTCTGTAGTCTGTGAGCGTTAGCCACGGGTGCAAGCCCAAAGCGACACCGGGAAATTCCGCGAGCGCCAGAAGAGCGGTCTTCATTCCGAAGCCTCCAACCACCGTGGCGTGCAATTGGAAGGCCGCCGACGAAGCCCCTGAGAACCGCAGACTGCCGTTCCTACGACAACGGCATCGCGTCTATTCCTCACAAAATCGTGTGTCGAGAGACACGCCCTGGGGCGGGAGTCCGTGCGGCTTCGGGGTGTGAGAATCGAGCGGGTCGCATTCAAGAATCGAGGAAGCCCGCTACGAAAATAGAGAATTCTGAATCTGGGTTAATTCCACAAGTCGAGAGCACTCTTCGTCATCGTTCGCTACGTGATTGATGCGGGTGCTCACCGGATAGCATCGCATCAACCGGGCATCATAGGGTTTCAGCAGTTCGGACGCCGCAGCCACATCCTTTATGCCGGGATCGAGCCAGAGTTCGTAACCATCTGGATCGAGGATGACTGGCATTCGGTCATGCACCGCTGCGGTCACGGCGTTCGGAGTCGGTGTCAGGATCGAACAGGAATTGACCCACTGTCCGTTCGGGTCTTTCCAGCGATCCCACAGACCAGCGAACGCGAACAATTCCCCCTCATTGACTTCAAAGCAGTATGGCTGCCTGGTTTTCCCGTTTCGCGCCCACTCGTAAAAACTGTCCGCAGGAATCAGGCATCGGCGGGATTTCAAGGCATCTCGAAATGCGGGTTTCGTGCTCGCTGTTTCCGACCTCGCGTTAATCATCCTTGCTGCACCGGACGAGTCCTTCGCCCACGAGGGAATGAGCCCCCAGAGCATGCGCGACAGTTCCCGGATAGGCTCCTTGGGATGCTGGCGGATGACTGCCACAGGGTGGGTGGGCGCAATGTTGTATCTAGGAATCCAATCTTCTTCGCCGGAGACGCTATCGAAGTGCTCCTCAATGATCTGCTTCCGCCGCGACAGTCGGTAGCGCCCGCACACTGGGAGATTATGGCAGATTGAATGAGCGACATCCTGATGCCGAGACCTGCTAGAGTCTCGAATCTAAGAATCATCCCGAGCGGGGGGAATCCGCTCCGTGAACGCCACCGACGATCTGGCGGCCACACGAACGCAGCCTTAGGCTTGCTTGGAGCTATTCCCGACTTGCTGGCGTTGTCCTCCGAGGGCTGCTGGGGCCTCGGGGGCTGGGGGGCCTTATTAGGATCAGGCGTCGGAGGCGAGAATGGTAACTTGGTCATTGTGAGACAAGAGGCCTGCAAGCTCTTCAACATGACGAGTCTTGTTACGAGGCGACAACTGCGCTGATCCGCATGTTAATGCTACAGTCATGAAACGTTTGAGAATTTGTCCCTGACGGACTGCGGAATTTCCTCTTCCAATCGCCGAGCAAGCCATTCTTGCAGTTTGGAGGTTTGGTGCGAAGAGCGAAACTGCAATCCAAACCGCTGCTCTCTCGCCCAGCAAACCGTAGATTCAAGCGCAAGAAGAAATTCATCGCCCGCCAGAGTAAATTGCAATTGCACGTCGTCGCCGGGTCCTAGTGAGGCGGAGGTGGTGATGGACATTCCTCCCTCGCTGACATTGACGGTGTGGCCATGAACTGTCGGCATGGATGTCCTAAGAATCACCACTGGAGTCTCCATCGGGCAGCGGAAGTAACGACGCCTCTCTCTTACAATCAACCCGTAGGCAGCTTTCAGGCTCAGGTCAATCGATGCGGCGGAAAGAGGTCTCCGTAACACGAAAGTTGAACCAGCCTTGAACGCATCAGTGGTTTCGGCCTGATTGTCGCTGACGGAAAATAATACGGCGTGTTCATTTGAAGCGGATTGGCGTGCCTCTTGCAAGACTGTGCCAGCCTGCCTCCCGATTTGGAAGTCAACGATTACGGCTTCAAATTTGGACCGCTTCAACCGCTCTAGTGCAGAAGAAACCTCAGTACAGTGCTCTACGGACAACGCGAAACGTTGCATGGATTCACTGAGTTGCTCGACCGCAGTCGCGTCATCGGATAAGAGCAGAACTCTTCCCATAAACGTCGACGATGCCGCCAGATTCATGTCATTCATGCCGGATAGACCTCGAGTTGCAGATATTCCTGATTCGGGCTTGAAACCATGAATCTGGATATTGTCGGTGGCGCTCATTAGGGTGCAGAGTCTGACATGCTCCCAAGAGCAGATAGCAAACGAGGGACCGAACGGAACCGTAACCCATGTTGAACATTTCAGTCGGCGTACAGGATTTGGAGCCCGACGAGTGCCGACATTCCGGCGATACGGACGGCAATTTGGCAGTGCGAAGCCGGTGTTAGCCGCCGCGGCGGAAGTTGCAGCTTCAACGTGGTGCTCGTGCAGCTTAGAATCTAAGAAATGAAGTGCCAAGCGGTGCGAAGCGTTGTGGTACGCAGAAATTCAATCCGAGTGGCATAGACGACGGAGAAGTCGGGTTTTCCGTTCGATTCGATCTTTTACAATGGATCCGTTCGATTGGCGGTTTCTGATTCTTGCACTGCAGGTTTTCGGTACAATCCGTTCGGCATGCTTCGACTCCGAACTTCTATTCTCACGCGACTCTCTGTCGTTTCCGAGCTATTCGGCAACCTGCTCCGATTCGTGAATGCAGCGGTGCGCTCCCAGGGCTCACTGGTAGCCGAGAACCTCTTCCTGCGGAAGCAGCTGGCGTTCTATCAAGAGCGTGCGGTGAGGCCGCGTCGTCTGACAGACGCTGCCAGGCTCACATTGGTACTTTGGTCCCGATGGTTTCATTGGAAAGATGATTTAATCATCGTCAAGCCGGAGACCCTGATCGGCTGGCACCGGAAGGGATTCCACTTGTTCTGGCGCTGGAAGTCTCGACCAGGCAGACCGCCTCTACCGCGGGAAATCCGTGAATTGATAGCCTGCATGACGCGTGAAAATCCGACCTGGGGTCAGGCACGAGTCGCCAGCGAACTCTCGCTCAAACTTGGCATTGTTTTGTCACCCCGCACGGTGCGCAAGTACTGGCCGTGGGAGCCAAGCGATCGTCGCGGGAGAAGAGTCTCTTCACAACAATGGAAGACCTTCGTGCGCAATCACGCTAACGCGATAGTGGCCTGCGACTTTGTGGTGGCGATGACCGCCCGTTTTCAGTCTCTCTATGTGCTCGTTATTCTGGAACTGGGTTCGCGGCGGATTCTACACTGCAATGTGACAGCCCACCCCACGGCAGAATGGACCGCGCAGCAGTTTCGGGAAGCGATCCCAAGCGAGCAACGCTACCGGTTTCTCATCCATGATCGGGACTCGATCTTCTCCGCTGAGTTCGACCACGAACTGACACAGGGATTTGGGCTGGCGGTGCTGCGAACGCCACCCCAATCGCCCCAGGCCAATGCCCATTGTGAACGACTCGTTGGCACGGTACGGCGTGAGTGCTTGGACTTTCTGATCCCTCTCACGGAGAGGCATCTCCGTCGGCTGCTTGGCGAATGGGTCCGCCACTACAATGGCGGTCGTCCACACCGCAGTCTCGGACCCGGCATTCCTGACCAAGGGCGAGGGCCGGCAATAATGACTGGAGGCAATCGCCACAGGATTGCAGAGGCTTCACAATTGAGTGCCCGCTCCGTTCTTGGTGGATTGCACCACGAGTATGCTTGGGACAGGATTGCGGCATGAAGAGACGGGCCGCCAGCTTGATCAAGTCGCCACTGGATTGGCATATGGCCGCGGCTCCGGTGCCGCATCCTCTCATTCCAGTTCTCGCCGAGCGTGGCGGGACGCAGCTTAGAACACCCCGCTGCACGGTCGTGGTGGATACGCGCGAGCAGAACCCGCTCGACTTTTCTCGTTTTGAAGGATGGTTTGCTGGAATCGAGACGAGAGCCCTGAAACTGGGAGATTATTCCATCGCGGGGCTGGAAGACCGTTGTGTGGTGGAGCGGAAGGACCTACCCGACCTTACTTGCTCCTTCACCGCTGAGCGTCCGGTGTTTGTCCATCGCCTGCGGCTGCTGAGCCAATATCCCCACCGCCTGCTCGTGATCACCACAGCTCTAAGCCAGATAAAGTCTCCCCAGCTCCACGGCGGCGGCGGCACCCCGAATCGGCTGACCCAGTCTCTGATCGCCATCCTCGCCGGTTTGCAGATTCCTTTCCTATGCACGGAGAGCCACGAACTGGGAGAAGAGATGGTCGCCTCGTACCTCTACCAGGTTCACCTCTATTATTGGCTCGAAACCAACGGCTACGGGCGATTTCTAGCCGACAATGATCTCTAGAAAAGAGGGATTATGAGCTTTTGGCGCGTTATTTCTGAGGCTCAGTCCCTGCGGACAGAATTCTTGCGCACCAAAGACTGCCAAAGTTCGCGGAAGTCATATAAGACATACGTTTTTGTGGGTTGGGTTGTGGGTTGGAAAAAGCCTCAACGCTGGGACCAGCACGTGGGCCCAGTCGAAATCGCGGCTCGCATTCGCTTCAGTAAACACTTGCCGACATATCGGGACTAATCCCGTTCCGGCAAGGAGTCGTTGCTAATCGAGTTGGCCGCATTCCTTGGGGCACAAATACCATCTTGACGGATTCAGCGAAGATGCTTCTGGACTGATGGTCAGAAAGTCGGAGACAGGATCACGCTTTTCGCCGCGGCACGCTGCGTCCAACCCAAAGGCACGAACCTTGTCATCAAGCGCGGGTCAGGCGACTGGGTCGGTAGAGATTCCTACTCTTTTCAGTGATCGCCATTTGAGGTCTCCGCGGAGGTATTGCCAGATGCCTTGGAGACGCCAGATCATTGTGAGTTGGCGGTAGGGGAAGTGCTCGAAGAGGCAGTAGATAAGCAGGCGCGCGACTTCGCGCGAGTCGCTGTAACGGCGAAAGGTCATTTCTTCGAGCAGTACCGAACCGATGGAAATCAGCGTAGCGAAGGCGTAGCCGAACAACAGGAATTGCAGGAAGAATGACTTGCTGAGCACTCCTGAGATCAGGGCGAGGATGATGGTGGAGTATCCGACGACCTCGATGAGGGGCGCGAGGAATTCGAAGATCCACATGTAAGGAAGGACGAGCCAGCCGACACGTCCATAGCGGGTGCGGAAGAGCATGTCGCGATTAGGCCACAGTGCATCGATGAGGCCCTTATGCCAGCGTGCGCGCTGGCGTGCAAGCGATTTGAAGTCAGTGGGCACTTCAGTCCAGCAAGTAGGATCGGGAATAAAATCGATCTGGTAAGGGCGGTTTTCTTCACGCAGGCGGCGGTGCATGCGAATAACGAGGTCAAGATCTTCTCCGACCGCGTGAGTGCGAAAACCTCCGACTTGCAGGACGAGATCACGCTGAAAGACTCCGAATGCACCGGAAATTATGGGAAGCATGTTGAAGCCTGCCCAGGCTTCGCGGCCGACCAGGAAGGCGCGCAAGTATTCGATGACCTGCATGACTTCGATCGGACTCTTGGGAAGGCGCACTTCCTCGATTTGATTATTCACGACACGGGAGCCGTTCAAGACACGTACGATGCCGCCTACGGCCATGACACGACCGGGATCGGCGAATACGCCCGCCATGATGCGGATGAGAGATTCTTTTTCGAGAATTGAGTCGGCGTCCACTACGCAAATGTAAGGACTAGTGGCGGCGTTGATTCCTGCATTGATGGCGTCGGCTTTACAGCCAGCGGCCTCTTTGTCGAGGACGAACAGGCGCGGATCGAGACGACTGCGATATATGGCGTGCAAGGGTGCAGTCGCAATGTCGGCAATATAGAGGATGCGGGCGGTGTGAAGCTGATAGGCCTGCCGCAGCCTTTCCATGGTGGCATCGTCCGATCCATCGTTGACGACGATGACTTCGAGGCGGGGATATTCAAGTCCAAGCAACGCTCCGACACTGCCGACGATTGAGCCTTCTTCGTTGTGCGCAGGGACGATGAGAGTGATGGGCGGGGTGAAAGGAGAAGCTTTCACCAACTCCAGGCGTTGACTACCGAGGCGATGACGATGGCGGACGTTCCTGACGATCGCTACGATCAGGAGCCCTAGGTAAATAACGTTGGATAGCAGGTAGTAGATGAACAGCGTATCGTTCGAGATGGCGAGAAAATGCACGGTCAGCGCGCCCCAACCGAGGCTGCGGCCGCTTTGCCGGTGAGTTCCACGCGTTTTCTTGCCTCCGCTACGATTTCGGTCAAGGCGATCTCGGTGAACCGACGACCGGAACCAGCAAAACCTGTGCCAAGTTTCTCGATGGCGCCGGACCGCTCGAGTTCGGAAACAAATGCCTGCAGGGCGTAATCGTCTTTGGTAGCGACCACATCCTCGAGGATCTGATCGAGTTGCGGCTCCATCTGTGCGAGTGCCCATGCGGCGCGCTGACGCACGTGGCGGTTGGCATCGCAGAGGGAGCGCAGCAGGATGCTGATTTTGCCGATGTTTTCGATCTGTCCCAGCGCCACGACAGCACGGAGACGAACAAACCATTCTGGATCGGTGGCTAAACTGTGGAGCGCCGGCAGAGTATAAGAGGCATCAGTATTGCCGAGAGCGCGGGCAGCGGAGGCGCGTACTTCTGGTAAAACATCTGAGGCCAGGACGAGTAATTCCTCACCGAGTTCAGCGGACGCCAGTTCGCCGAGCACGCGTGCCAGCAACTCGCGAACCGGTCCGTGCGTGTGCTCAATGTAGCTAACCAGTACATCGGGATGGGAGCGGCAACAATTTACCAGCGCGTTCTTCAAAGAACGTTCGGGCGCATCGAACTGGCCGGTGACAATGCGGTCGAGAATCGGAATAGCGGCTTCCATGCGGGCCGTGCGGCCGAGGCCGCGAACCGCGGCGATACGGGTTTCGCGCAAATGCGAATCCAATCCCGCGGCCAGAGCGGGGATAGCTTCCATGGCGCGAGTTCGCCCCAAAGCTAGCAGTGCGGTTCGCTGCTTCAATCCGCGCAATGTTCGGGCTTCGTAAATGCGCATATCGAGCAACCCGCTGACGCGAAGGCAATCCAGCAGCGGGACCAACTCGTCAGCCGACGACATCTCGATGCTATCGAGCAGAATGGATTCAACGATGTCGCAATCAAGCGGATCGAAGCGCCAGTCTTCGGCGGGCATCTTGCCGGAGAGGATGTCGTTCCATTGCGAGCGCAAAGCAACGGTGCGCAGATTTCTTTTATGAAAATATCGGGCGCGGTACCAGCGTCGCAGCACGATGAATCCGACGAGGAGAAAGATTCCCAGTAGTGAGATCAGAATCGCTTCCAGCACCAAGCCAGCGGCCCCGAGCTTTTCGATTCCCTTAAAAATGGATCCCATAACTCAGTCCGAAGCTGGTATCGGTTTGACCCTGGGTGCGATATTGGCGAGCCACATAGCCCGTAATGTCCTGGGGGGCAGCGAACTGGTAGCGCAGACCACCGCCGAAAGTGTGGGCAGAAAAGCGTCCGATCTGGTCGATTTGAGCAAGGTTTTCGCTGCCCATGCCGAAGACAACGTTGCCGGTGACGCTACGTTGTAGCGGGAAGCCCAGCTTGGTCCAGCCGGATGGCGTCCAGTCAACGGGAGTACCGACGAACCCCGTACGAGCGCCAGTCACGTTCAGTGACCAGGTCCATTCGTGGGGAAGGTAGACAATCTGGCTTGTGTTCAGAGTCAGGACGTGCACGCCCTGATACCAGAACCAATGTTGCTGATAGGAACTTTCCAGTCCGTGGACCCAACGATTTTCTATTCGGAAGGCGTGGCCATATTCGAAGAAAGCTTCATTGTCGGGCACCACACTCTGACTGTTTGCAATGGCGCTGCCGGCGGTGAACCAGTCCCGCGCGGTGAGGTGAAAGGCGCTGCTGGCAAGAAACTTGACGGCATCATGGCCGAATCTTTGATAGGTGCTGACGCCGAAGAGGGTTGACCATCGCTGGTTCCAGCGGGAACTGAGGCTGACGCCCTGGGTCTGACCGGCATCGGCGTAATTGAAGACATCGACGTCCTCGCCAATACGCAGTTCGTGTTTAGTGTTTTCGCGCAGGCTGTCCAGACCTGTTCTCGCATCCGCATTTTGCGTATCGAACAGAAGAGCCGGTTGGTACTCCGCCCGCGCTTCCGGCGTACGGCCCAACACCGCCAGCACACGCGCGCGGCGTGACAGAATCTCGGGGTCAGAGGGAGAGATCTTTCTCGCCTGGTCCAGAGTTTGTAGCGCTTCGGAATATTTCTTCTGCCAGAGGAGGACGTCGGAGAGACCAGTCAAAATTTCGATGTCATCTGGGACTTTGTCGAGGACAAGTCTGTATTCAGTTTCGCCTTCCGACCAGCGCCCCTTCCAGGCCAGCAACCGCCCACGCCAACCGTGAGCTTCCCAGTCTTCAGGCGTGTCGCCCAAACGTTGGTCGGCGACGGCCAGAGCGGCATCGATGTGCTGAATCTCAACATCCTTGCGAACTTGTGCCTTCCAGTCATCCGTGGTTTGCGCGCCGAGATGATGCACGAAACCAACTAGCAGCAAGGATGCGATGACAGTCTTTAGGGACAGTCCGGGCAGTCGACGGATGAATCTGTTTTCATACACTTTCACGACAAAACTCCAGCGAAATTGTGGCCTGCTTGATCCAAGCCAGCATTACGTGCCTGGGCTCTTGGTTTATTCAGCGCTTGAATCTATCTAAAGGGAGGAACAGGGCCGTCAGAGCGAGATCCTGAGCGCAGCAATGCACCGTCATTGCAATCCTTCATTATTACAATGACCTCATTAGGGGTCGAAGCGTAGTTACGCAAGGTTACGTGTCTTAGGTTCGGTGGTGACTGCGTGTTTCGATTTTCACAATCGCAGAGCCGAGGTCAGTGCAGATAGTTGATGTGGAGTGAAACGCTGTGGCCTGGTGCGAGTTCTGGCAAAACGACGTGCCGATTATCGGGGAACATGGTCGCACCACCGGTGACGGTCTCTATTGGACGTTGGAATTCGAAGGTAAGACCAGTCACAGACTCGTCAGACTTTACTTGCAGCACGGCCTCTGTGGGTATGGAGGTCGCGGCCAGGCTCCATTCGAGACGATCACGAGCGCGCCAGAATTTCGCAAAAGTCAGCATGTCAATTTTTACGATGTCGGGAGGTAGCTGACGAAGTAAATCCTGTTCAGCCGCTGCTTTCAGGATGGATTCATTGGAATGAATCAACACTACGCTCACGGCTCCGTTTTCCGCGTTGGCGAGGATCACCTGCAATGCCTGGGGCACTCGTTTGGCGAAGCCGGGAGACTCTTCGTCTTCGATGGTAACCGGAAATTCATAGATTTCGCTGTCCTCTTCGAACCCAAGATCGCGAGGAAGCGCAAACGGAAAGTTGGAGAGAACATCGTCGGCGGTGAAAGATGAGTCGAACTGATATCCGGAACGCTCAAGGGCTTCCGGCAGAGAAACCGGAACGCGGAGGTGCCCGGCCCGGAAGAACACAGTATCCTGACCCAGAATCTCTCCGTCCAGCAATTCCTTGCTGACTCGAACCTCGCCAAAGACGGTGGCTCCTGAGGCGGTATCGAATCCGAGTCCACGAGGTTGATACCCGGAATGAGTTTCATGGCCCGAGCCCAACTCGAACTTATTGAAGCCTCGCGAATGGATGATGGAGTGGCTGCCCACGGTCGAGCCGCCTGCTTCCAGTTGCCGGAGGATGTTGAGGTTAGGCGCGAAAAAGAAAGCTTTGCTATTGGCGTCGTCGACGTATTTAGTCTGAATAAAAAAGGTACTGTTGGCCTGGTTCGCTTTCTCAATACGGGCAAAGTCGAGGCCCGGGGCAAATGAATTTTCCCAATCCACATCGTGGGAGAGTAACAAAGCCGAGCGCTGGCCTCCGGGGATCGTGGAGAGGCGCACCCAATCTTTGCCATATGCTTCATACCAAGCCCTCAGCACCAATAGCCAAACATCGGAGCCGGGTTCAAAGGTGTTGACATAGTGTCGCTGGGCCTCGTAGTCGCGATTGTTCTGATTGCGTAAAACGACGTCAAGCAAGCTCAGTCCCAGGAGATACACCTTTCCTTTGCCAACAGAGTTCGTCAGCAGAGCGGCACTCCCGTCGTCAAAGTGTGCCAGCACTTTAGCACCAGGGCCAGGAATGTATCCATTACTCCAAATAATTTCGGGGAAGTGATCGCTCCCAAGCTGAGTTTCGCGCTCCTCGGGGCGATTGAGATACTTCGTAACAGGATCTTTTGTTGCGCAAAATGCTAAACGATAACGTTTGCGCGAAGGAGCGAAGCTGCGAAAACCGAACAGATTCTGGAGGCCTCCCGAGAACACATTCTGGGCGAAGACAAATCCACCCTGCCGTACGAACGTGGTCAGCACGTCGGCCTGGGCCTCGGTAAAGGTGTGCGAATCAACGCTGGGATAGAGAATAACCAGGCGATGGCGGAGGGCTTGCGGGAAATGGCGAGTGATAAAAAAAGGAATGCCCATTTCTTTCAGAGAGTGGACGAGTGGGAGAGGATTCTCTGGATCGGGGCCGGGGCTGGTCCAGAATACCGCGACTTGAAGCGGGAAAGATTCTGGATACTCCTGAAGTTGGTCAGCGTGCCGGTGCGCGATTTCGAGCAATGGGACTTCTTTGGTTTGTAAGCCATGCGTGGCGTGAGCGCCGATAAGTTTCCAAACGGCGGCGCTCCCGCACAAAGCGAACACCAGCAGCCCGACTATCAAAGATCGTTTCAACTCGGAATCCTTAAGATATTGAATAATTTTCTGTAGGACTATTGGATGTAAGTATGAGGCGTCGAACGGGAGAGCATGAGAACGGAAGGTTTGGACCCACCGTGCGGGTTCGGAAGCGGATACGACGAGCGACGCTCGTGAGGAGCTTCGTCAACACGCTTTTTGTAGCTTTCGGACTCTTCCCACCGCACAAAGTTTCTCGAGAGTCGTTGGCCCTGGGTCCTTGAGGGCGATTCCTCACACGAACAACGTGTGAATCAACGCACGTGCCGAATGCACATATCCAACCCAAGTAATGAATGATAAAGGGAGACGGATTTCGCATTCCCGTCGCTAACGGCACAGGGCCGTGTGCCGCTATCTCCCGCCGTTTTTGTTGCAGACCATCTCCGGCCAGCAGCTCTAAAGGCGGGTGTGCAGATTCCTGATGGACATCGCTTTGGCCTTCACAATTTGAGGCACAGCCTCAGTCATTGGTTAGTGAACAAAGCCAAGGTGGCACCCAAGACTGTGCAGAGCATCCTGCGCCAGTCACGGATTCAAACGACGCTGGATATCTACACCCAGGGCGACGGCGATGAAACACAGGCGGCGCAAGGCGCATTCCTGAAGGAGTTGGGGATGGCCTCGGAGATGATCCACTGAGAACCGGATTGTGGGTTGAGTTGTGGGTTGGGCTCTCGGGGTTGATGTCCCTGCAAACCCAAGAAAAGAAATGGTGGGCGCTGTAGGATTTGAAAACACTGGTGAACGTATCTTCAACAGCTTAGCAGGCCCCGGATGACATCTTTAAGCCTCTAAAGCACTGTTGAGCACGCAAACAGAGCGAAGATAGAGCGCAACCCGCCAACTGTACTATCCTAAGGTAACGGAGGAAACGGCTGATATGACCGCTCAGTTTCGAGGATCAGGGGTGTGGGGAATTCGAGCCTGAGTGATCAGGAACCCGCCGGCGCAAATATATGCCAACGCAGTATCAAAGGGCGTTGCGTATCACACCGTCCTCACAATCTCAAAGTCAACGGCAGACGTGGCTGAAGCAAACAACCGAGTTTGGCCCGCAAGGCTGCGTTTTTCGGGGGTATCGAGCGACCGCAAGCGCTGCCTTTTCAATGCGTCGATTTCTTGGTAAAGAGGCAGGGCCTCTGGCGCACGGGTATACCGAATGAGACGCCGCGAGCAGGACGGTCATGACCGTGGTGTGGCAGCAAAGTATCCACCGTCGTGCGAGACAAACCAACCAAGCACTCGTGTGCTGTAAAGCGATCTCACTGACCGGAGTTGTGAGTGATTTCGTCAGCGATCAGGTACAGTTTGATCGACTGGGCCCTCTCCCAAGCTTCATCCTCGTTTTCGCTTTTTAGCACAGCGTTCCAACTCCCGCTCGTATGCGTCGCGACGTGCCAGTTG
>Ga0210406_10005909_pt1 | contig 12743 bp, 12 predicted proteins | sample IncBWC30MmetaG_FD_155454 | JGI IMG/M metagenome (GOLD analysis project Ga0210406, IMG submission 155454) | Forest soil microbial communities from Barre Woods Harvard Forest LTER site, Petersham, Massachusetts, United States - Inc-BW-C-30-M | ecosystem: Environmental > Terrestrial > Soil >...
TGCTCGCTCCGGCTATGCCGTCTACGATCCTTCGGGTGGCGTCCAGAACATCCGGTTCTCCGTCGGAATGAACTACCGAATCAGCAGTAGCTGGTTTGCCGGTGCGTTTGCCTCCGAATCCAAGCTACAAGGCGATGCGGCCAATAGTCCTTTCATCGAGAAAAAACAGGAATTCTCGATCGGAGCCTATATTGGTCATCACTTCTAAGCACTCTGTCCGGATAGGTCCGATGAACCCGCCAGGCCTCCGCGCACGCGACGGCCTGTCGCGTTCGAAGACGCCAACCCCCGGTCGCGCCCGCTGCCGAGGCCTCATCGCTGCGACGTCAAGATGCCGCGGCGATCGAATTTCATCCTCAATGTCAGCGTAATTTCATCGCGCTGGGAGCCGGGCACACCTGCCGTCTTGGCGTAGCGCGGCCATTCTTCAACCGTATCCATCACTTCGGTGAGGATGGCTTCGTGCTTTCCGCGTTTGAGGCCCGCCACTTGCGCGACCGCCTCAAAATCATCCCGGGTGAAGTCATCACTCTTGCCGTTGATCGTCATTTGGTGACGGCTTGTCCACGAGCCCGTCGGGTTATACGCGTAGGTAACATCAAACGCGGGCGAAAGTGACCAGGCGCCCGTCTTGTCCATCAGGAAAGCAATGTTCTTCACATGATCGTCCTGGTTGCGGCCGACGACATTGAAGATCATCCGGCGAAACTGTTGTTCGCGGGCGTGCATGGAAAGCCCCAGACGCTTGATCACGTCGAAGGCTTGCTCGTAGGAGTAAGCGCCGGCCGAGTTGAAATCGAAGTGGGCGAGCGCAGCGAGGGACTGCATATGCAGCTTGCCGCCATCACTCAGCCGATCGAACCGTCGCGTCATGAAATGGCGCCGGCCGCCCTCTTCCATCAATCTACATTCAGACATCTCGATACCGGCACCAGCGGCCATGAGCGCGTACGCATACTCGATGACCGTATACCCTTTGGGGTCCTCGAGTTCCTTGTCCTTGTTCGCGCTGACCCCGTCGAACTTGAGCAACCAGTAGTCGAAGCCGGCCGGGGCTTCCACCTGCCCCGAGCGCACTTCGTTCGTGTTTCGGTTCCACGCGACGATGGCCTTCGCCCGCGCACCGCCGGCGGACGTGCCCACGCGCAGCATTTCCTGCAGCCCCTCGTGCCGCCGACCAGGAGCAAATGACACTTGAAGTGAGGCGCGATGCGTGAGGACCTCGGAGGCGAGTTTGACCAACTCATCGACGTCGACCTTGGCCGATCGCCGCAGCGGCGGTCCCTGCGCGGGCGCGAACTCGAGCGCACCCATTCCGCGAACTCCGATGTAGCAGAGCCGCTCAACTGCGTTGAAGCTCTCGGGCCGCCTACCCTGAGTGGCCAGCCACGCCTCGATCAGTGCAATGCCGAATTTATCGGGCAGTGAATCGGCCAGCAGGCCGGGCAGGCCGTGGAAGGACACCTCAGGCAGGGATGGAAACTGATAAATCCGTGGCGACAGGGGCATGGTGATCGGTGAGAGTTCAATGCCACTGGCGAGAAAGGCAGGGTCATATTGGAATGCGCAGAAACGGGCTCCCTCCTCCAGGGAGACCGCTCCGATGGTGCGGCCCCACAGCCGCACTTCTGCTACGGTGGACATACGCTAATCCCGCCACGTCCAGGGCGCGGCCGGCTTGGGTGCCGCAGTGCCGTCCCGCGGTTGCCGTGAATGCCCCACGCGCTTGCGCGCGCGGCCCCGGCCTTTGAGGAGCATCAGGGGGCTTTGCGGCAGATCGGGCACTGTCTGATCCAGCGCCTCCAAGAGTTTCAGCACCCGAAGAACGCGCAGCAGCATGACAAAATCAGTGCTGTGACCCGCTTCGATCCTCTCCACCGTGCGCTTAGAGATACCGGCTTCCTCAGCCAGCTGGGCTTGCGTCAATCTCGCATCGATTCGGCGCCGCTCCAGGCGGCCGCCAATTTCATGCAGCACCGCCATATCCGTCAATTCGGTGGTGATTTTCATCTTATTCTCCGAAACGCTGAACTCGTCTGTATGGGCGATTTTAGCGATCACACACAAGATATTCGACTAATAAGTCGAATATTAGCACAAGATACCTAATAAATTAAGTCGCCTAAAATGACGATTTAATGTGATTTATTTTATTTATTCGCCTATTTGGGCGATTACACGAAGGTACCTATGCCGCTTAGCCGGTCGGGATCCGCGCGCCGCGTCAAAACTTGTAACGGACCCCGGCGGTCGGGTTGATGTTGGTCGTGGACAAATAGCCGCTGGCCACACCGTCGTGCACGCCGCTGTACATGGCGCCAAGATAGGCATCGAAGTGCTTGTTGAACCGGTAGTCAGCATCGAAGGAAAAGGCCTCGAAACTGCCGCTGCAAGTGCTATGCGCAGCGGTCGAGCAACCCGCCTGCGTGCCGGTGCCGTAGGCGTTCTGCCGATAACCGTAGTAAGCCGCCGTCAGGTCGAGGCGCGGAATGACGGTGTAGCGAACGCCGGTCCAATACACTTGCACCGTCTTCGATTTGTTGTAGGCGTTGTTGGTGACGAACGCCAGTACATAATCCCCTATGTCGTCGAATCCAGCGCTGAGCGGAGTACGGGGATTGGCGTACTTGATATGCTCGTAGCCGGCAAAGAACTTGAACGCCTCCAGCTTGTACAGCGCCATGAGGGCGTACGCCGTATTGTCAGAGATCGTTGCCGCCAGCGAGTTTGATATTGAATAACCCAGCGCCGGAAGTTGGGCCACTTGGGCGGCCGTCAAGGAGGTCGCCGTGATGGCGCTGTTTTCCTTCGAATAATATGCATCCAACGATGCACCCGCAAAATCACCGCCCATATCGGCCTGGAAGACGGTGTTGGACGATCCGCTGGATCCGTTGAATTTATACAGAGCTCCGATGTGAATCAGATCGCCAAGGCTCGCAGAGTATTTCGCGGTTGAGTCGAGCCGGTTGTCCTCTTGGGCGCCGCCGCCAGAATACGTATTTGACGCGCCGAGCAACCCGAAAGCTGTCGCGTTGTAGTTGGGGTCGTACTTGATGATGCCGTCCAACAGCAGCGTCGTCTGGCGACCGAAGGTCAGAGTCCCGAATCGCGCCGATTTAAATCCGATCCAAGCGGTTTGGAATGCTTGTCCAGCCGAGCTGCCATCCACACTGACGGTCTGGTTTGCCAGTGATCGGCCGTTGTTCACGGTCAATGACTTCAGCGAATCGGCGATTTCTCCGGACTGCGGATTGAAAAATGTCTCGATCTGGAATACCACCGACCAATCGTCGTTCAGTGCCTCGGTACCCTGCAGGCCGACTCTCGACTGCCCCATATTGCTGGGCGTGAGACCGCTCACCGACTGACGGCCGTTTTGCCGCACGATGTTCCCGCTGGCCGACGGCCGGTAGGGAGTGAATGGCGCGCTGTGAGTGTCATATTGCACGCCGATGTCAATGACACCGTAAAAGGTGATGCCATGCCACGTCAGACTATCTTCGCCGACGATCCCAGGTCCCGTCTTCTGCTGCGCGCGTGCGGGAACCGCAGCCACGATGGCACCGAACACCAAGACCCATGCGTACTTCATCACGATCCGGCCTCAGGCAAAGAGCAAGCGCTCACTGACGGTACCCAGCATCAGCGCCATGAGTATTCGGGTCATTCGGGCAGGCAGACGGAGCGTGATGCGCGAGGCAATCAATACGCCCGGAATCGACCCGAGCAGCAGAGCGGCCAACACGTTGAAGTTCACGTGACCCAAAAAGGCGTGCCCCAGACCCGCGATCAGCGTGATCGGCAATGCATGAGCGATATCCGTCGCGACAAGTCGACCTGCGGTCAGCCTCAAGGGATAGAGCGCAAGCAGCATCACGACGCCAAGTGCGCCTGCACCCACTGATGTCAAGGTGACCGCGACGCCCAGCGTCAACCCGGCAAGCGCCGTGAGCAGGAGTTTGTGACGCTCCACGTGGACGAGCGCGCGTGCCGTGATCTTGAGACCGACGCGCTCGAGTTGCGTCTGAAAGATGAGCGCTATGGCCGTAACCAGGAGAATTATCGCGAGAGCGCGCAATGTGATCGCGTCCGCGGCACCCGGCGCGCGGCGCGCGAGCCAGAGTCCCAACACCACTGTCGCCGACCCTGGAACACTTCCGAGCAAGAGCCGTCCGACGATCGCCCAGTCCACGCGCCGGCTGAATCCGAAGGAGGCGGTCGCCACGAGCTTCGTGGTTGCGGAAAACAGCAGATCCGTCCCCACCGCAACTGCAGGTGATTGCCCGAACAGCAGCATCAATATCGGCGTCATCATCGATCCGCCGCCGACGCCCGTAAGGCCGACCATCGTGCCGACCAGAAGACCCGCGCCTGCATAGAGAGGAATGTCGGTCATTACTGTTTCAATCTAGGGTCACGCGTGTCGAATGACGCCAAATAGACTAACAGCATGCACCCACATCATTTAGATCAGGTTGGTATGAGCGTATGCCCGGGCGGCACAGCGCTCTTGGCGTCAGTGTCGGAACTCTGGAACCACCGGCTCGCCGCCCAAATTCTCAATGAATTGAGCCAGATACGCTGTCGCAAATTAAAGCGCGTGCAATTCAATCGCGCGCGATGTAATATGCTGCCCATGTCGAACAAGCGCGCCAATGTCTCCGGCAAGCCCAAAGGCCCATTGCTCGGCGAGCAAATATGCTTCGCTCTATACTCGACCTCACTGGCGATGACCAAGGTCTATCGCAAGCTGCTGCGCGAACTGGGGCTGACTTATCCGCAGTACCTGGTGATGCTGGTGCTGTGGGAGCACGATGGCGTCTCAGTATCGGAGATCGGCGAACGCTTGTACCTGAACTCCGCCACGCTGACCCCGCTGCTCCAGCGTATCGAAGCGCTCGGCCTGATCAGCCGCCGCCGTGCTCACGAGGACGAGCGCCAGGTGATCGTGAACCTGAGCCGCGCCGGCCGCGAATTGCGGCAGAAGACGGGAGAGGTTCAGGACGGCGTGTTCCATGCTTCCGGCTGCACGGTTGCAGAGCTGGTCTCGATCAAGCAGCAACTCGATCGGCTGCGCAGCCACTTGATGGAGAACGCCTGAGTGCGGCAACAAGTGCGCCGCAGGACATTTTTTTCTTGGAGCAATTGAGAATCGCACACGATTAAATCGCGTTCTATACAATCATCCGGCGCCGTGGCGGGCCGGATGATTTCCCGAAGCGCCACGCAATGAAATCTGGAGTCAGTCATGTCTATTGAAAAAGTTATGTACCGTGCCCACGCAAAAGTCACCGGCGGCCGTGACGGCCGCGCCATCTCCTCCGACAACGTCCTCGATCTGAAGCTGACCGTTCCGCGGGAGATGGGCGGCTCCGGCGAGGTCGGCACCAACCCCGAGCAGTTGTTCGCCGCCGGCTACTCGGCGTGCTTCCTCGGCGCGCTGAAGTATGTCGCCGGCCGGGAGAAGGTCACCCTGCCGACGACGACCTCTATCGAGGGAAGCGTCGGCATCGGCCAGATCCCCACCGGCTTCGGCATCGAAGTCGAGCTGAAGATCAGCGTGCCGGGACTGCCGCGCGAGCAAGTGGAAGCCTTGGTACAGAAAGCTCACATCGTCTGCCCGTACTCCAATGCAACGCGCGGCAACATCGATGTGAAGCTGGTGGTGGCGTAAGCGCGCCGGCAGGAAGTTTGTATCTGCCGGACTGACGGATCGGGTGGGGGTGAGCTTGCGCTCACCGCCCTCCCCGGCGGGGTTATAATCAGGCGGCATATTGGGGATAGGGTAATGGATGACAAACGCCGCATCGGGATTTGCTTGCCAGCCTTCTTGACAGCGTGTTGGCCCATCTGCTCGCCAGCCGCTGCGGGGGCCTGTCAGGCTGCGCAGCCCGGAGAAGAGCCTACCCAGCACCAGCATCAGCATCAGATGAATACGCCCAGCGGAGCTTCCGATAGGTGCGAACCCAAATTCACCTACGGCGCAGGCCTTCGCGGCCCCGATTCCTGGGGCGGCGTTTGCAAAACGGGTCACGCGCAGTCCCCGGTGGACATCACGAAAACAGAAAAGATGCCCTCCCCGCCCTTTGCGCAGCTCGAGTTCCACTATCGGCCCGCCGATTTGGACATGGTGAACGATTGCAATCGCTTTTTGATCAAAGTTCGCTTCCCGGAAAATCTGTGGTTAAAAGTGTCGAGGAAGCCATACCGCCTAAGCGAAATTGATTTTCATCAGCCCGGCGAAAATGCCGTCAAGGGCAAACGCTCGCCGATGTCCCTCCAGCTGGTCCATTTATCGCCGGAGGCGACTTTGCTCATCGTCGAGGTTCCGATCGTGGCCGGCAAAGAAAACCCGGTGATCAAAACCCTTTGGGAGCACATCCCAGAGCCCGGCAAAGAGCGCGTCACACAAGGCCTGAAAATCAACGCCATGGATCTGCTCCCCGCCGATCACGGCTATTACAGTTATCGCGGCTCGCTGACGAACCCCACTTGCAATGAAGGGGTTCTCTGGTTCGTCTTGAAGAACCCCATCGAAATGTCCGAAGCACAAATCGCTGAGTACAAGAAGCGCTATCACGGCACGGCCAGGCCGCTTCAACCCTTGGGCGAGCGGCCGGTCTCGGAGAGCTGGTAGCGAAAACATGACGCCGGCTTGGAAGCATCCATGCTAGCCCACGAATTGCGAAGGTTTTTCTTTCCGACTGCTTTGCTGCTATTTGCTTGCCTGCCCCAAGCGGCACAATCGACTGCAGACTCTTCAGATCAGCCGACTCGCCAACAGGTCTTGGCGCTTTTCGCCGAAGGCAAACGCCTTGACGCCCTGCCCCTTCTCGAAGACCTGGCGCAAAAAAATCCGCAGGACAGTGATGTCCTCGTCGCCCTGGCGGCTTCTCTTGTCGAGCATGCCGCAACCCTTACCGCCGCGAACCAGGCAGCGCAGGAGCGCTTCCGCGCCCGAGATCTCATCCAAAAGGCCTGGGTCCTCGGAAACACCAGCCCCTTGGCGGAGAATTTGCGGCAGCTTTTGCAAGAACTGCCCGCTGACGGTGCCATCAAGTTCTCCGATGATCCGGCCGTAGGACAGGCCATGAACGCAGGCGAAGCGGCCTTCGCTCGTCGCGATTTCGATGAGGCCCTGAAATACTATGCCACGGCCCTCCAACTCGAACCCACCAACTATTCCGCCGTTCTCTTTACGGCAAACACCTACGACAAAAAGAATGACTTCACAAAAGCCGCCGAATGGTACGAGCGTGCCGCGCACATCGACCCCGACATCGAGACGGCCTATCGCTATTACGCCGACATGCTCGCCAGACAAGGCAACATGGCGAGGGCGCGCAGCCTGCTCATCCAAGCAGCCGTAGCTGAACCGTATAACAAGATCGTATGGCGTGAAATCCGGGCGTGGGCGCTCATCAACAAAACCGCATTCAACCTCGTTTACGTAGGCATCCCCCTGCCGCCGAAAAACGATCCAACATATTCTCGACCCCCTGATCTCTCTCCTGCCTGGCGGGCCTATTATTCGGTGAAGTCCGACTGGAAGAAAGGCGGCAGGTTTTCCAAGCAGTTCCCCCGAGAAGCGGAATACCGGCATTCGCTTGCCGAAGAATCGGAGGCGCTAACGGCAGCCGCGAAAGTACTGGAAAAACTCAATGGAGATACGAAGGCCGTAAAGCTCGCCACGGACAACCCGACTGCCGATCTGTTGCTGAAGCTGTATGAATCGGGCCTCATGGATCCATACATATTATTCAGCCTGGGCGATGAAGATATTGCGAAGGATTATCTGGCTTATCGAGCAAGCCACCGTGACAAGCTGGAAACTTACATGGACAAATTTGTCATGCCGCCCGCACCCGCCAAGCCGTAGCCCTCATTCGTCCTGCGCTTTCACATGTTCGATTGCCATCATCCCCAGGTCTTCATGTCCAAGGATATGGCAGTGGAATACGAAATCGCCGACCACCATTCCCCGAAAGTCCATCAATAACGTCACCTGCGGATAAGGTGGAGACGGATTGCCATTCGCATCGACACAAGCGGGAGGCGAAGGCGGATTGGTGACGTTGCCGTTTTTATCCAGGCCCGCTGCCGCTCCCCCGCAAAACGGGACCTCGATCATGTCGAGGAACTGTTTGTTGATGGCCGGCGCCGGTTGGCTGCAGTAAGGACCCGTCGGTAAGGTCGTACAATTCACATTGAAATTGTCCTGCGACAGCACCTGGAAGTGAATCTGATGCTGGTGCAGTTCATGGTTTTCCCTGGCATGGTTCTGGACGATCCACTTCTCGACCATGCCCTGCGTGGTGATGATTGCCGGAGGATTGTTGTTGTCGAATGGGGTATCAGTCTTATAGGGCTGGGTGGGGCATTGAGCACCACCGGCGGTCACGCAGCCAGAGGCATTGATGAAGAACTGACTGCCGTCTTCAACCTCTTCGAAGAACACGGTGCGGGTAAGCGCCGGCATTACAGTCGAAATTCCTCCGAACCGCTGGTGCGTGGTGCTAACGGCTGTGGAGAGGGGAATTTTATTGTCCGCCGTCGCGGTGTCATCGCTTGCAAGCTTCATCGTCAGCAACGGGCGCGTCGGAAGCGTGTCACCCAACGGCCCGGAGAAGATGAACTGGGTTACAAGTTGCGCCAGCTTCACGGTGGATGGCGGTGCGTTGACGATGAATTCGACGCGCGACGCCGGCGGAATCCGGAAATTCTGCACGGCAATGAGCGGTCCGGCCGGGTTTTCGTCCTGCGAATTGACCGGAACGGCGTCTATTCCCACGATCTGAATGGTCTGCGGTTTTCCGTCGAAACGCACTTGCAGATCGAGAGGAGCGTCCGAATTGCAGTTGCATACGCGCCAGAACTGCTGCTCACCGGGTCCCATGTAGATCACGGCCGGTGTGTAATTCACGCTGATCAGGTTCGGCGGGGTACTGTTGTCGAATGTAGCCGTCGTGTCCAGCGGAACGAAGTTCACACTCAGGTCGCGCTGAGGGACTTGTCCATCCATTGTGTTGGTGCAGCAGGTCTGAGAAAGGGCGGGATTCTTGAACGGCAGGTCACGGATGACGATCACCCGCTCGCTCAAGCCTCCTACGGCCGGATGGACATTCTGGATTCCATCCACGATCAGAGCGCCGGATGCCCCGCCATATACGGCTGCTTCCGCCAGCATGTGAACGTGCGGATGGTACCAGTAGAGTCCGGGAGGCTCGTCGGTGGGGAAATGCACACTGTATTGGAAGGTGCTCGCCGGCGCGCCGGGCTGAACGGAAGGATTGATTAGGGTTTTGACCACGTTGTCTTCGTGGCATGCAGGGGAGGTATTGGTGCCGTGATAGTGAATGTTCATCGAGCCGGCGGTCATACCGAATGCCGCCGGCGGCGGGGAAGTGATCGGCGCCACAATAGTCGATTCAAAAGTGGTGTCCCCGCATGTGGGCGCATGGAAGCCCTCGTCGGTTTCATTCGCAGCCATATCATTGAAAGGCGTGTTGTTGGTCACTGTGATGTTCAGCGTGTCGCCCGGATTCACGTGCAGGGTGGGATTCTCGAGCCCATTCGGGGTCATGAAGCAAAACAGCTGTCTGCCAGCCGAATCGGTGGTCGTTTGGTACGAAAATTGGACATTCAGCACTCCGTTTTGACTATGAAGCGCCGGAGGATTTTGGATTACGCTGGCTGCCCTGAATCGGGAGCACCCATTGGCAACAGGTGGTACGGGCGTTGGCGAAGTACTCGTCGTTGGGGTGGTAGTTTGTGCAAACGTGTATATAGGAATGACAACTACTGCTACTGCGAGGCCCAATGACGCAATCCACTTCATTCGGGCAATTGTGCTGCGATTCATACGCGCTCCTTGGGGTGGAGGGTCGAGGGCACAGAGCAGATTAAGCGCCGCGGATGGTAAATCTATTTAATCCAGTTTTCAATATTGAGATTTTGGACGCGACTGAACTCAGCGGCGTCGCTACGCTTGGGCCGGCTGCTCCGCTGCTTGCCGACCGGATGGACGCGCCAGAAAATAGAAAGCGACGAGGTGCGTGATCATGAGCAGTGGCACGTAGATGATCGGGATCGCGTACGTGGCGCCCAACTCCCCCGCCAGCGCAGGAAGGCCGGCCTGGATCGCGTGGTAGTAGTCGAGGATTATGTCGGCCGCTCCCACGACATTGAAGGCGACGACCAACGTCCAAAAGAGCGGACGTAACCTCACCGTGAGCAGCGCCAGCATGGCCAGCACCCCGGCTGCGAAATCGCCGTAGGCGGCGAACGCCGCGAAGCCGGCCGGCAGATTGGGGCCGACGACGCCGGGCAGGATGAAAACCAACCCGAAGAAGCGGAAGCTGTGCAAGGCAGCAATGGCGCGCTGCGCTTCGACCCGGTCCAGCGACTTGAGCCGGGGCCAGACGTACACGCCGAAGCAGAGCAGCCACGCGACATAGCCCAGAACGAGTTGTATGAGGAAGAGTGGTTCCGGCGACATTTGTTTTCCTATCAGGTGTTGATTGGAGCGGCCTCGAACACCGCGGACAGAATACCCAGCCGGCCTTCCATGAGATTTCGTCCCAAGTTGGCGGCGAGCTCCGCAAAATCCCGCCCCATGACCACGCTCAAGTTGGGCGAAGGCGGCGGCCCCGATGCACGCAGCAGGGTGAACCAGGCCTTGGCGGCCTCTGTGTCGTCTTGCCATGTCAGCGTGCGGAAACCGGCCGGTTCGATCGCCTCGCGCGTCGCGGCGGCTGTGAGCAGACAGCTCGTTGCCGGCGTTCGCGCCCAAGGGAGGGGATAATGCGGATCGCCGCTATTCGACACGACGTCGAAGGTCGCAAACCTGCCGCCTGACTTCAGCACGCGCCGGATCTCACGGTAGAGCCGCGCCCGGTCGGAGATGTTCATCGCCACGTGCTGCAGCAACACGACATCGAATCGGCCGTCATCAAAAGGAAGCTCCAGCGCATTGGCGGTCTGGAACGACACCTGCCCGCTCTGTCCCGTGCGCTCAGTCAAGTACCGCGCGGCATCCACGAAAGGCTCGCTGAAGTCGACGCCCGTCACCCGGCAGCCATAAGTTGCAGCCAGAAAGCGCGCCGGCCCGCCGACGCCCGAGCCGACATCCAGAACCGACATGCCTGCCGTGATCCCAGCCAACTTGGCAAGCTCGGCGGTCGCAGCGAGCCCGCGGGTGTGAAACTGGTCGAGAGTGCCCAGTTGCTGGGGCGTGAGCCGCTGATCCTCCGGCCCGATGGCGATGAGGGCCGTCTTCAGCCGCTCGATCAGGCCGGTCGCGCGATAGTGCTCGCGCACGCCATTAAGTTCATCGGTCATTTGCAACGTTCCTTTTCCAGGTGGTTGTCGCGGATCTTTGGGTTTCAACGTCGGGACTCCTGGTTTCCAACTCAAATGTACGGCCGTTTGCGGCGAGCGACTATCCGCGATAATGTCGTTGGGGTATGAAGCAGAGCTTCACAGTCAGGCAAGGCGCGCTCGACGGCGTCGAGACGTTTCTTGCGGTGGCGAAGCACCGCAGCTTTCGCCGTGCGGCGGCAGATCTCGGCGTCACGCCGTCGGCCGTCAGTCAAACGGTGCGCGTGCTCGAAGCGCGGGTCGGCGCGGCGCTTCTCGCTCGCACCACGCGCAGCGTAGGCCTGACCGAGGCCGGTCAACGCTTCCTGGAACGCGCCGCGCCTGCCTTTGCCGAGCTCGTCGCGGCCGTCGAGGCCGCGCGCGACCTAGGGCAACGTCCCGCCGGGCTCTTGCGCCTCTCCGTTCCCAGATCGGTCGTCCCGCTCATCCTGGAGCCCGTGATCGCCTCTTTCTGTCAGGCCTACCCCGAGATTGAACTCGAGATCGCCGCAAGTGACGAGATGGTGGATCTTGCGGCCGGCGGGTTCGACGCCGGTATCCGCCTCGGCCAGTTCATCGCACCTGACATGGTAGTCGTGCGGCTCACGCCGCCGTTCCCGTTCGTGGTCGTCGGCAGCCCGGACTATCTGGCGCGACACGGCCGCCCGAAGCGCGTGGACGAACTGCGCCACCACGCCTGCTTGCGCATACGCCGCTCGAATGGCTCAATCGCGCCTTGGCGGCTCATCGACGGCGACAAGATAATCGAGGCAATGGTCTCTGGGCCGCTCATCGCGCACGACTACCCCACACTGCTCGGCGCTGCGATCCAAGGTTTGGGACTTGCACAGGCGCCCGGCCCGCTCACCAAAGCACCGATTGCCGACGGCCGATTGCAAGCGCTGCTGACGGCCTTCGCCGTCAAGACGCCGGGGGTATTTCTATATCACCCGGACAGACGCCAGGTTTTGCCCAAACTGCGCGCATTCATCGAGCACGTGAAGAGCCACTCGAGCGCGACGACTAAAAGTACTCGAGGCCACGAATTGAGTGCCACCACTTAAAGATGCTCCCCGCGCAATAGGCCCCGCCCGCCATCGACCGAATCAATTAGCCAAGCAACGCATATTCCAGCGGTAATGTGGTCGTGTTCTTGATGGTCTCGAGCACGAAGCTCGCACTTACATCGAACATCTCCACTGCGCCGATCATCTTTTTATACACCGCGTCGTAGCCGGCGATGTCGGGAACCACGATGCGCAGGAGGTAATCCACGTCCCCACTCATCCGATGCAGCTCTGTGACTTCCGGGATTTTCTGCATTGCCTTGGCGAAACGCTCTATCCACTCACTCCCGTGGCTCGAGGTCTTGATCATGACGA
>Ga0210406_10005911_pt1 | contig 12742 bp, 8 predicted proteins | sample IncBWC30MmetaG_FD_155454 | JGI IMG/M metagenome (GOLD analysis project Ga0210406, IMG submission 155454) | Forest soil microbial communities from Barre Woods Harvard Forest LTER site, Petersham, Massachusetts, United States - Inc-BW-C-30-M | ecosystem: Environmental > Terrestrial > Soil >...
CCGTACGGGAGTTACTACGGCAGCTATTACGGCGGCACGAACTACGAAAATGACGATGAAAGCGCTGTGCGCGATGTTCTCGCCGAATACGCAGTTGCTTGGAACCGCCACAACGTGGCCGCTTTCGGTCGTCTCTTCACTGAAGACTGTGACTATGTAAACATCGCTGGTGTCCACTGGAAAGGAGTGCAGGAGATTGTGCAGCGGCACGCGGAACTATTTCAGAACAGATTAAAGACCGCCGTTCGGACTCTTACCGGTGTAGAAGTTCGTTTTTCAACACCCGATGTTGCACTTGTCCATGCCACGTGGGACGTAACCGGTTCGAGTCATCCCACTGGAGAGGCCGTTCCAGTTCTGAAAGAAATCACCACGATGACGATGGTCAAAACTGACGGGAAGTGGCTAATCACGGCTTTTCAGAACACCGAGAGCGGGGGCTCGACGAAGTAAAAGAGCAGAATCTTGTGATTCGCAGTCAAAGCAAATCGAAACGCACGACCACAAGGGCGATTTCAAAGAGTGGTAAAGCTTACTCCTTCTTAATAGGCGCCAGAGCAATTTGCTTGCATCTCGAGCGAAACTCACGTCCTATCTACGTCGAGAGAGGTGGAAGCTGCGTCGAAGTAGGCGGGAAATGTGAAGTGAAGTCGCTTCCATATTCTTAACTAAGTCGCTCGGCCCAGAGGTCGGAGGACAGCCTCTTTCGCGTAAAGCTACGCCGAGTCAACTAGGTCAGAGGGCAATTGGCGCTACGTTTTTCGCGCCAGTTCGATTCGTTCGACGCTCTCTTTGCCGGAGCCGACAAAGGTAAAAAGAATGGTGATCTGACTGGCACTGCTCAGTCGCAGCTCGAGATCTCTGACATGGCCGGCTTCCGGATTTGGCATGTTGGTGATGTCGACCATGTGAAACTTCACAACTTTGTTATCGGCATTCGTTGGTGTCACTTTAAGCCGGGGTTGGTTGCCCGCGGCACAATAGTGGGTCGCGCGCAGGTCGGCACCGTCCAGATGATAGACAGTCGTCATGTTCGCGTTGCCATCGACGATCAGGTCTTCAACGACGGCAGTGCCGTTGCCCGTGAGATAATATCTGGCATTCATCGGGCCCTTTCGGTTTTTTCCAATCCATTCGTAAGAGCCCTGCCAGTCGCCGACCAGCGCTTTGATCAAATTGAATGTGTCGTTCGTCTTAGAAGCCGGCGCTGATCCGCCCTCGTCATGCTGAGCATGGGCCGAAACGAAAACGCACGAAACAAGAATAGCTGCCAGATAATTTCGCATAGCGTAATGGCGAACTTATCACGAGGACCGCAAAACGCAGGAAACTTGAAACTGCCTTGCGGCGCGCTGAAGCGTTACATAGCTATGTCGACTTGTGGCCAACGACGAACGGAAGACGGAATGGAAAGGGGTCAGACTGGACAGAAGTCAGAAGTCAGAGATCAGAGATCACGAACCGGGATAACGGATAACTGATAACTGAAACGCCCGGAGCGTTTCTATTCCGTCCGGAGCGCGACCATCGGATTAATGCGAGTTGCCCGTCGCGCCGGTAGCCAAGTCGCGAGTAGGGTGGCCGCTGTGAGAACAACGAAAGCACTAGCGAAGGCCGGCGGATCGAACGCGCCCACTTCGAACAAGATTCCGCTTAGTATTTTTCCGGTCGCGGCCGCAAGTAGAAGGCCGAGAGCGAGACCGGCGAAAAGCATGACGGAACCCTCGCGCATAATCAGTCGCAGCACCATCCCGGGTTGTGCGCCAAGCGCCATGCGAATCCCGATCTCGCGGGTGCGCCGCGCGACCGAATATGCTTTGACTCCATAGAGACCAACTACGGCCAGGCCGAGCGCCAGTCCCCCAAAGACAGAGAACATGGCTGCGCCGGCGCGCACAAGCCAAAGGTCCAGGTTCGAATCGAGAAACTGGGCAAATGTTTGCAACGAAATGACTGGGAGTGAGGGATCGACCTCGCGTACCGCCCGACGTAGCAAGTCGGCCGTGGTGGCTTCGGTTCCGGGGGCGAGCGAACGGAACCGAACAAAAAAGGAAACGTCGCTTTGGAATCCACGGGCAAACGGCACGTAGATCGAGCCGTCGGGTTCTTCGCTGGCAAAAAGGTCGTGTCGGGTTACAGGCGCGATCCCGATTATTTCGATCGTCTCGTCCTGTTTCTCTTCTTTACTCAACGCAGCGCCGGTTCCACCGGCGGCGTCCCCGCCGCGCTGCCCCGACGGTGTATTTTCGGCCGCATACTGGATCCGTTGTCCAAGTGCGTCACCGCCCGGCCAAAGCTTTTTGGCCAAAGGCTCGTCAACGATTGCCACACTCGGACCAGGTTGTGTTGCTTCCGCCTCCGTAAACGCGCGACCACGCAGCACCGGCAATCCCACGGTTGAAAAATAATTCGCGCCCACGCTGTTCCAGGCTGCCTTGAAAGCAAGGCCTTCAGCGGCGGTTCGCGGCCTGGCGTCTGCACCCGGATCTACACCCGCGCGTTGAACATTCTTGTCGGACGAAACTATCCCGAACGGAACGGTCGCCGAAATGCTCACCTGCTCTACGCCCGGCAGCGCTGCCAGCCGCGCGTTCAAGTTCTGATAAAGTTCCTGCGCGCGTTTCGGTTCGTACCCGGCCAGGCTCGCGTCAACTTCAAGAAGATAGCTTGCGCCCGGTTTTAGCCCGCTATCGACGGACGCGGCTTTGTTCGCGCCGCGCACGAACAAAGCGGCTGCCGTCAGGAGGGCGAGCGAGAATGCGAGTTGCACAACGACGAGCGGGTTACGCGGTAAAAATTTCCAGCGACGTCGCATTGCATCTTCCCCAGCGTGTTCCTTCAGATCGGTGATCACCGCGCTGCGCGAAATCTTTAAGGCCGGCCCAAGGGCAAACATCAGTGTGCCGAGCAGGCAAAATCCAAACGTTGCGGCCAAAATTGCGGGGTTCGCTCCGGTCGACCACACAATCTGGAAAGGCATGAACTTGCGCATTGAGCCAATCAGCAGATCCGACGACCACAATCCAAGAACGAGTCCACCCACGCCGCCGATCAGCGCCAGCACAAAACCTTCGCTGAGAAGCTGTCGCACGATGCGCCAACGGCTGCCGCCAAGCGCGAGGCGGATCGCGATTTCCTTCCGGCGCGCTGTGCCACGCGCAAGCAACATGTTTGCGAGATTGAGGCAGGCCACGAGCAGGACCACCACCGCCATCCCGAGCAATAACGGCGCGATCGATTTCACCCCCCTGGCAGCCGTCGGATTGTTGCTTACCGCAATACGCGACACCGGTGCCGTTAGGAACGTCTGGTTTTTCTGCTCGACTGGATAAGCTTTTTCCAAATTGGCCGCCAGCCCTTCGAGCGCAGGCTTGGCCGCGGCCGCCGTTATCCCCGGTTTTAGCCGGCCAATGATGCGCAACTGCGTCCCGTTGCGATCGTCCATCGTGGTCTTGTCCTTCGACCCAAAATCGTTGGCGACCTGATCGTAAACGCTCATCGGCAACCAAACGTCCGGTGACAAAATCTGCAGCGTGCCGGCGAAACCTTTCGGTGTGATTCCGACGATCGTGAACGGCCGCCCGTTGATCAAAACCTGCGAGCCGAGCACGGTTGGATCGAGATTGTGCTTTTGCCAGTAACTGTAACTGACGATCGCGACCGGCGCGTTGCGGCCGGGCGTTTCCTCTTCCGGTAGAAATGCGCGGCCTCGCGCCAACGGAACACCGAGCACGGAGAAATAGTTAGAGCTGACGACCGCGGCGAACGTGCGGCGGGTGTCGCCTTTCTGGCCGAGACCGATCAACGCGAGATTGAAAGCCATGGCGTCGCGGAAGACGGTGTTTTGCTCGCGGATGTCCCGATACGTCGGATAAGAAAAACCGCGGAATTTCTTCGGATCCTTCTTGTCCTGGGAAAAGAGCTGCACCATTTCGTGCGGCTTGGCGTAAGCCGGCGGAGCGAAGAAAAGTGTGTTTACCAGGCTGAACACGGCGGTGTTGGCGCCGATCCCCAGGGCCAGCACGAGCACGGCCGCGAAAGTGAACCCTGGCGCCTTTATGAGCTGTCGGAACGCGAACCGAAAATCGTGAATCATACGAGGCTTCTGCTGCTCATAGGATACATCAAACCCCCCAAACGGATTCAGAATTAAATCTTAAGGAAAGGGATGCTCACTTTTTGCACTTTTATAAATTGATGGATGAGGAGAAGGAATGGTGTCTGATCTTCACTTGTGGAGGAGCGGTAAGTGTTAAGTTTTAAGCAGGCGGCAAGAACTAGCATCCCTGGGAACACCGGCAGGCCCGAAAACTGATAACTGATAACTGATAACTAATAACTGAAATGGCTGGCTTGTTTGATCCGCTCGCGATTCGAGACCTGAACTTTGCCAACCGGGTGTTTGTCTCGCCGATGTGTCAGTATTCGAGCCAGGATGGATACGCTACTGACTGGCACTTGGTTCACCTTGGGAGTCGCGCCGTTGGCGGCGCCGGACTGATATTTACCGAGGCAACGGCCGTTTTGCCTGAGGGACGGATCAGTCCACACGACCTCGGCATCTGGGACGACGGGCACATCGAGATGCTGAGTCGAATCGTCAGGTTCATCCATGAGCAGGGGAGCATCGCTGGAATGCAGCTGGCCCACGCCGGGCGCAAAGCCAGCACACGCCGGCCATGGGAGACGCCGGGAACTGTTCCCGAGAGCGAAGGCGGCTGGAAAAAAGTCGTTGCCCCAAGCGCGTTACGTTTCGCCGATAATTATCCGATGCCGCAAGCGCTCACACTTGATGGCATTCAAGAAGTAGTTTCGGCTTTTGCCGCCGCCGCTCGCCGGGCATGTCAGGCTGGGTTCCGTGTCGTGGAGATCCATGCCGCGCATGGTTACCTGATCCATGAATTTCTTTCGCCTCTTAGTAATCAACGCGAGGATGATTACGGCGGTTCGTTCGAGAATCGAACCCGACTTTGCCGTGAGATTGCGACGGCAGTTCGATCAGCGTGGCCGAAGGAATTGCCGTTATTCTTACGGATCTCTGCGACGGACTGGATCGATGGCGGTTGGGATATCGAACAATCGGTCAAGCTCGCCGGGCAACTGAAACGAATCGGAGTGGATCTAATCGATTGCTCTTCCGGCGGTAACGTTGCCCACGCGGAAATTCCGGTCGGTCCCGGTTACCAAACTGCTTTTGCCCAGAAAATCCGGCACGAAGCCGAAGTCATGACCGGTGCGGTCGGAATGATCACTTCCCCGGTGCAGGCTGAGCACATCATCCGGACGGGACAGGCGGACGCGGTGATAATCGCCCGCGAGTTTTTGCGCGATCCGTATTGGCCATTGCGAGCGGCTCGAGAACTGGAGCAACCAATCGCATGGCCGGTGCAATATCTCAGGGCGGCGCCGAAAGGCGCGCAGCCACGGGTTCCGGTGGATCTGAAGAGTTTCGAATCGTGTTTTGAAGAACAACACGGGGTTCCGGAACGACGGGGAGCGCCACGGAGCAAGGAGCAATGAGCTCGCCATGGCGAGTCTCGTCCAGTGGCGGACAGGGAGCGGGGAGATCGCCGGTCGTAGACTTCCGCTTCAGTTATTAATGTTGCAGGCTGCGACTTGAGTAGATGACCGGCTGAGCAATTGCTGGTAAATCCGGACGAATTCATCCTTCAACCTTTTCATACGCCGGCCCAGCGGCTGGCTCCAGCGATTGGTTAGGCATTTGGTGTGGCTGCTTATTGGCGCGTAGTCTGGGACGAGTAATGGTTGGCAACCAACCGCCAGCGCCCTTGCTGCTTTACCCACACCCTGGTAAAGCGAGTGTCACGGGGAACAGTTTGGCCTTTGTCTTGCCCATTCATTATTGAGCGGCCAGTCTCCACCGCCGTGTCTCCATAGACGCGCACTTGAACGTCATCGGTAGTGATAGATTGAAATTTCAAATCACCTGACGTGAAATCTAAAATCACCTGCGGCTTGGTTCTCACTCTGCCACTTGGCCCCACGCCTATGAAATCAGCAGCGTAGATGCGATCAAGGGCCGTCGCATCAGCATGAATTTGTGCTTGAATGCGTTCGTCATCCAGTTTCTTGATGACCTCCTCGACACTTGTTCCGTGACTGACCGTCGCGCTCTGCTCTTGCCCTACGCCCATAGGGGCCACTGTAAGAACGAGGACAGCTATAAAGAGTGCTCGTCTCATGTAAAGTTCTCCATAAGCCTAACGGGGAGTCGGCGGAATTATTCCGCAATATATTACGGAATAATTCCGTCTAATTTGCCTGCTTGAAAAGCCGCCGCCCGTGGAAGACGGAATCATGCGAAATTGTCTGCCAGAAAATTGGCTTGGAAGCAATACTGAACTGCGTAATTTCGGTGATGTGCGGTTATCGTGCGCAGCAGGTTTGGTAACCTCTTCGGCGGTGCGATGAGCAAGACAGCGCTGGATATCAGAAGACATCAGTTCGTTACAACTTGCCGCGCACTCAATGCGGCTGCGAAAGGCAGCTCGATGCTAACAGTAACTCTGCGCTTCGAGCCTCGGCGGCTCATTATCGAATCTGATTATGGCGGCGGAATTATCGAGACTAACGGAACATTCATCACGGAAGTTCGTGTGACATATGGAATTCTTTCGAAGATTGCATCCCTCCATCGCAAGGACGACGACTGCGGTCCTTTTATTAAGTGCATTCTCGACGAGGAACTTCGTGAAATACAGTTCCCACGCGAGGGACTCAGAGCGAAATTCGTAGCGTAACTGGAAATGGAAAATAGGGTCGCGTAACATTTGAACTGGCTGAGAAGTCAGCGACTGGCAAAGGTGGGAGCTGACCTCGAAGGTCACGACCGTCTGCGACGAAGCGGTGAACGCGATGCTGTTGAATGAGTTCCTGAAGGAGCACCGCAAAGTGCAGAAGCTGAAAGGCACGGTCGCGTCGAAGCCCTCACCGCTGGCTTGCAGAAAGTGACTGCTCGACGTGAGGCAGCTAACCCTGTTCCACGCGTCGTGAGCGATAACTAACAGAATCTCGGCCACCCGCCATCGGGATACCGGTGGCTGCGCGATAAGTCAGGACTGGGATTGTAGGGCATCTTCCTATATTCAAGTTTATTGCTTTTTTCGATCATCTGGAAGTAGACATCCAGAGAAGTTTATTCTATAATTCTGATAGTCGGTTAATGCCGCTGCGACACATGAAAAGTTTCGCTTGCCTGCTCTTCCTCTTCCCGACGCTCGCGCTGGCCCAGGATTATCGGGGGCAATATCATCCGCGGGTGTGGATTTACGCTAACGGCAACGATTATATCTCTAATGTCGTGGGCGACATCATCGCCTCCAGGTCTCGGGGCGAGACCCGAGTTGATCGGGCGAATGACTATGCCCGACAGCAAGCCTACGCGGATGCCGTAGCAAACCTCGCCGCATTGCGGGCACATCAAGCGGCGACTGAGCGAGAATTGACGCGAATGGAAAATTCGCGGGCGCAGCCACTCAAGCCGCCATCCGCCGAATTCTTGGCCACGCAGAAACGCTTCGAGAGCAACCCCTAACCAGCTTCAAGGGCTGTAGGGGAAGCGCGAAAGCCGCTCCACTGCCACTTGGGGACCTTCCGCCCGCGTGAACTAGAATTAGGACTGTTGTGTTACCGGAGCGCAAGGAGTCGCTTCTAACTTCTTGCACCCTTAGGGTGGGGTGGAGCGATATGCTTTGAAGAACAACATGGGGTCCCGGCCGTTAACTTCATCGATTGGTCAGGGCTTTGTTTGTGGTTGCACAACAAAGGTCGGCGTCCGCCGCGAAGCGAACATCTGCCCATAAGTGAACTCGCTATCAGGGAGCCGGGCATACGGAATGAAAACATCCACGGCCTCATTCTCGCGCTCCAGCGCAAGCTGAATAGCATCGGTCTTGTTGAATGAGGAAGGCAATAGCTCCAGCCACTACCACGGATGCTAGTGTGCCAACAAGAAAGTATTTACCGAAATCTTGCTCGTCCATTTTCTTGAATCGCTCCATTGCTTTCGCGGCGACGATTCGGGTCTACTCGTTTCCGATGTGCCCGTGAACCCCAAAAAGCGGGGTCCAACGAAACCAGATAATAGGCAAACTGGCCATATCGAAATTCGCTAACTGGATATTGTGTTTTTGCCCCATCCCGCGTTTTAGAAATGGGCAAATTCAATTAAGGAGGCAATAAGCATCATGAGACCAAAACAGATATTTAACAGCATTCTGGCAGTTCTGTTCGTGTTCCCATTGATTTCGATATGCCGGCAACCCAAAAGCGGGCCCCCACGAAACCAGATAATACGCAGATTGGGCTTATCGAAATTCGCTAAGTGGGTCCTTGTGTTTTTGCCCCATCCCGCGTTTTAGAAATGGGCAAATTCAATTAAAGGAGGCAATAAGCATCATGAAACCAAAACAAATATTTATCAGCATTCTGGCAGTTCTGTTCGTGTTCCCATTGATGGGGACGTTCGCTCTGCAGGCGGCGAACTCAGGCTCTATCGAAGTGATCGCGACTTTTGATTATCCCGGGACCGGAAATTCGACCTTACCGCAAAAGATTAACGAAAGAGGCGACATCGTTGGCGAGTTCATCGATTCGAACGGAGTGACGAGCGGTTTTGTCCGGTTCAGCAATGGTAGCTTTAGCGCGCCGATCGTTGACCCTAACGATACCGTGGGTTTTACCGAAGGACGAGGCATCAATAATCCACGCACAGTAGTCGGTGACTACGCCACCAGCGATGGCAACCTTCACGGGTTTTTCCTGTCGGGTGGCACCTTCACAGGATTCGATATTCCCGGCGCGGCCTTCACCGCTGTGCTTTCGATAAACAATCCCGGCGATTTTACCGGCACGTTTATTTTTCCCCCGGTAGCAACCGGGATCCAGCAGGCGTTCGTCAGCGTTGGCGGAACCATAACATTGTTTAGCATCCCGGCAGCTGTCGCGACCCTTGCTTACGATATCAATGATTCAAAGCGGTTGGTGGTGGGATACTATGTAGACGCCTCAGGAATCCTTCACGGCTACTACCGGGACGCCAATGGGGCGTTGCACTTCCCGATCGATCCCACGGGCTCCGTTGGGACAATACTGTTTGGAGATAACAATAGGAACTGGGTGGTGGGCAGATATGCGGACGCCTCAGGCGTGACTCATGGACTCTTCTTTGTCCCGCCAAACAATTTCTTCACATTCGATTTTCCGGGCTCAGCCTTCACATCGCTAAACGGAATCAGTTCGCAGGGAAATATCTGTGGTCGTTACACCGATGCTTCTGGCATTGCCCACGGATTCATAGCTCGCGTCAGAGGCACACCGCCGACAACAGCGGCGGGCACGGAAATGAATGCGCTCGCTTCCCCGTCGCGGGTCACTCCACTCGACCAGTCACCCTCGGCGTGGGGAGGTGCAATGCCGGCGCGATGAGTTGAGCATCCGGGGGGACTAAGATAATTTCCGACCCGCTGTCCTTGTGAACCTACGTTGATTTCAACGTAGGTTCGCGCCGTCGAAAACTCACGGCTCAGGTGAGCCGCAGCTTGAAGCGAGCAAGCCGGATGGCAATGGGCGATTGGTTATGCGTGGCAGCGTTTACGCACGCGATCAAATAGCTTTTCGGCTTGCTTTCGCCAGGACTCGTCGCTAAACGTTGCGACGAAATAATTGTGGAGGCGGTTTGAGCATGAAGACACCAATCCCAAACATCGATGTAGTTCGATCCGCTTGGCGCCGAGTCAAAAAGGACATAAAGGACGCTATAATTCGTGACCTGAAGCCAGTAAAAGACGTCAAAGGCGGCGGCGGTTTTGAGGGCAAATCCAAATCCATCAAAGGCGGCACTGGCGCCACGGGCAGCCACTAAAAAGGATAAAGAGTTGCAGGCCGCTAGCGTTGCTCCTCCGTCTGCTTCCCTAGGGATGTGAACGGACGGACGACAGTCGGCGGTTCGTTACGCGCTCAGTGTTAATGATTGTTGGCGACCCTTGCCGACGGAAATGGGGAAACCCGATTATTTCGCGTTGGCCGACGCGGTGAGTTTTTGGAAGCGCGGATCGTTCCGGAACGGATCGAACATTGGATCGAGCCGGTGCCCCCGTCCGATTCCCCGCGCGCGCGAGGACCCGACGAGCTACGGCGTTACCAGACGGGTGACCTAAATGCCTATGACACTTTCTACCGCCCCGTCTTGCCTGAGTACCCAAATCTCTCCACGTCCGAACTTTGCACGCGCTTTGGCGTAATCGGTTACGCCCATCGCGACGGAGGCGTCGGTACATTGTGCAAGTCTGACGAATTCCTAACTGGCTTTCTCCAATTAGAAGCAATGTTTTCGGCGGAAACTATCCCCGGATCGTCGTGCGCAAACATCTGAGCGGCAGGCATCGAATCTGCTTCAAAAGTGGCACAACAAGATGCTGTATCCACCGCCTCTCGACCACACAATATATGGCATTTTGCAGACATAAATGAGCCACAACCGAACCCTACATGAAAGACGAAACCAGTATATCAACTCGAGCAAAAGAAACGAAATCAAAACCCTGGACAGGCAAAATGGGCAAGAAGAAGGAAAACATTAAACTTCGTGATTTGGAATCCTCTAAGGACGCCAAAGGCGGTCGAGCCACCTACGCTGGCCCGACCTACGCTGGTATCCTAAGAGATGGCGGCGGGCCGAAGCCCTACTATTTCGGCAAGACGGTGACCTATATGACCAGGAGCGGTAAAGTCTTGGATGAGGATGCTGTAAAAAGCAGGATCAAAGTGGCTGTCCCTATCCAAGTTCATTACAGGGGGGAAGGTGCGAACAGGACTATTGATCGAGTGATTCTCGACGAAGATTGAAAAGTTAAACCTCGCCCGTTTCGAGCACACGCGACGGGGAACGATTCATCGTTAAGGCCGATGATTTGTTGACAGCATTTCTTTCGCTGGAGAGAGACCCGATACGGTCGAAAGGCGCTAACGGGAACGCGACGCGCAAGGTCGACTAGGAGTACGCCCATGAGTCGCGGGCGCCTGACCCTGCGATATGAACACAATTTATTTTCGCGGCTGCCATAGAAGGTCCGCTCAGCTTGCCGTGCCCATGCGAGTTGCGTCAACGAATTCCTCGGTCTGACGATCAATCTGCCGGCCGTTGCGTCCTCGATTTTCGTGAATGTAAAGCCTGCCCTGTTCCGCAGTGGCAACCGAAGGCGGCGGCAGACTGATTTCGTATTTTACCCGCCGACGGTGATCGGCGAGCTGGAGCTCAGGACGATACACGCTGTTGAACTTCCACAGCATCCGGACGAAATTGGTTTGTCCGCAAAGCAATTTCCGGATGACAATTCCCGCGCACTGGCCCAGCGCCGCCCAGCCGAGATTTTTACGGGCGAGCACCCGCTGGCATTCCACAAGTTCCTTGTAAAATTCCGGTAGCGGCATCTTAGTCGGCAACACCGCGTGCTGGATGTCGAACAGCCGGTAGTCGCGGGTCGTAAGACGACGCGATTCGGTATGCCAGGTTTCCGTGCCTGGATACGGGGTATTAATGCTGATATTAACGACCTCGGGAACTTCCAGGCACCAATCGCGCACGACCTTGAAGCGTTCGCGGTCCCACGAGGGATCGGCAATGATGTTGACTGCAACATTTATGTCGAGCGAGCGGGCATACTTGAGTGCTTCAAAATTTTTGGAGAGCGTGATGCGCTTTCGGTAACGCTTCAGTCCCTCCTCGTCGATTGCTTCAAGACCCAGGAACATGGTATTCAGGCCCAGTCGCTTCCAAAGTTCGAAGACCTTCTTATTGCGCAAGAGCACATCGCCGCGCGTTTCGAGATAGTAACGTTTCCTGATTCCGCGGCGGGCGATTGCTTCGCCAAGCTCCATACCGTGCTCGGCTTGAATGAAGGCTACGTCGTCCACAATAAAAATTCCCGGCTCGCGGACTTGTGCCAGTTCCTCGACCGCGCGCTCCGGTGTCTTCACGCGGTAGTTGCGACCGTAGAACGTCCACGCACTGCAGAAGACACAGTCCCATGGACAGCCCCGGCTGAACTCGATGGAAGCAGCCGGATCGAGCTGGCCTATAAAATATTTCCGGCGATGCCGAACGATATCGCGCGCAGGCAAGAGATCATCCAGCGATTTCACGAAGGTTGGCGGCGGCCCGCGATGATCGAGTGTTACGCAGCCAGGCACCTCCCTCAGGTTCGCCCGATCTTTGGCGAGAGCATCCAGCAGGCTGGTGATCGCGGTTTCGCCTTCGCCAATCAGCACGCAATCCACAGCGCCCGCAGCGTGCCGCAAGATCTCCTCCGGGATGAACGAGACGCTGTGCCCTCCGACAGAGATAAAAACAGTGGGCAATAAGGCACGCGCGGCGCGGGCAAGATCAATAATTTCTGGAACATTGGCGAGATAATTGCCGGAGAATGCGATCACGTCCGGCCGCCAGCGTCGAATCAGGCTGAAAAAATTCCGGTCCGATTCGCATTGCAAATCAATCAAACGAACCGAGTGGCCTGCCTCTCGGGCAGCTGCGGCGACAAGCTCAAGACCCAGCGGCTCAAGACGAAGATAAATCTTCGAATACATCAAACAACTCGGGTGAACTGCGAGTAATTTCATCTGCTTCGCACAGGTGTTGGTGTATTTGATTTTCCCAAAGACTGAAAGCACGTTGTTCTCTTGGCGCAACAACGGACTTTGGCGATCAACGAGCATTCCTCGC
>Ga0210406_10005912_pt1 | contig 12741 bp, 9 predicted proteins | sample IncBWC30MmetaG_FD_155454 | JGI IMG/M metagenome (GOLD analysis project Ga0210406, IMG submission 155454) | Forest soil microbial communities from Barre Woods Harvard Forest LTER site, Petersham, Massachusetts, United States - Inc-BW-C-30-M | ecosystem: Environmental > Terrestrial > Soil >...
CATTCCGATACTCGACCAGTTTCTGCCGCCGGACCGGCCGTTTCATCTCTACTATGCGAATCGCGCCCATACGCCGAGCAAGTTGCGCGCGTTCATCGAGTTCATGCAAGCGGCGAATTGGAAGGTGCCGAAGTAAGCGCGCTGTAGATCACTCCACACTTGCGGAGGCTTCGGGGGGCGTAAATGTGCACCAACATCTATCAAATGCATGGGCGCGCGCACTGTCATGGTGCGAGAGACACCCTGTTTCGAGGAAAGACGGGACAGGTTCAGCGAGAACTCACATCGGTTGCGACGTCTTGCTATGCTGATCACCCGATACGGAAGCACAATTTCGTGCCGAGTCGGGAATACCATGAAAAGAATCGTATTCAGCCTGTTTCAGCCCGCGACCCTGGCGCTGATCGTGGTGTTTTGGGCCAGCGCACCCGCCTCATTGCTCGACAAATCCTGGGCGATTACCGCGGCGAGCATTGCCACGCTCGCTATGGTGCAGGCCCTGGAGTTCGCCAACGAGCGGCATGCCAGTTGGCGACTGAGTGCTCGCGAATTCCTGACCGATCTCTTTTACGTGATTGTGTATTACGCCGTGATTGTGGCCGTCGAAACCAAGCTGGCCGACGAACCGCTGGCTTCAGCCAAACATGCGCTCGGCATCACCACCACCTGGGCCATGCATTTGCCCTTTGTCGTGCAGGTGGCGTTGGTGGTGTTCCTGGTTGAGTTCGGCCAATACTGGATGCACAGGCTGATGCACAATTCGTTTGTGTGGTGGACCCACGCTCCGCATCACCATATCACCCAGCTGAATGCGGCCAAGGGCCTGGTGGGCAATCCACTCGAGTTGTTGTTGGTCTCTCTCAGTGTGATTGCGCTGTTTGATTTGCCGAAAAATGCCGTTTTCTGCGGGTTCAACGTGCTCACCGCTGTGTCGGCCTTCGCTCATGCCAATGTTCGCTTCAACCCTCCGCGCTGGTACTCTTACATCTTCACGACGGTCGAGGCCCATAGCCTGCACCATTCGGTCGGGTACAACGAAACCCGCTGCAACTACGCCAATGCATTGCTACTTTGCGATCGCCTGTTCGGTACGTTTCGTGAGGGGGAATCGGAATGCGTGGGCCAGGAAGAACGCAAGAGACTATCGATCCGGCAACAGTTCATGTTCCCGGCTCGACCTTTGATAGCGATGATCAAAGCGAAGCCGGGCAAGTCGGCGTCGGCCGCCAGCTGAGAGCGAGGACGGACCCGTCGTCAGCTGTGCCGTTTTCACCTTGCGAGATCGATATCACCGTTCCACGGGCCGCCACGGGCCGCGGTCGCGGCTCGTTGGGTGCTCACCAAGCTCGGGTTGACCGCTGTGGCCTTGTTGCCCCACTGACTGCGAACGTACGTGAGTACCGCAGCGATCTGCGCATCACTCAACTGGTTGCCGAAAGCAGGCATGGCACTGTTGTAGCTCTTACCATTCACGGTGAGTGCGCCTTGGACGCCGTGGAGCAGAATCTGCACTAGTGTGACATCCCTTCCGCCCACCCAACTCGAGCCCGCCAGAGGTGGAAACACTCCGGGCAATCCAGTTCCTGCCGCCTGGTGACAGACAGCACAACTACCAGCGAAGATTGCAGCCCCGTCAACAGAGTCGTTCTTGCCATTCTCAGCCTCCTCTTTCTTCCATACCGAGGCTGATTGAGCACTGGAATCGACAGAAACAACGCGAGTCAGGTACGCAGCCAGTGCATCGACCTGCCCGGCGCCGATCGGCGCACCGTAAGCACTGCGCATCTTGTTGATCGTCTCCGTCCACTGCATCTGAGTCCGTGCAGGCTGGCGCAAAACCATGCCTGCGGAGTGACATATCAAGCACTGTGAATTGGCGACCGACTGGGCGCTTCCGCCGGGGAATAGCGTGATGCTCGCGGGTAACTCCACGGTGACCTTGCTCCAGTTAGGGTCGGAGCGGCCCGCGCCCTCTTCTTTCGAACTCGGCGAGTTCACCGCAAATAGAGGCTGCGCGCCGCACAGCGATCCAGCGAGGAAAATAGCTATACGGAGTGCACTGTATGTTGTGGAACGCATAAAGTCTTCCTCTGAAAACTCACGAGACTTGCACCGCAAGCGATTCGATCACATTGCGCATGAAGCCGGACCCATTCCAATTGGGGCGATCCGGCTGAGCCAGTCCTGCCGTGTTGATTGCCTTCACCATCAGAGTTTGTGGACCCGTACTGGCGAAGCGCACAAGCAGCTCCCACCGGCGGAAGCTATATTTTCCGGGATCTGCGCCGAGTCGCGCCGATTGCCAGCTACGTCCGGAATCAGTGGACACCAGCACCTTTGCAACACCGGTGTCGCCGCCGAAAGCGATGCCGCGCAGTTGCAGAGGCTGTGCAGCCCTCACGTGTGCACCATCCTTCAGGTTCGTGAAAAAGGACCGCGGCACCATGCGATTGATCGGCACCATCTTCACATCCTTCTGCTCCGGAGTGATATTGGCTCCAGGTGTATCGGGGATGACATACGCCTTGCTCATCCAGTAATTGTCGTCCGGCTTGTCGAGAACCTCGATGTCAGCGAGCATCTTCACCCAGTAGGTGGCGTACCAACCCGGTACAACGAGCCGGATCGGGAAGCCATTCAATAGCGGCAGCGGCTTTCCGTTCATCGCGTACGCGATCATGACCTCCCCATCGCGCGCGTGATCCAGCGACAGCGACTTCATCAGGTTTGGAGTCTGCGGCAGCACGCCTGTATCGAGTCCTTTGAAGCGCACCTGCACTGCGCCGGGCGCGACGCCCGCCCGATCGAGTAGCTCCTTGAGTCGGACGCCTCGCCAGAGGGCGTTGCCCATCGCACCGTTGTCCCACTGAGCGCCCGTTACGCGCGGGCTGAACAACCCGCGCGAGTTACCCGAACACTGGTTGACTGCGGCGATCTCAAATGGAGGAAAGTCGCGTACCAGCTCCTCCAACGTCAGCGCTGTCGGTTGACGGATTCGTCCGTGAACCTTCAACCGAAACTTGGCCGGATCGATCGTGGTAGGGATGTTAGGCAGGTGCCAGCGAACGTAGAAGCGGTCATTAGGTGTGAAGACGCCCTGGTCGAAGACTTCGAACGGAGTCTCCAGCAGCGGCGGCCGCGTCCGCTGCAGAATCATGGGCCCCTTTTGCGGAAAGTTGCTCGCGAGCTCACGACGGCCGTTCGCAAAGGGCAGCTCGACGAGCTCATCTGCCGCACTCACCGGCCAGGTGGCGCTGCCCAGGAAGCCCGCCACACCGAATGCCGCCGTCCTGGCGAGAAAGTTCCGGCGCGAGAACGATGCGGCGTTGGGAGTTGAGCGTTTCACGATGATTCTCCTATAGCGCAAGACTGTTGCTCAGCTTCAGCGAACGAGCCCCTGCACAGCCTGGGCCATGCTCGCGGTGCCGAGATTGGCACCAGCAATCGTCAGTCGAGCATAAGCTCGCCGGGCACAGACCATAATCGCGTTACCGTTGTAACACCCGTCGTCCTGTCTGAAATCACGCCCCTCAGAAGGCCTGGTTCAATGGAGGCCGTGAGACCACGATCAGGTCATCACGGAAGACTACTAACGGGAGAATCTCCATGTCTAGAACCGAGCGTCGGCAGCAGATCGTTGAGATAGCACACACCGTGCAGCGCGACCTGCATTGGAACACGTGGAAAGAAATGCATCCCGGCGCGGCGGAGCTCGCGCTGCCGAAGATCAGAGATATCATCGATGGGGAGATAAAGAGTCGATGCCGACGTGGCCATCGCTCGTCGAATCTGCTTCGGGCCCCGCTTTCCCTGCGGGGCCCGTCCTAGCGTCAGCCCGGCGTCAGTGGCGTGAAGGAGCCAATGTAATCGTACCGAACATTCCGTTGGTCTCGCCGTCAGGTCCCGCGGAGAAGTACAGTGTGTCAGGGCTCGAATGGCTCCCACCGCCGAGGGTCAAAGTCCACAGTCCATCGATGACCAGCGGCTTGCCGTGCGCGTCCTCCAGCTGGTCGACGAATGTTCCGTCGTTGTTGAACACGTCAATTCGGCCGTCCCCGAAGTTGCCAACGAGGATTTTGCCGCTGAAGGGCCCGAATGCGAAGGAGGCCCGGGCAACGCCCCAAGGTGAATTGAGCGGCCCTCGCGAGTCGAACCGGCGAATCAGGTGACCGTCCGTATCGAACACATCAACGAAGCCATGCCCCCGACCGGCGACGTCATCGTGTTTCTCGCCATTTTGTTGCGCGTAAGTCACGAACAAGTCGCCATCGATGTTCACAATGTTGAAGGGTGCATAGCCCGGCGGTAACTCCGGATCGGCGAAATCTCCGTCGAGGCTCACCTTCGTGAACATTCCGTCCGCCCCGTTCGGTCCAAACACATCTACCGTACCATTGTGGAAGTTGGTCGCGAACAGGAATGGTCCTTTGGCGTTGACCGCGAAAGCCAGACCCTTGTAAACGGCGCCACTCGATGATTCGTCGGCAGCAAGTACCGCATTCTCCGCCGGGTTCAGTCCGCCCGCCCAGGCTGAGATCGTTCCATCCTCGGTGGAGAAGATGAAGACGGCCGGAATCTTGGTGCCCGGGACCAGGAAGGATGCCGCAGGATTCCACACTATCCCTGTTGGGGCCGCCGGAGCGGGACTGGGCGGTTTGTTCGGGTCCCTGGGCTGGCAGGACGCCGCCGGTACGATGTTGCCGGGTAGTGGGATGGATACCTGAAGAGCCGTAACCTTTACGCCGGTACCGTCATACAAAGTCGAACAACCGGTGGCGTTGTCGTTAACCCAGAAAGGACTGCCCGCAGGCGAGAAGGCAATGCCCCAGGCGTTCTGCAATATTGGATCTTTCATCGCGGCACGGCCGGCAAGATTTGCTACGAGCGGCGTGACTACGTAGGCGTCGCGTTCCCCTCGCGAGTCATGATCATCGGCGATCGCAATCGATGACGCGGCCACAGCGATGACGGCCGCCGCGCCAAGCTGTCGTATGAGCTGGTACATGGCTAATCCCCTTTTGTGTGATTGTCGGAAGACGGAGACTCCGGTGAGTCGCCAGAGCAACGGGCATCTGTTCAATCCGGTGTGGGATTCAAGTCAGATCGGCGTTCCCCCCAAACGCGGGGCGCCGCCGAGTATTTGCAGAGTCCGTGCCGTACCGGTAAGCGAGCGGTACTGTCTCACCGGAGCGGGCGGCGACGTATCTTCTGCCGCAGGGATCGATGGTCTATTCTGAGCCAGAGCCGTAGTGACAGGAGCGCCGCGCATGGGATTCAAACGCATCGACACGAAACTGATTCACGCCGGGCAACCGCGCATTGCCGGCGCGGTGGAAATGCCGATCTTTCAATCGGCGATGTTCGAGTACACAGGCGAGACGAGCTATCACGACCTCGGGTACATCCGCCTCAACAACACGCCAAATCACAAGGCCTTGCACGCCAAACTCGCAGCGCTCGAAGGCTCCGAGGACGCGCTGATCGCGGCGAGCGGCATGGCAGCGATTTCGACCACGCTGCTCACAGTGCTGTCCGCTGGCGATCACTTGCTCGCCCAGAGCACGCTCTACGGCGGCACGCAGGACCTCATCACCCACGATTTCCCAAAGTTCGGCATTGCGGTAGATCTCATCGATGCGGACGATGCAAGCTCGTGGAGCGCCAAGCTGCGCCCGAATACCAAGGCCATCTACGTCGAAGCCATGACCAACCCGCTGCTCGACGTCGCGGATCTCGAAGGCGCCGCCGCGTTCGCGCGGGCCAACAACCTCGTCTCGCTCATCGACAACACGTTCGCGACGCCAGTGAACTTCCGTCCCATCGAAGTGGGATTCGACCTCGTACTTCATAGCGCGACGAAGTATCTGAACGGTCACGCGGACATCGTCGGCGGCGCGGTCGCCGGCCGCTCAGACTGGATCGAGCGCATCCGGCATCGCATGAATCATCTCGGCGGCTGCATGGACCCGCACGCGGCTTTTCTGCTCAACCGAGGGCTGATGACGCTCGCGCTCCGCATTCGGCATCAGAATGAGAGCACGCTGCGGGTCGCGCAGTTTCTGCAAGGTCACCGCGCCGTCGCGAAGGTGAACTACGCCGGCCTCGAGAGCCATCCGCGCCACGCACGCGCCCGCAAGCTCTTCGGCGGCTTTGGCGGCGTGCTGAGCTTCGAGCTGCGCGGCTCAGCCGAGCAGGCCGACCGGTTCATCCAGAAAGTGACACTGCCAGCCGTCGCCCCGAGCCTCGGCGGCATTCGCTCTTTGGTCACACGTCCTGCGGTCACATCGCACGCGGGGCTGTCGCGTGACGAGCGCCTCCGCGCCGGGATCAATGATGGGCTCATTCGGCTGTCGGTCGGCATCGAGGATACCGACGACCTGATCGAGGATCTCGGGCAGGCCCTCCGGCTGATCTCGTAACCGTCAATAACGCCTAGGGCGGCGGGACCGCCTAGGGCAGCGGGACGCTGCTATTCACACGCACCGACCCCGTGAACGGGGTCGGAATGCCGCTCGGGCACGACTGCGTGAAGTCGGCGGAAAACTTTGCGGCGCTACCATCCGGCGCTGCTTGCGCTTCATAGATCGTGAACTGCCATGTCGGCTGACCGCTGCCCGAGCATGTCGGTAGCGAAAGCAGAAAGAAGGGTTGCCCACCCGGGGTGCTCGCGCTGGTGTAGGTGCCGGGTGCTATCGACCCGCCGCCCGGGAGGAACTGGAGCTCATCGGACGATGGCGATCCCGAGCCCCCACTGAAAATGAACCTGAACACATCGGGGCTTCCACCGAGTTCAGTCCTGATGCTGCCACTCAACGGGCTCTCGAGTACCGCGAGCTCGGGGGTCTGACCCACTGCAGGTCCCTGCTGCTGCCGGTAGTACACAAAGGGTTGAGTGAGATCTGTGAGGACAAACACCGTCACAGGCACCGTGTCGCTTTCGCCATTTGCATCGTCGATCGTGAGGTTGAAGTGAAAGGAGTCACCCGACTGTGCCCCAGCGGGTACGATAAAGCTCGCCGCGGCGGAATTGACGCCGGCCAGGGAAACTGTGGCGCCGCCGGCCTGCCTCCAGGTGTACCCGGTGATCGTGCCGTTGGCCGAGAACGAGCCGGTCGCCAGCAGTTGTACCGTTTGCCCCGGTGCGGCAACGCCCGGACTCGGCACCGCGTTCGCCTGCAGACTGTTCGGTGTGGTCAACTGCACATCGACTGTCGCGCCAGCAGAGGTCGTCGACCAGGTTGTCGGTATGCGATTGGGCGTCTGCAGTGTGTACTGCTCACCGTGTTGCAACTGCGTTTGGGGCGACACGGACACAACGGCTCCACTGACGAGCAGGATCGCCGGAATGGGAGACTGGCCGACGATGTAGGAGGCTGGCGCAATGACCATCGAGGCATTGCTGGAATCGACGGGGCCTGAAAAAAAGACCTTGAGCGGCGTGAAGATATCGAAACTCGTGCTCAGGATATTATTGATGGGATCGGCTTCCTGGGGGTCCGTGAAGAGGACAGACATATTCCACGACCCCAGGTTCGAGGTCGTGTAGGAGGGCCGCGAGTTGGTCGAGACGATGCTGTAACCGCGGGGCTCCCACCAGGCGAAGCCATTGAAGCCCTGCTCCCAGAATAGACCCAGGTTCAGGGGGGCAAAATTCCCCGAAGCGTCCGGATCGAGAGAAACTACCGCCGACGAGTTGTTTGCAACGTTCTGTGCCGAGTAGTTGAGCCTGCTGACACCTCCCTGGAACTCCTCCGTGCCGGCATCGGGATACACCCCCAGCCGTCCGCTCAGCGGCGTGGTCGTATCGACTGAAAACGTCCCACCCAGGGACTGACTCTGAAAGCTGGAATCAATCTGCACTGTATAGCGTGCAGCTTCGTAGTCGATGGACTTGGTGTCCGTGAAGGTCGGGAATGTGACCGTATCGGGCGGAAACCACCCATTGGGCAGATAGGTGAGCTGCAGTGGAGCTGTCGAGTCATCCACTAACAGCGAGCGCACCATCTCACCTGCTGAGTACTGCACATTGAGTGGTCCAGTGATTTGCAGACCCGTCAGCGAAATGGGATTCAGCTTCGCGACTGCGTTGAAGGAGATGCCCCCAGCAGGGGCCATTGGCGGCTGCACCAACGTGAGAGTCACTGTACCGGATACGTGATCTGCCATCGACTGTGACAAACATCCCGTCAGTGTGATCGTTATGGTGTCGCCCTGCGTCAGCGATCCACTGGCATCGTTGTCGGAAAAGATGTAGGCAGCCTGCCCGCCGGTGACCTCGTGGTAGGGATCCGAGCACGTTTCGGTTGCGCTGGCGGCAAGATGGCTCGATAGCCAGGTCAGGCGCTCGCCCACAAACGATGCGAACTGCATTACCGTCTCGTTCAAACTGTTGCCCAACGCCGTGACGGAAGCCGCATTGGCGGCGGTGATGAGCGCAGCGCACGTCACCGTGATGTTGGTGATGTCGGCAGATTCGACGGTGCCCGATCCGCTAGCGACGGTGCAGGTCTGCGCGGGACTCGTGGGCTGTGTGGCGACAGAAATCGAGTACGCCGCCCCACTTGCCAACGGCGTGGAGAACGTAAACGCGCCGTTGGCGCTGATCGTGAGACTTTCCGAGCCCTCTTGAAGGACCAGACCCGTTCCCAACAGTCCCGAGACGGTTCCGCCCAGCTTGTACGTGTTGGTAGTGCACTGGACGCTTATGCTCGTGACATTGGCCGTTCCAACGGTGCCAGTACCATTGCTCAACACGCAGGTCTGCGAGGGGCTCGACGGTTGAGCGGCCACTGAAATGGCATACGCAGTGCCTGAAGCCACCGCCGTCGGGAATGAGAACGCGCCATTGGCGGATACGCCCAGCAAGGTTCCCGAGCCATTCTGTAGCTGTAATCCCGTGCCGACGAGGCCGCTGACGGAGCCACCTATCGTGTAGCTCTGCGCCGTTACCTGGCTGGAACCGCCGCCCCCTCCACAGGACGCGAGCCCGATGGAAATGAAAGCGACCAGCCCTGCGGCGCGCCCTTTTTTTGTCAAATGCACGGGCATTACCTTCCCTTAAGCGCAAGCTCAAGTATAAGGGCAATCCGCGCTGACTTGGCAAGAAACGAGCTGTCGGAGCTTACTTCGACAGCTCCGTAAACAGCGACAACAGGTACACAATGGACGGCCGGATATCATCAGTGGGAATGCGCTCGTTCAGTCCATGACTGAATCGATCACTGTCCTTGATGAAAAGCGGACTCACGCCATAGCTCGGGATGTGCAGGTTGCGAAACCACATGCTGTCGCTGGCGCCGGCCGACATTGACGGAAATACAGGCACGCCGGGATAGCTCGCGTGGAGCGCACGGGTGATGGCGGCAGCCACGTCGGGACGCAACGGCGAGGCGTCCGTCGCCACACTGCCCTCGGAGATGTCCCGGAACTTAACGGCCGGGTCCGCCGCTACACGCTGCAGCTCTTCCATTATCTGCGCGCGCGGGTGCCCCGGAAATATGCGGCAGTTGATGCTTGCACTGGCCCGTTGTGGGAGCGCATTTAGCGCATGGCCACCGTTGATCATGGTCACCACACAAGTGGTGCCGATCTTGCCGATGGTTGACGGATTGGCGGTCAAGGTCGCAATGGCTTTCGGGTCGGTGGGGTCGGCCGCGAACGCACGCATTGCCGCGGCAATATCCGGTCGCTCGTAATTTGCCGCCGCCGTGAAGTAGGCGCGAGTCAACTCACTCAGCTCCGGTTTGAACTTGTACTGTCCGATCCGCACCAGCGCGGCGGAAAGCTGATTGATGGCATTGGGGTCGTAGGGCCGCGAGCTGTGACCACCGGGTGAAGTCACCGTGAGCTCGAAATCGGCGTACGTCTTCTCCGCACCCGTCCAAGTAAAATACTGGGGCTTTCCCTCAGGGTCGACCTGCCCACCCGTACCGTCGACATTCAGTACCATCTCAGCGTTCGAGAGAGCCGTGGCAAGCTTCTCGGTCGTCTTCATCGTGGTCTCTTCGTCGCCCGAAAACGCGAGGACGATGTCGCGACGCGGCTTGTAGCCCTGCCGTTTGAGTTCGATGACTGCGGCGACCGCCAGAGCGTCATCCAGCTTCATATCGCTGGCCCCTCGGCCATACAGCAGTCCGTTCTCGACCACCGGCGTAAATGGGTCGCGCTCCCAATCCGCCGGCTTGGCTTCGACCACGTCCATATGCCCGGAAATCACGAGAGGCTTCAGCTTCGGGTCAGTGCCCTTCCAACGCGCGATGAGGAATGCGGTGTCGTCGACAGGAGTGATCGTCGCATCCGCCGCATCGAAACCGCCCGAGATCAACGCGGATTTGAAGAGCGCGGCCACCTGCGGCGCCTGATTCCCAGGGCCGCGCACCGAGCGCAGGGCGATTGCCTGCTTTGCGAGATCGAGTGCTTGCGTCTCCGCTCGACCGCGGTCCACAGGCTTCGCCATGGACACTGTCGCAAATGCCCCGACGATCAATATCGCTGCCGTCACTGTTCGCACGCTGCCTTCCTCCCCTGCCGTGAACGCTCGAGGTAGTGTAGCGCATGGCACAGTCGACCATAATCGCATTACCGTTGTAACACTCGTCGTCCTGTCTGAAATCACGCCGCCAAGACGGCCTATTTCAATGGAGGCCCCAAGATCACCATCAGGTCCTCACGGATGAAGAGATATAGCCATAAGATCGCATCGTTTGTCTGTCTTCTCTATCTCGTCAGTGGCAGCAGCAGTTGGGCGGCTGATCCCACGGTTGCTGAGAAGGTCATCAGCGAGGCAGGCGCGCAGCAGGTGCTCAGTGCGGCCGAGCACGAGGCCGAAGCGCTTCACGCGCCCTGTGCCATCGCCGTCGTGGATGCCAGCGGCATCCTTGTGGCCTTCCTCAAGATGGACGGAGTCCGGGCTGGCAGTCCGGATCTTGCGATCGGCAAGGCGCGCACCTCCGCCTTACTGCAACGGCCCAGTGCAGAGACCGAGAGCGCCGTCAACAATGGCCGCGCTGCCTTTGCCACCTCAGGACTCATGACTCTGCGTGGCGGTGCCCCGTTGATGGCGGGTGCAGAGGTGGTTGGAGCGGTTGGGATCGCCAGTCTCGACAAGGACAACGACGTGAAGATCGCGCAAGCGGCGGCCGCAGCATTTGCGTCCCTCTCCCCTGGACAGCGAGCCGCGCACTAGCCGAGCTCAGAACGTGAATTGCGCGCTCGCGTAGTACGAGCCGCCATTGATTCCGAACGGCGAGAAAGACGGATAGGCCTGTACGCCCTGACTGTCGCCGTAGACAAAGCTATCGTAGTGCGCCAGCAGGTTCCCATTGAGATGCGGCGGCTTGCGATCGAACAGATCGATCGCGCCGGCGCTGAGCCTCAAGTGCCTGCCGAAGTCATAACTCACATTCAGGTTGGTGATGGGGGTGGAGGGAATGGTGGTTTTGAAGTACTGCAGTTTTCCCGTGGCGTTATCACCGTCGTCGTTTTCGTATTCCGATGATGGCCCGTAAATCTTCTCTACGAGATTTACCGAGAGAGCACCGAGTCGCCACAATGCCGAGAGGTCGAGCACAAACTTCGGGCTCGCTGTACTCACGTCAGATCGCGCTGTCGCGTCGAATAGCGTCGTCTCACCCAGTTCGGCCGGAGTCTGCCGGATGCGGGTCACCGTAGTGGCGTTGTATGTGCCGGCCATCCCGTAGGTGACATCGCCCCAGCGATACGCGACGGGGAGCATGAAGGCGAGATCGGCCCCGCGCGTCCGAGTGTCAATCCCGTTGGTAAAGAGTTGCAGGCCGGTTTCGGTCACGTTGTCGAGCGAATTGCCATTGGCGGCGATCGCATCGAGCACAGGCTGGGAGACCACGATGCCTTGGCTCGATCCGAGCAATGAGCCGCTGCTGACGATGCGGTCGGTGATGGTGATCTGATAGAAATCCAGGCTCATGTTGAGGCTGGGCAGGGGCCGCAGCACCAGGCCCAGGCTGTAAGCGACCGACTTCTCGGCCTTCAGCCCGTTACCCAAACCGAGCAGCCGCCCGCCGGGTGAGTCGGGAGGCAGCTGTACGAACGCGCTGTGCGGCGTGACGTTGGTAGATGAATAAAACTCCTCGGCAAGTGTAGGAGCGCGGAAGCCGTTGTTGACTGTGCCGCGAATGGCGAATTCCGGCGTGAAATCATAGCGGCCGGTCAGCTTCCCTATCGTGGTGCTGCCGAAGTCAGTGGAACGCTCGTAGCGCCCGGCAGCGTCGAGACGCAGCTTCGGGATTGGCTTGAGTGCGAAGTCGATGTAACCCGCATAGTTCTTGCGGTTATTGCTACCTGAGTCCATCGGCGTGAAGCCTGGATAGGACTGGGCACCGCCGTTGAGGTAGGAGGCAGAATTTCCCGGTCCAATGGAGTAAGTCGCGCGTCGATACTCCGCTCCATAAGCTACATTCAGAGGAGTCGCAAGGCCGACGTCAAAATCCCGATTGACATCGAGCGTCGTCGTCCACTGGGTTGCCTCGAGGAAACCGTCATAATAGTTCGAGGGCGTTGGTGTCCCAGTGAGCGCAAAGAGCCCGGCGTTGGCCGAATCCAGCGTGAACAGGCGAATCCTGTCCACACCATAGGTACTGGAAAAATCCCATTGCCACTCGGCCAACGAGCCCCTCAAGCCAGCCGTGACTGAATAGTCGCGCTCTTCGGTCGCTTCGCGAGGATTGAAACCAAATGGAAAAGGGAAGCTCGTGGTGCCCGTGA
>Ga0210406_10005913_pt1 | contig 12740 bp, 9 predicted proteins | sample IncBWC30MmetaG_FD_155454 | JGI IMG/M metagenome (GOLD analysis project Ga0210406, IMG submission 155454) | Forest soil microbial communities from Barre Woods Harvard Forest LTER site, Petersham, Massachusetts, United States - Inc-BW-C-30-M | ecosystem: Environmental > Terrestrial > Soil >...
GCGGAGGCGCGGGCTACGACGAAAAGCCCCCTGATCTTGGCGAGTGCGCTCAGCAGCTCTTCAGCCAGGCCGTCGCAAAAATACTCGTTGTCGGCGTCACCAGTCAGATCCTTAAATGGCAGCACCGCGATCGATTTTGTGCGTTCCGCCGGCGTCGGATGCGCGTCGACGATCATGTCGGCCTTCTTGTGCAGCGCGTCCTCGGCGAGCCGCAGTAGGCGGTTGCGAGCAGCTGGTTCACGTCCAAGGCTGAGCGCGGGCAGGAACCGTGCCTCGACGGCGGCAACATTCGGGAGGCGCCGGTCTTGCTCGAGACGGCTGATCTGAGCGTCGCTGCATCCGACCGCGATCGACAGTTCGGTTTGCGTAAGACCTGCACGTATCCGAAGAAATCGCAGCAGTTCGCCAAAGGTCCTCAACTTATTCAGCGAGTGCTCCGGAATTGAATCTGACATGTCTCCGTCTCGTTATATGCCGGTTCCATGCGGATCGCAGATACAGACATAGCACATTTCCATGGCTTGGAGAATCTAACTCTCGATGCCGCGTTGACTCACGCGACGCCCGCCGTTGCTACACTGGCAACACCGGATTTCTGACGTGAAGGAAGGGCCCGATGACCGCCATTGATATCCTGCTGGAGCGAACGAGGCGGCACGCGGTGGACTTTTTAGACGGACTGGACCAGCGTCCGGTTCGTCCTACTACGACGCTGGATGAGCTTCGCCGCCGCCTGGGCGCCCCACTGGACGATCGAGGGATCGACCCCACCCAAGTAATCGACGATCTGGTCGCCGCGACGTCCGGCGGACACCTCGGGTCCGCGAGCGGCAGATCCTTTGCCTGGGTCATGGGCGGTGCCCTGCCGTCCGCCCTTGCCGCCGACTGGCTCGTGTCGACCTGGGATAACAACGCGGCACTGTATTTGTCTGCGCCCGCTTCAGCGGTCGTGGAAGAGGTCGCCGGCCGGTGGGTGAAAGATATTCTCGGATTGCCCGCAGACGCATCGTTTGCCATCACAACAGGCTGCCAGATGGCGCACTTCACCTGCCTGGCTGCCGCCCGCCATGCGCTATTGGGTAAAAAGGGCTGGGATGTGGAACGCTACGGCCTGTTCAACGCCCCCCATATTCGGGTTCTCGCCAGTGAACACCGACACGGATCGTTGACGCGGGCCCTACGATTTCTCGGCTTCGGCTCCAACAGCCTTGAGCTGCTCGCAACCGGCACGGATGCGCGGCTTGAACCAGCCGTCCTTTCGGCTGCGATGGGGAAGACACCCGCAGCGCCGACTATCGTCGTCCTAAATGCTGCGGATCTCAACGTAGGGGCATTCGATCCGTTTGTCGAGCTGATCTCGATCGCCAAGTCGAGGGGCGCATGGGTTCATGTCGACGGTGCCTTCGGGCTGTGGGTGCGGGCAAGCGCAAGGCACCGCACCCTCGCTGACGGCATCGAGCAAGCGGACTCCTGGGCGACCGATGCCCACAAATGGCTCAATACGCCTCAAGACATAGGCATCGCCATCGTCGCCGACGCGGCCGCTCACAAAGCGGCGATGGACATCAGCGCAGCCTACCTGTCGTCAGACGGACGTGCGCGCGATCCGATTGACTGGACACCCGAATGGACGCGCCGCGCCCGTGGATTTCCAGTGTATGCGGCCTTGCGGGAGCTGGGGCGGGCAGGCGCCGCGAATTTAATTGATCGATGTTGTGAACACGCGTTTCAGCTGGTTCGCGGACTGGGCACTCTTCACGAGGTCGAAGTATTAGCCTACCCGACGCTGAATCAGGGACTGGTCCGATTTTTGGACAAACATCCTCACGCCACCGCTGCGGCCCACGATGCCAAGACCGATCGCATGATCGAGGCAATCAATCGCGAGGGCTCCGCGTTTTTTAGCGGTACGACGTGGCAGGGATGTCGGGCGATGCGGATCAGCGTTGTCAATTGGCGAACGACCAACGAGGACGTCGAACGGACAGCTCGGGCCGTGGCGGAAGTGCTCGAATCGGAGCGTCGCTCACCGCCTTGAGGCGCCTATCCTCGGCGGGTTGTCCCATCCCCAGAAAGGTATCCATCGGCCCATATTTATTTTTGTTTGGGGAATTCTTGGCAGGAAATGTCAGGTTTGCTTTCGCTTGGATTCGTACTCTCCGTTTCGCCGGTGTCACGCCGCTGCGTTTGAACGATTTGTCCGCCGATGGAGTGCGCCGTTGCTCAGCGTCAACAATCTAGGGAGAAATGATATGAAACGGAAAACGAAGTTTATCCTCGCCGGTGTTGCGGCGGCTTGCGCCGTTGCCGGACTTGCCATGGCAACACCGTCACTCGAAGTCTTGTATAACGCGATTTTAGCCACGGGCACGGTCAATCATGACATCCATGCCCATGCTCACGTCGCGTTGCCCGGCAGCGACGACGGCTTCAGCGCCGAGGTTGAAACCGAAGGCGCCGCCAATTTCATAGTCCAGGACGTGATATTCGCTCCGGGAGGCACCACCGGCTGGCACAAGCACCCCGGCGTGCTGCTGCTGAGCTTGACGGCCGATTCTGGCTCCGTCGACTGGTACGATGCCAAGTGCGCGAAGCATGTCTATAACGCCGGCGACTCGTGGACCGAGGGCACGACGCTTCACGATGTTGTCAATTCAAGCTCGTCGAACGCGCATTTCATTGTGACCTACATCGTCGCGAAGGGCATAAACAAGCGAACCGACGAACCGGCACCGACCTGCGCGGCGGCGCTCGGTCTCACTTAGGAGGGCACCAGAGCGGCCGCGTCCCGGGAGCCGGGGCACCGGAGCGATCCGCGTGCCCCGGCGCATTGGCAATCATCGTGCAACCGGACGGACCTGGAGTTCGAAATTGACCGGTCGATGATAGTGATTGGTCGGACGAGCATCGCCATTGGTGGATAGATCAACGGTGCCGGCTCAAGTGGGCAGGGTTACGCCCGAGATCTCCGCGCAGATCGCGATGAGGCGATCTTGCAGTGCCGGATCGTGGGCTTGCGGATTCGGCTCTCTACGCTTCAGGTGATAGAAGTACTTCCCCGTCACCTGTGATTTGGGGTCATCCCCGGCCGCAAGCCAAGCCTGGGTCAGATGCGCCTGGCCCATGTCATCGGGCGCGCCGGGACCACCCATCTGGGTCGGTACCCAACCGGGTTCCAGCGAGTTTGACGACACATTAGGCCAACGTCGCGCAACGGCGAAGGCCAGCATCGCATCATGGAGCTTGCTCTCAGCATAGGCTGCCGAACCGTTCCAGCGGCGCTTCTTCCAGAGAATATCGTCGAGGTTGGCATCTGCATGGTTGTGCATCCCTGAGCTGAGATAAACAAGCCGCTTCGGGCTTTGGATTAACGCGGTCAGGATATACGCGGACAGCGTATTGATTGCGAAGACATGATGGAGACCGTCCTTGGTGAGGATGTGGCTCTCGCGATAGCCAACCGCGGCATTGTGAATCACCGCGTTGAAGCGACCGAGTTCGTTGACGCGTTCCGCGACCGCCTTGGCCCCTGCAATGGTGTCGAGGTCGCCCTCGACCACAGCCTCGGCTCGGGGTAGCGCGAAGCGTGCGTCTTTGGCGCGCGCAGCGTTGCGGGCATGCAGAACCACTTGATGCCCCTGTTGAACAAGCAGTTCGCCCGCCATGAGACCGAGACCTGCCGACGAACCGGAAATGAAGATGCGTGACATAGGAGTGCTCCTAGAGAAGGTGGCGATGTGACAGTCAAGCTGAGGTAGAAACACTCAAGTCGTCAAGACACGATCGATGACAATGGCGAGTCAGCGAGGTCAGCGAGGGCACTATGAGCCGGACGGCCGGAGAGGTCGCTCTTAAAACCCCAGGCGTGACCCGCGTCGTCAACAACATCGCGGTTTCACATTAGCCGCTCAGCAAGGCGATCCCGCTGCCGGACAGCACGGTATCGCGCTGCGAGGACGCGCCGAGAGATGGCAATTCTTAAAGAAGCAAGCCTGGAAAAGAATGCGCCGAACGGGGCAATTCGCCATCTCAGAAATACATGATATTGCGCTAGCCACCACTAGATCTCTGTACCGAGGAGGACCTGTTTGCCATGTGGATCGTCCGCGTTGCGCTAGACCGACCCTACACCTTCGTCGTGCTCGCATTGATGATCCTCATCCTGAGCGTGGTCGCCATCTCCAGAACCCCGACGGACATCTTCCCGAACATCGATATCCCGGTGGTCGCCGTGGACTGGACGTATACAGGACTCAACCCTGAGGAACTGGAAGGTCGGCTCACGAGCAATTACGAGCGCATACTGACCACCACGGTCGACAATATTCAGCACCTGGAATCCATCACCGTGAACGGGCAGGCGATCGTGAAGATCTTCTTGCAGCCGGGCGCGAGCCTGGATACGGCCAATGCGCAGATCACGGCGGTGTCACAGACGGTACTGCGCTATTTGCCGCCGGGAACCCTGCCGCCCCTCATCATCAACTACAGCGCTTCGAGCGTGCCGATTCTGCAGCTCGGCCTCTCGGGAAAGGGTCTCTCCGAGCAGCAGCTCAATGACCTCGCGCAAAATTTCCTGCGCACCCAGCTGATCACCGTGCCCGGCGCGGTCGTGCCCTTGCCGTTTGGCGGCAAGCCGCGCCAGGTGATGATCAATCTGGTTCCCCAGCTGATGCGGGCCAAGGGTCTGTCGCCGACCGACGTTCTCAGCGCGGTTACCAACCAGAATCTCGTCTTGCCGACAGGCACTGCAAAGATCGGTGCGTTCGAGTACGACACGTCGATGAATGCAAGTCCTCGCACCGTCAAGGAACTGAACGATCTGCCGATCAAGGTCCAGGGCGACGCCGTGGTCTATCTGCGGGACGTGGCCACGGTCAGCGACAGTTATGCGCCGCAAACGAACATCGTGCGCCAGAACGGCAGGCGCGGCGTCCTGGTGAGCGTGTTGAAGGCAGGTACAGCCTCGACCATCGATGTTGTCAACGGCATCCGCGACGTTCTCGTCCGTGCTGTCCAGACGCTTCCCTCGGAACTGAACATCAAGGCGCTCGGCGATCAGTCGATCTTCGTCAAGGGCGCCGTCAACGGCGTCATCCGTGAAGTGCTTCTTGCTACTGTGCTCACCGCCGCAATGATTCTGGTCTTCCTCGGAAGCTGGCGCAGCACGCTCATCATTGCGATCTCCATTCCACTGTCGATTCTAAGCTCGGTCATAGTTCTCGGCGCTCTCGGACAAACGATCAACATCATGACGCTCGGCGGGTTGGCACTGGCGGTCGGCATCCTCGTCGACAATGCCACCGTCACGATTGAGAACATCGAGCGTCATCTCGAGGAAGGTAGCGGCCTCAGGGATGCCATCTTGGAAGGCGCGCAGCAGATCGGCACGCCCTTGCTCGTCTCGACGCTGTGCATCTGCGTCGTGTTCCTGCCGATGTTCTTCCTGAGCGGCGTCGCCCGCTACCTCTTCGTGCCTCTCGCCGAGGCGGTGGTTTTCGCCATGATCGCCTCCTACATGGTGTCTCGTACTGTGATTGCCACGCTGGCGATGTACCTCCTGAAGGCCAAGCGCGATCCCGCGGGCCCATCCCACAATCCCCTGGTTCGGTTCCAACAGGCATTCGAGAGTGGCTTCGAGAAGTTTCGCAGTCGCTACCGGGGCCTGCTGACGGTACTGATCGAGCGTCGGGTCGTCTTCATCGGTGTGTTTCTGGCGGCTTGCGTTTCGGCCTTCGCCTTGGTGCCGTGGCTGGGCCAGGACTTCTTCCCGAGTTCCGACAGCGGTCAGTTCATCCTCCATATGCGCGCCAAGTCCGGTACGCGCATCGAGGAGACCGCACGGTTGGTCGATCTGGTCGAGAATTCCATCCGCCGTCATCTCCCAGTGGCCGAGACGGACAACATTCTCGACAACATCGGCCTGCCCTACAGCGGCATCAATTTCATGCACGCGACCTCCGGACTCATCGGCGCAGGCGATGCGGACATCGTGGTTTCCCTCAAAGAAAACCATCATCCCACAGCCGACTATGTGCGGCGTCTGCGCGCGGAGCTGGCGCGCGAATTCCCGTCCACCATTTTCTCCTTACTGCCCGCCGATATGGTGACCCAGATCCTGAACTTCGGGCTGCCGGCGCCCGTTGACATCCAGATCGATGGCGCAGATATCAACAGCAACCGCGAGGTCGCTGACCAGATCCTCAGCGAGGTCCGCAGGGTCTCCGGCATCGTCGATGCGCGCATCGAGCAGACGTTCGACTATCCCACTTTCAAGATCAACGTCGACCGCACGAAAGCGGCCCAGAGTGGCTACACGGAACGGGAGGTCGCCGGCAACGTGCTCAATTCGTTGAGCGGCAGCTTCCAGATCACACCGATGTTCTTCCTGAACTACGACAATGGCGTCAACTACAACCTCGTCGCGCAGCCGCCGCAATACGACATTCAGTCGATTCAGGACATCGAGAATATTCCGCTGAGTTCCTCGCAACGGAAGAATCCTGAGATTCTAGCCGATGTGGCTTCGGTCGAGCGAGCGAGCGAGATGGAGGCTGTCTCCCACTACAACATCCGCCGGGTCCTCGATGTCTACGCCTCGGTGCAGGACCGCGATCTCGGAGCGGTGAGCCGCGACGTCCAGAGGATCGTCGCCAAGGACCGCTCGCTTCTGCCGCGCGGCAGCTTCGTGACTATTCGCGGACAGGTCGACACGATGCGCAGCTCTTACGCCAGCTTGCTCGGTGGACTCGCATTCTCGATCGTCCTCGTGTACCTGCTGATCGTGGTGACTTTCCAGTCATGGCTGGACCCGTTCATCATCGTGACGGCGCTCCCGGCCGCGCTCGCCGGCATCGTCCTCTTTCTCTTCTTTACGCATACGACACTGAGCGTGCCGGCGCTCATGGGTGCCATCATGTGCATGGGCGTTGCCACGGCGAACAGCATTCTCGTCGTGTCCTTTGCCCGTGATCGGCTTGCGAGCCACGGCGACGCGATCAAGGCGGCGCTCGAGGCCGGTTTCACGCGGTTCCGTCCTGTGTTGATGACGGCCTTGGCGATGATCATCGGCATGATTCCGATGGCGCTCGGAGTGGGCGACGGCGGCGAGCAGAATGCGCCGCTCGGGCGCGCAGTCATCGGCGGACTGCTCCTGGCGACGGTCGCCACTCTCATCTTCGTTCCCGCTGTGTTCAGCCTTCTGCACGGACGGCGCACGCGGCCGGCGCGGCCGGCTGATGCAGGCGCGCCCGAGACGGCCTGAACCCCACGGAGGATCGCTGCAATGCCACCCAACGATACCCGTGACTCCGGCACACAATCGTCTAACTTGTCCCTCAATCCGAAGCGAGAGCGTCGCGGCTGGAAGCTTGCGGCGCTGGCAGCGACTGTCGTCGTACTGGGTGGTGCCATTGTCGCGGGGCTCGCCGGTCGCCTCGACGCCGAGCAGAAGCTCGCCCGCACGACCTTGGAAGCCGCCGTTTCTAGCGTCACGGTAGTGCACCCGCAGGCGGGTGCGCCCGATCAGGAAATCGCGCTGCCGGGCTACACCCAGGCATTCACGGATACGCCGGTCTATGCGCGGACCAGCGGCTATCTCAAAGCTTGGCACTTCGATATTGGCGCGCATGTCAGGAAAGGGGACTTTCTGGCCGAGATCGACACACCTGAGCTCGATCAACAGCTGCGCCAGGCACGGGCAGATCTGGCGACCGCACAGGCGAATCTGCAGCTCGCCGCGATCACGGCCAAGCGCAACGAGGAGTTGCTCAAGACGCGCTCCGTCTCCACGCAGGACCGCGACAATGCCGACTGGGCATTGGCCGCCGACAAGGGCATCGTGCACTCGAATGAAGGCAACGTCGCACGGCTCGCGCAGCTGCAATCCTATGAGAAGGTCTACGCCCCGTTCGACGGCATCGTCACGGCGCGCAATACCGACATCGGTGCGCTCATCGATGCCGACGCCAACTCGCCGTCGAAAGAGCTGTTTCATCTCGCGGCAATCGACACGCTGCGCGTCTATGTCGCGGTTCCGGAGCCCTATTCCAGCGTCGCGCAGGCGGGTGCGACAGCGACCTTGACGCTCGACGAGTTTCCCGGCGAGTTATTCCGCGGCAGGTTGGTACGAAATGCCAACGCCATCGACCTTTCCTCGCGCACGCTGCTCGTCGAGGTCGACGTCGATAATCCTACCGGCCGGCTCCTGCCCGGCGCTTATACGTCCGTGCATCTCAGCTTGCCCTCGGCACTTCAATCCGTCACGGTGCCCGCCAATACCCTGCTCTTCCGCAAAGAGGGTTTGCGTACCGCGGTCGTGCGCAACGGCCACGCACAACTGGTTCCGGTCACCATCGGACGCGACTATGGCGAAAAGGTCGAGATTCTCTCGGGGTTGCACCCGACTGATGAGGTCATCGTCGATCCATCCGACTCTCTGATCAACGGGACCGTCGTGCGCATCGCTGACTCGAAATCGGAATAGGGCTTATGCGTTACCGCGGCCTTGGAAAGGAGCCGAAGATCGGTGCAACCGACTCGAAATCGACAGCCCGCGGCGTCGCTCGAAGCGACAGCCCGGGTTGCCTCTGGTTGGATGTCTCCTTGAAGTGGGTTGAAGGCTCGAAGGACTTCGATGAGCACTGCCCGGCGATGGATGGGCACCATCTCTTGGTCTACACCCTCTCTGGCACGGGCCAACTATTTCAGCAACAGGGAGAACGCGAATTGCCGGCCGATTTTGCCCCGGGGAGCGTCATGATCCGGCTCGCCGGCTCGAGCGAACGAGTTTATGGCGCCGTGCCGGAGCGACTGCGCGTCAGCGTTTCAGAGCGTTTGGTTGTCGAGGCGATGGCACAAGTCGGGGACGCGGGCACGGTCGATCTCGTGCCGGTACTCAACATGAATGATCGTCTGATCCGTCGCGGTGCCTCCATCCTTTGGGCTGAGCTTCTCAAGCCACAACATCCTGCTCAGCGCTTGCTCGTGGAGGGCGTGGCGACGATGATGGCTACGCACCTCGCTCGCAATTACGGTGCCCGGTCGCGTCCACGCGACGATCCGCGAAGACCGCTTGACCCTGAGGCTCTTCGATCGGTCATAGGTTACATGCACGATCACATAGCCGAGCATATCGCTCTCGATGAACTGAGCCGAGTGGCTGGAGTCAGCCGCTTTCATTTCGTCCGCCAGTTTCGAGCCACTACCGGCATGACGCCGATGAGGTATCTCGAGAGGTGTCGCATCGAGTTCGCCCGAAAGCTGCTGCGCGATGGCAACCGATCGATGCCCGAAATTGCCATCGCAGCCGGCTTCGCCGATCACAGTCACTTCGTCAAGCGCTTCCGACGCCACGCTGGCTGCACACCAGGGCAATATGCAGCGCAGATCGCGGGCTGGACAGCAGAGTCCATGCCACGCCATGCGCGAGAGTGATATTGCTCAAGGAGAGAACAAGCGGCTTTCCCGGTCGAACGTTGACCAGCGGCGCGGATCTGGGTTGCGCCCGGACCCAAGCCTGGGTCGTCGACGTCGTAGAAGATTTGGAATGGATGTATGCTCCGCGCTCACAGCACACCATCGTGTGTCTCCTTAGCCGGCGCCGCGTTGCCAGACAAGCTCAGCCCGTGGAGGCGACTGCCCGTGAACGCTCATCGGGCCGCGTTAGCCTCTTGCCGGCAGGGTGGTCTGGGGTTCTACGCGTAGCTGCGGGAAGGCGGGTTCTCGTCTGCCTCGATAAGGAAATCCTCGAGGAAGCATGGCGCAAGCACGCAATGATGGCCGTGCCGCATCCCGAGCTGGTTGCGGCGTTTGATGTGCGAGACGCCTTGGTTGAGGAGGTCTGCGAGCTATTGGTCGGAGAGTTGGCAAGACCGCGACCGGGATCGAAGCTGGTTTTTGAGGGTGCTGGAATGGCACTGATGGCTCAATTTCTGCGCAGGTGCAGCGGGATGGACCAATTGCCGGCGCGCGCTGCGAGGGGTCTGACGTGGAAGTCCCGTGAGCGCGTCCTCAAGGCGCTGCGGGCCGACATGCGGCCAGTCACCAGTCTGCGGGAGCTAGCGGCAATCGCCGGTCTGAGCCGATTCCATTTCAGCAGGCAATTCAAACTCGCTTTTGGCGTAACTCCCATGCAATTCCTCGAGAACGAGCGCATGAGCCGCGCGAAAGCAATGGTCCGGGAGGGGAAGCTGAGATTCTCGGATATTGCGATGGCGTTGGGCTATTCCGAGCACAGCCACTTCACTCGGCGCTTTAAAGCGAACACGGGAATGACGCCGACCGAGTTCGCTCGGGCCGCGCGCCGGGGCGACAGTACGTTCTGACTTCGCGCCGGGGGATTCCGGCATAGGAGCGAGGGCAATATCGAACCAAACTTCAGCAATCCGAGTCGAGACCGCCAGCGGTCGCAATTTGATAATTCCACTGTCACTTGTAGAGCGGAGATGAGCATGCCGTTTAAAACTGTCAATCCGGCCACCGGCGAAGTGGTTCGAACCTTCGAAGAGATATCCGACCGTGATCTGGAGCTTGTATTGGGGACGGCGCACAAGGCGTACGAAACCGACTGGCGTCTGCGGCCGCTGGTCGAACGGGCGAGGATCGTATCTCGCGCCGCCGCCATCTTGCGGGAAAAGGCCGAGGAGTATGCCGGCTACCTGACACTCGAGATGGGCAAGCGTATCGCGGAATCGCATGGCGAAGTCGCGACGTCGGCGGCCATTCTGGATTACTACGCGAAGAACGCAGAGAGTCATCTCAAGCCGAAGCCGCTTACCGAGACACCCGGTGCCGAAGTGCGTACCGATCCCATCGGAGTGATACTCGGAATCGAGCCGTGGAACTATCCCTATTACCAGATCGCGCGCGTGGCGGGACCTCAGTTGATGGTTGGCAATGTTCTCCTCCTGAAGCACGCGGAAAACGTGCCACAGGCGGCATTGGCGTTTGCCCGCCTCTTCGAGGAAGCGGGCGCGCCGGCGGGCGTATACACCAACATCTTTGCCAGTATCGAGCAGGTCGGACGCGTGATCGAGGATCCGAGAGTCCGTGGCGTTACCCTGACCGGTAGCGAGCGGGCAGGGGCGGCAGTCGGTGAACGCGCAGGACGCAATCTCAAGAAGGTAGTCCTGGAATTGGGCGGCAGTGACCCGCTGATCGTTCTCGAGGATGCGCCGCTCGAGTGGACCCTCGACAGTGCACTCACCGGACGGATGGTGAACACTGGCCAGTGCTGTTGCGGGACGAAGCGCATAATTGTCGTCGGCAAGGAGCGCGGAGAGGCCTTCCTCGGCGGGTTCGTCAAGCGCATGGCCGCGCTCAAACCGGGCGATCCCGCGGATCGTTCCACGTCCCTTGCGCCAATCTCCTCTGAAAGGGCGCTCGACAATCTTCTTGGCCAGATCGAACTTGCCCGCAAGAACGGGGCGACGGTCGCTGTCGGCGGCAAGAGAATCGATCGGCCGGGTTTCTATCTCGAGCCGACGGTACTGACCAACGTTACCGAGAAGAATCCGATCTACACACAGGAGTTGTTTGGCCCGGTGGCATGTTTCTATATCGTCAAGGACGAGAGGGAGGCCGTCCGGCTGGCCAATGCGGTGCCATATGGATTGGGCGGCTCCGTCTTCACCGCCGACATCGAGCGCGGCCGCAAAATCGCCAGTCAGATCGACAGCGGCATGGTGTTCATCAACCAGCCGATTCGGACGCAAGCGGAGCTCCCGTTCGGCGGCGTCAAGAACTCGGGCTTCGGACGCGAACTTTCCGAGCTCGGGTTCGACGAGTTCGTCAATAAGAAACTCACTACCGTCGCCCCTGTCGGCTCGCCACCGCTAGGCCCGGTTCCTGTGAAATAGACCGGCACAATACCCTGCAGCAGTTCTCATCAACCTTGTTTAGAGGTGACCATCCATGCCACTTTGGACAATTTATCATCCCGTCGGTGCATTTGAACCGAAGCACAAGCAAGCTTTGGCGACATCAATCACCAAGCTTTATAATTTCCCGGCGTTTTACGTGGGAGTTGTTTTCATAGAAAAAGACCGCGACTCTCTCTACCGCGGAGGGGTGCCCGCCGACAACTTCGTTAGAATCGCTGTCGATCACATCAACATTGCATGGAAGACTGTCGAGGAGGGCTCCCGGCGGGTCGACGACTTCGACGAAGCGCTGGCTCCGATCATGCGGGAGCGGGGCATGCTCTGGGAATTCCATATTGACGAGACGCCCCGCGCTTACTGGTCGATCGAAGGATTTCGACCGCCGCCCAGTGGATCTGAAGCCGAGAAGCGCTGGCTGCGCGAAAACAAGGCATCGGCGTATGCGACCGACGCCGTTGCACCGGCAGGGGATGCTGTCCGGTCCCGCGGACTCGGCTTGAGTGACTGACGGTTTCGGTTGCTGAGCGGCGGGAGACGGCGTTTCTCAAGCCGCCGTCGAACTCATCGGCGGCGGCCGCTCACTTACGATGACAGCTGGGTGAGCAGCCACCGACCATACAATTTCACCGGCACGCGTAGCTAATTAGAAGAGCGCAAACGGGGAAAATAGATCGCAAAACGGTCCAAGTGGCTATCTAAGAAATTAGCGATATTGAACTCTGCTGAGCGGGGGGCGTGATCGGTTGTGAATCGCAATGCATGTATCGGTCACGTATTACGGCAGCGATGATCTTCGCATCGCTTACGGTTGCGGCCGCTGACACATTCCCCGCTTCGCGCGCAAGCTCCGGTCGCGCA
>Ga0210406_10005914_pt1 | contig 12740 bp, 8 predicted proteins | sample IncBWC30MmetaG_FD_155454 | JGI IMG/M metagenome (GOLD analysis project Ga0210406, IMG submission 155454) | Forest soil microbial communities from Barre Woods Harvard Forest LTER site, Petersham, Massachusetts, United States - Inc-BW-C-30-M | ecosystem: Environmental > Terrestrial > Soil >...
GGCGACTTTCATCGCCTCGATCTGCATGCGAGCCGATAATTCATAATTCGCAATGCGCGATTCCAGATCCTGGTCCAGAGGATAGGCTTTCTTCTGCACGCGGTTCAGACCTTGCACGACTTTCAGCAGCTCCGCCTGCTCCTCCGTGGTCATATCCTGGGGCCGCCTGATGTCGAACATCGGCGCTTCGGGATTGGCCTCCATCTTGGTGCCGGAGTAAATCGGCGGCAGCCAAGCGGAAGAATACGCGCGCGTGTTAATGGTTGCCTGCCCGTTCTCGAGCGCGATGAATGCCGGCAGGTTCTGATTCTCGGTACCTAGCGCATAGGCGATCCATGAACCGATGCTCGGAAATCCAGTGATTCCACGTCCGGTGACGAAGGTGAATTGCGCCGTCGAATGATCGATACGATCGGTAGTCATCGATCTCACAAACGCCACATCATCGACTACCTTGGTGAACTGAGGCAACAGCTCCGAGACCGGACGTCCGCTCTGGCCATACTGCTTGAACGACCAGGGGCTCGCCATGATCTGCTGCGAGCCGTTCAAGGCGCGCCCTTTGATTTCGAACGGCGCGGGCTTCCCGTCGTATTTCACGAGCCCGGGCTTAGGGTCGAACATGTCGATGGTGCTCGGTCCGCCGCTGATGTAGATGAAGATTACGCTCTTCGCCTTGGGCGCGAAATGGGGCCGCTTGGGTTTCAGGTCGTAGAATTGCCCTTTCACCGGTTCCGCTACAGCGCCGAACATGTTGTGCTGGTCGAGCATCCAGCTCAAGGCAACCGCGCCAAGGCCGCCGGCCGTTTCCCGTAATGCCTGTCTGCGTGTCACGAATTTCTTCATCGCCCTATGTCTCCTGCGTTCAGAAGCTGTACAGAAAATCATTTGCGCCCATCAAGCCCTGAAGGAAGAGGCGCAATCCGTTTTTTGGATCCGAGGCCGACGACATAACTTTTCGAGCCAGCTCCAATTCCTCCGGGTACGGCTCTCGCGAATAGGCCGCTTCGAACGCCCAGTCTAGCGCCTCATTCACATTCCCTTTGTTCCGTTCCAACGCCTGCTGTGCGAAGGCCTGCGATGTGCGCCGGACCAGAGAATTATTTAGCAGCGCCAGCGACTGCACCGGCAACGCCGACCGGAAGCGCTCCGACTGCGAATCAGACGTCATATCCGGGCAATCGAATGCGTGCAGAAATCCCTCCGGCCTGGTCCTTGCGTACGACAGGTACAAGCTGCGCCGGTTGGGATTGCTCTTCTTTTCGTCTTCCAGCCACTGCCCGTCGTCAGCCTGCTTCAGCGGGAGCTGCGGCCCGAACATCTCCTGATTCAGCAGCCCGCTCACTTGCAGCATCGAATCACGAATCACCTCGGCTTCCAAACGAACCGGAGCTTTCCGCCACAGCCACTTGTCGCTCGGGTCTGCCGCCATCTTCACCGGATCTTCGGCCGAGGATTGCCGGTACGCGGCCGACATCATAATCTCCTTGTTCAGCCACTTGATGTCCCAGCCGTGTTCGACGAATCGCACAGCCAGCCAGTCCAACAATTCCGGATGCGTCGGCAGCGTTCCTTGCGAACCAAAATCGTCGACGGACCGCACGATTCCTTCGCCGAAATGGAACTGCCACACACGGTTCACGAACACCCGTGAGGTGAGCGGATGATCCGGCTTGGTAAGCCACTGCGCTAGAGTCAAACGCCGGCCCGTGTGGCGCCATTCCGGATGCTGTTTGGGATCGGGGAACTGGAGCGGATGCTGCGGATCGTCGAGAACCGCGGGGATTCCCGGCTCAACGGCGGCGCCCGGCGCGAGATAATTGCCACGCTGGAGGATATATGTCGGCGACGGAGTTTTGGAGACGTCCCATGTCGCCAGGATGTAATTCGGCTCGACTTTCGAGGTGCCGCCTTTGTACCGCATGGCCTGAATCTCGGCCTTCTTCTCAGCCAGTTCAGGGAAGCGCTTCTCCAGTTCGGCTTCCGTAATGCCGTCCTTCGGTGCGTTCGGGTCCACCTCGAGGTCGGGATCGGCGGCGATCTCCTTCCGGATAGTCTCGCGCTCCTCCGGGTTGAGCTGCTTGCCCGCTTTCAGCTCTTTGCGGTAGCGATCGTACGTAGCTGCCAGGAGCAGTTCTTCCCGGCGGCGCTCCTTCGAGGTGTTGCTGGTGACCGCCTGAATCCACGTTTCGCGCTGATCCGGCGCCATGTCCAGCACTACGCGGCTCGGCCACTCGCCGTAGTGCAGATTGGCCGCCAGCCAGTTCTCGGGGTCATATGCCGCCTGGAATGCCGCCGTGAGTTTGTAATAGTCTCGCTGCAAAATCGGATCGAATTTGTGATCGTGGCACCGGGCACACTGCACCGTGAGACCCATTACCGCCTTCAGGCTGGTTTCCGTGGCTTTCTCCAGCGCGTCGAAGTATTTGTCTACCTGGTAAATGGTTTGGTTGTCGGTAATGTCCGCTGTGGTTCGGAGAAAGCCAGTGGCCGTCAACGGTTGAATCTGCTCAGGCGCGGGTCTCGTGCTGGGATTGTAATTGACCAGTTGATCTCCGGCGAATTGCTCTAACAGAAATCGGTTATACGGCTTGTTGTTGTTGAATGCGTGGATCACGTAATCGCGGTACTTCCAGGACGCCACGCGTTCGGTGTCATACGCATCGCCTACCGAATCCGAATAGCCCGCCACATCCAGCCAGTGCCGTCCCCACTGCTCTCCATAGTGTGGCGATGCCAGCAAGCGGTCGATCACTTTCTCGTAAGCTTTCGGAGATTTGTCCTCCACAAACGCCTTTACCTCCGCAGATGTTGGTGGCAGGCCGGTCAAATCCAGATAGGCCCGGCGGATCAGCGTGACGCGATTGGCCTCCGGCTGCAGCTTCCATCCCTTGGCTTCGAGCTTCGCGAGGACGAAAGTATCGATCGGCGTCTTCACCTGGTCCGTATTCTTGACCGCGGGAACCGGGGAGTCGGTTGGCTTGCGGAAGGACCACCAGTTGCGCGCTTCCGGCGTGATCTTTGCCGCCTCGCGCTCGTGTTGAGCGGCATCCATTGCGGGGAAGCGCCCTTGCTCGATGTAGGTCCGGATGAGCTGTTTGTCGGCGTCGGTCAGCTTGCCGCCCATCGGCATCTTGCCCGAGTCGATCAACTGCCACAACAAGCTGCGCTCAGGCTTGCCTGGCGCAATCGCCGGGCCGCTTGAGCCTCCAGCCATCAGGCCGGCGAACGAGCTGAGATCGAGTCCCGCCATCTTCTTCTGATCGCCATGGCAACTGACGCAGTTCTTCTGCAGCACCGGCAGGATTTCACTCTTGAAAAGCGGAGCCCGCTGAGCGCTGGCTGGAAAGGCCATGAGGACGAGAGCTGTGGCGGCCAACCCTCCCTTATTGAGGCACATGGACATTCTCTACACTTCAACTCCTATTTAAACAAGTGTCAAGCGCCATGTTGCGGGTTATTCCGGCCGGGCCTGCCGGACTTTTGTACTGTACTTTCAATCACTTAAGGCGATAACATACGCCATGGCGGGTGACCGGATGCTGACAACTCTCAAATCGCTGCCCATGCGCAGGCCGTTCCGTTCCAAGATGATGTTCTTCCTGTTGATTGCATCGCTAGCCTTGCTGGGTCAGGACCGCTCCAAATTGCGCACGCGCGATGTCACTCGGCTCAGCCAGATTGAGATTGCGGATTATCTCAAGCGAAGCGACGTCATTTTTGTTCCGGTTGGCGCGATCGAGGCCCAGGGCGTTCTTCCGAGCGACCGCGAGTACGTCGCTCCGCTAGGGATGGCGATCAAGATGGCTGAGGAGGCTGATGCCGTCTACTTGCCGTACCTCGCTTACTTCTATCCCGGCTCCACCATTACGTCCGCCGCCACGGTTTACATGAGCCTGAGCGAGGGGGAAACCTATTTGAAGATAATCGCCAAGTCCCTTCTACGGCAGGGCTACCGGCGGCAAATCTGGGTGACGATGGGTCACGGTCCGTCGCCTTTAACGGTGGGGACTATGGTGCGGGCGTTCTTCGAAGAGACACACGTGCCCATCCTCAATATCGAAGTGTCCAACGTCGTGCGTGCAATGAAGGGTGATTACAGCAAAATGATGTACGGCGAGTACTCGATGCTCGGCAGGCTGGGTGACATTCCTCTCTCCGGGGAGGCGCCGAAGACGCAACGGCGCGAAGGAGGCGCCGCAGCCGACGACCCGGGACTGGCGACGCTAACGAAGATGGGCTTGGCCGGCAGTCTGACCCTGGGCTATTGGTGGAGCGACCCCGAAGGCCACGGTATCGGAGGCAGCTTGCCGGCCACAGAAGCCGAGCGGATTGCTTGGGCGAAAGAAGGCGCCGCCGAAATGGACGCCGTCGTCAAGTCAATGGATCTCAAGACGGTCCTGCGGGCCTTGCGCGATCACGATCAGTTCACGCAGGAGATGATCGTCCCCAAATTCGAAAAGATGCTGCCCTCCGACGACTCTTCGGAGCGATGAACTGTACCGGCGCACGGCGTCACGCCGCCAGCGGCATTGTCGCCACGGCTGCCTTTTGCTGCGGCGCAGGCTCGCTAAAGATTTCGAGGAGTAACGCGCGGACGCGGACATATCGCTGGCACTCGGAACAGCCGCAAAGGCCTGTATCGGCAGTGTGGCCGATCAAGTATTCGAGTTGTTCTCGCATGACCTCGTTTTCGTCCGCGGGTTCTGAGACTTTGGGCAGAGGCGATCCCCCGTCTGCCATCGTCTTGATTTCGTTCTGTTCAGCATGAGGTACCATTGCTCCCACCTCCGTTCTCACTTTGATAGATGTGTCCGGTGTGAAAAGGGGTCCTTTCAGGATTGTAAAAATAGGTCAACGCTGCGAGCCGAAATGAAAAGTTATTAACCTGCTGCTGCGCCCAGTAGCGAGTTCTCCGGCAAGCAGCGTACACTGGACCTTCTCAAGATGATGGAGATCAGCCATAAAGAGATCGCACCAGGCGTAGTGGTGGTGACGCTCGCCGGCAGGGTGATGATGGGAGCGGAGAGCGAGCAGATCCTGGGCTTGGTCGACGATCTGCTGCGCGAAGGAAAGCGCGCCATCATCTTCGATATTGCCGGCATCACTCACATCGACAGCACCGGTATTGGCCGCTTCATCTCCAGCTATCACAAGATTTCGTCTGCCGGCGGCGACATGCGCATGGCAGGCGCAACCGGCCCGCTGTTCGAGGCCTTCCATGTCAGCATGCTGGATACGGTGTTCCGTTTTTATCCGGATGTGGAAGCCGCCAGCAAGCTTCAGTGACCGGTCCCACGGCCTTCCGTAATGGTGACCACCCGGTTCGCCGCCACGCTAGGGATCTTATCCACGACGCCGCTGGGCCAATGAATTTCCAGGTCGGCCTCTTCCGCGCTCCCCAGGCCGAAGTGCACGCGCAGGTCATTTTGTGAAATGTAGCTTCCCCCGCTGCGCACCTCGTCCGTCTGCCGGTGGCTTCCGGTGGAGCAAATCACGCGCGCTCCAATGCCCGAGCGGTTGGACTTCGTGCCCACGGTTTTCACCAGCAGCCAGTTGTTTTTCAGCGAGCTGTCACAGCGGAGCAACTGCGGCACATCGTTGACGCAGTTCACTACCACGTCAATATCGCCGTCGTTATCGAAATCGCCGAACGCGCAGCCTCGGCCCGCCACCTTTTCAAGAATCCCCGGGCCGGCATCCATCGACGCATCCTGGAACTTGCCATTGCCAAGATTGCGATACAGAATCTTGCGTTCATGGTATCCCGCTTCGGCATCCGTCTCGCCGACCTCGGGATAAACGTGGCCGTTGCACACCAGGATGTCTGTCCATCCGTCGTTATCGTAGTCCAGAAAGCCGACACCCCAGCCCATAAAGCGTGTGTTTTTCCCCAGCCCAGACTGAAAAGTCTGGTCGTCGAACGTCATGTTGCCCAAGTTGCGATAGAGGCTGTGTGTGTCGCCGGCGAAATTGGTCTTCACGATATCGAGCAGGCCGTCGCAATCGTAATCGGCTGCTGAAACCCCCATGCCGGCCTGAGGTTTACCGTCCGGACTGTAAGCGACTCCGGCTTCAATGGCGACCTCGGTAAACGTGGCGTCATGATTGTTTTTGTAGAGCGCCGACGAGGTCGAATCGTTGGCCACGTAGATATCCGGCCATCCGTCGTTATCGAAATCGGCAGCCAGCACGCCAAGACCGTACGTGCCGGGCGTATTCAGAATCCCGGATTTCGCGCTCACATCCGTGAACGTGCCGTCGCCCTTGTTGTGAAACAGAATGTTCTTCCCGCCCTTCAGGCCGGGCGGACCGCAGGCGACCAGCAGTCCTTTGTAAAGACACGGGCCCGACTCGGGCAGCGGAGTGGTCTTGGGATCGAAGTCGATGTAGTTGGTGATGAACAAGTCCAGGTGGCCGTCGCGATCGTAATCGAGAAACGCGCAGCCCGTGTTCCAGCGCTTCTGGCCGTTTCCAGGGTCCGTGGTGACGCCCGCCTTCCCTGCCACGTCGGTGAAAGTGCCGTCGCCGTTGTTGCGCCACAACGCGCAATCGCCCCAATACGTTACGAAAATGTCTTCGTGGCCGTCGTTGTTGTAGTCGCCCACGCACACACCTTGACCCCATCCGGTACGCGCCACCCCGGCTTTCACCGTCACATCCGTAAACGTCCCGTCGCGATTGTTCTTGTACAGCCGGCTCACCGGCGCTTGTCCAGGCGCGTAGGCCGCTTCGAACCGCGTGCCGTTCACGAAGAAGATATCGAGCCAGCCGTCGTTGTCATAATCCACAAAAGCCACGCCGCAGCCCGTGGTCTCGAGCAGAAATTTGTTCTTTTGCTCGGTCCCGAAGATGGTTTTTGCATTCAGGCCCGCTTGCCTGGCCACGTTCACGAACTGAACGCCTACGGGCGCAGCCAGGAGCTGGTCGAGCGAGAAAACGCTGGTGGTCGCGCAGAGTGACTGGATGAAACGGCGGCGCGTCGGCACTAGCGAATCGCCTCCCGTTCGCCGGCCTGCTCCAGCCGGGCTCTGGCCGCCTGCAAGTTGTGTTTTGCCGCGTCCAGATGCGGATCGAGGCGCAAGGCGGTTTCAAACTCCGGCACGGCTTCCCGAAATCGGCCAAGCTTCGCAAGCGCCGTACCCAGATCGCTGTGTAATCGGGCATCGTCCTGCCGGAAACCCAGGGACTCGCGGTAGTGCGAAACCGTATCTTCCAGCCGATGCGCCGCCGCCATCTCGTCGCCCCAGAGCCGCAACACTTCCCCCAAATGCTGGCGCGCTCCCGGGTCATCCGGATCTTCGGTGAGAACCGCACGGAACTGCGCCGCCGCCTGCTCCCAGTGCTGCTGCTCGGCAAGCGCGTTGGCCAGGTTGTAGCGCGCGTTTGTGTACAGGGGATTCGACTGCAACGCAAGTTCAAACAAGCTGGCAGCGTCTTTCGCATTACCCGCCGACAGGAGCGCCGCGCCCAGCGTGTTCAGCGCGACGGGCTGGTCCGGCCGAGCTTCGACGGCAGCACGCAGGTATCGAACAGCATCCGCTGCGTTTCCCCTCGCAAGCTGGAGCGCGCCTAGATTGAACTGCGCCGAGAAATCCCCCGGATATTTGTCCAGGCGATGGCGCATGAGCGCTTCCTGCAATTCCATGCGGCGGTCTTCGCCGTCGCGCGGCAGCACCTGCAGCCACAGGTGGCCCATTTCGTCATTGGCCTGGTTGCCGCCACGCACGCGCTTCGCCGGATGATTGGGATTTCGCGGATTAGCGTCGGAGTTGTCGTAATGGAAGCGCATCGATACCACACTTCCCTTCGGCAGAAACACCGGCGCCGTGTAGCGGTATACCGACTGCCAGTTCACGTCCCAGTCCGGGATGCGAATCAGCCCCTTACGGCTCCCGTCTGGCAGAGTAGCGTAGCCTTCGAGGAGCCGGCCCAGATAATGCGCGTGCGGGTAAACTGCGAGTACGTCCATGTCCATCGGTACCGTAAAATCGTCGCTGACCTTAAAATCACGGTCGCCCGCCGGAATGTCGAGCGCGCCATCGCGCTCGAGTTGCACCAGCATGGGAAACTTTGTTCCCGGGTGGCCGGTGAAATACAGTCCGATGGATGGTTGCACCAATTCCGGTTTGCCCGTGGGCTGCATGTGGACGTTCAGAACAAGATCGATCGTGGAATCCGCGCGCCATGCCATGCCGTCAGGCTCCTCCCATGGAATGCCGCCGGGCTTCCAGAACAGGAAATGGCTGTCGGGATCGAACGTATCCGCCTCGATGCTGAGATCCATGCCGGGGAATCCGGCTCCCAGCGTTTTCTCCTGAGTTCGCGCCGAGCGTGTCCGGTCGATGAGGACGTTGGCGTGATGCACGGCGCGGGCATTGCCCGGCCGGATCTCGATAGCCTTTACCCAGCGCGCGCCGGCCAGCTTCATCGGCAGGACAAAATTCCAGTATTCGTCCGCGCCATCCGCGCGCAGCCGGTAAGCAGCCTGCGCCTGCAGCACCAGGTCCGGCGTCCCGAGTTGCCAGCCGCGTGTGAACTCCGGCCTGTGCGCTGCCTCGGCCGGTGAGCCCGCCTGTGCGCCTTGCGTTACCCATTGCTCGATGGTCCGGATCTGCTCATCGGTGAGGCGGCGGGCGTCGTGAAAATTGCCGCTACCAGGTTCCGGAAGCCAGGGCGGCATGTATCTGCGCTTGGTAACGCTGACAATCTGCTGAGCGTGTTTCTTTACGTCTTCGTAAGTAAGGAGCGGGAAGGGGCCGGCCTCACCGGGGCGGTGGCACGGCGCGCAGGATAGGTACACGATCGGCGTGATGTCCTTGTAGAAGGTGACGACCGCTCCTTGCGCGGGCCACGTTGCCGCCACGAGCGCCACAAAGGGGACAACACGCCTCATTCCACGTCAGCCAGGTAACAACCGACCGCGGGGGCGTATGCCTCAGGCTGGGGCCGTCCGTCCAGCGCGGCTGCGATGGCATCTTCCAGGTCGCGGCGCGTTGGGGTGCTCATGGCTTTTCCCAGTTCAACAAACCGGTTATCGATGCGGCCGTGATACACCAGTTTGCCCGCGGCCGAGAACACCGCGGCTTCGGGCGTGATGGTGACTCTGGCGCGCCGCACCAGCGAGTGAACCGGATCGCGAATCACGGCACCGGGAAACCGGTATTGCTCCATGTGCTGCCGGATGTTTTTGTTCGTCTCGTGCGGATCGGCATAGACCATCGAGAAAACGGCACTTCGCGGACCGAACTCATCGCTCAACCGCTTCAGCTCCAGAGCGTAACGATTCGACACGGGACAATCGCTGCGGAGGAAAATGAAAATGCGAACCTTGGCGGCGCCTCCAAAGGGATCGACCGCCTTGCCCTCCAGATCCACTATGCCCGAAACCGCCCCGAAGCCCCATGCGGCGGCGGCCCAAAGCAGCAGGAATCGCAGCCCGTGCATTCGAATATTATCGCAGTAAACTTCGATTCCCGGAGAGAATACCCAAGCGGCGCGAGCTTGGCGGGACTCACGGGATTGTGGATAAAATTGTGGGCGTGCAGGCAAACTCCCTACGTCGATGGTCTGCCCGGCCCGTGCGGCTGATCTACCTGCTAATGATGCTCTCCTCGCTCGCCAGCGCCGGCGAAAGCGGCTATTTGGGCCACGACGTATGCACCGGCTGCCACAGAGATATCGCGATGACGCAGTCCCGCACCAACATGGCCCGGGCCTGGCAGGGCGCCGCCACCCCGCAACTCCCGGCGAGTTATTCCGAGGCGCATGCAGAGGGCCCGGCGCCTGCGATCGAGTATGCGGTCTCGAGAACCGGCCGGAACCTGCAATACCGAGTGCAAATGCCAGGCCAGCCACCGCTCGATTTTCCCGTGGAAACCACGATTGGCGGCGAACGGCACGGCCTCAGTTTTCTAGCCCGGGTTACCGCTCTGGACGGCCTGCCTCTGCCGCGTTCGGCTCTGGTGGAGGCCCGATACTTTCACTATGCGCAACAGAACCGGCTGGCGCTCGAGCTTGGTTTTCCCGAAGAGAAGCCCTCGACGTATGAAACGGCCTTGGGCCGGGTACTCACTCCGTATCTGGAAAAGAAATGCCTCGCCTGTCATGGCGCGCCGCGAACTCGCGGAACCCGCGCCGAGAGCGGCGTAACTTGCGAGAGCTGCCATGGCCCAGGCCAAAAACATTTGGCCGCGCTCGGCGCGCATTCGCGAGACCTAGGTATATTGAACCCGAAGAAACTGCCCGTTGCCGAACGGATGCGCCCATGCTCGCAATGTCATGCAGGCTCCAGTGTCGTGGAAGATCCGATGCCGTACGACACGCTGATTTCCAATCAAGTGACAGCGTTGAAAAATACCGAGTGTTGGCGTCAAAGCACGGGTGAGCTCACGTGCACAGACTGTCACGACCCGCACCGGGACTCGCCCCCCCTTGTGCTGACCGCCAAATCCGAAAAGGCGTGTTTGCGATGCCACGGCGCCACAGTAACGAATCATGCGGGTTTGTGCCCGGTGAATCGGATTACAGGTTGCGTCGGATGTCATATGCCTAACCAGACACGCGGCGCGTTTATTATGGCGGATCACTGGATTCGCGTCCACCCCGAGCAAAAGGTCGAAGTGGCCGCCCACAATCCGGCTTGGCGAACGAAGATTTCTCCGAAGCGTCTATATCTCCGTATGATTGTTTTCGACGACCGGGAAAAAGCGTCGGCAGTCCGCCAGCAGCTTCTCGCGGGCGCATCGTTCTTCGATCTTGCCAGTACCAATTCGATCGACCGCGCCACGGGAGACACTGGCGGATATGTGGGCGATCTCGAACCAAACCAGCTCGACCCCGCTTTGTCTGTGGCAGCGCTGAAACTCCAGCCCGGAGAGATCTCGAATGTGGTCGAATCAAACGGAAAATACTTCACCCTTCAGCGTATGCCGCGGAACTTCCGCGAGGATGCTGAAGCGGTATTCGATAAGGCGATGGACCTGCGGAAGCAAGGCAAGCTACAGGAATCGAAAAACGAATTGCTCGAAGCATTGAAGATCTATCCGCGGCTTCTGCGCGCCCTCACCTGGCTTGCTGCCATGTACGGGCACGAGGGCAGTCCGGGCATTAGTGTTGGAATTCTGACCCTTGCCACCCGGCTCTATCCGGAGGACAGCGGCGCCCATTTTAACCTCGCTATCGCCTATGGCGCGATGGGCAACGCGGAGGAAATCCCCGAATACCGGCGCGCCCTGGAAATCGATCCCGATCTTGCCGTGGCCTATATAAATTGGGGTGCCACGCTCTATGAAAAGGGCCAATACCAGGAAGCGATCAAGATCTATCGAGAGGGGATCAAAGTAGACCCCGTCCTTGCTTCCCTTCACTACAGCCTGGCGCTTGCATTGGAACACGAGAAGCAGACAGCCGAAGCCGAAGCGGAGATGGCGCTGGCCAAGAAGATCGATCCGAACGTAGGAACGCGGTAAATTACGGCGGCAACCCGATCCCTCAGCCCCGATGCTGCGGCCATCCCCATCAGCAAGAAACGCAGCCCGCGCATGTGAATATTATCGCAAGAAAACGGAAGTCGCTTCTTAGGTGTGCTCAATCCGTTGAGCGCAGTCGGATATTCTGCGGCATGAAGAGCAGATACTTCTGAATTGCTTTGCGGCTTTCCGCCCCTTGGCCGGCTTTCCCATAGAGCTGGGCCAGCTCCAGATAAGCATCCGGCTGAGACGGATCGAGTTCAATACTTCGCTTTAACTCCTTAACGGCGCCGTCCATTTTACCCGCACTCTCGAGCGCCGCTCCAAGACAATATACATATCGCGCGTTAGAGGGTTGCTGTGCCGAAGCACGCGCGAACATCTGGATGGCTAACTGCGTCTGGCCTTGTTTCAACAAGAGAGATCCCAGGTCGGCCTCTACTGCTGGATCCTGCCTCTCCTGCAGGGGCAACTGAGAAAGGATCTGATATGCCTGCTGCAGATCCGATATGGTTTGTGTGGTTGCCGCCAGATCGAAATACGCTAGGCCAAGATCGCGACGGACAAGCTCAGTATCCGGTTCGCGCCACGCCTTCAGCCCCTCATTGGCGCCACCCCGGTCCGGCTGCTGCGCACGCGGTATACGCGGAATCATGTGATCCGTTATGGCGGAGTGGGCCACGTTGGTCGGCCGGAGCCGGGGCATGTGACAGCTCACGCATTCGGCGGCTGCCTGATGGCGTCTCGCCGCGAAGAGATCGCTGTGGCACGAAAGGCACACCTGCTGGAGGGCATGGACCCTGTCCTTCTCGTTGGCATGCGGGTTGTGGCAGGTGCCGCACCACAGGCGGCCGCCACTTTGTCTGGCGCACTGGCTCTGTGCCAGCAGTTCGCTTTGGCTTACCGCGCGTAGCGTGCCGCGAGCGGCAGTCCTTAGGTAGGTGACAAAAATACTCTCGGCCGCCTGGCCCGCCTGGAAGTCCCACCAATCGCGGCCGGGATTCAGTATCCTGAATTCCCCTTCCAGGTGGCATTGCTCACACACGCTGTCCCGGCGGCTCGGTGTTAGCTTGGCTGGATTTACGATGGAGCCCGGGACGGGTTTTTTGAGATGCGCGGCAGGCGAACCATGGCACCGGTCGCAAGAGATCGGCATAAAGGGAGGATCTCCGAACTGGTTCGCGGTTCCCCCAATGAGGTTCACGGAGCCGGTGTGGCAGAAGAGGCAGCCGCTAGAGATCTGGTGCGTGAAATCCAAGTGCGCTTCCG
>Ga0210406_10005915_pt1 | contig 12740 bp, 10 predicted proteins | sample IncBWC30MmetaG_FD_155454 | JGI IMG/M metagenome (GOLD analysis project Ga0210406, IMG submission 155454) | Forest soil microbial communities from Barre Woods Harvard Forest LTER site, Petersham, Massachusetts, United States - Inc-BW-C-30-M | ecosystem: Environmental > Terrestrial > Soil >...
GGGGAGTCTCATCTTCGTGATAGCCGTGATAACCCCAATAGGCCTTTCCTGTCAATCCTTTTGCAAACGCATATTCGACGCCCGCGACAGGTTGAGCCCAGAATGAATTGAGCGGCCCGACGGTGCGTTAGGACTGAGAATCAACACCGAGCCATTCGTGCCGGTAAGGTTCGCGCCTAGGTGCAGCATAAGGCCGGAGCGAGGAAACACAAAGCTACAGCCACAACGACACGCGCCGCAGGGAGGCTTCTTTTGAGCAGGGTCAATCGCCACTTCGTATTCGCGCTGCCAAATTAACACATTTCGTTGCGCGGGGAGAGTACGGAGACCACCACAAAAAAGAACCTGTAAAAAATGACAGTTTTCATCGGCTCTGAGATAAGACATATCGTTTAAGTAAGCAACCAGAATGGTTGGCTTGTGGATAAGAACCGCCGATTCATTCGGGTCGCGGCGCAAGGCTATCGCGCGGACAATTCCTTCGTCCCCCGGGAAGAGAACCCTAATCATGGACCCTAGCAGCAATCCGAGAACCGGAATCGATGCTCAGGAACAAGTAGAGCGCGGTCCGAAGACAGAGGGGGCAACATCAATCAACCGCCGAGACTGGTTACGGCTGACAGTGAGCGGTGGCGCAGGGCTGGCAATCGGTGACCTCCTCGATCTGTCCACGGTGAGGGCCGCCACACAAAAGTTAAAGCTCGAAAACATCAGTGAGTTCACTACGTCGTGCAATTTCTGCTCATGCGGGTGCGGCATGGTCGCCGCCGTACGCGAAGGCAAGCTGATTGCCATGGAAGGCGATTACGATCACATCGTAAACCGCGGGTCGCTGTGCGTCAAAGGCATCTCTATGTTCGCGACACACACGTCGCCGAACCGGCTTCAAACGCCGCAGTATCGGGCGCCGGGCAGCGACCACTGGGAGGACATCTCCTGGGACGACGCGATCATGCGGGTCGCGCAGAAGATTCGGAAGACGCGGGACGCGACATGGATCGCCACCGAGAAGGTCGGCGACAAAGAGGTTCCGGTCAATCGGACGGATGCGATCGGGTTCCTAGGCGGCGCGCAGAACACGAATGAGGAGTGCTACCTCTTCCAAAAGGCGGCGCGGCTGCTAGGCCTGGCTTACGTCGAGCACCAGGCCCGACTTTGACACAGCCCGACGGTCCCCGGTCTGGGGGCCTCTTTCGGTAGGGGGGCGATGACCAACCACTGGATCGACCTGCAAAACTGCAAGACGATCTTGGTGGAAGGCAGCAACGTGGCCGAAAACCATCCCATGGCCTTCAAGTGGATCCGGAAGGCACAGGAGAACGGGGCGAAGATCATCCACGTCGATCCGCGATTCACTCGAACCTCCGCGGCAGCGGACGTGTACGCGCGCATCCGGCCCGGAACCGACGCGGCGCTCCAGAACGCGATGATCAACCACATCCTCGTTAACAAGCTGTACGACGAGGATTACGTCGTGACCCACACCAACGCTCTCTTCTTGGGCAATGAGGCGTTCGACTTCAAGGACGGCGTTTTCAGCGGGTTCGATGCGGAGAACCACAAGTACCACACGGAGACTTGGGGATATCAGCTCGATGCCAGGGGAAAGCCCCGTATCGCCAAGAGCCTCGATGACCCGCATTGCGTCTTCTCCCGCCTGAAGACCTTCGTTTCAAGGTACACCCTGGAGACGGGAGAGCAGATCACGGGCATTCCGGCCGGACAGATTCAGCAGATCGCGGAGATGATGGCGAAGAACCGACCGGGATCCATCCTCTACGCGCTCGGGATGACCCAGCACACGACCGGTGTGCAGGGGATCCGGTCGTTCACGATCCTGCAGCTTCTGCTCGGCAACATCGGCAAGCCGGGTGGCGGCGTCAACGCGCTGCGCGGCGAGCCGAACGTGCAGGGCGCGTGCGACATGGCGGTGCTCTACAACTACATGCCGGGCTATCTCAACTCTGCATCGAACGCCGAGCCGACCATCTATGACTACGTGCGCAAGAACGGGATCGCCGACAGCCGGTACCTCGTCAACACGCTCAAGGCGTTCTTCGGTGAGGCGGCCACTGCCGAAAACGACTATGCCTATGCCTGGCTGCCCAAGCGGAACGCTTCGAAAGACTACGGAACCCTGCCGATGTTCGAGGATGCCCTCGCCGGGAAGCTAAAGCTCCTCTGGATCGTAGGCCAGAATCCCGCCGTCACCGTACCCAATCTCAGGCTGACGTTCGACGCAATGGCGAAGCTCGAGACGCTCGTGGTCCAGGAAATCTGGGAGACCGAGACCGCGGCGTTCTGGCGTCGGCCCGGTGTGGACCCGAAGTCCATTTCCACCGAGGTGATCCTGCTGCCCGCATCGTTCTTCATGGAAAAGAACGGAACTATCAGCAACTCCGGCGGCATGGTGCAATGGCGCCACGCCGCAGTGAAGCCTCCGGGGCAGTCCAAGCCCGACGGGGAGATCGTGGACCTCATCTTCAGCAAGGTGCGCGATCTAGTCAAGGACTCGAAAGAACCGAGGGACGAGATCATCCGGAAGGCCTTCTGGAATTACACCACGGCCGAGGACGTCCTACGCGAAATCAACGGGTACGCATTGCGCGATAACCCGGAGACGGGCCTCAAGGCGGGCGATCTCATCCGCAAGATCAGCGATCTTCGGGCTGACGGTTCCACGTCGTCCGGCGCGTGGATCTACGCGGGCGTCTTCGCCAACGGGGAGAACCTGTCGAAGCGCCGAGACTCACAAACGGATCCGGGAGGCCTCGGCCTCTATCCGGGCTTCGGGTGGACCTGGCCAAACAACATGCGCATCCTCTACAACCGGGCGTCATGCGACCGGAAGGGCAACCCCTATCCGGGCTCGAAACCTATCGTTTGGTGGGACAAGCAGGCGAAGCGCTGGAAGGGATACGACGTGCCGGACGTACCCGTGCAGACCGACGGACCGGACACCCCGAACGGCCAGCGGGCCTTCCACCTTGGCGCGGAGGGCGTCGGGCGTCTGTTCGCGGCCGTCTATTCGGACCCGGACGAGAAACATCCGGGGTATCCGCGCGACGTAGCGTACGTGCCGAAGGACGGCCCGCTGCCGGAGATGTACGAGCCCGTCGAGAGCCCGGTGGAAAACATTCTTCATCCCCGCGTCAAGAGCAACCCGATGCTCAAATATCCGCGCGTCGCGACGCATCAACCCATCGGCACCGCCGACAAGTACCCCTACGTGCTGATGACATCAACGGTCGCCGAACACTGGTGCGGCGGATCGACGACGCGGAACATCCCCTGGCTGAACGAGCTCGTTCCCGAACCGGTTCTGGAGATGCCAGTCGCGCTCTCCCAGAAGCTCGGGGTGAAATCGGGGGACTGGGTCAGGGTCTCTTCGGCGCGCGGTGAGCTCGAGGTCAAAGCCCTCGTTACGCCCCGCATGAAAGCGCTGAAAATCGGTGACCGTGAGGTCACTGTCGTCTGGATGCCGTACAACTGGGGATACCAAGGGCTGTCGGCTGGCCCTAGCGTCAACCACATCACGATCGACGCCGCAGATCCCGGAGCGGGAACCCAAGAGACCAAAGCGTGCCTCGTCAACGTGGTCAGGGTCGGCCGCCCGACCGCGCAAAGATCCGGATCCCGGGGGAGACGCACATGACGAACGCCGCAGCCGCGGGCCAAATTAGGGCGACGCTGATCGATATCACCAACTGCATCGGCTGCCGGGCGTGCCAGGTAGCTTGCAAACAGTGGAACGAGCGCGAGGGCGAGGAGACCGAGCTGGAGGCGCAACTGGGCTTCCAGAACCCGGCGACTCTGAGCGCGAAGACCTACACACTTATCGCGTTCCACGAGCTGGACAACCCGCAGAAGCCGGGAGGCATGGATTCCGCCTTCGTGATGCAGCGCTGCCTCCACTGCTTGGAGCCGGCCTGCGTTTCCGCGTGCCCGACGACGGCGCTCTACCGGCAGGTCGACGGTCCGGTCTCGTACGACGTTGACAAATGTATCGGCTGCCGCTACTGCATGCTGGCGTGTCCCTGGGACGTGCCAACCGCGGAGTGGAACTCGCACGCTCCGAAGATCTCGAAGTGCACGCACTGCGCCGACCGCGCCGATCAGCCGGTGCCGATCGCGTTTAACGGGAGCCCGCTATCCCACGACGCGGGCAACCGGTTCGCCGAAAGTATCGCGACTCCCGCCTGCGTCAAGGCGTGCCCCGCCGACGCCCTGCGTTACGGAACCCGGGACGAGATGCTGGCGCTCGCGCACAAGCGGATTTCCGACCGGCCCGACAAATATGTCGACCACATCTACGGAGAGAAAGAGCTGGGCGGGACGAGCGTGGTGTACCTGTCGGCTGTTCCGTTCGAGAAACTCGGCTTCCCGACGTACGGCGAAAAGCCCTTTCCGGCTTTCACCCGGGCGGCGCTCGGGGCCGTTCCCGCCGCCGTGATGACCGTGGGCGCCCTGCTCGGTGCCTCGTACGCCTTCTTTCGGAAGCGGACTCAGGCAATTGCGGACAGATCGGCTGCGTCGAAGCATTCCCACGACCACGTCGAATTCGAGCCTCTCCCGAACAAGCTGATGACCCCGTTCAACTGGGTTCTCCTCCTGCTCATGGCGTTCGGCGGTCTCTCGTTGGTCGCGCGCTTCGCTTTGGGGCTCGGCGGCAGCACGCACCTGTCCGACACCTACCCATGGGGCCTGTGGATCCTCTTCGACCTCGTGTGGATCGCGGTGGCCGCGGGCGCGTTCGCCATGGCCGGGGTGATCTATGTCTTCCAGCGAAAAGGCCTCTACGGGCTGGGTCGCACTGCCGTCCTGACGGGTCTCCTGAGTTACTCCTTCGTTACAGTTACTCTCCTTGCTGACCTCGGCCTGCCCTGGCACTTCTACCAACTCGGCCTGCAGGCTCCGGGGCACTCCGCCATGTTCGAGGTCTCGTGGTGCGTCGGCCTCTACGTCACGATCCTCCTGTTCGAGTTCCTGCCGGTTCCCTTAGAGCGTTGGGGATTCCATCGGGCCACGGTAGCTTGGCGGCGATGGAACGGTGCCTACGTGGCGGCGGCGGTGACGCTGTTCGTCTACCTGCTTTCGCGCAACCTCCTTTACACCCTCGCAACGGCCGTGATCTTCGGCGCCCTCGCCTGGATCTTCCGCGCGCGGGACGAGAGGGCCGAACCGATCATGCTCGCGATCGCCGCCGTCACGCTGTCGACCATGCACCAGAGCTCGCTCGGCTCTTTGTACCTGTTGATGCCGAACATGCTCGCCCCGCAATGGTGGTCTCCCGTGATGCCCGTCTCCTTCTTTCTGTCGTCGATCGTGGCCGGCACCGCGCTCGTGATACTCATCGACATGTGGATCACGAAAGGATGGCGCCGCCCGCTCGAGATCACGCGACTCGCATCAGTCGGACAGATCGCGTTCTGGGCGCTTCTCGTCTACCTCGTGTTTCGCCTCGGAGACATGGCGGTCCGCAACCAGCTCTCTGGAGCCTTCGCCGGAAGGCTCGGCATAGCCTTCGCAGCCGAGATCCTCCTCGGCGGCGTGCTTCCGCTCGTGCTGCTGGCCCGCAGGTCGCTTCGGCAGCGCCCCGACGTGCTCTTCGTCGCGGCCCTCCTCGCGGTCCTCGGCGTGACCTACAACCGCATGAACGTCGTTCTTTTCGCGATGACCTTTCGGGGCCGGATGCCTTGGCGCGCACCAGAGGGCTACGCGCCGTCGATTGTCGAGTGGGGGATTTCGATCGGCCTGATCGCTGCGACGATCTTCCTCTTTGGCCTGGCGGCCCGTCTCATGCCGATTCTCTCTCGGGCCGAGCCAAGCGAGGCACATTTAAGCCGATGACTCAGATGACTCTGGATCCCTGGTTGGAAGCGCATTCGTACCTCCGGCCGCTCGCCGACCTTTCCACACAGGTCGATCAGGCGGTGGCCGGGATCGAGGTCTTCCACGCCCGCATTCCCGACTGTGAGGACTACCGCGCGGACTTTCTCGCCGGTGTGCCGCTGCTGCTGAGCACCGCCGCCGCTGTCGATCTCGAACCGGGTGGGCAAATGGCGGGGGCGCTTCTTGAAAGACTGGCCTCGGGAAGGTCGTCGGGAAGGCTTGAGGCGAAGTCCCGCGCTCTCCACACAGAACTGCGGCATGAGCCCCAGGTCTCGCGCCGCATCGCGGACTTTCTGCTGGGCGACGAGACGCTAAGACCACTGTTCCCCGGGCTGTTGCGTTATCTGGCGTGGACGGCGACGGCGCGGTTCCTCCGCCCCGTGGTGAACGCCTTCGACGGTTGGCGAGACGAAGAGCGATGGCTGCGCAGCTATTGCCCGACGTGCAGATCCCTGCCCGCGATGGCCCAGCTGGTCGGCGTCGACCCCGGCCGCAGGCGTCTGCTCTCGTGCGGCTGCTGCGGCACGCGCTGGCGATATCGGCGAATTGGGTGCCCGTTCTGCGAAAGTGCGGACGATCATCGGCTCTCGGCCCTTGCGATCGAGGGAGAAAAATACCTTCGTATCGACTACTGCCAGTCCTGCGGGGCCTATCTCAAAACCTATGATGGGGAGGGGAGCGAGACTTTCTTTCTGGCGGATTGGACTTCGCTTCATCTCGACGTTATCGCCTGCGATCGTGGACTGAAGCGCTTGGCTGCCTCGCTATACGCTCTGCCGATCTAATGCTCAAGAGCGGGGCTGCGACTGGGATCTTGTCGCGGGATTGACGCTAGCGGCACTGCTTGCCGGGACCTTCGACTGTAATTTTTGCCAGTACTTCCAGGGAGAAGACGAACCTACTGTGAAGCAGGCGGAGCGCACGTTGTGCAGATTGTGAGTGCGTCGGCAGACGTGTTCGAGCGGACGATCGAGAGCGAGGCAGCGATGAATCCGAAACGAAAATTTTGGCGTCCGACTTTCCAATGCGTGCTGGTGACGGTCTGTACGATCGCCATCGTACCTGGCGACTCATTAGCATACATGCCGCCGCCTCCTTCGGCGCCGGCAGCTTCGCCGCAGGAGCAGGCTGCGAAGATTCCACCCGACCAACTGGACTCTCTCGTTGCGCCCATTGCCCTTTATCCAGACCCTATGCTCGCGCAAACCCTCGCGGCTTCCACCTATCCTCTCGAACTCATCCAGCTCCAGCAGTGGCTGGCAAAGAATCCCGGATTGAAGGATAAGGCACTCGCCGATGCCGCCATGAAACAGACCTGGGATCCAAGCATTCAAGCTCTGGCTGCACTGCCGGACGTGGTAAAGCGCCTGGCGGACGACATTCAGTGGACCACCGATCTAGGCAACGCGTTCCTGGCGCAGCAGAGCGATGTGATGGATGCCGTGCAGCGCATGCGCAAGAAGGCACAGGACACCGGCAACTTGAAATCGACCGAGCAACAAAAAGTGGAAACCAAGGTCATCGAGAGCAAGAGTGTGATTGTGGTCGAACAGGCTAATCCACAGGTGGTGTATGTACCTTCGTATGATCCTGTCGTGGTGTACGGCCCTCCGATCTACCCCTACCCGCCGATTTACTATCCGCCGGCGGGATATTACGCGGCTGGCATCGCGATTTCTTTTGGCGTTGGCATGATGATGGGGGCGGCCTGGGGCGGCGGCTGGGGCTGGGGTTGCGGCTGGGGCGGGAACAATGAAATCAACATCAACAACAACAACAATTTCAACCGTAACTCAAATATTAATGGAGGCAACCGCAACAACATTGGGAGCGGAAACCGCCCATCGCAACAACCAGGTCGCGGGGGCGGAGGACGCGGAGATTCCAACTGGAAGCACAATCCCCAACATCGCGGCGGCGCTCCGTATGGGGACCGAGGTACAGCTGATCGGTTTGGTGGCACAGCCCGCGGAGACTCTCTGTCCAATCGCCAGGCGAATGCCAGGCAACAAGTTGGCCGGCAGGGCGGAAATCTGGCCAGCAATCGGGCCGGAGGAGCCGGCGTGAGTAATAGGGGCACAGGGGCGGGTGCTGGTAACAGAGCCAATGGCGGAGGTTTTGGCGACAGGACCGGCGGAGGCGGAGCAGACCGGGTGGGAAGCCGGGACGTCTCGCGCGGCGGTAGCGGAAACCGGGATGCTTTCGGAGGAGGTTCGAGAGGCTCCAAGGGTTACAGCGGATCGAGTGCACGAGCTAGCAGCAGCCGCGGTTCCTCGAGCATGGGGTCTCGAGGAGGAGGTGGTGGTGGTCGCGGTGGTGGAGGGGGCCGGCGAAGGTAAGTGGCGCCTAGGAAACGGAAAGTAAGTCATAGGAGCATGGATATGAAATTAACGTGTGCGAAGACAAACCTCCTCAGGCTTTTTTGGATCGCGGGTACAATGGCGTTTCTGTCGGTGCGCGGCGACCTCGCTGCGCAACAACCTGCTGCAAAAAATGCCCCCGCCTCTGCTGCTGTCGGTGCCAAGACGTTCGATAGTCCGCAGCAAGCGGCCGATGCTCTGGTCGCTGCCGCCGAGCAGTTTGACCAGCGCCTTCTCTTAGAAATTTTCGGCCCCGGTGGTGAGGATATAGTTTTTTCCGGTGAATATCCGCAAGACCGGAAGCGCGCCGCCGATTTCGCTGCAGAAGCTCACGAAAAGAAAAGCGTCTCGGTGGATTCAAAAAAGGGGAACCGGGCATTCCTCCTTGTGGGCAACGAGGACTGGCCGTTCCCCGTGCCAATCGTGAAGCTGGGCGCCAAATGGGCCTTTGACGCCAAAGCCGGCCGCCAGGAACTCCTCTACCGTCGCATCGGAAGCGATGAACTGGACGCCATTGAGATCTGTCGCGGCTATGTGGAAGCGCAGCACGAATACGCACTCCAGAAGCGCGAAGGCTACGATGCGAACCAGTATGCCCAGCGCATTGTAAGCACTCCAGGCAAGCAGGATGGCCTTGCATGGCAAAACACGGATGGTAGTTGGAGCGGACCGATTGGCGAGAAAATTTCCCGAGCGATCGAACAGGGCTACTCTGGCGGTGCAGAACCATATCATGGCTATTTCTTTAAAGTTCTGAAAGGCCAAGGACCCGCGGCACCACTCGGCGAAATAGACTTCGTCGTAAAGGGTGTAATGATCGGGGGCTTTGCCCTGGTCGCTGCGCCATCCGAGTACGGCGTGACTGGAGTGAAGAGCTTCATCGTCAGCCACGACGGCATTGTGTTCGAGAAGGATTTTGGATCGGCCACTCTCAATGAATTCATAAAAATGGAGCGCTTCAATCCGGATCGTTCCTGGAAACCGGTTTTAGAGGAGTAAGGCCACTTTCGACGTATTGCTCGTCACGTCGCAGTACGCGTGGGCCTCATCGCCCCGCGTAAATCCGCAAGCTCTCGTCTACGCAGACCGCCAAAACGTTTAAGAGAAGTTAGGAATCTTTCTATCGGAATTCTAGTTGTACCCGCGGTCATGGCCCTCTGCAAATCGCATAACAAACTGCCTCGCGTGCGGTAACTTGGAGCCATGGAAACCGTGGATGTAAAGTTGCCCTCGGAACTTCTGAGGGCCGCAAATTTAGAGCAGAGCACCCTCTCTGAGGAAGCCGCTCGATTGTTGGCCCTCGAACTCTATCGCGAGGATAAGGTCTCGCTGGGGCGTGCTGCGGAACTATGTCAGACGCCCGTGGCGGCTTTCATGGATTTCGCGTCGAAACACGGCGTCCCCCCACTACGGTACAGCTTTGAAGACCTGGAAGAGGAACGCCAGACTGCTGACCGTCTCAAAGCGTGACCGCTGTAGCAGACTCATCTCCGCTTGTTATTCTGACCAAACTTGCGTGCCTCGATTTCCTCAACCGAGTTTTCCCGCGCGTCTATATCCCAATGAAGTTCACTACGAAGTTGTAATCGCTGGCGCTGGCTTGCCTGGGGCGTCGGAAGTGTCGAAAGCGGAATGGATCGAAGTCAAATCAGTGCAGAATCCAGCCGATCTGCATTCGGCTCAGCGAAAATACGGCCTAGGTTCGGGCGAAATGAGCACAATCCTCATAGCGAAAGAACTGGGCGCGAATCCCGTTCTGCTCGACGATTACAGGGCGCACAAGCTGGCGAAATCGGAAAGTCTCGAAATTCTGGGGAGCGTCGGCCTGCTTGAAACCTTTTATCTGCGGCGCTATTTAATCGATCTTCGAAGCGTCTTTCGGCAACTTCTGGTCCACAACGTTTATATCGATCAGCGATTGTTGGATCGTCGTCCGCGGTCCCTGGGCCTTCCTCCGCTTTAAGTCGCCTGAGAGGCAGAGGGCCTCAAAGCCTTGGTAGAAGGCGTTACCGACCGCTCCCCAATCCAATTGTTAGAAATGTTAGAAAGCATTGGCATTCTGACGGACTCGTCAGGCTATTGCGTTGTTCGAAGCACGAACCCATTGCCTGCCCTTAGCGCGCTGGTGTGCGTTCCACGATTTCCTCGGTCGAGCGGTCCCAATAGAGCTTCTTCCCCGACCAATAGGACTGCGCCGCCATCATGCATGCCACGGAATGTGAAAACCCATGCTGCACGGTGGTATTGGGCTGGCGCCGCGAACGCAGGCAATCGAACCAGTTCGTCAGGTGGGATAGATCTTCGTCGCCCATACCGGCAGGTGGCAGCGTTTTGTCGCCGGGCAAGAGGATGTCCTTGGTGGTTCGCTTCTTGTCGACATCGAAATCGTCTTCGTGATTTCCTATTTCCTTGACGAACTGCCAGCGCGGACTGCCTTCGCCGCCTGTGTTAAGGAGAGTTCCCTTCTTTCCCATTATTCGCGTAAAGCTAGGGGCATCATTGCCAAAACTAGTCGCATAGCTGACCAAAAATCCTTTGGGATAAGTCAGCAACGCCTGGAAGGTATCGGCGTTTTCACGGCCATCGTGCCAGGCGAAAACACCCCCATGAGCCGTGACGGACTCGGGAAAAGCCTCGTCCAAAAAGAAATGGCACAAGTCGATTCCATGACTCATCCACTGATCAGGTATGCCGCTGGAAAACTCCCTGTACAAGCGAAACTCAAAGTAGAGTTGCGGATCAAACGGCCGATCCGGTTTAGTCATAAGCCAAAGATGCCAATTGGTGTCCTGCGCCCGAATCTGTTTCACTTCCGGGCGACCCCGCCATCTGGGCCCGTGATAGTTCCAAACGATTTCGTACTTCGTGACATCACCCAGCGCTCCCGTGCGGATGAAATCGCGCGCGGCAATTTGATATGGCTCGCTGCGATGCTGGGTGCCGATTTGGACGATCTGTTTGCTTGCCAGCACGGCATCACGAGCAGCTTTCGCTTCCGCCAACACATTGCCCATGGGCTTCTCGCAATAGATATCCTTGCCGGCTTCCACAGCCATCTTGAGCAGCGGCGAATGCGAGTGCTCCGGGGTGGAGATAATCACCGCGTCCATGTCATTCAGCTTCAAAAGCTCTTCCGGAGCGCGTAGCGTTCGAGGAACCCTTCCATAAGCCTTTTGATTTGCGGCCACGGCTCGCTCCAAATTTCCTGTCCAAAGGTCGCAGACCGCGGTCATTTCCACGTTACTCGCATGGCTGAGTTGCGCGACCATTCCATCTAGTTCCGCTCCACGATGCCCAACGCCGATGTGCCCGAGCGAAATGCGGTCGTTCGCACCGGCAATGCGGCCGTAGGAAAGAGCGCTGGTGTTGACGGCCGCTGTTGCCGTGGCGATCAGAGCGCTCTTTTGAAGAAATTCCCGGCGACCGACTTTGGCTTCCGATGAGTTCATGTCCTTCTCCGCCATTCTGAATCCCAAACCACAGATTGTCCTCTACCGGCTCGGTTTTATGTCGATCGAATCGTAGCCTCCGTCAAAAGGGAGGCTGAATCTGTATCGAGATAGGCGGTGGTATTCGAGTGAGTGCGCAGAATGGAAGCGGGCGCCAGGGGGCTAATCTGTCCTTCCAAGCAAGCCTTTACCGCGCGCGCTTTTCGCGCGCCGGGAACAACCGCAATGATCTCATTCGCCTTCAAAATCTGTTTGACCGACATCGAAATCGCCCGCAAAGGAACCTCGGAAACTGTGCCGAACCAGCCCTCTGTCACTTGTTGCCGCCGGCACGCTTCATCCAGCCCGACTATCAAATAGGGCTCATCCGTCTCGAAATCCGCTGGCGGATCGTTAAACGCCAAATGGCCATTTTCGCCAATGCCCACGAACGCGATGTCCACAGGGGCGGATTTCAGCTCGCGACCGATCACGCGAATTACGTCTGCTGGATCCTGCTCACCATCCAGCAGATGGTACCTACGTATCCCTGTTTTCTGAATGAATCTTTCCATCAGGTATTTGCGAAAGCTGGCCGCGTGCGTCGCGGGAATTCCTATGTACTCGTCCAAATGGAACATTTCCACGCGCTGCCAATCGATCCCCGGAATAGAAGTGAGTGAGTCCAAAAAATCCAGTTGTGAGGCTCCCGTCGCAGCGATGATTCGTGCGACTTCTGAATGACCTAAAACGCGCAGGAGTGATTGCGCAGCATGCCGTGCGGCAGCTTCACCCACATCAAGTTTGCTCCGCAATACATTTACCTGCACGTTACCTCTCCTCTTCAATGGACATCCAAAATTGTCGTCACAAGGTAGGCGAACGCATCGCGCCGGATGCTACCTTGCCGCGACAACATGGTCTTGCGAAACACAACCTCGATTGGCCGGGCGGCAACTCTCAATCCGCGCAAAAGGCAAGGCGTTGGTTCAACCTGCCCCGACCGGCGGCCGTGTAAAGGAGTTCGCAAGGAATTCAACAAGAAACATCGATCTAACGC
>Ga0210406_10005916_pt1 | contig 12740 bp, 13 predicted proteins | sample IncBWC30MmetaG_FD_155454 | JGI IMG/M metagenome (GOLD analysis project Ga0210406, IMG submission 155454) | Forest soil microbial communities from Barre Woods Harvard Forest LTER site, Petersham, Massachusetts, United States - Inc-BW-C-30-M | ecosystem: Environmental > Terrestrial > Soil >...
AGCTTGAGCAAAAGTAAAGTCGCGATTGAGCTGCAGGCGATAGGTCGAGAGCGGGATGGGCGAGCGTGGCTTCATGATTCCAAGAACCACACCACGGACCAAGCCGGCAGCGTCTTTCCCACGGCGGAGAACGTCCCGGACGGGGTGAAGGCTCCGACGTGCAATTCATATAGAACCGCCTCTTCCCACCGGCGGCCATGCCAGTCGCGATCCCGCCAGTCGAAGGCACCGGGGTCGATCACTTCGCTGGAGCCATGCACGTCCCGAGGTTGAAACCGGGAGGCTGGGTCGGAGACTTTCTGCCCATCATCGATCAGGAAATGGTATTGAGTCCCAGGCCTGGCCGCATCGGTGGCTAACTCGAACCAACCCTGATCGCACGGGTCCGGAGGAAGCCGCATAGACCCGTTCGCACCGGCAAGGGAGAGCTCGACCCGACGTGCGGCCGGGGCCCACAAACGAAAGCGTACGCTTCCGTCGTCGCGGCACTCGGCGCCGAACGGCATGTTATAGCGCCGCTTCATTCGGCTCTTCCTTTTTGCCGATTCCGCGTCGTTCCAGCAACACGACCATGGACCGCGCCTGCAGAGGATAGGGTGTGCCGGCGTCGTGCGTTTCGAGGGAGCGCAAACCACCTTCTCGTGAGGTGTCCATCCATGCGCTCCAGCGAGCACCGGCACGGAATGCGGGCAAAATGAATCCAAGATCTTCGTGGTGAGCGTTGAAAAGCAGGAGGAAGTTTTCGTCGCGGAGTTTCCGGCCGCGTTCATCGGTCTCATCCAATCCCTCCCCGGAGAGAAACATTCCCAGGCAGTGTAGCGAAGGATCGCGCCACTCGTCCTCGCTCATCTCATTGCCGCTAGCATTGAGCCACAACACATCTTTGACGCTTGCCCCTTTGATGGGGCGGCCCTGGAAAAAACGCCGGCGGCGGAATACGGGATGCCTCTTGCGCAGGCTGATCATTCGCTGCACTCCGATGGCCTCCACCTGATGGAGGTACTCGATTGCCAGGCCATCTTCTGTGGTGAACTTGACATATCTCCCTAGGTCTCCGACCGCGCCACCCGACTCCAATCCCCGCACCGTTTCGCAAGGTGCTGGTGTTCCAGGCTTACCGGCGAATGGGCAAAGATTCCTCGCTCCTTCAACACTCGCAGCTCTTGCCGCGATAGCCGCAGTCCCAGTACATCTGGCAATCGCTTCTGCTTCATGACAACAACACTCTCCTTGTCTCAGGCGGAATGCCGTACACGAATCGGGCAGCCGAGGGCCGCCCGAATCATTTCCTTCGTGCAGCTAGCCCAGCATTTGTAAAAGCAGGGATCTTCGATCAGGATCGCCAGGTTGTCGCCGCTCCGGTCGTGGCCACTGTCCGCGCAGGAGGGGCAGCGCGCGATGTAGTTCCGACCAACCTTTCGCACCGTCTCGACGTGCTCCAAAATGCGAAATCCTGAACGAGCAGTTCCCTCTTGTCGCTCCGTTCGAATATTTCGCTGCCGACGCGGCGAGAATTCAGGCTCGGGCCTTGGCCTGCCGGCGATGAACTTCCGCAACTCCTCCTCAGTCACTTTCCGCAGACGGTTGAGATAGGCGATCTGGTCCTCCAGCGTGTAATCGGCGCATTCTCGGCTTCGGCAATCAGTCGATGAAACCGAAACCGTAGGTGTCGAGTATCTGACTCAGGAGCACAGAATGCAGGGGATCCGCCAGGGAGCCGGCATTAGTGACCTGAAAGGTCGAATTAGGTAAGTCAAACAGGGCACAAGCGAACCGAGCGACATCGTGCCGTGCTGGATAAAAGATTCCTTTTGGTTTGATCGGATGTTTCCGAAGCGGTGCGGACCATCGTTGCGCAACTCCATGAGAACCGGTGAGCAACCGGCCATCTGCCCCAACCCGAGCCAGGCCGCCAGAGCGGGCGAGATCGATGACCGGCAAGGCTTGCATCAATTTCATCTGGGAAAGGACTCGCTGTTCCAGCGACGTTCGAGTCACTATCCGGATTCCCGTCGACTGGCCAAAGGTCTCGATGAAGGCGCAGTGTTCATCCAAAGCGGCGTAAAGAACGCCAAACGAGCTATCGGGAGAATCAAAGCGATTCCGTCCGGTTCGGCCAAAGAACAAAGGCCCTTTGCTTCGATCATGCAAACGAAACAGAGTCGTGCCGGCCGGGATCGTGAATGTCAGAGGAGACCGGTTATCGAGATCGGCCGGTGGTTCAGGATGCTCACCCGGAGGATCGATCATGCCGCGCCTTGTTCTCCGTATTCCGCAGCGGCAGAAAGAACCCTGTTAGTTTCGCCAGAACGCAACGCTTCTAACGGTGATATGCCGCTCAAACGGTCATTCGAATTCAGAAAGAAGCTGACTTGCATCCAGGGATCGTGATGACGGAGAGCTCCGAGCACGTTCTCAAGGCCCTTGATCGTCCTGCCGTTCTCGAACTGCCATGTGGGATAAGCGTACCCTCTGCGGCCCTGAACCAGGCCCAGCAGTTGTGCTTGACGTCGCCGTTTGTCGACGGCCTGTCTTGAAATTCCAAGAAGCTCTGACGTCTCCTCCGCTGAAAGCACCCCTCCGCCAGTTTTCAACAATGTTTGTTTCGCTTCGGCGCCTCTCAGCTTCGCTGCAGCAAGAGGGTCTTTGCCCGTTAGTTGGGTCACGACCGACGGGGTGTTCATCGCACTCAAGAGCACCAAGTAATCATTGGGGGCACTCGTTGCCTCTTCGATGCGTTCCTCCGGCAGTTCCCGTGCGAGGTCAGCAACGGCCTGCAATGCACGAGATACGAAAACCGGATTATGCGTCTTTTCCAAATTTGAAATCGCTTGGCTCAGTGGACGGGATCTTGCCGGTTCTCGCAGCCGAAAGGTCACGAAGATCTTGTGCGCATCGATCTTCGTGTCGACATAGAAGCAGTCGAGAAGGATGCTTACTTTTCGGTTACGCTCTTGAAACACTAGACGATCTTGCCCCCATGAAAAGCGTAGACCTCGAAGCACCGAGCTGATCTCAAGACTTCCTTCAATCGGCGACTTCCGCACAATGCTTACCGACGAGTGCACACGCTTCGGAGACGCCGAAAACCAGGCACTTAGGCGCTCTCGAATCTCATCAACAGAATTGGGTCGGATCGTCAAAGTGAAGGACATTGATCTTCCTCTCAGTTGACTAATTATAGCACTCTAATCGGATATTATTTTGTAAACCAGTTTGAAAGCCAAGCCCATTGAACGCTGTCGTTCGCCAAATCGTTGCGCTCTCCATTAAAGGGCGCTCTTCACTTGGTAGTGTTGCAAGTTTCAAATGCAGACAGGTTGGTCGTCGATCGTCTGTCGTTACTAGGCTGCCAAATCGAAAAGGCTGTCGATGAACTGAATCTGACGAAGAAGGTCATCTCCTGGTACCCATCGAACTTGCCCCTTCCGGATCATGTGGACTGCGCCGCCGATATATGCCGACATCTGGCCTGCAATCCTCCCAGCCTTCATCGCCGTGTCCGTGCGAGCGCTTTCCCATTTGTGCAACTCCGCTGGATCCACCAGCAGAGACGCACGCACGTGGACGGTTAGCCGCAACCAGATGAAGCAGACGGCCTCGATGGAAGGTCCATCCTGCAAAGGGGCGGTCGAAAGGGGGCCGCGGGGGCCCTCTGACCTTGCTCTACCCCTCTGGGTGTGAGATGATTTGGATGCAAAAGGTGGATACAAAAACGCATACATAAGTCTGCCGGCGATGCTAAGTACTTGATAACATGAGAGATAGTAGCGAGACTTGGCAGACCTTTGCTGTGGCTCTAAGTTATTGATTCTAAAGCGGAAGTGGTGAAATTGGCAGACACACCATCTTGAGGGGGTGGCGCCCAAAAGGCATGGGGGTTCAAGTCCCCCCTTCCGCACCATTGCTCGGACCAAGTCCCGGTGGCGTTTCAAGAGCATGAATTTTTAGATAGGGCGTACTTTCGCGCGGCTTCAAGGCGCCGCCCCAAGCGAGAACTGAGACATCGATGGTAATTCTGATCACCATAATTCACGTATTGGTTTGTGCTTTCCTCATCATTGTTGTGCTGTTGCAGCACGGACAGAGTGCCGACATCGCTGCCGCTTTTGGCGGCGCCGGCAGCCAGACCGCCTTCGGCACCCGCACCGCCGGAACCGTACTCAGCCGAGCCACCACTTACGCTGCCATCGCTTTCATGGTCACATCGATCACGTTGTCAGTGCTGGCCACCCGCCGTGGCGCGAGCAGCGGATCGGTACTTGGGAACACGAAGTCGGCTCCGGCACAAAAGGCGCCAGCTCCGGCTCCTTCTCCGGCAACGCCAAACCGGTAGCCAGATCAGGCGTCCTTACTTTCTACGTTCGAGGCCTCCGATTCGGTCGGAGGCTTTCGTGTTGAATTAGGTTTCGGGCGGTGAAGATTCGTCGACAAGGTATTCCAGAGCTTCTTCACGGGTCTCGAACGTGTGAATCTCGCGCCCGGAAAAGGTGCGGATCGACTCGTAAAGCGTCTTCGGCAGGTTCTGGGTCAACACCCAAGCTGACCTCTTGAGATGCGGACGGTCAAACACGGCGGCGAGCTTCAGGTGCTCCACCGTTTCCTTGGTGAATGTTGAACGGCTGAAATCGGCGAGCAGCAGCAGCGATCCGAGAGGCTCACGGGTGACGTGTTTCGGCACGTCGTCGATAACCGCTGTCAATTCGTCCGGCAAGCAGTCGCTGCAATCCGCCAGCAATACCTGGTGGTTGCGGAATGTCAGGAATAGGATGCGCTCCATTGGCTGCTCCGGCGTATCAGTGCAGACAGCTGGCCCGACCGCGTAAGAAAGATGGCGAAGTGTACCGCAGAGCAGGCTCCGGTACAAGACACGACGCGGGGCCGACGCGGGGCCCCGGTACTTCATGGTAGCTTGATGTCATGATCCACGAGATTTTTCCGGTAGGCCCGCTGCAGTGTAACTGCTCCATCGTTGGCGATGAGCAGACGCGTGAGGCCATGGTGATCGATCCCGGAGACAACATCGAAGATGTGCTGGCCATCTTGCAGCGCCACGGACTTACCGTCAAGCAGATCGTGATCACGCACGCTCACATCGACCACATCGGAGGCGCGGCGAAGTTGAAGCGCGCGACTGGCGCTCCCGTACTGCTCAATGCCAACGACCAGGCACTGCTCAAGATGCTGGATGTGCAGGCGAGCTGGCTGGGCATGCGTCCGCCCGAACAAACGATCATCGACGCCAGCCTGACTACGGGAGAAAAGTTGCAAACCGGCAGCCTGCTGGCGGACGTGCTTCACACCCCCGGTCATACCGAAGGAAGCGTCTGCCTGTATTTCGCGGCGGAGAAGACGCTGATTGCGGGCGATACTCTGTTTGCCGGGTCGATTGGCCGCACCGATCTTCCGGGAGGCTCGTATAAGAAGATCATGGAATCGCTGCACGGGCCGGTGCTGGCGCTGCCGGACGAAACCATCGTCGTGCCCGGACACGGGCCGTTGACCACCATCGGCGACGAGCGCGAGACCAATCCCTTTCTCGCGGGCTGACGAATGCCGTTCACGCTTTCTCACGCTGCGGCTGCGCTTCCCTTCCGCAAGTTCAAGCCTGTGTGGCCGGCTTTGGTGATTGGAACGTTCGGACCCGATTTGCAGTACTTCGTTTCGATCTCAGACGAGGACCGCAGCGGCCATCACTTTCCGCAGGCGCTATTGTTTACGCTTCCCTTCGCTTTCGTTGCGCTTTGGGTGTTCGAGTGGTGCGTTAAAGCTCCGGTGATCGAACTCTTGCCCGGCGGTCTGCAGCGGCGCCTGCAGGACAAAGTAGAACCATTGTCGTTCAAAGGTTGGGGACGATTTGCGACGATCGGGTTGTGGGTCGCGATCGGGATCGCGACTCATGTGCTGTGGGATCAATTCACTCACGGCCGCACCTGGATGACCGCGCACCTTCCCCTCCTTCGTCATGCCGTGCCTGTGCCTTTTCATGCGCCGGTTTTCGTGACGAAGATCTTGCAGCAGGGCAGCACGATCAGCGGATTGCTTGTCCTGGCGGCATGGTTTGCGTCGTGGTATCGCAGGACGATACCTGTGCCAGAGACGTCGTTGCGGCTACTGCCTGCGTTTCGCAAGGTCGCGATCGTCTTCACTATGACGGTGATTGCCGCGATCACCGGGTATCCCCTGGCCGTCGCCAGGCTGGCTGACCATCCGCTGCCGATCAACCAGACGTTCTTCGTTGCCACCGTATTTGAGGCGATGACCCTGGTCTTTTTCGTGGAGATACTCATCTACAGCCTGGCGCGTACCCTCGGCGGGCGCAGCAGGCGCGTTCCCGCGGCGCAATTGGACGGACGCAGCGGGTAGAGTGCCGCCGGGTTGAAACCCGACTCGAGATGACTTAGAGACCTATGACGCCGCCCTGAAGCGCGGCGCTACCATTGAAGGAACTCGGCGGCACGGCTGAAGCCGCGCGCTCGCACAAGACAATCCGCAACCCGATCCACTCGCAGAGGGAACGCGCTAGATCACGATGATCATGTCGCTCAAGCGCGTCGGATACTTGTTCAGGATTTCACCGCTGGTCTTGCCCACGACCACAGTATCGGAGTGGCGGAAGCCACCCCAGCCGGGATCGTACACGCCGGGTTCGCAACTGAACGTCATGCCCACTTTGAGCACGGTCTTGTCGCCTTCTGCGATCCAAGGCGCCTCGTGGCCTTCCAGTCCGACACCGTGACCAGTGCGGTGCTTGAGAAACTGTTCAAAGCCCGCCTGACGAATCTGATCGAGGCTCATCTTGTCGACGTTTTCGGCAATCATGCCCTCTTTCAGGTTCGCCGCACCAGTATCGTGGGCTGCCAGCATCGCGTCGTAGAGCTTCTTGGCATGGTCGCTGGGCTGGCCGACGCAGAATGAGCGTTCACACTCCACGTTGTAGCCGCCGACCATCGCACCATAGCTAAGGATCAGCGCGTCGCCGGTCTTGAGGATGTCTTTGCTGGGCACCGCATGCGGAAACGCCGAGCGTTTGCCGAACGGCACCAGCCCGCCGAATGGGGCTTCGATACCGACACCAACCACGGAGGTCAACTCCTTTGACATCTTTTCGGCAACGGCGTCGGCGGTCGCCTTCAGGATCTGGTCTTCGGTGACGCTGCCGTTGGCCTCGATGTAGGCGCGTCCGGCCTGGACGGTGTAGTCGGCAAAATAGGTGGCGCGACGCATCACGGCGATCTCTTCGGGCTCCTTGACCCAGCGCATCTCCTCGACAATGTCGCCGGCGTCGACCAGCTTGGCCTTGGGCGCGCCCAGTTGCATGTGCGCGCGTTTCGACGGTGTGCACTCTTCAATACCGATCGTGCCGCCGCCCAGGCCGCGGGCATTGACGCGCTCGAAGATCCAGCGCACGCGGTTTACCGGGCCGGGATAATCGAAGTACACCTCGACATCCTTCACCCACCACAGCTTGACCTGGTCAGACTCCAGCCCGGGAACAAACAGGGCAGGCTCGCCGGACGCAGGAATCAGTACCGCCAGCGGACGCTCGGTCGGGAGATGAAAGTATCCGGTGGTGTAGACCACGTTGTGAGCGTTGAGCAGCACCATGGCATTCAGGTTGCGCTCGGCCATCCTTGCCTGCACCTGCTTGATCTTGCGCTGGTACCATTCGGGCGGAAGGCGGTCAGGGCCCGGGGGGGCAGGAAAGTTGGTCGCCACCTGCAGGATGTGAGTGTTACCAAATGAGCGGGCTGATGTAGTGATGGTGAGGGCGGCGGCTCCGGCCGCGGTCTGCAGAAATCGGCGACGCGATGGGGTCATAACACGACTCTCCTGAAAGCGAAATATCTTAGCACGGCGATCTCTCCAGAAATGCGAGATATGCAGGCGGGTTACCGGCTCCTGGTAACTGGCAACTGGTTGCTTTGGAACGGCTCGATCATGAGACTCGTTGAGCACCTCTCTCGCGACCACGCTTTGCGGCACGACAAGCACGAGCCGGTAGGAGACGACCGTGCCCGCGATCACGCCCACCAATCTGATGCGCTGGACCAACGTAATCTTGGCTATGTGGTTCGCCGGTGCGCTGGCAATGCCGAGGTCGAGCAGGTCAAATACCATCACGGTGCTAGCGACGGTCGCCCAAGTTTCAAAGCGCTCGGCCCCGAGATCCTGCCGATCCAGGCACCGCTGCGACCGCGTCGGAATGGCGCCTCTCCTCCACCAGCATGCGCTCCCGCAGGCTCTGATAGATCGGCGGGGACTTCATCAGCATTGCAACCAGCATGGCGCCCAGCGCCGCGGCCAGCATGCCCAGTGTCAAGTCGCCGCGGCCAGTCATTTCTATTGCCAGCACGATGCCGGTCAAGGGCGCGCGGACACTAGCTGCGAACAAGGCGACCATGCCAACGATGGCGAAGTCGACGATGGAGATCCCGAGATTGGGAGCGAAATGCTGCATTGTCCCGGCGTAGAACCCTCCGAAGGCCGCGCCCAACAGCAGCAGCGGCGCGAACATTCCGCCGGGAGTCCCGGCCGCATACGACCAGGGGCCGAGGAAGAAGCGTATGACGAAGACCAGACCCAAGGCATGCATCGGCACCTTGCCCGATAGGATCGACTGAGTCAGCGTGTCGCCGCTGCCGACGACGGCCGGAGCAAACCACGCGACCAGTCCCACGAGTGCGCCGATCACTCCGGCCCGCAGAACCGCAGGGTACCGCGACAGGCGCTCGGTCACATCCAGGAGCATCAAAGACAGGGAGTTGTAGAGCGCTCCGGCGAGGCCCAGCAATCCGCCCAACAGCAAAAAGAACCAATTCACCGAACCGGGCGACGGTACGCCGGGCAGAACGAAAAACACTGAACTGCTGCCCAGCATCCAGCGCACGACCGCAACCGCGAAGGTGGCGCAGCTCAATGTTGCGAGCAGCAACCGGGGAGTGAAGCTAGTGGTCAACTCTTCGAAGACGAAGACCGATCCGCCGATGGGCGCATTAAAGGCCACGGCCAGACCGGCACCAGCTCCGGCGGCCAGCACAACTCGCTGATCCTCCTCGCCGCGGACCAGGCGGGGCGCGATAATGTGCGCGAGTGAAGCGCCCATCTGCACAGTCGGGCCCTCGCGCCCGAGGGCCATGCCGGCACCAAGGGAGAGCAGCCCGCCCAGGAACTTCACGGGAAGGACTTTGTTCGAGCCAGGTTCGATCTCGCGGACCATGACAGCTTCCACGCGATGGATGCCGCTTCCCGAGGCTCCCGGGGCAAAGCGCACTACCAAGTAACGCGCGAGCGTGACAGCAACCAGCGCCACGACCATCGGAACGATCCAGCCGACGTAAGGCCGGCCATGCGACCACGCGATCATCGCGTCGCGTTTCAGTTCGGCGTGGGCGAGACACCAGCGAAACGCGCCTCCGACCAAGCCGGCCATTACACCGGTGAGGACGCTGGCCATCGTGATGCGCAGCAATCTTGAGTCCCCGGTTTGCATTGGAGGTAAGAGCGCCGGCGGCCGCACCGCCACATTCGTTGCATCTTCACAGAAGCGACGCGGTTGTTCAAGCGGGTTTTGCTATGCGCCGGCGGCCTTGAATGTCCGGGAGATGAGCTCTCGCGCTTCGGTTTGCAGACGCCGCAGGTGCTCGATGCCGGCAAAACTCTCGGCGTAAATCTTGTATACGTCTTCGGTGCCCGACGGGCGCGCCGCGAACCATCCGCGCGCCGTCTCTACCCGCAGTCCGCCGATCGGTGCTCCGTTTCCGGGGGCAGTGGTGAGCATTGCCGTGATCTTGTCGCCCGCCAACTCTGTCTCGTTCACGTCGCTCGGCGAGAGTTTAGCCAGTATCGCTTTCTGAGCGGGACGGGCCGGTGCGTCGATGCGTTCGTACACCGGATCGCCAAAGCGCGCCGTCAGCTCGGCGTAAAGTTGGCCAGGGTCCTTACCGATGCGCGAAAGCATCTCCGCCGCCAGCAGTCCCATGATTAGGCCGTCTTTATCGGTGGTCCAGACCGAGCCGTCCCGCCGCAGGAAAGATGCGCCGGCGCTTTCCTCACCACCGAAACCCAGAGATCCGTCGAGTAGTCCGTCGACAAACCACTTGAAACCGACGGGCACCTCGACCAGCCTGCGCTTCAGATTCGCAGCCACAAAATTGATCATGCTGCTGCTGACCAAAGTCTTGCCCACGCCGGCGTTGGCGCTCCAACCTGGACGATTGCGGAACAGATAGTTGATCGCAACCGCAAGATAGTGATTCGGATTGAGCAGGCCGGTGCTGGCCACCACGCCGTGACGGTCAGCGTCGGTATCGCAGGCGAAGGCAACCTTGAATTTGGCGCGCAACGCGATCAGTCCCGCCATTGCGTAAGGCGACGAGCAGTCCATGCGGATCTTGCCGTCCCAGTCCACATGCATGAAGCGGAATGTGGGATCGACGGTCGTGTCTACTACGTCCATCGTCAGTCCGTACTTCTCGGCGATGCGTCCCCAGTACGCGACGGATGCGCCACCGAGCGGGTCGGCGCCCAGCGCCGGCCGCGCATTGCGAATGGGATCGAAGTCAATGATTGCGCCAAGATCGTTGACGTACGCTGTCAAGAAGTCGTAACGGTGCGTATCGGGCGACCCCAGCGCCTCCCTGTAGTTAACCCGCTGCACTGCTTTCATTCCGTCGGCCAAAATGGTGTTGGCTCGGTCTTCGATCCATTTGGTCGCCGTGGTGTCGGCCGGGCCGCCATTGGTTGGGTTGTATTTGAATCCGCCATCGTCAGGCGGATTGTGTGATGGCGTGATCACGATGCCATCCGCGAGGTCGTTCTTGCGCCCGCGGTTGTGGGTCAGGATTGCATGCGACAGCGCCGGGGTCGGCGTGTAGGCGAGGTCAGTGTCGACCATGACTTCCACACCGTTGGCGAGCAGCACTTCCAGCGCGCTGGCGAAGGCCGGCTCGCTCAAGGCATGGGTGTCCTTGGCGAGAAAGAGTGGGCCGCTGGTGCCTTCGCGTTTGCGGTATTCGCAAATCGCCTGCGAGATAGCGAGGATGTGGTTCTCGTTGAACGAGGTCTGTAGCGACGATCCGCGATGTCCTGAGGTGCCGAACGCGACTTTTTGTGTCGGCTCGGAGACGTCGGGCTTCTCCGCATAGTAGGCGGTGATGAGCCGCGGAACGTTGACCAACATGTCAGAAGTGGCGGGTTTTCCAGCGCGAGGATCGACAGACATAGCGCCCCATTTTCGCATAACCATGTTGCGATTGAGTGGCACAGGGCCAGGAACGGGGGGCGGAACGGAGCTTTCGCCGATCTTACGGTGCAGCCGGCTAGCCGCGGCCCGCCGCTACACTTTCTCCGCTACGACGTGGAACGACATCACTGACCCGGTCACACGGCTTCGCCCGTAAAACAGAAACAACCCCGCCCAAAGCAGTTGCAGTATTACGATCACGAGTGTCGACGTCAGCGCTGTCAATCCCGCGGCCAGGTTCGGCACCGGACCTTCGCTCGGAATCACCGTTAACGCCAGCAGCAGATAAGCTATGGCGATAAGGGCCATCCACTGATACGCCGAGATGCGCGAGTGTCCACGGTGGTCGGCGCGCAGTATCTCGGACACCGCCCTCCATCCCCAGGTCGCCAGCGCAGGTATGATCGCGGCCAGGCGCCAGTGTTCCACGAGAAAGAAGCTTAATCCCGTCAATCCAGCCAATGTGAACACAATCGAAGTGATGGCCTGCACCGGGACCAGGGGTTCCTCCGCCAACCCGGAGGCGTATGCCGCCTTCTTCGTGGCGCCATGAAACACGAGGTGATAATGCTCGAACAGGCGCGCGACTCGCGGACCAGCATCGCGCAGCGGCTTACCGTAACAGCAGCCGAAGCTCAGGCACGCCATTCTGCCGATCGCCTCCGACAGCGCGTAGACAATTGCAGAAGCCGCAAGCACCGGCATCACATAAATCCTGATGTCGAACCACTGCGCCAGTCCGCGCTGCGCCAGCAGCAGTCCGGGTGGAAGGACCAGCGACGCGAGGAACGCCGCGCCAGCAATGGTGAACGTATTCCGCTTTCCCTCGATCACCCGCGCCAACACCTTCGACGCCGGAACGCAGATCGCCATCATCGTCGCGATCACGGCGGCCGCCGCGAGCGGAGGCGTGCCGAGCGATGCGAGCAACACCATCATCAAGGCCACGCCGAATACGTTCGCAGTGGCGCTGAAGAAGCCATAGAACGTTAGGTTGAGCCCCTGCCATTCGCCGTTTCCGTTTTTGGCCAGCGGGACTGCGGCGATCATCTGCCAGCGTTCCGCCGGAAGCGTCCTGATGCCCCACGCCAGCGCGCCAAACAGTACTGCCGCCAAGGCCGTCACGAAGATCACGTCGATCATGGCTGCACCTCCAATGCATGTGCCAGCAACGAGCGAACTTTCACGTCGGTCTCCACTACTGGCCGGCCGAAGCCCAGCGAGTAGCGACTGCGCACGCCGGGTTTGTTCTGGTTGTGTAACAGGTCTGGTGCGAAACGCACCTGTCCTGGTTGGAACACCAGAACTACGGTGCTGCTTCCGGGCCGGAACAGGGCCTTGGGCGCACCTCGCTGCAGCAGCATTCCTTTCTTCAGTTGTTGCGGTTCGTTGTAGCGTTCCTCGCTGTAGCGTTGTTCGATCTGCCCGACCATCAAGGCCACCACCTCGATCATGGCAACGTAGCCAACGTGCTCGCCGCCGTCGCAGTCGGTGT
>Ga0210406_10005917_pt1 | contig 12739 bp, 10 predicted proteins | sample IncBWC30MmetaG_FD_155454 | JGI IMG/M metagenome (GOLD analysis project Ga0210406, IMG submission 155454) | Forest soil microbial communities from Barre Woods Harvard Forest LTER site, Petersham, Massachusetts, United States - Inc-BW-C-30-M | ecosystem: Environmental > Terrestrial > Soil >...
TATCAGCAAGATTCTCAGCGATTACAGAGTGGAAACGACGTTCCAAACGCTCGGCCATCGGTCAACCAAGGTGGAAATTAGCCACTATTACTCGACGACGACCCTGAAAGCCAAGCTCCTCAACCTAATCGCAAAAGGTAAGATCGCCCGCGAGACCCAGGCAACATTGAATGCTGCCAAATCCACGATAGAGGCTGCCTGCCCTGCGGGATAGGGGTTTATCAGACCGGTTCTAGTGACATCAGAATAGATCGTCTGCCTTCGAAGCAGAGGCTCCCGCTGTGAGAGAGGAGCGTCTGTTTCGTGAGCAAGCGCGTGCTGAGAATACGGTCCTGTTACGTTCCAGTTTATAGTCGACCCATGCGAGGAGTTCAGCCGGATTGCCTCAGCCCGCAGCCGACCTCAACGCGCTCATCGCGGAAGCTGCCAAAGATCTGGCCGACTATCAGCGCCTCACCGCGGAAGGCAAGCTCGGCGAGGCGGGACAGAAGCTCGAAGAGTTGAAGCGCGTAATCGTCACATTAAACACGCGTCAAAGATAATCTCGCAGCGCTGCTGTGCAGTTGGTTCGCCCGATGTCGCCGCCAGCCGAATCGACCAGTGAGGAGACGTTCTCCTGACGAGTTGCGAGCATGAAGAATCGACGTAAGAAGCGGATAGAGAATATCCCAAGCACATAGCGATTTTTGGTTTAGTCTGTCGGCGAGCAGGACCGGTGGATCTTTTCAGCGTAATTCAATACTTGTTGTTTATCGTCATCGTCACCGCCCTGGTCAAGCCCTTGGGCAGGTACATGGAACGGGTCTTTTCCAGGAAACGGACCGTACTTGATCGTTTATTCCTTCCTATTGAGCGAATTATTTATCGAATTACTCGGGTTGATCCTGATGTGGAGATGAGCGGCAAGGAGTGCGCGACGTGTTTTCTGCTGTTTGGCTTTGTCGGCACGATCCTTCGGTATGGCATTCTCAGAGTGCAGCAATTTCTTCCCTGGTTCTTCCCTCGCTACCACACGACGCCGTTATCTCCAGAACTGAATTGTGTCGGCGCACGGGGAGGGACTGAGGAGAATGATCGAGACGACTCGCACTGCAGAAATGCATCAAAGAGGCGAACCTCCATCTCTCAAGCTCTCAAGCCCGAATCTGAACTCGTCTGCGGAACGCTGGGTGAGGTCGGTCAAAGAAGAATGTCTGTCGAGGCTGATCCTATTTGGAGAATCGTCCTTGCGGCGAGCGTTGCAGCAATACATCGTACATTACCACGAGGAGCGCAGCCATCAGGGCAAAGACGGATCTTGTTTCCTTCGCGGCCGGAGGCAGGGAGGAACATCGGAGCAGTGCGGTGTCGAGAACGACTGGGCGGCCTGCTGAAGTACTACGAGAGGGAAGCGGTATAAGAGTCGACGGGACAGCGGGCGATGGGCTCACAACATATATTAAGGATACTGGCAAAAGACCTCGCGGGCCTGATTTCATCAACGTGCGTTGAGCAATGATTTCAAGGCAGCGACCAGGACGAGTTTTTTGACCACACGACATCTTCGACGAGCCATCTGAGAGAGGGCGTCACGAGGAATTTCTGGAAAGGCGAGTCACATCCTTCACTGTCAACACTGTGCAACTTGCCCCGCACACGATCTCGTGGGCCCTGACCCAAGCAGCCATGTATTTTGGAATGACGGCCAACTAACTATTGGGCTGGCAGGCGCATTTTTTTCAGGAGTTCGGTGAATCTCGGGTCGTGGCGCAGACTCTCCATGAACGGATCGGTTGCAAATTCGGGTGCGCCGGGGTCGCGCTGTCTATAGGCGCGATCAAGCCACTCGAATGCTTTGTCGACTTCTCCACGAAAAGCGTAGACCTGCGCAATTTGAAATGCACAATCGTTTTGATGAGTAGCAATCAGCTTTTTCAAGGCGCTGTCGGACTCTTGATGGCGGCCTGCGGCGGAGTAAGCCTGGGCCTCACCCGTCAGTTTCTCCCAGTCACCAGTTTCCTTCTCGACTTCCACCAAGGCTTCCTGAGGGTGGCCTCCCGAGAAAAGAATCTGGGCCCGAGTGAGGTGGAGCGACGAGAGTTGAGAGTTCAGCTCTTGGGCCTTATCTAGGGCGGCCTTGGCTTCTTCATGGCGACCCAGAGTGCGGAGCTCGTCGGCCAATGCCAAATGATAATTGGCTCTCAACGGATCAAGCGCGATCGCCTGCTTATAGAGCACTATTGCCTCTTCCACTCGCTCCAAATGTCTGGCCAGGGACGCTTGAATACCTACAACAGTGGCGCTGCCTGGCGCCAATAGACTCGCTTTCTTGACGGAAGTGGACGCACCTTCCCAATCCCAGTCATTGTTAATCTGAACCATCGCAAGCGCCAAATAGCCAGCGGCCAATTCGGGATCGAGAGCGATTGCCTTTTCCGCACTTTCGCGCGCGCGCTGGAACCCGTCCGTGTTGTCAATTAGTGTGACTGCGGCCATAGTTTGCAAAACCAGAGAGCGTTGCGCCCACGCTGGAGCATATCCGGGATCGAGCTTAGTGGCTTGGTCGGCATAGGAGAGCGCTTTCGTAAGATCCTCCTTGTCTTGCCCTCGAGCGATAGAGTATTGCCCTTCCAGATAGGCCTCGTAGGCTTTGGAATTTGTGGCTCGCGAATCTTTGGAAGTCGCCGCGCCACCTGTGCTAAGCAACTTCGATTGCAGCGCACCTGCCACAGAGCGGGCGATTTCATCCTGCACCGCAAAAATGTCACTGATCTCCCGGTCATAGGTTTGAGCCCAAAGCTCGAAACCGTCGTTTGCCTTCACGAGTTCCGCTGTAATGCGCAGGCGGTTGCCCTCGCGGCGCACACTACCCTCGAGCACGTTGGCAACGCCAAGCTTGCTTCCCACTTCTCTTAGGTCCTGGTTCTTGCCCTTGAATTGAAATGCCGAGGAGCGTCCGACAACTTTGAGGCCGGAGATTCTGGCGAGGTCATGAATCAGCTGTTCAGAAAGACCATCGGAAAAATATTCTTGGTCCTTAGCGGGGCTCATGTCCACAAAGGGAAGCACTGCTATGGAAGGATTGCTGAATGACGGAGCATCCACTCCGTTTCGAGTGGATCGCAAGTGCGCCCCAATCGCCACCACCGCAGTTGCAGTCAGCACTGGTGCGATCGCGAATTTCCAGAGCGCGCGTTGGGGGAAAGAGTTTTTCTCCTTTGAGCGTGAAGTCCCGATGCCAGCGTCTGGTTCGGTGATGTTCTTGTCGATTTCATGCGAAGCAGGCAAGTCTGAGGGCTCGACCACATCTTCATCTCTAACTGACGCAACGAACCGATATCCGCGCTTGGGCAGGGTTTCAATAAATTCCGGGTTGTCCGGCCGGTCGCCCAGAACCTTGCGAATTTCGAGAATGTATTTTCGGATCACTTCCGGATTTACATAGGTCTCGGGCCATAGTTTCTCCAAAAGCTCCTCTTGAGGAACCAACCGTTCCGGATTCTCGACCAAGTATCGCAGAACGTCATACGCCTTTGGCGCGATAGCGACGCGCTCTTGATCACGCCAAAGACAGTGATTCGCTGTATCAAGCCGGAATAATTGAAAACACTTCATGCTTTACCTGTTTTGAATGGATGGCGGTGCGCCCATCTATCGAAGATGTTTAGAGTGCTTCAACGCCACAATCGGTACAGAGTTGACTCAGATTTGTTTCTGTTTCTTGTCAAGTGTCCCGTTTTCAGCGGCATAGAGTCCGAACAAAAATTCCTCATGGTCTGCACGGAAACTTCACGCGTCCCCTAGGCAGGGTTTTGTAATGTTGCCCGGGCCGTCGGTGGCTCTCGAGTCGCCGGAATCAGAATATCCAAACGATGGGAGAAAAGATGAGGGTTGAAGTCGAAGTTCTTGGGTCAGTGGAAGAGCCGTACCACTGGGTAAATGAGGACCATGTTTTGGGTTTGCAGCTGCGGGCAGGGTCGATAGAGGCTGGCGTGCAGCGTTCCACGATAAGCCGCTTGACGTTTGAAGAGGGAGAGATGGGATTGTGCCCACGCTATTTGGAACGATGGGTCGGTTGCGGCGATGGAGCATCTGATCCTCACGATTTCTGACAACGCGTTGAAAGCGTCAAGCGACGGAGCAAGTGCGGAACTGCGGCACGAACTCAGGCTGCTGGACAAGTGACTGGCCGCGCTTGCGACGGCCGTGAATGCGGAAAGAATCGCGGGATTTCCGAGCGGTCAGCTCTTTCTGGATTCTGTAGAGCTGGCAATCGCCTCAGCTCTTGTCGATGGTTACGCAGTGCGGCAACGTCCTGCCCGTAAATACCGAGGCGGATTGGGTCCGGCCCGCCTGCGAAAGGTTCGAGAATTCGTGCACGCAAACATAGAAGAGGAATTGAGCCTCAAGGAGATGGCGCGGTCGGTGGGCCTGAGCACCGCGCATTTCTCGCAGATGTCTCGCAAGTCGACCGGCGAGAGCCCGCATCAATTTGTGCTGCGCCAAAGGATAGAGCGGGCAAAGGAGATGTTACGTACGGCCGAAGATCGGGTACTGGACGTTGCCATAGCATGCGGTTTCAAAACCCAGCAGCATTTTGCGCGAGTGTTCCGGCAAATCTGCGGAGCGAGCCCGAGAATATCGCGAGGAATTTGTTGAGGCACCGAGCGGTAACGCAATTGAGGATGGTTCTTACAATGCACCCATCTCAGCCAGCGCCGGTTCAGTAGGCAGATTGTAACCGTTCACCAGATGCGCGTGTCCGGTGCATTGCACCTCAATTGATTAACGCTCGTCACCAGGAATTGCGGAGAATTCGGTCCAGCGCCCCAGTTACGGACACAACTCCAAATCCGCCATGCAGTTTACTGATGTGGTGGAAAACCAGCGAAGTCGGACTTGGCGCAACGCGATTCATAGAACCGTAGCTGCGCAAAAAGATCCACTGAGCGGAACAAGTACCAAGGAGAACATTCTCATGAAAAACCAAGATTCAGGAAATGGAAGAGTCGCGCTGTCTGTCGATAACTCGAACGAGGTTTCAGATCTCGGCGCGATGTTCGATGGGCATATCGAGAGGGAATTTGCCGATCGGGATGTGAATGCCACCATGGAGACTATGGTGCCTGAACCCTATGTGCACTGCGTTCCCGTCATGACGGGTGGTTTTGGTGGCAAGGAAGTCCGCCGCTTTTACAGTGAGCACTTCATAAATCAAATCCCCAAAGACGCGAAGGTGACGCCCATCTCGCGCACTGTCGGCAAAGACCAAGTCGTGGACGAATTCATCGTTAGTTTTACCCACGACACACAATGGGATTATCTCCTGCCGGGAATCCCTCCTACGGGCAAGCGCGTAGAGCTTCCGCACGTGGTGGTCATGAAATTCGAGAACGGAAAAGTTGCACACGAGCACGTGTGGTGGGATCAAGCGTCGCTGCTTGTGCAAGTGGGGCTGCTGAATCCGGGAAACCTACCGGTCGCGGGCGTCGAGCAGGCCAGAAAGCTTTTGCGTGCCGCACAAGCCCATGAAGCGGAAACAGCCAAGAACGGGCTGTAAAGTGCGTGCGGACGATATGGCGTTAACGATGGAGTTCGTGTGCCGTTCGGGACAAGGAGGAGCAAGGTGAGCGACAAGGATCAACCACAATCAGCGGAGAATTTTGCAGAGCGTGTTTTGCGGAATCAAGAAAGACTCGCGGTCAACTTGAAACCTCACTACGACTTCATCGTCTGTGGGGCGGGCACCTCAGGTTCAGTTGTGACAGCAAGGCTTGCGGCTGATCGAAGCACACAAGTGTTGGTGCTGGAAGCAGGCGCCACGGATGAGACGGAGTTGGTTGCGAATCCAAACAGTTGGCCGATGGCACTTGGCAGCGAACTAGATTGGCGTTTTGTCGCTGAGCCGAATCCGAATCTGAACGGCAGGGCCATACCGTACTCCATGGGTAAGGTCCTCGGAGGCGGCTCCAGCATCAATGTCTCGACGTGGTCTCGCGGACACCAAGCGGATTGGGATTTCTACGCTTCCGAATCTGACGATCCATCGTGGAGTTACGAGGCCATTCTCGAGTTGTACCGCGACCGAATTGAGGCATGGGCTGGAAGCCCTGATCCGGAATACCGCGGCACGGATGGAGCCGTGCACGTGCAGCCCGCCGCAGACCCTCACCCATTTTCCTTTGCTCTACTAGACGGTGCCCAGTCTGTGGGCCTAGAACGCTTTCCAAATGCGAATGGTCGAATGATGGAGTCAGCAGGGGGATGCGCGCTGGTCGACGAAACCGTCCGCGATGGAAAACGACAATCAATCTTTCGTTCCTATCTTCATCCTGTTTTAGATCAGCCGAACATTACGGTGCTGACTGGGGCTGTGGCTACACGCATTCTATTCCGCGGACACCGCGCGATGGGAGTCGAGTTCCTCTATCAGGGAAAAGCCCTTCGTATCCAAGCATTCCGCGAAATAGTTCTTTCGCTTGGAGCGATTCACACACCGAAGCTGTTGATGCAGTCGGGTATCGGCGATGAAGGCGAGCTGAAGAGAGCAGGTATTCCGGTGCTGCAGGCCTTGCCGGGGGTGGGGCACAACCTTCACGACCACGTCTCTTTTGGATGTATTTGGGAATGTAGAGACCAATCGCTTCCAAGGGCGCCGAGAAGTCAGACCGCCTGCTTTTGGAAAACAAGCGCAAAGCTGAATGCTCCCGACTTCTACACCTATACGAAGCACGGACCGCTTGCGACCATCGAGAATGCAGTGCGTTTCAATCCTCCGCCAGACTCCTGGTCCTTAGTCGTGGGGATGAGGCCGAAGAGTCGTGGCACTGTTCATTTGACAGGACCAGATCCCTCCGCCCCTGTGGCAATCGACGCAAACTATCTTGGTGATCCTCAAGACTTGAAGAACTTGATCGCGGGTCTCGATACTGTGCGCGACATTGGCAACTCGCAGGCTTTGCGTCCTTTTACTGGACGCGAGATTGCACCTGGTCCACTCAATACGACGGGGCTGGAACGCTTTTTTCGGGACGGGCTCAGCACCTTCTGGCACCAATCCGGAACGGCGAGAATGGGGCGGGACGAAATGTCAGTTGTCGACGGCAGATTGAAGGTCCACGGCGTGGAAAGCCTCCGCATTGCGGACGCTTCCATCCTGCCGCGCGTAACAACCGGCAACACGATGGCACCCTGCGTTGTGATCGGCGAGCGCGCTGCTGAGTTTTTGCAAAACGAGCACAGGCTAGAGACTTCGGCGGTGCCCATCGTGCACGGTCGCGAAAAGAAGCTTGAGTCGTTTCTCAACGGGTTGTCTGACATCACGCCCGGATGCCTATTCAAACCGCTCTGACAACGGATCTGGTTAAGAAGATTCCGGAAGAACCAGCCCACAAGCACCCCTTCAGACACAACTAGCTTGAGTTCGTGTGGTTCCCTGAAGCCGATAGCCCTGCAACCACGGCGTTGCTGTTAGCGCGATGGGCAGGACAAGAAAGAAGGAAATATGAATAACGCTTCTTCGCAATTGAAAGCATACAAGAGTGGTGCATCTCTCGATTCATCCAAGTGGTATATGGGGAATCTAACGACAAATCTCGCGGAGTCGAAGGAGACCAACGGAGCATTCTTTTTGGTGGAGGCAACTCTAGCTCCTGGAACGGAACCACCTCCGCACACGCATTCACGCGAGGATGAACTCTTCTACGTTCTCGAGGGAGAGTTCGATGTCTATGTGGGAAAGGAAGGCTTCAAAGTGAAAAAGGGGGAATGCATTTTTCTGCCCAGACTGAAGCCGCACGCATTTGCTATCCGTTCGCCCCGACTTCGTCTGCTCACTCTCTTTACACCTGCAGGGTTAGAAGAAGCCTTTCGCGGGGCGGGTTCGTCTCCCGAAAATCTCGACCTCCCGGCTGGTGCGTCCACGTATGCAACGACTGATGCGAACAAAACCGTGGGACGTTTCCGTGGGTTCGGTGTGCGCTTCCTGTCTCCGGATGAGGTGACGGTTGAATTGCCTTTGTATCCCAAACCTCTCTCTCCGAACGCCAGCAAGTGACCGAACGTTCGAGCGAAGACCGGCAAGCACTGTAACAACTCGGATGATCCGGTCCAGAGTCAGTCGTTAGGACACAACTCAATCTACTCGAAGTGGTTTCCTGTTCGCGCTGTGAGAAACGCCAAATAAAAAAGGAGATTTCGCAGATGAGAACTTTATTTCGTTTTGCAGCGGGAACAGCTGTGGCTTTGACCATGTCGTTCGCTTGTTTTGGGCAGCACTACAAGCAGACCGATCTCGTTTCAAACACTTCGGGCTCGGCATCTGTGGCGGATCCTCAACTTGTCAACGCTTGGGGACTATCCCGGGGCTCAGGCAGCGCATGGTGGGTTTCTGACCAAGCCACCGGTGTCAGTACGTTGTACAACGGAGCAGGCGAGAAGCAATCCTTGGTTGTTGCCATCCCGCCTGCTGATCCGACGAACAAGAACACGCCAAAGGGCTCGCCAACCGGTACCATCTTCAACGGCAGCCAGACAGATTTCTTACTAGCGCCAGGAAAACCAGCCGCATTCCTGTTCTGCACTGCTGACGGGACGATTGCTGGTTGGAATCCTACCGTGGCAATCGCCCAGGGTGCCACACCGCCCTCGACTCAAGCTGTAACCGTGATCAAGACCACCGACGGATCAGCCTACACGGGCCTGACCGCGGCATTTATCGATGGAAAGGTCTACTTGTACGTCTCCAATTTCGCAAAAGGCCGCGTGGACGTTTATGACAGTGCATTCCAGCGTGTAAATCTCTCGAAGCTTTCCGACCGTAGCTCTTCCGATGAGGAAGAACGTTCCCAGGAAAATCCCTTCGTCGATGAAAAGCTGCAGCACGGCTATGTGCCCTTCAACGTGCAAGTGATCGGCAACGACATCGTCGTCACCTACGTGCTTCATGAGCAAGGTTCGCCATTTGAAACAGACGGTCCGGGCCTTGGCTTCGTGGACATTTACAGTTCGACAGGTCGTCTACTACAACGTCTCGAACATGGCGATTGGCTGAATGCTCCCTGGGGCGTGGCTCTCGCCCCGCTCGATTTCGGTCGGTTCAGCCACGACCTACTAATCGGACAATTCGCGGGCGGTGGAGAGACGCAATCGAGTGGCTACATCGCAGCGTACGACTTGGCTACCGGAAAATTTGAAGGACTATTGCAGGACGCAAGTGGAAAGCCTCTGGCGATCAATGGAATCTGGTCGATCAGTCCTGGCAACGTCAGCCCGGGCAACAGTGATGCTTCTGCTGCACCCGCGGCACAGCTGTATTTCACCGCAGGGCCGAATCATGGCTCCACAGGGTTGTTCGGTTATCTCACGGCAGTTTCTGCGGAGCTGACCGAAGGGAATGACCAGTAGTCGTAGCTATTCATGATGATTTCGGTGTGGAATGTGCCAAACGCACATTCCACGCCGCGATGATTCGTTGGCTCGGTCTAATCGCCGGGAAAATCTTAAGGGAAGACTGGTGCACAGCAGGCGATGGCGACAGCTATGGTGTTCGATCCTTGTTGGTTAGACGAAACGACGGCAGCGGGGACATTCTTGCAAGAACGCCCGAAAGAATTCGACGCTCGGTTCTCCCTTTGTTACGGCTTGCTGCACTTCATAGCGTGTCGAATTCTTGGCAGCAGCGAAGGCGCGGAAGAGGCAATCGAACATTGTAGAGTCAGAGCCTCGCAGAACCCTCTAGAGTTCGAGCAGGAAGGCGCTTTTCGCAGTTGGCTGCTTAGGATTCTGATGGACGAGGCGTTAGCAGCTCGGCGAAGAAGGCGTATCGATTGAGATCCAGCCGAACGGTGCGAAAAACCGTCGCATTTTTGGCTGCTTGGAGTCGAGTGCTGTGCGCCCAAGGCAGGCGCTTTAGCACTCGTGCCGTCATAAATTCGTAATACTAATCGTGGTGAATGGCGGCAAAATGCGAACGAAAGGTGAACAAAGAAGGAGAAAGTGATTCGTCAGGCTTAGTCGCAACTAGCTGATTTCCTTCGATTAGGGCCAACTCCGGCAAGTTCTGATGAAGTTGGTCGTTCGGCTGTTAACCGAAGGGTTGCTAGTTCGAATCTAGCCCGGGGAGCCAAATCTTTCAATTAGTTAGCAAGCTGCCGTCTGCGTGGCGTTTGAAGTTGTGCCCACTTTTCTGTCCCATCATCCTGAAAACCGGCCTCACTTAGTGCGTTTCACAGCGTGTCGCTGTGCGGTCTGTCCGATGTGACCGTAGCGCCTCGACATACGCACTGTTGTAGACGGACTCCATCCCATGATCGTTGCTACTACTGAGAAGGGCACGCCTGCTTCGAGCATCCGAGTACAGCCGGTGTGCCTCAGATCGTGGAATCGACAGGATACGCACGCTCGAATCTTTGCCGATTCCCACGCTTCCTTCCATCGACCAATCGGTTTCGTTGGATCACTGGCATACACGACGGTCGCTCCGTCGCCGGAAGCTCCGTAGCGTGCTGAAGGGAAGACGAAATGGCTTAGTTCGCGCAATGGGAACAAGCTTGCCCAAAAGCCGATGAATCTGGGCACGCCACAAGATACTCCGATCAGAAAATTCACATGTCCGGTAAGAAAGTTTCCCAGGACCTTGCCAAACCTTGCTGCCCCCGGATTCGTGTTGGTTATGCTTCGGCTGTGAGCGCTGCTATCTGGCAGGATTGGACCTGCCCTTCGCCCTCAGCAATTTCATTCGCAAACGTTCTGCTCGTACAATGTGGGGTCAAGTCCCGATGGTCCGGGGTTGCACGGAATTGCGCTCAGGTACGTGTAGATTGCGAGGAGATCGCGGTCTGTCATATTCGCATACGCCGGCCATGGCATCACCTGCAGAAGGTCCCCATTGAACGGAAAGGATAGGCAGTTGGCAGGCGTGCCGACACCGGTACAGCTCGGATGAATATGATCGAAATCCGTGCCGTGCTGCATGATCTGTACGAACTGCTCAAACGTGCGCCCTCCCTCTGGCCGCCCCGTCTTGTCCGGCGTCAGGTTGCGCGTGTAGAGGTGCGGAATGCTACCCGGGCCACCCGGGAACGGACCAAAATCTCTCCCTCCCGCGAGATAGTGCGACGGGTTCACTGTCTTCGTTCCGCTGAAAGGTGGAGAAAGCAGATACGGGTTCCCCGTAGGCGTAAATTCGACACCCGGATTGAGGCCGTGACACCCGTTGCAATCCACCTGCGCATTAACGATATAACTGCCCAGTCCAACCAGCGCGCGATTCTTTCCCTCCAGATTCAGGGGCACGGGAGCAATCGCCAAGCCCTGTTTGATCTTGGATTCATCATCGTTGCTCTGATTCCCCTGGTTGTTGTCATTCTGTGCACGTACCTGGGGGGATCTGACAAGCATCGTTCCCAGACATAGCAGGACCAAGGCGGCAATCAAGAAGAGCAATCCACGTCGTTTCATATAATTTACCTCGTTAAGTAACGTTCTTATAATTAAATATCGCTTTGAGCAACGCGGTCAAAACATTCTAGATTGTGCCCGAACTGTGCGCTGTTCAATTTTGTACAGTTTTGGGAAGCCGTCCGAGGATGTTCTCGTGGGGGTAGGTCAAGTCCCGATTTGTCGGGAAACCGGTAACTTGAGTATTGGCACCCACTCGAATCAATGATTCATTTCTAACAAAATCAAACATTCGCCGCTACGTCCGCGCCACTCTGAGGCAATATATGCAGTCTGATTCGGGAATCGTTCTATGTAAATGGGTCTCCCGGCGTCGGCAACCTGGGGTCGAATCGCCTTCCAGAACTCGAACCGTTCCTGCATCGGTATCCAATTCAGCTTCGCCCCGCAGTCGGCAACGATAAATTGCACCTGTCCTGTCCCCATGAGCCCTCGGATGAGGTTTCCGTCAAGGTATCGGATGCGCTCGCCAGGTAGTGCGCCGGTCTCGTCCCACAGTTCAGTGAGAGGCAGTTTCGTGACAATGCGCTGGTCAGGTCTCATTTGGAAGCCCGAATTTATCACGATTTGGCTCAAGTGCTTGGTTAGTCGGGTTACCGGACATGTGCTTTTGGGTCGGTAGGTACTTGGGGCTTCGACGCAGAACGCCTAGGGCGTTTCGTCAACTTGGAAAAAACAAACTCTTGAAGGACACCGGCGAGAGACGTCTCACCAAGTCTGATGAGCGCCGACGAGACAATGAAACCGGATCCGCGGCGATCGTTCGCGGGAAGGTAGGCAGCTTGCAATCCGGCACCAGCAAAACTTCCAATGACATTCGAGTAATTCGGCTGCCAGCGTCCATTGTCCCCTTTGCATATAACCGAGCTGGCCACGGCATAGAGAATCCTGGATCGCTTGCTGCCGCTTCCTTTGTAGAAGTAGCGAGGATCCTGCTTGAGAACTGAAGGCATTACCGCGCCTCCGATGAACGTTGAGGCAAAAACATTGGCGTAACTGGCCCCGTAGCGCTTTGCGTAGCCTTGCGCTCCCTGTCCGTACGCGCCCCAACGATCTCCGGCCTGGCCAATCCCGGCCAGAACCCCAACCCCGACAAGCGTGACCGGGTCGCTAGCCGATTTCCACGCAAGCTCAAACTTGTGCTTCGTGGTGATAGGAGCGGCATTTGGTGCGTAGCTGACATAGAAGTTCGGGATCACCCCGAAAACCCGCTGCTTTTCTTCTTCCTTGATCTGCACCTCTGCAAGTTCCTCCGGCGGCAGACCAACGTGTACCTCTGTTACTTGAGTGGGGATGACCA
>Ga0210406_10005918_pt1 | contig 12739 bp, 5 predicted proteins | sample IncBWC30MmetaG_FD_155454 | JGI IMG/M metagenome (GOLD analysis project Ga0210406, IMG submission 155454) | Forest soil microbial communities from Barre Woods Harvard Forest LTER site, Petersham, Massachusetts, United States - Inc-BW-C-30-M | ecosystem: Environmental > Terrestrial > Soil >...
AGACACAGCAACGCATCGATGCCGCGCAAGCAAGTCTCACGCGTGCCGAGGCCGCGGGTGCTGACCGGACGACCCAGATAAGGGCGTCAATGGAGTCGCTGCGTGATTCGCTTTGGGCAGGCGAAAAGTTAGTCATGGCTCGCGCCCGGACCGCTATCACCCGTCGACTGCCGCGAAAGGGATTCCTGTTCGGCTGTAACGGTTTCGGTTTAGCCTCTGGCTATCCTGAGACGCTGAATCAATTCGTAGCGCTGTTCAACTACACGACAATCCCCATTTATGAGGGATGGGTTGAGCCGGAAAAGGGCCATCCTGACTATTCATTGTTTGAAGCCGCCCTCAATACTCTTATTGGAACCACAATCGTGCCGAAAGGCCATCCCGGAATCTGGCTGGAGCCGGAAAATACCCCCAAGTGGTTGCAGAACATCAGTTATGACGAAACCAAGCAGTATTGCCTCGAACATGTGCGACAGGCGATCAGTCGATATCGTCATCGTGTTCACATTTGGGACGTGGTCAACGAGGCGCACGTGCAGCCGGAGACTGATCGCGGTATGAAGGGTTTTACGCGCGAGGAGAACGTGGACCTCACTGTGTCAGCTCTGCGTACGGCACATGAAGCGGATCCAACGTGCTTTCGAATTGTGAACCTCACCGGGACGTGGGCCGATTACTACATGGGCGAGCACCCCGCGGGAACCCAATGGCAACGTCGGCCAGCTCCCTGGCAGCAGAGTCCATACGATTATCTTTCGATGCTGCGTGACGCGGAGGCCGGATACGAGGCTATCGGCTTGCAGTACTACCACTCGGGACGCGACATGTTGGAGTGGGAGCGCGATCTCGAGAGTTTTAACCATTTCGGAAAACCTATCCACATTACCGAGATGGGCTTTCCGTGTTCGATCGCGCCTTTCCCGGGTCAGGAGAAGTATACGTTCTGGGGCGGCGGGAACGGCGGTGAGGCCATGACCTGGCATAACGAATTCACCGAAACGGTGCAAGCTGATTGGGTCGAGTCGGTCTATACCATTGCCTACAGCAAGCCATGGGTGGAAGCCATTTCCTATTGGGACTTCAATGGGAAGGGGCACGATGGTTTCGTCACCACGGAAGGGAAGCCGAGAGAAAGTTATCACCGTCTGGAGTCTTTGCTAGCTAAATGGCGAAAAGAAGGCTAACTGTGAAAACGACAGCCCGCGCGCCCTTCTGAGGAATTCCGTGAAGAAGTGTTGCAACCTGCTACCGAGGAACTGATGCACAAAACCAACCGTCGCGACTTTCTCAAGATGGCCGCATCTGTGAGCGCGGCCGTAGCTGCTGGCGATGCCAAACCGATATATGCCGATTCCCAAGACATTCCCGGCGCGGTGCGAGCCTGGAGAACGACCCCATTTGAGAAATTTCAGCCCGTTCAATCACCACCGCAATGGGAAACCGGGAAGAATGTGTCGGCTCTCGCGATCTATCTAGACCCCGGCACCGTCTACCAGCAGATCCTTGGATTTGGAGGGGCTTTCACCGACGCATCCTGCTATCTTCTGCGTCAGATGTCGCCTGACGCCCGCCGGGCGTTCTTGTCTGATCTCTATGGCCCTTCAGGATTGCGACTTTCCGTGGGACGAACATGTATCGGGGCGAGTGACTATTCCACCAAGATGTACAGTTACGACGACTCACCGCAGCCTGACCCGGAACTGAAACATTTCAGCATTGACCAGGACCGGGCCTGGATCATCCCCACGCTGCGCGAAGCCCAAGAAATCAACCCGGACCTTTACCTGTTTTCGTGTGTGTGGAGCCCTCCTGGATGGATGAAAAGTGGCGGTTCAATGCTGGGGGGCTGCTTCCAGGAACGCTGGTTTGCTACCCACGCGCAATATTTTGTCAAATTTCTACAAGCGTATGCTGACGCCGAGGTCAAAATTCGGGCTGTTACGGTCAATAATGAGGTAGACACGGACCAGGACGGTCATTTCCCTGCGACGATTTGGGCGCAGCAGCACGAAATGGTTTTCGTAGCGCTTCACTTGGGTCCCGCTTTGGAAAGAGCATCGCTGGATACCAAGATCTGGATCCTCGACCATAACTACAATCTTTGGGGCCGGGTCGTCGACGAACTGAGTGATCCGAAGGTCGCTAAGTATGTCGATGGCGTAGCTTGGCATTCTTATATAGGAACCCCGGATGCGATGAGTCGCGTCCATGACATGTTTCCCGACAAGGATATGTTTTTCACGGAAGGAGGGCCACCCGCGCATTTGTTCGGACCTTCTGAACAGCACCCCTCAGAACCACAACGCCGGCAGACGCATCCTGAGTACGGGACGGACTGGGCCAAATGGTCGAGCGCCTTCACCGATATGCTTCGGAACTGGGCTCGATGCATTTGCGTCTGGAACCTACTCCTTGATGAAAACGGCCGGCCCGACATTACTAATCCGCCGCGCCCGATGAGGCGTGGTGGCCTGGTCTCGCTCGATACCAAATCAAAGGAGCTGACCTACAGTGGCAATTACTACGCGTTTCCCCACTACTCAAAGCTTATTCAGCGGGGAGCACGTATCTTTGCATCCTCGGGAGATATGCCTGGCTTAAACCACGTTGCGGCTGAGAATCCGGACAAGACCCGGGTGCTCGTGCTTACGAACGACAACCACGCCGAGCAGCAGATACAGTGCAGGTTGGACCATAACACGCTGAGGGTGGTACTTCCGGCTGACTCGATTACCTCATTCGTCTGGTAATCCGTCTTCCAGGGCGCCTGGTCGTCATCGAACGCTTGCCGACGATCGTGTACTGCCCACAAGTACTCCGGCATACGTTATCAAAAACGGTAAAAGACAGTAAGTAGGAGACTCCTTTGTACCGCTTGCCGGCAGGCATGATCGAAGAAAAAATTAGTGGAGCGGGACGACGGAGCACGAGTCTTCAGCGATCAGGATACCTCTGGGATGGGACGGATTCGCTCCTCGAGCACTCCGACACAACAACCCCATATCAGGTAACGCCTTGAATTTTGGAACGCGTAACCAAGCCCCGGCGTGTTCCCGAGCCAACCTGTCTTTCCGACGCAGAAATTCCTCTGCATTGCCACTATCGGCGCCCGTGCCTATAGAAGGGGAAGCGGGAGTCGAATGCAATTAGGGAAGTAATGTAGGGTCTTTCAGGAAGCCCGGCCCGCGGATATTCGGTTTGCTCGCACGCGAGAAAGTCCATCTTTTCCGGACGCGAATTGACTTGACAGGTCAATAGGGGATTGCTTTCATGGTGGTCCCAGTGAACAACCGTTTGTCTCGAAAGGAGTAGTCATGTCCCTGAATCACGAAAGTAAGCTTTACCTGTGTTTAAATCCTGCGATCTCAGTGATCCTCGCACTCATTTTCGTATTACATGCTTTCCCTGCTGTTGCGCAGCAACCGACAGGGGATGTTCAAATGTGGTTAACGACAGCTGACCGATCTGCATTGTTATCTCTTCAGCCCAATCCGCTGCATTTCTCCGCGTCCAGCAGTGCGCAACCTTCGATCGAGGTCAACGATATGGCGCAATATCAGCACATGGAGGGATTTGGCTTGGCCGTAACCGGTGGAAGTGCGCAACTCCTGATGAAAATGGGGCCGCCGCAGCGCACCGCGCTGCTGAAAGAACTCTTCGGAACGCAAGACGATGATATCAAGATGAGCTACATAAGGGTGAGCATCGGTTCCTCTGACATGAATGACCACGCGTATACCTATGATGATCTTCCACCCGGGCAAACTGATATGAATCTAGACAAATTCAGCCTGGCCCCGGACCAAGTTGATGTGATTCCTGTTTTGAAAGAGATTCTATCGATTAACCCACAAATAAAGATACTCGGGTCGCCCTGGTCTGCACCGGCATGGATGAAGACCAATGACAAGCTAAAGGGCGGCCACCTTAAGCCCGAGTGCTATCAGGCATTCACGAAGTACCTTGTCAAGTATGTAGATGGAATGAAGACCGAAGGGATCCAGCTTGACACCATCACAGTGGAAAATGAGCCGCTGAATCCGAAGAACACGCCAAGCATGGTCCTGTTTGCATCGGAGGAAGACGCGTTTGTCGCCAAGAATCTGGGCCCAGCGTTTCAGAAGGAAGGCATCTCTACCAAGATACTGCTATACGACCACAATCCTGACGTTCCTTCCTATCCTTTATCGATTTTGGCGGATGCAGAGGCTGGTAAGTATGTTAGTGGCACGGCATTTCATCTCTACGGAGGGGACGTCTCCGCATTGACCTCCGTGCATGATGAGTACCCCAATAAAGCCCTGTACATGACTGAGCAGGACGTCAGCCAGGGCAGTGAAGGACCGCTGGGGATTGCCGAAGGGGTGAGACGTGTGCCAATCGGAGCCGTGCGCAACTGGAGCCTGAACGTGCTGCTATGGAATCTTGCTGCCGATCCTCATTTCGGGCCGCACACGAAGGATGGCGGCTGTACCACGTGTATTGGAGCTATCACTCTTGACGGCAATCGCGTCACCCACAACCTGGCGTACTACACGATCGCACATTTCTCAAAGTTCGCAGGCCCCGGATCGGTGCGAATCGCCTCAAGCGAAGTTGAGCAATTGGCAACAGCTGCGTTTTTGAATCCAGACCACAAGATCGTTCTGGTGGTGTCCAACACTGCGAATTTCGACCGGACATTCAGTGTAAAGTATCACGGTCAATTGTTTACCACGACTTTGCCGGAAGAGTCCGTGGGTACATATGTATGGTAATGTCGGCAAAACCGACGATTCCGAGCCGTGGATAGAAGAACCGTAGAAGGCAGGGAAGTCGCCTTATTGAGCCGGACTGGCCAAAGTTTGCTGAACTGGCTGCTGACCTTCTTTGATCCTATAAAAGCGGTCAGCAGCTAAGTTACGGAAGACCTGGGTTCCCCCCGCCGGCCAGGTAACCTCGACCTGTGAAACGGACTGATATGTGCCAAGGCCGAAGTGAACGCGAAGATCACTCTGAGACAAGTAACTTCCACCGCTCCTTATCCCGTCCGTCTGAACTAGCTCCCCTGACGTAATCTTAATTTTTGCGTTTAGGGCGAGACGGTTGCTTTTGGTTCCCTCCAGAGCAAAGCTGATCCAGTGCTTCTGCGGGCCACCCTGCGGACGCAGGATCATAGGCTGTCCCTGCAGATTCTCAACCACAATATCAATTCGTCCGTCGTTGAACAGGTCTCCAAAGGCAACTCCGCGACTGACTTGCGGAACCTGAATCGCTGGGCCTATGAAGGCGCTGATGCTCTGGAAGGTGCCGTCGTGCCTGTTCAGAAACAAAAGCTTCGGCTCACGATATTTCACGCCAATGTCTACAGTATCCACTTGCGGATAGACGTGGCCATTCACCATAAAAAAGTCTGCCCAACCGTCGTTATCGAAGTCGAAGAATCCGTCTCCCCAACCAACATAGGGAGTCGTGGCGGTGGCGATGCCTGTCGCATGTGCGACATCTGTAAAATTCATATTCCCATCGTTGCGATATAGGATCGTGTACTCGTTATTGAAGTGAGTGATCGCGATGGAATTGCGTCCGCTGTGCAAATAATCTCCCAGGGCGAGTCCCATGTTCGCCTGTTCCGTTCCATCGTGGTCGACGGCTGCCCCGGCTGCATAGGCGACATCTGTAAAGTGCCCGTTGCCCTCGTTGTGGTACAGGTAATTTGGCTGACCATCGTTGGTGACGAATAGATCCAAACGACCATCATTGTCGAAGTCGTCCCACATGGCAGTCAATCCAAAACGGTTTTCCGGATCATCAACTCCTGCCTGCTTGGAGACATCGGTAAACGTGCCGTCGCCGTTATTGTGATAGAGGTTGTCGGGTGCTCCCTTAAGTCCGCGAGGCCCGCACTGCACGCCGATTCCGTGATACATGCACGTCTTGAGGGAACCGAACGCCGGAAGGTTGTCGAGCTTGAGATCTACATAGTGTGAGACAAATAGGTCAGCGCGCCCGTCGTTGTCGTAGTCTGCAAAAGCCGCGCCGGTGGCCCACCCTGAATCGCCGCCCAGGCCGGACTCTTTGGTCACGTCGGTAAATGTACCATCACCGTTATTGCGATAGAGAACGACTCCTCCAAAGCAGGTGACCAGCAGATCGGGCCAGCCGTCATTGTTGTAGTCGCCGACCGCAACGCCCATCGCCCAGCACGGGTAACCAACACCCGCCTTGTCGGTAACATCTGTGAACGTGCCGTCATGATTGTTGCGATAGAAAGCGCTACGGGCCTTTTTTCCCGCAAGTGCCATATCGACGCTTTGCGCGTTGGTAAAGTAGATATCAGGCCAGCCATCGCGGTCGTAATCGATGAGCGCGACACCTCCGCTCATGGATTCCACTATGTACTTCTGTTCCGGGCTAGAAAGGTGATTGAAGCTGATCTTGGTGGAGGGAGTAATATCGATTAATTGTGGAAGGTCTACCGACGGCTGCGGGTCACCACGTTTCTGCTCGTACCTATTTGCGCCGCTTATAACCGAAGCCACAGCTCGTGCCTTAGACGGGCTGAAGTGTGGTGACAAAGCCAGGAGATTACACAGCGAAATAGCTGCTGTGATTCTTAAAACCGATTTTACGAAGAAGCCCCTAATCATAACTGTCCGCAGATCCACCGTTCGCGTGAAGTATCAAATCGAGCCGCGCGGGCAGTGAAATCACTACCGCGAACCCATTCCTTGGTCGGACTCTTGTTGTGCTGGTTGTATCCGCATTTCCTGGTAAAGTTTCCTGAGCTTTTCCTTCATAGTTCGGAATTTCTGGTACTGCTCGAGCTCGCCTTTGGCATCTGCAATCCGGCCCTCTTGGCGGTAAATCGTTGCCAGCCGAAAGTGGGCCTCAGGGTTTGTCGGATCCAGGTGAACTGCGTGCTGAAGAAGCGCCTGTGCCTTTTGGCTTTCCTTCATGTCCATCAGGTCTTTGGCTAAACCGAGATTTGCTTCCGGATCATCCGGTTGTAATTCAACGGCTCGAGAATAATGCGAGAAGGAACCTTTCAGATCGCCGGCTTGATAAGCGATCTTTCCCAATCGGCACTCAGACTTTTCATCAAACGAATTGACCGAGAGGGCTGCCTCGTATTCCTTCTTCGCCTCTTCCTTGCCTTGTTGTGTGTCAGAAGCGTTCAAGGCCTCTGCCAATTCGAAATGGAGTCCGGGTAGACTGGGATTGATCCTAAGAGCCTCTCTAAAGTTCCGGATGGCTGCGTCCATTTGCCCTTGGCGCGCGAGTTCGTGGGCCATGACCTGATACATCTGAGCAGAGTGGGGAGCAATAAGCGACAGGCTCAGCATCGACTCCCCAGCGAGGTCCGAGTAAATCCTATAAGACGAGTAAAGGACTCCTACATCCGTCGGATACTTGTTACGGAGAAGATCGAGAACTCCAGCCGCCTTTCCCAATTGTTCCTGACCCGAATATAACTCGACAAGTTCCATCCCGACCTCGATTTGAATGTCTTTCTCCTCCAGCTTTGGAAAGACCTGTTCGAGGTTTGCAAGAGAGCCGCCAAAGTCCCGCGTGCGTCTCTGCGCCATTCCTAAGAGCGCCTGAATCTTCCATAAGGCCGGATCGAGCTTCAGGGCAGCCTGAAGTTCAGGAATAGCGTGAGCGTAATCTCCCTTGAAGTAGAGCAGAACTCCAAGATTTCCAAGCGCATCGATATTAGTAGGATCGAGAGCGATAATGGCTCGAAATTCTGGTATCGCTTGGTCGGGTTGGTTCGCTTGCAAGAATTGCTGTGCCTGCTGGGCGTGAAAGGCAATCTGCTCACGATTGCCCACCTGCTGCGACTTCGCCACCGTTGAACCTAGAAAAAACAACAGGACGAAAGAAAATGCCTTTGTGAATCCCATCACAGTTCAGAGGAAAGCTAGCCGCGCTGGGATATGGATGTCAAGCCAAACTGCTATTCGCGTCATCGCCAGCCCGTGCGAAGTCTCCGCAGCCCAACACTACTCTAAACTCTAACTCGTGCAGAAGGTCTGAGACGGTGGATGTCTTGATTCTATGCCTCAGTTCTCGGGCTCCCCGAGGCAACGCGATCTCAAAAAACCGCGGTTTCGTACTCGGACGGCGAAGCAACTCCGAATCAATGAGATCGGAGAGCTGAGCGCATTCAACGAACGTCTATTTGCGGTTTCGACATCCTTTCCGGAATTCAATGCCAGCCCACGCAACGGGGTCCAAAGCAATGTTTCAGAGCAAGTGTTTGTCTACTGAGGGCAGATGTAATTTTGTGCTTGACAACCGTGAGAGCACGAGCATAGTGTGTGGCGCAAGTTTTTGAGAACAATCGATTGTTCTCGGCAGATGGGTGCGTCGTTGTGGGGCAAGCGTAATCGCGGGCTACCAATCCTCGTGGAAGAACCCTGGAACAAGGAGGGCATTAGCGATGAGACCACGCTGTCTGATCGTCCTGGCTTTTGTGATCTGCGTTGCGGGTATCGCGCTCCCACAAAATACGAACTCCAGCGATATTCGCGGTACTGTGACCGACGCATCCGGCGCGGTGATACTGGGCGTCAATGTCACGGTGACGAACAACGATACCGGAGTGGTATCGAAGTTCGTTACCAACAACGAGGGTTTGTATGACACCAACTCGATTCTCCCGGGGAACTACACGATTTTGTTCAGCAAAGAAGGTTTTGGCACGCTGAAGCGCGCATCCATCACACTTCAGGTTGGAATTGTCACAGTGGATGCGATTTTGAAGGTGGGTTCAAGCAATGAGGTGGTGGAGGTGACCTCCACTGCGCTGCTGCTCAAGACCGAGGATGCCCAGGTAGCTACCACTCTGTCAACGAAACAGTTGGCCGACCTGCCGAGCGTCGATCCAGCGAACGGCTGGACCAGTCTCCTAAAGCTGCTTCCCGGCGCTACCAGCACCCCAGGTGGCACCAATGGTGGCGGCAGCGGTGACCAAAATCCTGGAGTCGCTCAAGCCATCGCCGGGACCATGCCTTACTTTTCCAGTTATCTGGTTGACGGGGGCTCGATTTGGTTGCCGCACAGCGCCAACATTGACCAGGGGCAGAGCGAGACCGTGGCCGAAGTGAATGTGATTGCTTCAACCGCGCCGGCACAGTATGGGGGCGGCGGCAATGTCTTCAACCTCATCAGCAAGAGCGGAACCAATCGGTTTCACGGTGCCCTCTATGAGTATTTCCAAAATGATGCCTTGAACGCTCGAGACTACTTCAACCGAACTGGCGCCAAGGCGAAGCAGCGTTTCAACTACTTTGGCGGCTCGGTCGGTGGGCCAATCCTCAAGAACAAGTTGTTCTTCTATTTCAACTATCAACAGTTAGAGAACCCGAACAACTCGATCAGCACGGCCAGTGTTCCCACTGACGCCATGAAGGCTGGGTGTTTCGACCCGGCGATCTTCGGAACCAACCTAAAACTTGACCTTGCCCATGGTAGCGCACCCTTAGCTACCGATCCGGCTCAATGCGGGGCTTTCAATCCTGCCGACCTTGCCCTCCCGACGGCCGATTTCGATCCGGTAGCGGTGAACATTCAGAAGAATTACGCCGGACCTAACCTGAGTGGAGTCCAAAACAACTATAGCTTTCTGAAAAGCGCCAACGGAAATAGCAAGAAAACGTTTGGGCGTCTGGACTACAACGTGAGCGACAAGCACCGAATCAACCTTACGGTGAACATGCACGACAACCCGCACAAGACAAATATAGACCCCGGCCCGGTTTGCCCAATAGGTTGCGAGAACAATGCGGCCGAAGGGTATAGCGCGCAGGTATCGGACGTGTACACCTTCAGTACGTCCCTGGTAAACGAATTCCGCTTTTCGTTTGTCCGGCAAGGGAATTGGTTTGTCCCACAGACTCTGGGCAAGGGGTACCCGGCTGCGTTGGGATTGCAGTTCTCCCAGGCGGACGTGTTTCCAACAGTGAGCATCAGTGGAACAGGCGGCCCCACCAACTTGAGTCCGGGGACGAACGCAGTCTTTATCGAGAACACCTTCATTCCCTCCGATGTGCTGAGCATGATTCGTGGTAAGCACATTCTGCACTTCGGCGGCGAGGTTATGTTTGAGCAGGATAACTCGACTCCGTGGGGCAGCATCCATGGGGCCGACTTCACTTTCACCGGTCAGTACACCACCAGCGACCCTACAAAACAGGTGGGCTACGTCGACTTCCTGTTGGGAGATGTGCAACAGTGGAGCACATCGACTCAACCGGAACACGGAATGCGGGCGAAGAATCCGTCGTTTTTTGCTCAGGACGACATCAAGCTGCGGCCGAACCTGACCGTCAATCTCGGGTTACGCGTGGAAGTGCATGGCGGAATGAGTGAAGTCAAGAACAATATGGGTGGCTTCGATCCGACTCTCACGAATCCCGTTACCAACACTCCGGGCTCGATTTGGTTTGCCGGCCTGAATGGAGCGCGAACTCAATCGTTCGAGACCAAGGCCACAGCGATGCCTCGCTTGGGTTTCGCCTGGCAAGCCTCGAATAATTGGGTGGTGCGGGCCGGAGTCGGCCGGTACTCCAGCCTGTGGAGCATGGACACTGTAGGCGGACCTCTTGGCTTCGGCTCTGGCGTTACGGGTACTGCGTCAACTGCCAGCAAGATCGCCCCAGTGGTGCAGCTTTCGGGGAATGGGGCGGGTCTACCGATTATAGCCGGCCGCGACCCTGCTCTTTACAACGGTCAGGGAAATGGGTTCATTCCCTATACTCCGTACCATCTTCCCATCATGAATGGCTGGCAGTGGACGGCAAGCGTGCAGAGGCGTTTGCCCGCGAATATGGTGGTAGAGGGGCAATACGTCGGCAATCACTGGGAGAACATGCACTTCGAGGCTGATGTCAATCAATTACCGGCCAAGCAGCTAGGATGCCCGTCGTCACCGGCGACGCCTGACCTGTGCAGGCCGTTCCCGCAATACCTGGGTATCGGCATCGGCTCGGGCGGCGCCCGTACCGGCTTGTACAACGGTGTTTCGAACTATCACGCGATCCAGGCCTTGCTTCATAAACCATTCGGCAATGGCTTGGCTGCCGAACTGTCTTACACATGGTCGCGGCTGAAGGATGACATGGACAGTTCAGGCTGGGGCAACCAATTCGGCGCCGTGTACTATCAGGACGCCTTTAATCCCCACGCTAACTATGCGCTCTCGAATTTTGACAGGCCGCACGCATTCAAAGGGTCGGTCGTTTATTCACTGCCGCTCGGGAGAGGACACCAATACCTGAACTCGCCTTTGGCGGATGCGGCGCTCGGAGGTTGGCAAGCGTCAGCTTCGTGGGTGGCCGCATCCGGAGCTCCGTTCACGGTGGTCATGAACAACGCTACCCCATCCGGCGCGCTGTGCAACGGGTGTGCTTTATATCCTAACTTGGTCGGGGATCCGCATGTGTCGAACCGGTCGATCAACGAGTGGTTCAACCAGTTGGCCTATGCGGCGCCGCTGGTCAATACTTTCGGCAACAACAAGAGGAACTCGCTTCGGGGTCCCAGGTTGTCGGATGTCGATTTTTCACTGGCCAAGACTTGGGGTCTGCCGGGGTGGGAGCAAGGCAAGCTGCAGCTTCGGATGGATGCGATCAACATCTTGAACCATCCAAGCTTCAGAAATCCCAGCAACAACCTCAATCCCACCGCGCTTGCAAGCCAAACTCCTGATCCAACCGTCGGCAATATCACCGCAACCACAATAACCGGTCGGATCGTTCAGCTTGCAGCTAGATTTTCGTTCTGAGGACGGTGAGAGACGGTACCAAGCAATGAGAGGACGGTGGCGCAACCGCCGCCCTCGTCGCTCGTTATATTACCCCGCCGTTGGCCCATCATTCGGGCCAACGGCGGGGTTGGCTGCGTTCCTGCCGACCCGGGCTCAGCCGCAAATGCCAACTGCGCCTTGCGAACACTGCGACGAATGCTCCACAAAGCGGAGAAGTGGAAGGTGATCGGCCATTCTCCAAAAATCACAATGATGAAGGATGCCCGCAAACCTGAAGACGACCGATCCGCGTTGTCAGGACGTTCCGGGAAGCGCGATCCCCGAAATCACCGATGACGACGAAACCCGAGTCAGGGTGATTTGCGGAGAATTCTGGGGCAAGAGAGCCTATCTCCGATCCCTCTCCCGTTGAGGATCGGAAATATCAAGAGACGAAGAAGTGCCTTAGGCAACCAAGGGCGATGACTCCGTGACCTGGATCGGTAGGGTGAAATGAAAAGTTGCGCCCCCTCCACTGTTGGCGCTAGCCCACAAGCGGCCGCCATGCGACTCCACAATGGAACGGCTGATGGCCAGCCCCATGCCACTGCCCTGCGGCTTGGTGGTAAAGAACGCAGAAAAGATCCGATCCATCTTCTCCACTGGCAACCCCACACCCGTGTCACTGACCGAGAACTGGAGTTGACGGTCCTGTAGTTGCGACTTCACCGTAAGCTCTCCGCCTGAGTCCTTCATGGCTTCGATGCCGTTGAGCATGAGGTTCATGAACACCTGCTGCAACTGCACACGGTCTACCATGATCTTAGGTACTTCGGCGGAAAGGTCCGTGCGCATGGCGATCGGGAATCGATAGGCCTCACCTTTCAGCAGCGTAAGCATTTCCTGGATAATTCCGTTCACATCGACCAACTCACGTTGGGGAGGAGATTTCTTGTAGAACGAACGTATCCGGTCGATGATTTCCGCCGCACGATTCCCGTACTTATC
>Ga0210406_10005919_pt1 | contig 12736 bp, 7 predicted proteins | sample IncBWC30MmetaG_FD_155454 | JGI IMG/M metagenome (GOLD analysis project Ga0210406, IMG submission 155454) | Forest soil microbial communities from Barre Woods Harvard Forest LTER site, Petersham, Massachusetts, United States - Inc-BW-C-30-M | ecosystem: Environmental > Terrestrial > Soil >...
TCAATTTCTGGAATGCGCGGCGGCATCCGATGCGCGTGCGCGGCAATGGCTATTGGGAGCTGTTCATCCCCCGAGCCAAAGCCGGCGACCACTACAAATTCAATATCGTCGGACCGCAGGGCCAGCAATTGGCGCTGAAGTCCGACCCGATGGCATTTGCCGCCGAAATGCGCCCGAGCACCGCCTCGATCGTGCTCGACGAGACCAAACTGCCGCATCCGCGTCCCGCGCCGGCCAACATCAACGCGCTGGGCGCGCCGATGTCGATCTACGAGGTCCATCTCGGCTCCTGGCGGCGCAAGGACAATAACCAGTGGCTGACCTATCGCGAGCTGGCCGAGCAGCTTCCGCGCTATGCCCGCGATCTCGGCTTTACCCATATCGAATTCCTGCCGGTCAATGAACATCCGTTCGACGGTTCATGGGGCTATCAGCCGACCGGCCTATTCGCGCCCACCAGCCGGTTTGGCACCCCTGAGGATTTCTGCGCCCTGGTCGATGCCTGCCACCGCGAAGGCATTGCGGTGTTGCTCGACTGGGTGCCCGGGCATTTCCCCGATGATCCGCACGGGCTCGGCCAGTTCGACGGCACGGCGCTTTACGAGCACGCCAACCCGCTGCAGGGCCGCCACCTCGATTGGGGTACGCTGATCTACAATTACGGCCGCACCGAAGTGGTGAACTTTCTGGTGTCGAACGCGCTGTTCTGGCTGGAGCGCTATGCCATCGACGGGCTCCGGGTCGATGCGGTCGCTTCGATGCTGTACCTCGATTACAGCCGGCCCGCCGGCGGCTGGATCCCGAACAAATATGGCGGCCGGGAGAATCTCGAAGCCATCGATTTCCTGCGCCGCTTCAATACCGAAGTGTACGCACGTTTCCCGCAGGCCACCACGGCGGCGGAAGAATCAACCGCCTGGCCGCAGGTGTCGCGCCCGGTCGAATTTGGCGGCCTCGGATTCGGCTACAAATGGAACATGGGCTGGATGCACGACACGCTGAATTACATCAGCAAGGATCCGATCCACCGCAAGCATCACCACGGCGACATCCTGTTCGGCCTGCACTATGCGTTTTCGGAAAACTTCATCCTGCCGCTGTCGCATGACGAGGTCGTGCACGGCAAGCGTTCGATCATCGGCCGCATGCCCGGCGACAATTGGCAGCGTTTTGCCAATCTGCGCGCCTACTACAGCTTCATGTTCGGACATCCCGGCAAGAAGCTGATGTTCATGGGCTGCGAATTCGCTCAGGAGCGCGAATGGAACCATGATCGCGCGCTCGACTGGCATTTGCTCGATCAGAAGAATCACGCCGGCATACAAAGTCTGATCCGCGATCTCAACGGACTGTACCGCACCCTGCCCGCGCTGCACGAGCTGGATTGCGATCCTGCCGGCTTCGAATGGATCATCACCGACGACGCCGGCGGCAATGTGTTCGGCTGGATCCGCAAGGGCAATGCCGCGCGCGCGCGATGCCTCGTGGTCGTGAATTTTTCGCCAAACGTGTATTACAACTACCGCGTCCGGGTGCCGTTTGCCGGCAAATGGCACGAGGTGTTCAATTCCGACTCCGCGCATTATGGCGGCAGCAATGTCGGCAATGTCGGCGAAGTCCAGACCCTGGATGGCCTCGTGCCGGAGCTCAATCTGACCATCCCGCCTTTGGCCGCTATATTTCTCGTACCTGAAGGCTAGCGCATGCGATTATCCGCAGGGACGCCCTCACGCCTTGGCGCAAGCTGGGACGGTCGGGGCACCAATTTTGCGCTGTTTTCTGCCAACGCGCACAAAGTCGAGCTTTGCCTGTTCGACAGCCAGGGCCGTCGCGAACTGGAACGTATCGAGCTGCCGGAGCGTAACGAGGATGTCTGGCATGGCTATCTGAACGACGTCTCGCCCGGACAGCTCTATGGCTATCGCGTTCATGGGCCTTACGAGCCCGAGCGTGGCCACCGCTTCAACGCCAACAAATTGCTGCTCGATCCCTACGCGCGGCGGCTGGCCGGGCGGCTGGTTTGGAGCGATGCGCATTTCGCCTATCGCACCGGCAGCGCCCGCGAGGATCTCTCCTTCGACCGCCGTGACAATGCCCGCGGCATGCCGAAGGCCGTCGTCGTCGACGAGACCTTCAACTGGGGACGTCGCGAGATCCGCCCGCACATCCCCTGGGAAGACACCATCATCTACGAAGCCCATGTCAAAGGCCTGACGCAGAAGCGTGATGATGTGCCCCCCGGCCTGCGCGGCACCTATGGCGGCCTGTCGTCGCCTGCCATGATCAACCACCTCAAGCGCCTCGGCGTCACCACGGTCGAACTGCTGCCGATCCACGGCTTTGTCGATGACCGCATGCTGGTCGAAAAGAAACTGGTGAATTACTGGGGTTACAACACGCTGTCGTTCTTCGCGCCTGAGCCGCGTTATTCGCAGGATAACCCGCTCGATGCATTTCGCACCACGGTGGCGCGGCTGCATGACGCCGGCATCGAGGTGATGCTCGACGTGGTCTATAATCACACCGCCGAGGGCAACCATATGGGCCCGACGCTGTCGTTCCGCGGCATCGACAATGCCTCCTATTACTGGCTGAAGCCGGAGAATCCGCGGTTCTACGATGACTTCACCGGCTGCGGCAGCTCGGTCAACCTCGCCCATCCGCGTGTGCTGCAGATGGTGATGGACTCGCTGCGCTATTGGGTCGAGGTCTGCCACGTCGATGGCTTCCGGTTCGATCTCGCCACCACTTTGGCGCGCGGACCGAACGGCTTCGATCGCAATAGCTCGTTCCTGACCGCGGTCAGGCAGGATCCGGTGCTGGCGACGGCCAAACTGGTGGCCGAGCCATGGGACCTCGGCATGGGCGGCTACCAGGTCGGCGCGTTTCCTTCGCAATGGTCGGAATGGAATGACCGCTATCGCAGCGCGATGCGGCGCTACTGGAGCGGCGAAGGCAGCCTGATCGGCGAAGTGTCGGGCCGCATGACCGGTTCCTCCGACGTGTTCCACCATGACGGCCGCAGCCAACGCGCCGGGGTCAACCACATTACGGTGCATGACGGTTTCACGCTGGCGGACCTGTTCAGCTACAATGAGAAACACAACGAAGCCAATGGCGAGGATAATCGCGACGGCTCCAGCGACAACCACAGCAACAATTGCGGTCATGAGGGCCCGACGGATGATCCGGCCATCACGACGCTCCGGCGTCAGTTGCGGAAGAACCAGCTCGCCTGTCTGTTGCTGGCGCAGGGCCTGCCGCTGATCCTGGCCGGCGACGAGGTCGGCAACACCCAGAACGGCAACAACAACGCCTACTGCCAGGACAACGAAACCGGTTGGGTTGGATGGGAAAATCTCGGCCACGAAGGCGATGATTTGACCGATTTCATCGGCCACATGACCGGCTTGCGCGCGCGCTTTCCGCAGATCAGGTCGCTGCGCTGGCTCGACGGGCGGCGCGCCGATGGTTCCTATGGCGTGTTGTGGCTGACGCCATCGGCCGACGAAATGAAGGAATCGGACTGGAATTTTCCCGAAGGCAGGTTTCTTGCCTATGTGCTCAGCCCGGCGGAACCAGGAAAGGCGCCGATCTTTATTGTCCTGAACGCCGCGCCTGAGGAAATCATGTTCGACTTGCCCAAAATGCCCGAATACAAGAGCTGGCAACAAGTGCTGAATACCACCGAGATCAAACAGACGACCGCAGAGTTCGCCTCGGGCACTCAGGCCAAGGCGCCACCGCGCGCCGTCCTCGCTTTTGCGGGCTCGGCATGAATGAGCGGAGCTTCGGACCACAGCTGACCTCCGAAGGCGTATCGTTTCGGCTATGGGCGCCGGCGGCGAAGCGTGTCGACGTACTGCTGGAAAAACCTCATCCGCTTCGCCGTGACGACGATGGCTGGTTTTCCGCCTGTCTTGCCGGCGTCAAGGCCGGCGCACGCTACAAATTCCGGATCGACGATGAGATCGACGTGCCCGATCCGGCCTCCGGCTTTCAACCTGGTGACGTCGCCGGCCCCAGCGAAGTGGTCGATCACACCGCCTACCGCTGGCGCGCCACGGATTGGCGCGGACGCCCCTGGCCGGAAACGGTCGTGATCGAAACCCATATCGGCACATTTACGCGCGACGGGACTTACCGCGGCATGATCGAGAAGCTCGATCATCTCGTTGCGACCGGGATCACCGCGCTCGAACTGATGCCGCTGGCGGATTTTCCGGGCCGCCGCAACTGGGGCTATGACGGCGTGCTGTGGTACGCCCCCGACAGCGCGTACGGCCGCCCCGAGGATCTCAAGGCACTGATCGACGAGGCGCATCTGCGCGGACTGATGGTGTTTCTCGATGTGGTTTACAATCATTTCGGTCCCGACGGGAATTACCTGGGCCGATATGCGCCGGCTTTCTTTACGGACGCGCAGACGCCATGGGGCAGCGCGATCGACTACCGTGTGAAACAGGTTCGCGACTTCGCCGTCGAGAATGCGCTCTATTGGCTGCGCGACTATCGCTTTGACGGGCTGCGGCTCGATGCGGTGCATGCCATCCCCGAACAGGGCGAAAACTCCATGCTGGGCGAACTCAGCCGCGCGGCCGGAAGGTTGGCCGCCGAGACCGGACGTCATATCCATCTGATGCTGGAGAATGACGACAATGCCGTGCGCCTTCTCGATGCCGATGAAGACCCGCCTGATGGTAAATACCGCGCGCAGTGGAACGATGATTATCACCACGCCTGGCATGTCTTGCTGACCGGAGAGACCCACGGCTATTACGGCGATTACCGGCGCTCACCGCTTGATGATATCGCCCGCGCGCTTGGTTCGGGCTTTGTCTATCAGGGCGAAGCTTCCGAGCATCGCGGTGGCCGATCGCGCGGCGAGCCCAGTGGCAAGCTAGCGCCGACCACGTTCGTCAATTTCCTGCAGAACCACGACCAGATCGGCAACCGCGCGCTCGGCGACCGGCTCGAAGGCCACGTCGACCCGCGCGCGATCGAAGCGGCATTGGCGATCACCTTGCTGGCGCCGATGGTGCCGATGTTGTTCATGGGCGAGCAATGGGGTGCCAGATCGCCGTTCCCGTTTTTCTGCGATTTTCATGGCGACCTCGCCGAGGCCGTTCGTCAGGGACGCCGCCGGGAATTCTCCGGCGCTTATGCCAAATATGGCGACGAGATTCCGGATCCGCTGGAGCTATCGACCGTTCAATCCGCGACGCTCGATTGGGCCGAGCCCGATGCAGAGCCGAGTCGCAAGCGACTTAAGCTGGTGCAGGAACTGCTCAGCATCCGTCACCGAGAGATCGTGCCGCGGCTGGCCGGTGCAGGTTTCGGCGCAGCCGATGCGACCGATAATGGCCTGCTGACGGCGCATTGGCCGATGGGCGACGGCGCGACACTCTCGCTGGTCGCCAACCTGTCGGATCGTGATGCCACCCACGCAAGAGGCGAAATCAAGGGAACCCCGATCTGGGGCACCGCGTTGAGCCAGAACATCCCGCCCTGGTCGGTGTTCTGGCGCATCGGATAGAAATATGCCGCCTGCTATTCCGATTGCGACCTACCGCCTGCAACTCACCGCGGACTTCAACTTCGACGCCGCCGCGGCCGTCGTCCCCTATTTGAAGAACCTCGGCATCAGCCATGTCTATGCCTCGCCCTTCATGAAGGCGCGCAAAGGCAGCACCCACGGTTATGACGTCGTCGATCACACCAGGTTCAATCCCGAGCTTGGCGGTGAGGCCGGCTTTGAGCGCCTGAGTTCGACGCTGAAACAGCACGATCTTGGCCTGATCCTCGATTTCGTCCCCAACCATGTCGGCGTGCATTTTGACGACAACCCGTGGTGGCTTGACGTGCTGGAATGGGGCCAGGCTTCGCCACATGCGGCCGCGTTCGACATCGATTGGGATCAACTGCCCTATCGCGCGCGCGGTGGCGTGTTGCTGCCCATCATCGGCTCGTCCTACGGCGAGGCGCTGGAAAAAGGCGACATCGAACTGCGTTACGATGCCGCCGAGGGCAGCTTCTCGGCCTGGTATTTCGAGCATCGCCTGCCGATCGCGCCCGAGCGCTACAGAGAAATCCTGCGCACGATGGTAAAGCAGGCCGGCGCCGAAGACGATGCGGCAGGCAATGCGCTGCTCGCGCTTGGATCGCGCTACCGGGGATTGCGCCATCCCAATCGCGGCGAAGCGCCGGCGTTCAAACAGGAGCTGAAAAACACACCGGAAAGTGCCGATATCATCGCGCGCGGGCTGGAGGCCTATCGTGCCGGACCTGGCCGTTCGGCGCAGATCACCGCATTGCATCATCTGCTGGAACGCCAGCACTACAAGCTGGGCCATTGGCGGCTGGCTTCCAGCGACATCAACTACCGGCGCTTTTTTGACGTCAACACGCTGGCTGGATTGCGCGTCGAGGATGCCGCCACCTTCGATGCGATGCATACCCTGGTCAAGCGACTGATCGCCGAAGACAGGCTGCAAGGCCTCCGGCTCGATCATATCGATGGCTTGCGCGATCCCGCACAATATTTCCAGCGCCTGCGCCGCCTGATCCGGGACGCCCAAGGCAAGACCACCAGGCCGTTCTATATGGTGATCGAGAAAATTCTCGGCGAGCACGAAGAACTGCCTTCTTTTGGCGGCGTGCAGGGCACCACCGGCTACGAATGGCTCAATGTGATCACACAAGTTCTGATCGACGGCAACGGCCTCGGCGCGCTCGACGAGATCTGGCGCCAGATCAGCAACATGCCGCCGAAGCTCGCGCCTGTGCTGAAAGAGGCCAAACGCCGGGTTCTGGAGACCCTGCTGACCAGCGAATTCACGGTGCTGACGCGGCTGCTCGCGCGCATCGCCAGCGGTCATTATTCCACCCGCGATTATTCGGCAGACAGCCTGCGACAGGCGCTCGAACTTTATGTGCTGCATTTCCCTGTTTATCGCACCTATCTGACGTCGACGGCACCGACTGCGTCCGATCGCGCGCTGATTTCGGAGACGATCGAAAAGGCACGCGCCGACTGGTTCGCCGCCGACGAGGGTATTTTCGACTTCCTGCGCGACACGCTGACGATGGATTTGATCGCGCCCGGCCGTCCGCCGCACAGCGTCGCACGGGTTCGCCGCTTCGCGCTCAAGGTCCAGCAATTCACCGGGCCGGTGATGGCAAAGTCGCTCGAGGACACCAGCTTCTATCGCTATCACCGTTCGCTCGCCCTCAACGAAGTCGGCGGCGACCCCGCGGCCAAAGCGCTGTCCGCCGATGCGTTTCACCTCGCCATGAAAACCCGTGCGAGGAAATGGCCGCATGGGATGACGGCGACCGCGACGCATGACACCAAGCGTGGCGAGGACGCGCGCGCACGCCTGACCGCGCTGACCGAAGTCACCGGCGAATGGACCAGCGCCGTGGCGCGGTGGAAAATCCTCAACGCACCGCATCTGGTAATCGAGGGCGAGATGCGAGCGCCATCGGCGACATTTGAATACATGCTCTATCAGGCCCTGCTCGGCGCCTGGCCAATCGGCGAGCAGGACGATACATTCGTGGAGCGAATGCAGGCCTACGCGTTGAAAGCCGCGCGTGAGGGCAAACAGGAAACCAGCTGGCTCAATCCGCATCAGGCCTATGAAGCGGGGTTGCGGACATTCATTGCGCGGATTCTGGATCGTTCGGTTTCAGCCGACTTCCTTGGTGCCCTCGAAGCCCTGGCTCGGCGGGTCGCGCTGCTGGGGGCGCTGAATTCGCTCAGTCAGATCACCTTGAAAGCGACCATGCCCGGCGTGCCCGACTTTTATCAGGGCACCGAGTTCTGGGATCTTTCACTGGTTGATCCCGATAACCGGCGTCCGGTGGATTTTGCCGCGCGCGCTGCCGTGCTGACAAAGATGGAAACACCGGATTGGGACAGCCTCGTGCAGAGCTGGCCCGATAGTCGTTTGAAGCTGGCCTGGACCCGCCATTTGCTGAAACTTCGGACTGAGCTGGCCGATGTATTTGCCGACGGCGAGTATCAGCCGCTGGAGGTGACCGGGCCACATCGCGATCACGTCATCGCTTTCGCGCGACGGCGTGGCCACGACGCGGCAATAACGATCGTCACGAAATCGCTGGCGCCCGTGTCGCAAGGTGGCCGGGCCTGGCCACGCGCGGACGGTTTTGAGGTTGCGGTGAACCTCAGGGGATATTCGATTGAGGGTATCGATGGCACGCGTGACGCCGCCGAAACCCCGCTCTCTACTCTGATGCCGCATCTGCCGGTGGCGGTGCTGAAGGCGCAGATCACCGCGAAACCAAAGCGTCGTCGCGCGTCAACGTGAGCTTGAACGCGAAGGCCGTCCGAAATTGCTGCCGGGCAGCATTTGCCGGCTGATCAGCTGCGCTTTGTAAGCAGCAGATTGCCGCGATTCCGGATCGCGACTTGGGCGACTTCGGCAAATCGCTGCAGCAGCCAGGGTAGCGTCACTTCGAGCCGGACATGATCATCCGCGACATCGAGATGACCCGACGCTGCCTGCCCCAGCGCGCGCACGCGAAACATCATGCGATCGCCGTCCCATCGCTCTTCATCGACTTTCAGCACGGGAATGCTGGCAGCGGCGCGCGTCAGTCCAGCCTTCAACCGGCGCGTCGCCTCTTCGCGGCCAAGCTGATGCGGGATCGAAACCACAAGCGGTGCGGACATTGTAAATTCCTCCACAGACGTAATTCTATGTAATCGCGCATGCTTCGAAAGAAAGGACTCTCCAGGCAAGGACTCGGGCGATTATCGCGGTCCAAAAACGGAACTTTAGCAGTTCCCGTTTGTTTTTTAGTTCGAAGGCAGAGCAACCGTGCCGACTGCCGGGCTGGAGGAGTTTTCATGTCCATCGGAACAATCATTCTTATTATTCTCGTGATCGCCCTGCTCGGCGGATTCAGCGGCATCGGTGGCGGGCCGTTTTACGGCACCGGCTATTACGGCGGTGGCGGCCTCGGCCTTGTCGTCGTGATTTTGCTGATCCTGCTGCTGATGGGCAGATTGTAAGCGTTTCGCGGCTACGAGCTGATCATTCAGCGTCGATTATTCTGCGTCATGGCCGGGCTCGTCCCGGCCATCCACGTTTTACTTGCCGCGCAGAGAAACGATATGGATGCCCAGAAGACGTGGATACCCGGAACAAGTCCGGGCATGACGAACTTTGACGTTTAAGATTTGTTGGCCGCCAACTTGTTGATCGCAGGCTTGATGGACGAAGCCGCGTCGTCGTAGCTAGCCCATGCCTTGGTATTCGCGAGCAGCGCCGGCACGGTCCTTACCGTGTAGCGTTTCGGATCAAGGTCGCCCTTCACTTGCGTCCATGTCAGCGGCATTGAGACGGTCGCGCCGGCGCGTGCGCGCGGCGACAGCACGGCGACCGCGGTCGCCATGCGATCGTTGCGCAGATAATCCAGGAAGATCTTTCCCTTGCGCAATTTCTTGGACATGTTGAGCAGGTAGCGCTCGGGCTCTTCCGCGGCCATCCATTGGCAAACCCCCTGCGCGAAGGCCTTTGCTTCCTTCCACGTCACTTTATCCTTGGCGCCATGCAATAGCGGCGTCACCACGTGAAGCCCCTTGCCGCCGGTGGTCTTGCAAAAGCTCTCGAGGCCGAGCGCGGTCAGACGCTGTCGCATGTCCTTGGCAGCCTCGATCACGTCGGCAAAGTCGACTTCCGGCGCGGGGTCGAGATCGAACACCAGCCGTCCGGGCACGTCAGGCGCATCCGGCGCGCAATTCCAGGGATGCAGTTCGAGGCCGCCGATCTGCGCCACCGCCGCGAGCCCCTCGACCCGATCGATCTGCAGATACGGCTTGCGGTCGCCGGAGACTTTTACCAGTTCGAGCAGCTTCGACGTGCCTGTCATCGCATGGCGCTGAAAGAAGGTCTCTCCCTTGATGCCATCGGGTGCACGAACCACCGAGCACGGCCGTCCCTTGAGATGGCCGATCATCCATGGTCCGACCTGTTCGAAATAACGCGCGAGATCGAGTTTGGTGACACCCTTGCCGTCGCCGCCGTCCGGCCAGAGCTCCTTGTCGGGCTTTGAAATCACGACGCCCATCACCTCAGCGGATTTGCCAGCCGCGGGCTTCGCACTTCGTATGACGGCGGTTGCAGCCTTGCTTTTGTTGCTGGTCTTTTTGGCGGACGGCTTTGCGATCTTGCCCATCGAAGGTGTCTCTGCCTCGACCTCTTTGGCCGGTTTATCCTGCCGCAAGCCCTTGAACGCGGCCTGCCTGATATTGCCGCCATCGGTAAAGCCGGCGAATTCGATCTCGGCGACCAGCTCGGGTCTGAGCCAATGTAGATCGCGGGTCTTGCGCGGCGCATCCTTGCCGCCGAACGGGCTCTCGTCAGACTCCGCGGCCTTCAGCACCGGCATCAACCGCCGCACCGTGTCCTGTCCAAAGCCAGTGCCGACGATGCCGACAAAGGCGAGATGATCGCCGCGATAAACGCCTGCCATCAGCGAGCGGAATTTCCCATTGGTGGTCTTCCAGCCGCCGAGGACGACTTCCTGTCCATTACGGATTTTGGTCTTGGTCCAGCTCTCGGAACGGCCTGATTGATACAACGCCCCGAGCTTTTTCGAGATGATTCCTTCCAGCGACAGCCTGCGTGCCGATTCCAGCACGGTGTCACCGCTTTCCTCAAAATGCTCGACGTATTGGATCAGCTTTGGCCGGCCTTTACCGGTCTTGCTTTTGCGTCCCGCGAGCATCCGTTTTAGCTGCGCCTTGCGGTCGGCGAGCGGTACGCGACGCAGGTCTTCACCTTCGGCGAACAACAGATCGAACGCAAAGAAGATAAGCTCGTCGGTCTTGCCGTCAGAAATCGCCGCCTGCAGTGTCGAGAAATCCGGCGTATGTTCATCGTCGAGCGCCACGATCTCGCCATCGATCAACATATCCGGCAGCGCGCGGCCCTCTCTGGCGATCGCCGGGAATTTGTCGGTCCAGTCCAGTCCCTTGCGGGTCTTGAGCGTGGCCTCGCCATCCTCGACCCGCAATTGCACGCGATAGCCGTCAAACTTGATCTCGTGACACCAGCCATCGCCATTGGGCGGACGGTCGGTCGAGGCGCAGAGCTGCGGCGCAACGAAATCGGGCATCGCGGCAACTTTCTTGCCGTTGACCGCCTTCGCGGCCGTCCGCGCGGATTTCGGTGCGGCTTTCTTCTCCGCGCGCGCCTCGGCAGCGTCACCTCGGTTCGAATTCCATACCGCGTCCGCCTTGGTGCGGGTGGATTTCGCCGTCATGAACGGCTTCGGCGGCTTTCCCTTGCCCGCGGCGATCTCTTCCATCGATCGGCCCGATGCGACGGATTGGTCCTCATCGAGAATGTCGTTGGCTTCGCCTTCCTTGGCGAATTCGTCCCGATGCTTGATCAACAGCCAATTGGTGCGGTTGCCGCCATTGCGATCGTGGCGCATGCGAACCAGCACCCAACTGCCGTGCATCTTGTCGCCATGCAGCGTGAATTTCAGGTCACCCTTCTTGAATCCGCGTTCCGGATCATCCGACTCCCACGTGCCACGGTCCCATAGCTGCACGGTGCCACCGCCATACTGCCCCTTCGGAATAGTGCCCTCGAAATCGCCGTAGTCGAGCGGGTGGTCCTCGACTTCGACCGCCAGCCGCTTGTCGTGCGGATCGAGCGAGGGACCGCGCGCCACCGCCCAGGACTTGAACACGCCATCGAATTCCAGCCGCAGATCGTAATGCAGCCGGGTCGCGGCGTGCTTCTGGATGACGAAGCGCCGCTGTTTCGACGGCGCTACCTTGACCTTGCCGCTGGGTTCGGCGGTTTTCTCGAAATCGCGCTTCTTCCGATAAGTACTGAGACTTCCAGTGGGCACGATCAAACTCCACAAAAAATCGTCGTGTCCGGCGCGGCAATACGGACCCGGAACCAAAACCCTCAATGGCGGTTGAAAGTTCCCGACCCCCTCTCACCCAACCTATGCCGGAGATAGTAATGGCCGCCCGTGCCTATTGGAAAGGGTCCTTGAAGCTTTCCCTCGTGTCCTGCCCGGTGCTGCTTTATCCGGCCTCGACCTCGGCGGATAAAACCCGCTTCCACATGATCAACAAGGCGACCGGCAACCGGCTGAAGCAGCAGATGGTCGACGCCGAAACCGGCGACATCGTGGAAGGCGACCAGAAGGGCCGCGGCTACGAGTTGAAAAAGGGCGAATATGTCGAGGTCGAAAAGGACGAACTGGACGCCGTCTAGGTCGAGAGCAATCATACCATCGACATCGACAGCTTCGTGCCAAGCGAGGAGATCGACAAGCGCTATCTCAATCACCCCTATTACATTGTCCCCGACGGCAAGGCCGGCGTCGATGCCTTCGCCGTCATCCGCGATGCCATGAAAGACCAGGCGCGGGTGGCGTTGGCCCGCATAGTGCTGACCAATCGCGAGCACATCATCGCCATCGAACCGCTGGGCAAGGGCCTGCTCGGCACCACGCTGCGATATCCCTATGAGCTGCGTGACGAAGACCAATATTTCGACGACATCGAGAATCCGAGGATCTCGAAAGACATGATCGAGCTGGCGGGCCATATTCTCAAGACCAAGGCTGCCCATTTCGATCCCTCAAAATTCAAGGACGAATACGAGAACGCGCTGAAGGCGCTGGTAAAGCGCAAGGCCGCCGGCAAACCGGTCAAAACCGCCGAACGCGCGGAAAA
>Ga0210406_10005920_pt1 | contig 12735 bp, 6 predicted proteins | sample IncBWC30MmetaG_FD_155454 | JGI IMG/M metagenome (GOLD analysis project Ga0210406, IMG submission 155454) | Forest soil microbial communities from Barre Woods Harvard Forest LTER site, Petersham, Massachusetts, United States - Inc-BW-C-30-M | ecosystem: Environmental > Terrestrial > Soil >...
CTGGTGGGCAGGGACAACTCGCTGTTTGCGCCGCTGCAAACGCGCTTCTGGTACGGTTTGGCCGCCGCCATCGCCGTCCTGTCCATCGCCGGCCTCATGATCGGTCTCATCACCCGCCGCGCCCTCCTGACGCGCATCGACAGCATCCGTCAGACCGTATCGGCGATCATTCACGGCGATTTGAAGCACCGCCTGCCGACGCATCTCAACGACGACGAGCTCAATACTCTATCGCGCACCATCAACGGAATGCTCGAACAGATCGAACTATTGGTGCACGGCGTGCGCAACGTGTCCAATTCCATCGCCCACGACCTGCGCACCCCGTTGGCCGAGTTGCGCTCCAGGCTCGAGGAACTGGCGCTCATTCGGCCGCCTCCTGAGCAGACCTTCGCGGAAATCGACGGCGCCGTCTCGGACGTCGACCGGGTGATCCGCATATTCGACGCCCTGCTGCGGCTCGCGGAAATCGATGCCGGCCTGCGTCGCTCCGGCTTCGTGGCGCTCGACGTAGCCGACCTTGCGGCAAATGCCGTGGAGTTCTACGCACCGGCCGCGGAACTGAAAAATATCGATCTCGCGTTTCGATCGGATGGACCCGTGTCGGTATCGGGCGATCCGGTTCTGCTCGCTCAGGCACTGAGCAACTTGATCGACAACGCGCTGAAGTATGCGCCTGTGAACGGCTCGATCGAGGTAGCGGTGGGCAGGCGCGGCGACGGTACCGCCCAGGTTTCGGTGTCGGACGATGGCCCGGGAATCGCCGATTCGGAAAAGTCCAAAGTGGTGGAACGCTTCTATCGCGGCGATGCGAGCCGCGGTACTCCGGGCGTCGGCTTGGGATTGAGTCTCGCGCAGGCGGTTGCCAAGCTGCATGGCAGCGCCCTCGAGCTGTCGGACAGGAACCCGGGCCTGCGCGTTGCAATCACCCTTCCGTTCGATGCGGCGAGCATGGTGGCGCTCACGGCGCCGCAGCAGGAGACCGCGACCGGGGAGATGATCGCATCTCCCACCCTAGCCTCATAAGCGCACAAGTCCCCAGTCTGGACATGTTTTCCGCTGTAATCGGGGTCCTGGCTTCAGGGGCCATGCGAGCGATTTATTTTTATAATTCAACACATTGCGGACTTAATCTAGTCTAGGTGAAAGGATAGATTCGCAAAATTGCGACACTGTTCTCTTATTTTATCGGCCCGCAGGGCTATTCTCCGGCCATCACGAATGATCAATAAAACGAGCCGCAGACGCAAGGGTGCCGCCATGAAGGCCATTTTGTTCACGATTGGATGTCTCGTCGCCTGGTTCATCCTATTGCCGACGCTCCTCATCGTCGGGGGGGCCACCCTTTTCGCCTCTGCGATTTTCGCCGAGCTCGCCGAGTCCCTCGTCGGCATTCCCAGCAAAGCACTCGACAAGTCCGCGGCAAGTGAAATCGCGCGCCGCATGTGCTGTGGATATGGCGTTCAAGTGCGCAGCACGCGCCGCTTTCCCGCGCCGTAGGATTTCCGACTTCCCTCCGCCGTAGGACTTCCCTCCGCCGTAGGACTTCGTCTTCCCTGCAGACAACGAACCCGGCTTTTCGCCGGCGTGTGCTCGCGCGTCAGATTCGCCGAGCGTACGACGGTTATCGTTGCTACTATGATCACCCAGCGGCGCTGACGCACGAATCGATGATGTACGCGCTCCAATGATCATTTAGGAATCCGAAAGGTGGGCGCCTCTGCGGGAGCACGATGAAACACTGAAGCGCCTCGTCGCAGCGGCGATGGCGCCCCTTCTCGACGTGGGTCTGTTCTGTGCTCTGATCGGCTACGGACTGCCGCTGCGATCCAGCCATATCGCGAGCTTCACCGCCGCCGCCGCTTTGAATTACCTGCTGAGAGTTCGCCCGACGGTCGCTGCAGAGAGGCGAACGCAAGACTGGCGGTTGCATTGCCGATTGCTGGCGGTGAGCCTCATGGCGCTGTTCCTGCGCGGCGGTGTGCTGGGCTTGCTGTCTCTGGGCTGGGGCTGGCCGGCACAGGTATCCATCATATTTGCGGTGCTCGCGGGATTGGCGGTGACGATGCCGGGATACGAAGAGGCATTGTCGCGGGCCGAGTCGGGTGCGCGCGCGCTGGCGGTCGGTATCATCGTCTATGCCTTCGCGCTTCGCCTGGTGTATCTCGGGTCCGTCGAGCTGCTGCCGGAGGAAGCGTACTACTGGAATTACTCGCGCCATCTCGACATCGGATATCTCGACCACCCGCCGATGGTTGCGTGGCTGATCAAGGTGGGCACCGCCGCCTTCGGTCAGTCGCAGTTCGGAATCCGCGCGGGCGCGCTCTGCTGCGGAGTGATTACGTCGGTCTTTGTATATCGTCTGACGCGCAACCTTTTTGATGAGGCGACTGCGCTCGCCGCCGTGGTGTTGGCGCAGGCCCTGCCCTTCTTCTTTCTCTCGGGGCTGCTCATGACGCCCGACGCGCCCTTGACTGCCGCTTGGGCGGCATCGCTCTACTATCTCGAGCGCGCACTGGTGGCGGGCCGCTCTTCCGCGTGGTGGCGTGTGGGTTTCTCGCTGGGAATCGGCGCGCTCTCAAAATACTCCATCGGTTTGCTCGTTCCCGTAACCCTGGGCTTCACGCTGTGGGATCGCAAATCGCGGCGCTGGTGGCGGCGTTGGGAGCCCTATGCCGCCGCGCTGCTTGCGTTCGCGATTTTTTTCCCGGTCATTCTTTGGAACGCGCAGCACGAATGGGCCTCCTTCGCATTCCAAACGTCGCGGCGCCTGGCGGAGGCTCCGAGGTTCGCCTTACACAAGTTGGTTGCGTCCGCCCTGATACTCATCACACCCACGGGCGTGCTGGCGGTCGCGGCGGCGTTAGTGGGCGGCGGCATCTGGCGCGGCAGGATGAACGGCAACGTGGCTGATGAGGCGGGCGGCGGCGATACCGCGCGGCGCCGGCTGTTCATCGGCTTGGGCGTTCTCGTCCCGCTCGCGGTGTTCGCGCTGTTCAGCCTGCGCCATGAAGTGAAACTCGACTGGACCGGCGCCCCGTGGATCGCCGCACTTCCCCTCATGGCAGCGGGAATGGTCTCGGGCGGGGCCGCTTCGAGGGGCTTCCGTGCCTGGATCCGTGCGGCGTGGGGACCGACGCTCGTGACGGTGCTGTTGATCTACGGCGCCGGCCTGCATTACCTCGTGTTGGGACTTCCCGGTCTCGGGTACAACGAGCACATCGAACTGATTCCGGTCGGTTGGCGCGACCTCAGCCGCCAGATCGCAGAAACCACCGCCGCAATCCACAAGGAAACCGGCGGTGACCCGCTGATTGTCGGTATGGATCGTTATGCCATCGCCAGCGAGCTGGCATTCTACGGGGCGGAGCGAAGCAAATCGGCAGTGGAAACATCGAGTGCTCATCTCTTCGAGGGAATCGGCCTCATGTACGAGCGGTGGACTCCGGCCGAATTGCAGGAGGGCCGAAACCTGCTTCTGGTCGCGTGGGACCCCAGGGACCTCACGGGCAATATCATCGAGTCCCATGCCGAACGCCTGGGACCGGTCGAGGACGATGTGCTGCGCGAGGATGGCCAAATAGTGCGTCACTACTATCATCGGCTCGCCTATCATTATCGAGCCAATCCGCTCCCATGAGCTCAACGCGGCCATTGGCTCAAGTTGGGGATTTCGCCAGTGGCCGGCTCAATCCGCGCGTCCGTACCAGCCAGTAGACAACCCCGAGGCCGAGCCAGAGCAGCCCCACTGCCAGTGCGGTCCTGCGCAAACTCAGGATCAGCCAGGCCGCCGCGGCCGCGCCGGCCGCGGCTTGCAGCAGCTTGATCCAGCCGCCGGGCAGCTCCCGCCGGCCGCCGACATGATCGAAGAGCACACATAGATTGACCGCCAGAAAGGCGGCAAACGCGCCGAAATTGACGCATGAAGCCGCCGTCTCGACGTCTATCCACTCGCCCACCAGCATGACGAGACCCATCAGTCCGATATTGAACACTGGAGTTCGAAAACGCGGCTCCAAGTAGGCGAATTGCCTCGGCAACACGCCGTCTCGGCCCATGGCGTACAGCAGGCGCGACGATCCTGCTTGAGCGCACATCACCGACGCCGTGAAGGCGATGAGCACCGCCGCGAATATCGCCGGGAATGCCCGGCCGCTCACCAGCGCAACGATTTCATAGCCCGCGTTGTCGATGTCATTGAAGTTCAGATTCGGGTGCACGAGCCCCATCAGGCACGCCGTGACGATGTAGATCACACCGCTCGCCCCGGCCGCAAAGACGGTGGCGATCGGAATACTGCGCCTCGGCTCGAGCGTCTCCTCGGAGAGCGTCGTCACGGCATCGAATCCAAGAAACGAGTACGCTGCGATCGCGGCGCCGCCCATGGCGGTGCCTAGGCTGGTCTCGGCGTTCATGAAAGGCGCAAAGGTCCACGCGTTCGGATGATGAGTGGGCGCGTTCAGGAATACGATGCACAGCGCGATCAATGCGGCGATGACCGCGAGCTGGGCCACCATGATGACGAGATTGACGCGGTTGGCGACCTTGATGCCGAGGATGTTGACCACCGTCGTGGCCAGCGCGATCAGGGCCACCCAAAGCCGGTACGAGACGTCCGGCAGCACCACCTCGACGGCTTTCGCCGTGAACAGGCAGATCACCATGGGAACGAAGAAATAGTCGAGCACGAGCACCCAGCCCGCGAGCAGGCCCGCCGCGGCGTTGGTCGTCCGCGACACATAGGTATAGGCGGATCCCGCCTGCGGGTACCGCGCTGCCATTCGTGCATAGCTGAAGGCGGTCAGCAGTATGGCGGCCGTGGCGATCAGGTAGGCCGTCGCCACCGCACCGCGCGTGCCTTCGGCAAGCACGCCGAATGTGCTGATGACGACCGTCGGACAAATATACGCAAGCCCGAACAGCGCAGCGGAAAAAGTGCTGAGGCCGCGATTTAACGTGACATGAGATGTTCCGGCTTGCATCAACCTAGTATATTACGGGCAAGCCCTATGAATCGGTCCCAACGCCAACCCAATAGCGCCGCCGCGATCCAATATGGGCGGAGCCTCCCAGGGATCTTCTACTCGGACGCGGACATCTTTTCGGAAGATCTGCGGATTCTCGGGCAGACTCAGTGGCAGCTCGCCGATCACGCGTCGCGTATACCGCGCGCCGGCGATTACTTCCTGTTTTCCGTGGGAACTGAAAGCCTCATTGTCGTTCGCGATCGCGAACACGTGGTTCATGCCCTCTACAACGTGTGCCGCCACCGTGGTTCCCGCGTGTGCCTGGAGCAATCCGGACACTTGGCAGCGCTCGTGTGTCCGTACCATTCCTGGACGTATGCGCTCGACGGCAGGCTGCGCAGCGCCGCCGCGATGGATGAGGATTTCGACAAGACGGAGTACGCGTTGCGCCGGGCGCATGTGCGCGTCGAGCAGGGGTTCATTTTCGTGAATCTCGCGCCGGGATCGCCGCCCGACTTCGAGGCATTCATCGCCCGGCCGCGTGCCTTCATGACACCGCACGGCTTTGCGGAGGCCAAGGTCGCTGCGCGAAGGCTCTACCCGACGAACGCCAATTGGAAGCTCATCGTCGAAAATTTTCTCGAGTGCTACCACTGTAAGCCTGCGCACCCGACCTACTGCTCGGTGCACGGCAGCGACAAGCTGCTGGCTTTCGGAGCGGGACCGGGTTCGGCGTCGGAGGATTTGGTGAGTCGATTCTCGGCGGAACTCGAGCGGTGGGAAACGCAGGCCTCCGCACAAGGCTTCATGACCGGCATGTTCGCCGACGGTCCGCAGACGCCGTACTTTCAGGCTGCGTCGCGCATTCCCATCGGCGGAGGATATGCTACGGAATCGATCGGCGGCGGGCCGGTGGCGCCGCTCATGGGCTCGTACACGGCGTACGACTACGCGCAAACGGCGATCAACTTCAATCCCGTCGCCTATGTCATTTCATCGAGCGATCACGCCGTCGTGTTTCGCTTTACGCCGCGCGCGCCGCTGTACACCGACGTCGAGGCGCTCTGGCTGGTCCAGGGCAGTGCAATCGAGGGCCGGGACTACGATTCTCAGACACTGATTCACGTCTGGGATGTCACCCTGGGCGAGGACAAGACGATCACGGAGAACAACCAAGCCGGCGTCCTGTCCGAACAGTATGCTCCCGGACCGCACTCGCAGCACGAAAGGCGCATCAGTGATTTCGTTGCCTGGTATACGGAGCGCTTGAATACGTTGCGGGAAATCCGATGATAGGAACTCACTCTCGGCGAATTTCGACGGCTGTCCTCATCGCCGCATTCGTCATGCACGATTCGGCGGTCGTCGGTCAAACCCCCGAGCAGCAGAAAATGTGGGACGCGCAACGCGCCCAGGCGCAGGCGGACGAGAAGGTCAAGGCGGACCTCTTGGCCGGGCAACGAGCGGCGCGGCGGGCGGACCCGATGTCGTGGGTGCGCACGCTCGATCCCATGTCGCCCGGAGGCTGGGTATTCAGGGCGGTGGGTGCGGACGGATCCTGGGCGACTTTCAGCACAAATCATCAATTGAAGCGTTCAGGCCGCCTGGTCACGGCATGGCTGAGGCAGGAATTCCCGGAGCCGCAGCGCAGCGCCGCCGGCGAGGTGTACATGAGCGACGTCGAGAAAGTCCAGTACGACTGCGGCAAGGCACAGGCCCGGGTCATGCTGATCATTTTCTACACGGAGAATAATCTCGCCGGCGCTCAGCAAACCGAAGAAGCGGACCCGAAGCAGGTGCAGTGGGATCCGATTGTTCCGGGCACGCAAAGCGAATACATTTTTCGCTGGATCTGCGGCGACTCAGCAGGGACGCGACCAAGATAGCTTCACGGTTGCCGCGAGCAGCTGCGCTCTGTCCGCGCAGGGGCCCACCAAAATCTCGACGTCGCCAGGCTCGAATACGGGCTCGAGATCGATCCCTAGAAAGCGCAATTCCGCTGCGCGCAGAGACAATGTCACCGTTCCTGTCTGGCCGGGCCGCAAATCGATCTTGGCGAAACCTTTGAGCTCCAGCAGAGGCCGAGCCACGCTCGCGATCTTGTCGTGCGTGAACAGGAATACCGTCTCCTGCGCCTCCCTCGCGCCGTCATTGCGCACGTCGACGCGAATCTGCAGGGTGTCGATGTCCTCCGCGTTGAGCGGAGTCACGCGCAGATTGGACAGCGAAAATCGCCCGTAGGTGAGCCCGTGGCCGAAAGGAAACAGGGGCTCATTCGGCACGTCGAGATACTTGCTCGTGTAGTGATCCTTCGGGTTCGCCGGCCGGCCGCCCGGACGCTCGCCGAAGAATATGGGAATCTGTCCCTCGGCGTGCGCCCACGTGACCGGCGTGCGGCCGCTTGGGGATACGCGTCCCGTGAGGACGTCGGCGATTGCATTGCCCGACTCGCTGCCGAGGAACCACGCTGCGAGTACGGCATCCGCCTTTTCGACCAGCCACGGCACCACCAGCGGGCGGCCTGAGAACAGGATGACGATCACCGGCTTGTTCGCCGCACGCGCTTTCTCGAAGACGGCCTCCGCGAATTGGCGCTGCCTCCCGGGAAGACCCATGTGCGCACGGCTCGCGGCCTCCCCGCTCATGGTCGCCGCTTCGCCCAGGCAAAGGAGAATGGCATCGGCCGCCGCGCATAGATGCAGAGCCGCCGCCATGCCCGACACATCTTCATTGTCGATCGCAACGCCAGGCGCATGCAGCACCTGGGATTCCTCGCGAATCGCGCGAAGGCCGGCAACCACGCTGACGTGGCCTTCGACGCCCGCAGCTCCCCACCAAGGCCCCCGCATCTCAGCCGGCGCATCCGCCAGCGGACCTATGACGGCGAGGCGGCGCAATGAGCCCGTCAGCGGCAGCGCTGCCTTGTCATTCTTCAACATCACGATGGCGCGCGCAGCCACACCGCGTGCGAGCTGCCGGCGATACGCGAAGGCCGCATCCGGTTCCGGCATAGCGCCGCGGCGGTACGGATCGTCAAAAAGACCCAGCCGCTCCTTGAGCGTCAGCACACGCCCGACCGACTCGTCGATCTCGGCCATGCTGACCAGTCTGCGCTCGAGAGCCGTGGGCAGTCCGCGGCGATACGCATCGGCCATCATGTCGATATCGACACCAGCCTTGAGCGCGTGAGCGGCTGCTTCGGCAAGATCCGCGGCGATGCCGTGATTCATGAGTTCCGCAATGGCGTTGTAGTCGCTGACGATCACGCCCTCGAAACCCCAGCGACCTCGCAGCCACCCGCGCAGCAGCTCCTTGTTCGCCGTCATGGGTATTCCCGCCAGATCCATGAACGCGGGCATGACGGCCGCCACGCCCGAGGCAACCGCCGCCGCGAATGGCGGCATGTACACTTCGCGCAAGGTTCGCTCGGAGATGTCGGCCGAGGCGTAATCCCGTCCGGCGGTAACCGCCCCGTAGGCGCAATAGTGCTTGGCGACCGCCGCGAGCGCATCCGCCGCCGCGAGGCCGGCGCCCTGGAATCCGCGCACCTTCGCCTCGGCGATGCGTGCGCCGAGCCAGGGGTCCTCCCCGGGCCCCTCCACGCTGCGCCCCCAGCGCGGGTCGCGCGCCACATCCAGCATCGGCGCGAAGGTCATCGCCACTCCTTCGGCCGCGGCCTCCTTGGCGGACTCGCGCGCGGTAAGCGCCCAGGTTTCAGGATCGAACAACGCCGCTTCGCCCAAGGGCACCGGAAACAAAGTCCGATGGCCATGCACGACATCGAACCCGATGAGCAGTGGAATGCCGAGGCGCGATTCCTCCACGGCGAGACGCTGCATCTCGCGCACATGCGCCGCTCCGACCATATTGAGCAGATTGCCGATGGTCCCGGCCTTGATCGCCTCGGTCGAATCGCCGGCGATGATCGGCCCGGTTACCGTAAAGCCTGCGGCGGTCATGGTGAGCTGTCCGAGCTTCTCGGCCAAGGTCATCGTGCCGATCAGGGTTTCGATCCGGCCCACTTAAATACGCTCGCCGAAGGCGGCGTTGCCTGATAATGGCGTGATCACATTACTCCTGAGACATGCATGAACCGCGAATCGAATACCGAAGAGATTGCCAATTCCGGCCTCGTGCCGCAACTCGGCATGATGGTCCGGGCCCTGTGGGCGGCGCCGGTGCGCAACACGCTTCTCTGGCTATCGGGCGCGCTGTTCCTCGTCATTGCAGTGACCGCCTTTGGACAGATACGCCTCAATAACTGGAACCAACCCTTCTATGATGCCCTGTCGCGCCGCGACTTTGAGCAATTCATGGTGCAGCTGGGGGTGTTTGGATTGATTGCCGGGGCGCTCCTGGTACTCAACGTGGCTCAGCGCTGGCTCGGTGAAACACTGAAGCTCCGGCTCCGTCAGGGCCTGGCTCGCGATTTGATCCAGAATTGGATGCAGCCCGGCCGGGCGTTTCGACTCAGCCAAGCCGGCGCGATGGGCGTGAACCCCGATCAGCGCATGCACGAGGATGCACGCCATCTCACCGAGCTGTCCGCCGATCTTGGCATTGGCCTGCTGCAATCGTCGATTCTGCTGGTCAGCTTCGTGAAAATACTGTGGTCTCTTTCGAGTGATTTTGCTTTCCACTTCGGGGACCGACACTTTGCGGTTCCCGGTTACATGGTATGGGCCGCCATCGTGTATTCGGGGTCGGCCTCGCTGTTGAGCTACTGGGTCGGCCGGAGTCTGATCGACCGCAATGCGCAGCGCTATGCGCGCGAGGCCGATTTGAGATTTTCTCTGGTGCGCGTCAACGAGCACATCGATGCCATTGCGCTTGCCGCGGGCGAGCCGGACGAAGAGCGGCGCATCGAGATCGATATCGCGGCGGTGCTGGCCGCCACCGGCCGGCTGGTCACCGGTCTTACCAATCTCACCTGGATAACCGCCGGCTATGGCTGGTTTACGCTGGTCGCCCCGATACTGGTCGCGGCACCGCTGTATTTTGCGGGAAATATCTCGTTCGGCGGCCTGATGTTGGCGTCGGGCGCCTTCATTCAAGTGCAGTCCTCGCTGCGCTGGTTCGTGGACAATTTCAGCACCATCGCCGATTGGCGCGCGACGTTGCTGCGGGTCGCGAGTTTCCGCCGTGCGGTCATCGACATCGATGTGCTGCACGACATCGAGAGTCGCATCGCCATGGTAGAAGGTGATCCCGGCAAGATCAGCATCGATGATCTGGAGATAGCCTCGCCCGCCGGCGCCACCATGCTTCAGGAGAGGAAAGTGGAGATCAAGGCCGGCGAGCGAGTCTTGATCGTCGGGGAATCGGGAACCGGGAAAACCTTGCTGTTTCGCGTATTGGCCGGGTTGTGGCCCTGGGGCGCCGGCCGGGTCACCCACCCGAGAGGCGAGGAGCTCCTTTGCATGCCGCGCACCCCCTACCTTCCTCCCGGCACGCTGCGCGAGGTCCTCGCCTATCCGTCGGCGACAGACGCTTTCCAGACTGCCGCCTATGCCAATGCGCTGGTTCGGGTCAAGCTGGACAGGCTGGAGCCCCTGCTGGATGTGTCCCGGCGTTGGGATCACGAATTGAGCGACGACGAACAGCAGACCCTGGCCTTCGCGCGCGTGGTGCTGCACGCGCCGCCGTGGGTGCTCATCGACGAGGTGCTCGATTCCCTGGACGAGGATGCACGCCGATGCATTCTCGATCTCTTCACCAAGGATCTGCCGCACACCGGCGTCATTCACATCGGCCGCGCCGACGCCCACGATCATCTTTTCTCGCGCGTTCTGCACCTGGTGAAGGACCCCACGCTGCGCAGACTCCCCGACAACAAAGTCGCCGATTCGTCGACCGCGAGGCCGTCGAGGTCAACCGCGTGAGAGGATTTAACTTCCCTCGGCGCGCCTCGCGCCGCCCACCTTCGGGGTTTGCGCTTCGCGAACCCCGTTAATTTCTGGCCGAAGGCCATGAAAACAGGCGCCTCGGCTGCGATTGGGGGGCCTCGAGCGACACCAGAGGCCGCTTCAGCAACTCGCGAAAGGAGCTTGCCGGTACGGCCGGACTCATCAGGAATCCTTGAACGGCGTCGCAGGACTCGGACTGCAGAAACTGCAGCTGCGCCTGGGTTGTCACGCCCTCAGCCACGATTTTGAGATCCAGACTGTGCCCGAGCGCGATGATGGCACGGACGATCGACGCATCGTCCGGGTCGTCGCTGATGTCGGAGACGAATGAGCGATCGATCTTGAGCGTGTCGAGCGGAAACCGCTTCAGGTAATTCAACGAACAATATCCCGTGCCGAAATCGTCGATCGCCAGCGCGAAGCCGAATTCCTTCAATGCCAGCAGCGAGCGCCGCCCTGCTTCGGCGTCCTGCATCAGCACGCCTTCGGTCAACTCGAGTTCGAACAGCGAGGGCGACAGTTGCGCTTGTGTCACAGTATCGCTGAGCCGCAGCAGTGCTTCGGGATACATGAAATCCCGGCCGGACACGTTCACGGCGACGCGGGGCAGCTCGAGGCCCTCGCTACGCCATTGGCAAAGATCGCGGCACACCCGCTGCAGCGCCCACCGGCCGATATCCCCGATCAGGCCCGTCTCCTCGGCCACCGCGATGAAGTCGGCAGTGGAAATCTGACCCCGCTCGGGATGGAACCAGCGCAATAGCGCCTCGCCGCCGAGAAATTGCAGGTCGCGCGTCCGGTACTTCGGCTGATAATAGACTTCGAGACTCGAATTCTCGACGGCCCGCCGCAGTTCCATTTCCAGCGACAGCCGTTTCAGAGCGCGCACATTCATGGTGCTGTCATAAACCCGCAGCTGATTTCGGCCGCTGGCCTTCGCTTCGTACATCGCACCGTCCGCGTTCTTGAGCAGACTCTGCGCGTCGGTGCCGTGCTCGGGGTACATCGCAATGCCGATGCTCGGAGTCACGACGAGTTCATAGCTTTCCTGCTGAAACGGAGCGGCAAGAATCGACAGGATTTGCCGCGCCGCCCACTGCGCCTGCGCAGCGTCCGTGCGACCGGTGAGGACCACGATGAACTCATCGCCGCCCATGCGCGCGAGCCTCCCGCGGGCGCGCTGGGCAGCACCGGCTTCGGGTGTGCGAAGATTCAGCGGCACGGCCTCCTCGTCGCCGTCGCCCTCGCCCTCGCCCTCGCCCTCGCCCTCGCCGTCGCCGTCGCCGTCGCCGTCGCCGTCCAGATCCAACCCGGTCTGCAGCCGTTCCGCCACTTGCCGCAACAGCGCATCGCCCGTCTCGTGGCCCAAGGTGTCATTGATGCGCTTGAATTGATCGAGATCGACGTAGAGCAGCGCCAGGCCGCGATTCAGTTGCCTCGCCTCGGTCAATGACTGCGCAAGGTAGTCGTGGATCCATTCGCGGTTGGGTAACCCGGTCAGACCGTCGAAGTAGGCCAATCGGTGTATGCGGGCTTGCGCCTCCTTTCGCGCCGACACATCGCGGACGATCGCCAGCACCTGGCCGCTGGAATTCGGCAGATAGCGGCATTCGAAATGGCGATTCGACCGCGATTCGGCATCGAGGGAGAACTCGAACACCGCCGCATCGCCGCGCAGCGCGGCGTCGAGGCAATCCATGGCGCGCGCCCGCGCGGCCGCCGGAATGAGATCGAGGAAACGCATCGACTCGAAGCCGGTCTTGGGAACGTCGATCAATCCCGCGGCGGGGCTGTAGCAATGCTCGATGACGCCGCGGCCGTTCACGAGAAAGATTCCGTCGGGAATCGCTTTCAGCAGCGCC